>Ga0055584_100008150_pt1 | contig 10268 bp, 9 predicted proteins | sample OSDHelmetaG_FD_58716 | JGI IMG/M metagenome (GOLD analysis project Ga0055584, IMG submission 58716) | Pelagic marine sediment microbial communities from the LTER site Helgoland, North Sea, for post-phytoplankton bloom and carbon turnover... | ecosystem: Environmental > Aquatic > Marine >...
CATGGAACTCGACGAACGTGACGGGCTGACCGTGGCCGAACTGATCGACATGCTGAGCCACCATCCCGGTGACTCGGTGGTCGAGATGTCGATCATCGCGCCGGTCAAGGACGGCGACGACGACATCACCGTCGATCGGTACAACGTCGACGGGGTGATGCCGTGGAGTGATCAAGACGGCGACGGCGACGTCGTGTGGTTGATCGGTGGCGAGGACGCCGACGTCGACGTCTTCATCGACGCCATCGAGCAACCCACCGACTGAACGGGTCCGCGCTCAGCGCGGGCGGCGACTCGACAGCCCGATCAGCACGATCGATACGCCGACGAGACCGACCGTCACCTTCATGAGCTGATCGGCCTTGGCCTTCGCGACCTCGGCGGCGACCGCAACCCGTTCGGCGGTCTGCAGCACCGATTGCAGCCCGTCGAATGCCGTCTGGAGCTCGGCCACTTTGACCTCGGCCGAACGGATCCGCTCGACGTCGGACGCTCCGTCGTCGCGCCGCAATTGCATCAGCCCGCCCCCACGGTCTCGCCCGGCTCCGACCCGTCGCCCGCACCCGACGGACCGGCCTGAGTGTCGGCTGGGGCCTCGGCCACAGCACCTGCTTCGGGTTCCTCATCGCCGAAGAAGCCGGACGTCTTCAGCTCCCGGAAGAGATTGATGCCGATCGACGTCAGCGGCGCGCCGAGGATCAGCCCGACCATGCCGGCGACGACACCCCCGCCGACCGTCGCCAACAACACGACGATCGGGTGCATCTGCAGCGAGGCCCCCAGGAACTTCGGCTCGAGCACGTTTTCGAGCACGAGGTTCATGAACACCACGACGGCGAGCGCCCCGATCGCCAGTCCGATCCCACCTTCGGAGATCGCCATCAGCACGGCGAACGCGCCGCCGATGAACGCGCCGAGGAACGGGATGTACGCGCCGATGAAGTTGACGACGCCGACCGAGCCCGAGAGCGGCACCCCCATGATGCCGAGCGCGATCCAGGCGAACAGACCCTGCGCGAATGCGAGCGCCGTCTTGCCCTTGAAGTAGGCCCTGATGCTCCCCGCGGCCTGCCCCACGATTCGATTGATCTGGTCGCGGTCAGTCGGGCGTCGGGACGCAATGAACGCCGCACTCAGCGACGCGCCGTCCTTGAGCAGGTAGTACAGCAGCACGACGCCCAACACCAAACCCGATGCGAAGCCGGCGGCCGAACCCAAGATGGTGCCGATGCGATTGCCGACCCCGTCTCTCACGATCGAACCCGAGTCGTCGATACTCTCCCGGACGGTCGCGACGTACTCGCCGGCCTTCGAGTCCGACAGATAGTCCTCGACCTCGGCCTGGGCCTCGGTGAGACGGTCGGAGATCTCATCGGTCTGTTCGGCGATGCCGTACACGACGACCGCGCCGGCGCCCGTGATCACGAGGGCGACCACGAGGATCATGAGCACCGATCCGATCGCTCTCGGCAGCTTGTGACGGGCGAGCCAGCCCACGGCCGGCTCCAGCACGACGGCGAAGAACGCCGCCAGCACCAGCGGGATCACCAGCTCGCGCAACGCGCCGAGCACGTAGACGAACACGGCGAGCGCCGCCGCGATCCCGAGGAAGCCCCAGCTGTAGCGCGACATCCGCGAGAACCAGGCCGGGAGACGTCGATGGTCGTCCAGCTGTTGTTCGCTCGCTCGGTGTGTACTCAAGTTCCTACCCCCGTGGTCGTGGCGCCACGGTATCGCTGCGCGTGTGCCCGTTCGATCCTCGGCGGCAGGATCAGCCCGGGTGACACTTCCCCGAAGCTGAGCGAGCGGTGACGCCGACACTACGGTCGTCGCAGGAACCAGACGACGAGAGGAGGCAGTCAGTGGACCAGACAGCCGAACGTGGGAACGACACGACCGATGCTGCACCGCGAGGGCTCGCCAGGCTGCTGCCGATCCTGAACTGGACCCGCACCTACGACCGGTCGTGGCTGCGCGGCGACCTGATCGCCGGGTTGGCGGTCGCCGCGCTCGTCGTGCCGAAGTCGCTGGGCTATGCCGGTATCGCCGGCGTGCCGATCCAGCACGGCCTGTACGCCGCGGCAGCCGGCACGATCCTGTACGCAATGTTCGGCACGGCACGGCAGATCTCGACGGGACCGAGCTCTGCGCTCGCCGCGGTCGCCGGCAGCGCCGTCGTCCTGTCCTCGGTCTCCGGGGACGACGCCGTTCGACTCGTGTCGGCGATCACGATCATCACCGGTCTCCTGTTCCTCTTGCTGGCGATCTTCAAGATGGGGTGGATCTCGCTGCTCCTGTCGAAGGCGGTCATCACAGGGTTCCTGTTCGGCGCCGCGATCGAGGTCGTGGTCGGCGAGTTGCCCAAGATCACCGGAACATCGATCGACGGCGCGAACGCATGGCGGAAGTTCGGCGACTGGATCGCCGGTCTGGACGAACTGCACGCCCCAACGCTGTGGCTCGGTCTGATCTCGCTCGTGGTGATCGTCGGCATCCGGTTCTCACCGGTGAAGGTGCCCGGCGCGCTCGTGCTGGTGATCGGCGGCCTCGGCGCATCGGTCCTGTTCGACTTCGAAGATCGTGGTATCGCGCTCGTCGGTGACGTTCCTCGCGGGTTCGCTGCACCGAGCCTGCCCAGCCTCGACTTCGTCGTGAGCAACTTCGCCACGATCGGCCCGGCAGCTCTGGGGTTGCTCCTGATCGGGTTTTCCCAGACCGCCGGTGATGCCAGGGCCTTCGCCTCGAAGCACCGATACCGGATCGACATCAACCAGGAGTCGGTCGCTCAGGGCATGGCCAACGTCGGATCGGGCGTCCTGCAGGGAATTCCGGTCTCGACCAGCCTCTCGGCGAGCTCGCTGAACGACGAGTCGGGCGCGAAGACACCGCTCGCCTCCCTGACGACCGGCGTGTTGATCGTTGCCACGCTCCTGGTGCTGGCGCCACTGTTCTCCGAGCTCCCCAAGGCCGTGCTCGCGGCGCTGATCGTCGATGCCGTGGTCTTCGGCATGATGGACGTTCCCGAGATGAAGCGCCTCCATCGCGTCGCGCGGGTCGACTTCTGGGTCGCCGTCGCCGCGATCCTCGGCGTGCTCACTGCCGGGGTCCTGGCCGGCGTGATCATCGGAGTAGGGCTCTCGTTGGTCTGGCTCGTCTACATCAACGCCAACCCTGCGATGCCCGAGCTGGGTCGGCTGCCCCGCAGCCAGGCCTTCCGAAGCCTCGAGCGATACCCCGACGCCGAGACGTACCCGGGGCTGTTGGTCATGCGCTTCGACGCGGGTCTGTTCTTCGCGAGTGCCGACGCACTCGAGGACCGCCTTCGCGAGCTGGCCCAGAACGCCGACACCGCATTCGAGACGGTCGTCATCTCGTTCGAGGGCATCGACTTCATCGACTCCCAAGGGTCGGAGAAGCTCGCGGAGATCCTCGGGCTCGCCGACAACTACGGCGCCGAGGTGCGCCTCGCTCGCGTGAAGCCCCACGTGCTCGAGGTGCTTCGTGTCGACGGCGTCATCGACCAGCTGGGCGAAGAGAACCTCTACGGCAACCTCTACGAGGCGGCCAGGGATCACATCGAGTCACGATCCGGCTGAGCCGGCCGGGCTCGACAACACCCGACGCAAGCTGTCACCATCACGACACACACCGTTCGCCCAGAAACCGACGAGGAGAGCAACATGCCCAACGGCAAGCCGAACATCCTGATCCTGTGGGGTGACGACATCGGCATCAGCAACCTCAGCTGCTACTCCAAGGGTCTCATGGGGTACCGGACCCCGAACATCGATCGCATCGCCGACGAGGGCGCGCTGTTCACCGACTACTACGGCGAGCAGTCGTGCACTGCGGGTCGGGCCGCCTTCATCACCGGACAGAGCGTCTACCGAACCGGCATGTCGAAGGTCGGCTTGCCGGGTGCACCGATCGGACTCAGCACCGAGGACCCGACGATCGCGGTGGCGCTGAAGGATCAGGGGTACCGAACAGGGCAGTTCGGCAAGAACCACTTCGGTGACCTCGACGAGTTCCTGCCGACCAACCACGGCTTCGACGAGTTCTTCGGCAACCTGTACCACCTCAACGCCGAGGAGGAGCCCGAGAACGTCGATTATCCGACGGCCGAGGAAGCACCGAACTTCGAGCGGTTCCGGCCACGCGGTGTGTTGCACTGCTGGGCGAACGACGACGGCACGCAGACCATCGAGGACACGGGTCCGCTGACCAAGAAGCGCATGGAGACCATCGACGAGGAGATCACGCCCGAGGCACAGCGGTTCATCCGCGACGCAGCCGAGGCCGACGAGCCCTTCTTCCTCTGGTACAACACCACCGCGATGCACTTCCGCACCCACATCAAGGACGAGATCCGTGGGCAGGCCGGCCGGTGGCAGTCCGAGTACCACGACGCGATGGTCGAACACGACAAGCGGATCGGCGAGATGCTCGGCACGCTCGACGAGCTCGGCATCGCCGATGACACGATCGTGATGTACTCGACCGACAACGGGCCCCACATGAACTCATGGCCGGATGCCGCCATGACCCCGTTCCGCAACGAGAAGAACTCGATGTGGGAGGGCGCCTACCGGGTGCCCTGTCTGGTCCGCTGGCCGGGTCGGATCGAACCGGGATCGGTGCTCAACGACCCGGTCGCCCACCTCGACTGGTTCGCCACGCTGTTGGCCGCGGCCGGCGACGACACCGTGTCCGATCGCCTGAAGGAGGGCACCGAACTGCGCGGCAAGCACTACAAGGTGCACCTCGACAGCGAGAACCAGCTCGACTACTTCACCGGCGAGTCGGACAAGAGCGCGCGTGTCTACTACTTCTACTTCTCCGACACCGGTGATCTCTGCGCGGTCCGTTGGCACAACTGGAAGGTCGTCTTCCTCGAGCAACGTGCGACCGGGACCCTGCAGGTGTGGCGCGAGCCGTACACCGTGTTGCGGATCCCTCTCATCTTCAACCTGAAGACCGACCCGTACGAACGAGCCCAGATCACCTCGAACACCTACGAGGACTGGTTCATCGACCGCGCCTACATGATGGGCCCGATCCAGGCCTTCGTCGCCGAGAAGGCACAGTCGCTCGCCGAGTTCCCGCGGCGTCAGGAACCGGCGAGCTTCACCGTCGACCAGGTGATCGCCAAGCTGACGGAGGGTGTCGGGAGTTCGTGAGCGACCGACTCCTCCCGTCGTGGCGCGACGGGGCGACACGTACGGCGATCGTGTCGTTCCTCGACCGCGTCGACGAGATCCCACCGGACGAACGTGTCGCAGTGTTCGACAACGACGGCACGATGTGGTGTGAGAAGCCGCAGTACACGCAGCTCGAATTCATGCTCGCCGAACTCGCCTCCGCCGCCGGCGCCGACGACTCGCTCCGCGCGAAGCCGGAGTTCAGGGCACTCCTCGCCGGCGACCGCGAAGCGCTCGCCGGGATGGGGCTCGAGCGGGTCATCTTCGCGTTGGTCGACCTGCACACCGGTCTGACACCGGAAGAATTCGACGCTCGCGTGGCCGACTTCTTCGCGACCGCCCGCCACGCCGATCGCGGCGTCGCCTATCGAGCGCAGCGCTATCAACCGATGCTCGAAGTCATGGACGAACTCCGCGCACGCGGGTTCGACTTCTACATCGTCACGGGTGGTGGCAGCGAGTTCGTACGGGTGATCGCCGAGGACTTCTACGGCGTCAAGCCGGAGGGAGTCGTCGGATCGCAGGTCGCCTACGAGATCGACCGCCTCGACGACGGTTCGCTCCGGTTGCTCAGGACCGGCGACATCGTGGCCAGCGGACCCAACGAAGGCATCACCAAGCCGACGAACATCCAGCGGGTGCTGGGTCGGCGACCGGTGGTCGCCGGCGGTAACTCCGCCGGCGACGCCGAGATGCTCCAGTACGCGCAGTCGTACGACGGCCCGTCCCTCGCCCTGCTCGTCGACCACGACGACTCCGAGCGCGAGTACGCCTACGAGAGCAAGGCGGGCACGTTCGAGTCCGACGAGAGCATTCTCGAGACGGCGGATCGTCTCGGGTGGGTCGTGGCCAGCATCAAGAACGACTGGTCGACCGTCTTCCCGCCGTCGTAGCAGCCCGACCGCGGGATCGGCTCCCGGATCGACGGGAGGTTCCGGTACGATCCGGCGCGAGCGACCGGGAGGGAAGCGACGATGAGCAACACACCACGAACCACTGACGACCGGGCAGCAGCCTTCGATCTCGCCCTGGCCGGCACCTGGCCGGTGGCGATGTTCATCGGTGTCATGACCACGGTGATCGGTGTGATGGTCGTGGCGTGGCCCGACGGCACGCTCAAGGTGCTGTCGATCCTGTTCGGCATCCAGCTCCTGCTGTTCGGCCTGTTCCGCCTGATCAGCGCGTTCTCGTCCAACACCGCCGCCCCGGCGCTCGTGGGCTTCATCGGAGTGATCGGCATGATGGCCGGCGTCGTCGTCATCCGGAACCCGTTCGAGACGGTCGCGGTGCTCGCCACGGTGCTCGGGCTGGTGTGGGTCGTCGGCGGTTCGATCGAGCTGATCTCGTCGATCGCCGACAGCACGATGCGCGACCGCGGTCTCGTCGCGTTCGGCGCCGTGATCACGATCCTGGCCGGCATCGTCGTGCTGGCTTGGCCCGGACCGACCGTCACGGTCATCGCCTGGATCGCCGGCATCTACCTCATCGTGTTCGGTCTGATGATCTGCTACACCGCCTTCCGTCTCCGACGACTCGAGTCGTGAGCCCGCGTGGCTGACGCGGCCCTCCGGGTCGAGATCCGAGAGCGAGCTGCCGCAGCGTTCGACGTTCTACGCGACGCAACATCCGAGTTCCTCCGCGATCGCGCCAAGCGGCTGGGTGCCGGCCTCGCCTACTACACCCTGTTCGCCCTGATCCCGTCACTGTTCTTCTCCGTGGCGATCGCCGCTGCGTTCGTTGGCCGTGAAGCCGCCGCCGGCGGCCTCCAAGAGCAACTCTCGAACGTGTTCGGACCCGACGCGGCGCGGCAGGTCGAATCGGCGATCGCCACGATGTGGGAGAGCAGTGATCGGTCGAACTTCGCAGTCATCAGCCTCGGGGTCATCCTGTACTCGGCATCCGTGCTCTTCGTCGCCTGGCGAGACTCGGTGGAGTTGATCTGGGACATCCCGTACGAGACGGGTCTTCAACGCACCCTGCGGACCCGTGCGTTCGCCATCCTGGTCCCGATCGTGGCCGGTCTCCTCCTTGCTGCCACGATGATCCTGCAGGGTCTCTTGGCATTCGTCGAAGGCATCCTCGACAGTCAGTTGATCGACGCCGCGCTCCGCACCGCGGGCGCCGCCAGCCAGGTCGCACTCAGCATGGCGGCGCTCGGGGCGCTCTACAGGTATTCGGCGCGGGCGCGGCGGCCCGGGTGGCGAGAGATCCTGCCCGCGAGCGTCTTCGTGGTCGTCATTCTCGCGATCGGCTTCTGGGCCTACGGCGTCTATCTTCGCTTCTTCGGGGTGTCGAGCGTCACCGGCGCGGCCGGCAGCGTGGTGCTCGGCCTCGTGGTGGTGTATTACTCCGCACAGACCCTGCTGTTCGGTGCCGAGATCATCAAGGTCCTCCGTGAACGGCAGGAAGATCGACGTGCAGGCTGACGATCCTGTGGCGGGGTTCTACGACCGCCATCCGTATCCACCTCCGTTGGCTGACCTCGACCGGTTCGCAGATGCGGCGCACGACTCGGCGCGCCGCCGGGTCGACCATCACCGGATCTGGCCCGACCGTCATGTCAGCGCCGACACGACGGTCCTCGTCGCGGGCTGCGGCACGTCGCAGGCCGCGAAGTACGCGATTCGCCATCCCGAATCTCACGTCGTCGGCATCGACGTCAGCCCGACCAGCATCGAGCACACCCGAGCGCTCGCGGCACGGCACCGGCTCGACAATCTCGACGTCCACCTCCTGCCGATCGACGACGTCGGGACGCTGGCCGAGACGTTCGACCAGGTCGTGTGCACCGGTGTGCTGCATCATCTCGCCGATCCCGATGCCGGGCTGCGCGCCCTGGCCGAGGTGACCCGGCCGGACGGTGCGCTGACCTTGATGGTGTACGCACCGTACGGACGGGCCGGCATCTACATGATCCAGGAGTACTGTCGCCGACTCGGCGTCGGCCCGTCGTCGCACGAGATCGTCGACCTCGTCGCCACGCTGCGGGAACTTCCGGTCGGCCACCCCGTGAGCCACCGGCTCCGCAACACGCCGGACTTCCAGGACGACGACGCACTCGCGGACGCGCTGCTGCACCCGCGCGATCGCTCGTACTCCGTACCCGAGCTGTTCGAGTTCCTCGACGGCGCCGGGCTCGAGTTCGGCCGCTGGATCCATCAGGCGCCCTACCTGCCGAGCTGCGGATCGCTGTCGACCGTGCCGCACGGCGAGCGAATCGCCGCGCTCCCGCTCCTCGAGCAGTACGCGGCCGTCGAGTTGTTCCGCGGCACGATGGTTCGACACTCACTCGTCGCTCACCGCCGTGATCGAGCGCCGGTGGCACCCGTCCGCTTCGACGATGACGGTTGGCGAGACCACGTCGCCCTCAAGCCGCACACTGCGGTCGCCGTTCGGGAGCGCCTGCCCGAGGGAGCGGCTGCCGCCCTGCTGAACCGGGCACACGAGTTCACCGACCTGGTGCTGTTCGCCGACGAGCGCCAGCTGGCGACGTTCGAGGCGATCGACGACCGCCGGCCGATCGGCGAGATCACCGGCGCCGATCCCCGATTCTTCCAGCGGCTCTGGGAACACGACCTGATCGTGATCGACGCCTCGGGCGGCCATCGTGCAGCGATGCCGGCGACCGAAAGGACGGATCCATGAACGACACGACACTCGTGACCATCCAGGGTGGATCGTTCCGCATGGGGTGCGAGACCCGGTACCCCGAGGAGGCGCCGGTGCACACCGTGACCGTCGACGGCTTCGAGATGAGCGCGACCGCTGTCACCAACGAGCAGTTCCGTGCGTTCATCGAGGCGACCGGCTACGTGACGGTGGCCGAGCGGCCGCTCGATCCGGCCGATTACCCCGGGGCGCCGAAGGAGAACCTGGTTCCCGGTTCGCTCGTGTTCACGATGACCCAGGGTCCGGTCGACCTCCGGCACATCAACCAGTGGTGGACGTGGACGCCGGGCGCATCGTGGCGGCACCCGGAGGGTCCGGGTAGCGATGTCGACGACCGGCTCGACCACCCGGTGGTCCAGGTCGCGTTCGAGGATGCGGACATGTACGCCCGATGGGCCGGCCGCGAACTCCCCACCGAGGCCGAGTGGGAGTTCGCCGCCCGCGGCGGCCACGAGGGCCGCACGTTCATCTGGGGCGAGGACGCCGTGCCCGGGGGAAGGTTCCTCGCCAACTTCTGGCAGGGCGACTTCCCGTGGCGCAACTCCGAGGCGGACGGCTTCGCCGGCACGGCGCCCGTCGGGTCGTTCCCGGCCAACGACTACGGGCTGTACGACATGGCCGGCAACGTGTGGGAGTGGACCACCGACTGGTACGTCGATCACCACCCCGACGAGGCCGACACGCCCTGCTGTGTTCCGACGAACCCGCGGGGCCCGGCGATGGAGGCCAGCTACGACCCGGCGCAGCCGCAGTTCGCGATCCCCCGACGCGTGGTGAAAGGTGGCTCGTTCCTGTGCGCCGACAGCTACTGCCAGCGGTATCGCCCGGGGGCCCGCCGCCCGCAGATGGTCGACACCGGCATGAGCCACCAGGGCTTCCGGACCGTCGTCCGGGGCCGACCTCAGAGGTAGTCGTGCGACTTCAGCCAGCGGAGACTGGCGTACCCCCACAAGGGTGGGAGGTAGAAGCTGCACATGCGGTACACGAGCACTGCTGACACGGCGATGTCGCTGTCGACTCCTGTCGCGACCAGACCGGCGACCACACCGCCCTCGTAGACCCCGACGCCACCCGGCACAGGCATCAGACCGGCGAAGAGCGAGACGATGACGTTGATGAAGATCGCCTCCCCCAGGCTCACCGAACCGCCGGTCGCCAGTACGCACAGCGCCAGGCCGCCGCCGTAGAGGAACTCGGTGCCGATCGCCCCGCCGAACGTCAGGGCGGCATTCTTGGGGTGCCGGAGCTGGCTGAATCCGTTCCTCGCCTGCGCCAGGGGCTTCTCGATCTTCGATTTCAGCCAGGCCCGGAGGCGGGGGACGACCAGCACCACCACCAGCGCGATGACGAGCAGGCCGACGGCGAAGCCGAGCACGCGCAAGACGCTGCCGTCGGATT
>Ga0055584_100008151_pt1 | contig 10268 bp, 8 predicted proteins | sample OSDHelmetaG_FD_58716 | JGI IMG/M metagenome (GOLD analysis project Ga0055584, IMG submission 58716) | Pelagic marine sediment microbial communities from the LTER site Helgoland, North Sea, for post-phytoplankton bloom and carbon turnover... | ecosystem: Environmental > Aquatic > Marine >...
CCATGCGCGCGTAGCCGGGCCAGGAATAGGCGCCGGTGTCGGGCAGCGCATACCAGTCGTTCTGTGGTACGCCGATATGACCCACGACCCGGCCGTCCGCATCATAATCGTTGATTGCGATGCGCATGACCGTAGGTGGCGCGGGAGGGTGATCATCGGCATCGGGCCCGAACTTGAACGCCATGGCGAGGTTCTGGTTGGGGCCGACGGTTGAACGTGCATGGCAGCTCATGCAGGAACTGGTGGTCTGCATGCCGGTTTCGATTTCCGAGTTCGTCAGGACGATCGGCACACCATTGTCGTCGACATAGTCGATCATGGTGCCCCGCAGGCGATAGTTCTCCCAGACGGTGCCTTCGAGGCCCAGACCGGCGGGTGCGGCCATGCAGCCAACAGGCTGATCGGGACAGGCAACGCTATCCACTGACGGCAACATCCAGCCTTCGTCAAAAACACCACGCCGATAGGGATTGTCGACGTGCTCGAAGGTCGCCCAGAACCAGTTTGAAATGACCGCGGTGGTAATGTGAAACCCGGTCAGTCCGTATAGCGTTTGCGTGCCGTCCTCATGGGTGAAGATGTTCCACTTGTAACGGGGTTTATCGTCGTCGCTGATGGGTCGCCAGACGGCTTTTACCGCGATCGATTCCTGCGGGAAACCGATCTCGTTCCCCGAATAGAACATCGCCTGCTGGCCCTCGATGGCATAGAGGTCGTTGGCGATGATGTAGTCGAAGGTCGGTTTGTTAAGCCGGATCTCGTGGTTCTGATCGTCCGTGTGGCCGGGCGGTATGGGCTCGGCCGCAAAGATCAGTTGTTGCTGGGTCGGCCGCTCGAATGTGCCCGGCCGCGTGCCCGAGATACCAAGATCGTCCCATGGCCCGGGATCAACCGCACCTGGCAGAAACACTTCATGCCGTTCCGCCCAGGTTTCCCAGACCACAGGGCCGTCGGCGCCAAACGTCTGGTTGGTGTCGGGCCCTTTGGCTTCGAGATCTGCTGGCCAGTTGAGTGCGATGAACGTAACCCAGGCGTAGAGGTCCGGCTTGTTGATCGCGAGGTTCACGTCGTTGGGGATCTCCCAGGGTGGGGGATCATCTGCGTTGGTTGCCGGCACCGAAAAGTTTACGAAAACCACAGCCGCCAGGGTGGCGGTCAATCGAGCCAAGGACATCTGCATACTCCACGTCTAGCCCCGTCTGGAATCTACCATGATTATGGTGTTGCACGAGTCAGCGTTGATGGATCGTCCGGCTCCTGGTTTTCCCCAATTCTTGCAACCTGAAGCGCTTGGCGTTAGCTGAGGAGCATGTTCGGCACGCCAAACCATCCTGACCGCAGGCTTTCCGTTGCACCGATGATGGATTGCACGGATCGCTATGACCGCATGTTCCTGCGTGGTGTCACGCGACACACGCTGCTCTATACTGAAATGGTCGTGGCCGATGCGGTCCTGCATGGCGACCGCGAACGCCTTCTGGGATTTGATGCACCGGAACAGCCGCTTGCGCTTCAATTGGGCGGTTCCGACCCCGAGAAATTGGCCGAGGCTTCGCGCATCGCCGAAGGATTTGGTTACCTCGAGGTCAATCTCAATGTCGGCTGTCCCAGCGATCGTGTGCAGTCAGGGCGGTTCGGCGCCTGTCTGATGGCTGAGCCTGACCTTGTTGCGCGCTGCGTGGCGGCCATGCAGAAGGCGGTTTCGATTCCGGTGACCGTGAAGTGCCGTATCGGCATCGACGACATGGATGATGAGGAAACGCTGCCGTCGTTCATCGGGCAGATTGCCGAAACCGGCTGCACCAGCTTCACGGTGCATGCACGCAAGGCCTGGCTCAAGGGGCTGTCACCGAAGCAAAACCGCGATGTTCCGCCGCTGCGTTATGACGTCGTCTACGCCACAAAGGCGCGCTTTCCCGAACTGGAGATCAACATCAATGGCGGCATCCCCGACCTGGATGCTGCACTGGAACATCTCCAGCAGGTTGATGGTGTCATGATCGGCCGCGCTGCCTATCACACCCCCCATGTTCTGGCCGATGCCGACCGGCTGATCTTTGGAGATGATCGGCTGGCCCCGACACGGCGCGAGATTGTCGAAGCGTATCTGCCCTATGTCGCCGCTGAACTGGAGAAGGGTGTCCCGCTCCACCGCATGACCCGACACATGCTGGGCCTCTATCAGGGTCAGCCCGGCGCGCGCGCCTGGCGGCGCGTGCTTTCCACGTTTGCGCCCAAGCCGGGCGCAGGGCTCGAAGTGATTGATGAAGCGCTGCGTCACGTGGACGCGGGCGCACTGGCCGAAGCCGTCTAGCGGTCCTGACGCCTTAGCCCTCTGGCACGTGACAGCAGGCCTGTAGCTTGTTGCCGTCGGGATCGCGGATATAGGCACCGTAATAATGCTCGTGATACTGCGGGCGCGGCCCAGGTGCCCCTTCGTCGGTGCCGCCGGCTTCGACGGCCGTCTTGTGGAAGGCGTCGATTGCGGCCCGGGTCGGCGCCATCAGGGCGACATGGGTGCCGTTGCCCACGCTTGCGGCCTGTTCGTTGAACGGTGTGCAGATGAAGAACTGCGGTGGCTGGTTGGCGGGTCCGTAGGCGATGATGCCGTCATCAATCTCGCTGAACGTGCGTTTCAGGCCCAGAGGGGCAAGCACCGCGTCATAGAACTCCGCAGCCTTGCGGATGTCGTTGGTGCCAAGGGTGATGTGACTGAACATCGCTGCGCTCCCTGCGTCCTGTGCTCTACAGCTCGCTCATGGCCTGATCCATCGCGGTGACCAGGCTGTCGGCATTGTCGCGACTGAACACCATGGGCGGTCGGATCTTGAAGACATTGCCGTCGTGACCTTCGCGCCCGGTGAGGACACTTAGCTCACGCATACGGTTCATCACGGTGACCATGGTGTCGGCATCGGGTGTACGTGCTTCGCGGTCGCTCACGATTTCCACGCCGGTGACAAATCCGTGGCCACGCACATCGCCGATACAGTCGTGCCGTGCCATCAGTTCACGCAGGCCAGACTTCATATGTTCGCTGGTGACGCGGCAGTTTTCCAGGAGGTCCTCGCGCTCGATGACGTCGAGCACCGCCAGACCTGCCGCACAGGCAACGGGATTGCCGCCGAAGGTGCTGAAGAGGCCGGTGACCTCGGTAAAGGCGTTGAGGATCTCGCGGCTGGTCACGACGACACCCAGCGGGAAGCCGTCGCCGACCGGTTTGCCGATGGTCACGATATCGGCCTTCGTGTTGTGGTACTCGAAACCCCACATGTGTGTGCCCGGACGACCAAAGCCGTACTGCACCTCGTCGGCGATGATCATGCCGCCGGCTGCCCGGACCTTTGCCGCGACCTTCTTGAGGTAGCCCTTGGGCACGTCGGGAATGCCGTTGCTGCAGAACGACGTATCGATCATCAGGCTTGCGACGCCGTGACCTGTTTCCTCGAGTTCGGCGATCGCACGATCCGCATCGGCTGCGTATTTGTCGGCCAGGCCCTTTTCACCGGTACGCCAGGGGCCGCGATAAACCTCGGGTGCGATCAGCGTGCGCACATGGGACGCAACGCGTTCACGGTTGTCGGGGGCATTGGCGCCAACGCCTTCCGGCGACAGGGCGACGATGGCCTCGGTAATGCCGTGATAGGCGTGCTCGGTGACGATGCCGCCACGGTTGCCGGTCAGCATGGTGCTCATCTGCCAGGCAATGTCGTTGGCTTCGCTGCCTGAGTTCACCATGACACAGGCGTTGAGATGGGAGGGCATGGTGGCCTGCAGCCGCTCGGCATAGTCGGCCAGGATGGAATAGACGTAACGCGTGTTGGTGCCCAGGGCAGAGGCCTGACGCGTAACTGCGTTGACGACATGGGGATGGCAATGACCCACGCTGGTGACGTTGTTGTAGGCATCGACAAAGGCGCGCCCGTTGGCATCATAGAGGATCGCGCCTTCGCCACGCTCGACATGGAGCGGCTTCTTGTAGAAGAGGCTGAGATGCTTGCCGAGATACTTGTTGCGGCGCTTGAGTTGCGCCTTCAGGTCCGTGGCCTCGGGCGTGCTGACAGTGCCCTTGGCGCCGCGCGCGGGGAAACGCAGAGCATCGCGGAACATCGCGGTTCCGGCTTCACGCCCGACCGTGAACATCTTGTCGAGGGCGTCCGTCGATTCCTTTTCGAGATGGGGCAGGTACTCGGGCGAGCCAGTTCTTGCGACCGCGCGTCGTGCCACGATGGTCGCAGTCAGCGCAAAGCGCGCGGCGATCATGTCGAAGAGAACCTCGACTTCGTCTTCCATCAGCGGCATCACGGAATCAAAACCCAGGGCCACATCGATGAACGCATTCATCGGGTCCTTCACCCTGACGCCGAAGTTGTCGGCCGCCATCGCCACCTCTGCAGCGATCGGGCCATGGATCATGTCGCCGAAGTCGATCACGCCTGCCGCCGTGTCGGGCTTTGCGGGATCGACCACGACATTGGCCATGTTGGCGTCGTTGTGGATGACCTGGCTGCGAAGGTGCGTCCAGCGCGGCAGTACATGATCAATGAACTGATCCAGCCCTTTCTCGCACAGCTTGCGCCTTCCACGATTCTTGATGTCACCGGTATGGATGCGCAGAGCAGGGGACTGCTTGATATCCCAGACCAGCGTGTGCACGGCGTTGGGGTGGTAGAACCCCTGCAGTGCCCGGTCCAGGCGCGCGACCAGGGCGCCGGTGCTGTGGCGCAGGTTCCTGTTGTCGGGGACCCTATGCAGATCGGTGCCCGGGACCCATCCCAGCAGGCGCACGATGCTGGTGCGCCCGTCCGGTGCCTTGGCCTTGCCGAAGGGCTGGCCGCGTTTGGTCGGCGTCACCCAGGGAACCAGGAGGTCGGGGTCCGTTTCGGCGATATGGAGCAGGGCTTTTGTCTGAAAGTCGATGACACCGGCATCTTCTTCCGGATGAAAGAACTTCAGAACCCAGGTGCCATCGTCGTTCCGAAGGCGGAAGTTGAGGTCACGGTCGGAGTCCAGAAACTTCAGGTCGCCGTCGATGCCGAACAGCCTGCGCGCGATCGCGTGCGCCTGATCTTCGGGAAAGTCGGGTGTGTCGCTGATCAGGAATTTGATATCGTCGCTGGCTTCTTTCATGGTCGTCCCCTTGTTGGCGAGGGGAGTGTGCCTCAGCCCCTGAACGAATCAAGGTTACGGCGTGGCATTTGTTCGGGGACGCGTAATCGTGCGCATTGCGCTCTAGCCGCCAAGAAAGAGCCTGCCGACATCATCATCGTTCAGCAGGTCGTTGCCGAACCCGGCCTTGGCGAGCTGGCCCGATACCAGGACGTAGCCGATATCGGCGAATTCCAGGCCCTTCTTGGCATTCTGTTCCACCATGATGATGGTCTTGCCGTCGCCCTGCTGCAGGTCGCCCAGGATCTCGAACACCATGTCGATAAAGCGCGGCTCCAGGCCGATGGAGGGTTCGTCGACCAGCAGGACCTGGGGGTCCATGATGAGAGCACGGGAAATCTCCAGCAGGCGTCGCTCACCGCCAGACAAGGTGCCGGCCTTCTGTTTTCGGCGCTCTGCAAGACGTGCGTACTTCTCGAAGACACGGTCGGCGGCCTGTCTGGCTTCGACAGGGCGGTTCTTCAGGAAACCACCCATCAACAGGTTTTCCTCGACCGTCATGTCGGGGAAAACGGAGTTATCCTGAAGGATGTAGGCGACGCCTGCCTGCGACAGCTTCTCGTTGGAGGTGAGGCGGGTCACGTCGCGCTCGCCCACGGTGATGCTGCCGCCCATGACATCGGAAAACCCGAAGATCGCGTGCAAGACCGTTGACTTGCCCGCACCGTTGGGACCGATCAGACAGAGCGACTGGCCCTTGCCGACCAGCATGTCGAGACCATGGAGAATCTCCATGCGTCCGTATCCGGCCTTGAGGCCCGTCAGGTCGACGGCCGTCTCGCGCTCGCCGGTCAGCGCCTTCAGATCCTCGCGGGAAGGGCCGCCGCCTTCCATGTCGCGCGCGGCCTGCTCCACGGCATCCACCGACATAACGGTATCGACACTGCCAAGCCCGTAGCCGCTGATCTGTTTGCCCTCGGCCATTAGTGCCCGCCCAGGTAGGCGTCGATCACACGCTGATCGTTGCGGATGTCATCGGGTGCGCCACTGGCCAGCAGCTTGCCATAGGCCAGGCAATGGATGTTCTCGGCCATGTTCATGATGACGCGCATGTTGTGCTCGATCACGAAAAGGGTGATGCCCAGGTCCTGATTCACGCGGATCAGGCGCTCGATCAGGCCGTTGATCAGAGTCGGGTTGATGCCTGCCGTTGGTTCGTCCAGCAGCAACATGCGCGGGCGGATCATCAGCGCCATTGCAAACTCCAGCAGCTTCTGCTGACCAAAGGAGAGGTCACCGGCAAGCAAGTGGCGTTTGCTGTGCAGGCCGCAGAATTCGAGCAGCGCTTCGGACCGGTCCCTGGTCTCGCCTGATACGGGCTTCAACAGAGCCATCAGGCCGTAACCATGATCGGCGTCGCTGATCGCCATGTTCTGCATGCAGGTCATCTTGCCGAAGATGCGGGTCTGCTGGAACGTGCGGATCATGCCCAGCCGCGCGATCTGGGGAACACGCAGACGTGTGATCTCACGCCCCTCGAAGGTGATGGAACCGCCGTCCACGGGATGATGACCGACAATGGAATTGAAGAGCGTGGTCTTGCCCGAGCCGTTTGGTCCGATCATGCCGGTGATCGATCCCTGCGGCACCGACAGCGAGATACTCTCGTTGGCGACGATGCCCCCGAAGCGCTTGGAGACGCCTGTAATGACAAGCTGGTCGGTCATGACGTTTCGACCCTGTGGCCGAAACGCTCGGGCCAGCGGGTGCGCGCCCAACCCAGAATGCCCTGGGGGAAGAACACAACGATGCCGACAATGATCAGGCCCAGAGCCACACGCTGCCAGCCCAGCAGGTGGGTCCACAGGATTTCCTGGGTGACGTGGAAGACAAAGGCGCCAAGCACGGGCCCCCAGAGGGTTCCCTTGCCGCCCAGAATCGCCATCAGGACCATCCAGACACCAAAGGTGGCGCCGGCAAAGGCGGTGTCGCGCGGGTCGATGAAGCCCAGCATGTTGCCCGCCGCACCACCGCACAGGCCAAGAAACAGGGCAGCCAGCATCCAGGCTGCGATCTTGTAGGTATCGGTCTTCAGGCCCATCGCTTCGGCCTTGTCTTCGTTGTCGCGTATGGCGTTGAGCGCCAGGCCGAAGCGGGTGCGATAGACCCAGGCCAGAAGCAGGAACGTGATGAGTGCCAAACCGAAGAACAGGTAACCAAAGAAGATGTAGGAAATGCCGGGTGCACCGGGGAACAGGGGCGGCGACATGCCCGAACCCGCGCCGATGTAGTCCCAGCCACTGGCGATCTCTCCCGCTGCGATTCCCAGCCCCAGCGTCGCAATGGCAAAATAATGCCCGCGCATACGCAGAATCATGGAGCCCAGAATTGCAGCAAGCGCAACGCTGATGAGGGCGCCCAACCCCATGCCGATGAAGAGGCCCGGGAAGTAGTCGAAGCCGCCGTCACGCTGGAACACGGCTGCCGCGTACATGCCCGTCCCGAAGAACAGGATATTGCCGAAGGTGTTGTAGCCGGTCTGGCCCCCCAGGATGTCCCAGGTCAGGGCAAACAGAACCATCACCCACAGCATGGCGATCTGGGCGCGGAAGTCCGGAAAGACGAGAGGCGCGGCGAGTGCTGCCGCAACAATCACGATGCCCAGGATGATCTGACCGCGGCCGTTCATTTCAGATACTTGCGCTTGCGCCGCAGCAGGGTGTTGCGCACGACCAGAATGACGATGAGCAGGCAGAAGACAAAGGCAACCTGGAACTGGGCGCCCAGAATGAAGGCCGCGAAGTTCTCGGCGGCACCAAGCCCCAGCCCGGCCAGGATGACCCCGGGCAGATTGCCAAGGCCGGCCACGATCACGATCATGAAGGAGCGCACGGTGTAGGGCAGGCCGATATAGGGGTGGACCGAATAGGCCATCACGACGAGCGAACCGGCTGCACCGCACAAAGCCGCGTTTATGCCATAGGTCGCGGCAAAGACCTTGTCGGTGTTGATACCCAGCACCCGTGCCGCGCGCGGGTTCTGCGCGGTTGCCCGGATTGCCTGGCCCAAACGGCTCTTCTTCAGGAACACGATCAGGATCAACCCCAGGATCAGCGCGCCGACACAGGCCACGACCTTGATCTGGCCGACGGTCACCGTGTAGTCGAACAGGAACCAGGTCCCGAGGCCTGACTGGGCCGTGCGCACATCGCCGCCCCATATCTGGTTCATCAGCTGTTGCAGCAGGATCGACAGCCCGAAGGTCGCCAGCAGCGAGATGAACATGTCCTTGTCGACCACGCGCCGGATCACGCCGTAATAAAGCGCGATGCCGATGACAAACAGCACGGCGGCGGCAACGGGAATGCCGAACAGGGGATGAATACCCCAAAGCGTCAACTGGAACGTGATGAACCCGCCCAGCATGACAAACTCGCCCTGGACGATGTTGATCACGTTCATGACGCCCCAGACCAGCGCCATGCCATAGGCCGCAATCGCGAAGATTGCACCGAACAGGATGCCGTCCAGAAGAACCTGAATCAGCAGGAACGGGGCATCGACAAAGAGTTGAAGGTTATCGAGCATGATCAGATCGTGTCATCCCGGCCGCAGCGCAGCGGAGAGCCGGGACCTCGAGAGACAAATGCCATGCTCGCGAGGCTCCGGATCGCCACTACCGCGTCGTCCGGGGTGACACATGAACCTTCTGTTACTGACGGTCTGCCCAGGGCGGAGTTGGCCAGCGAACCTCGGAGGCAGCCCAGGCAGTCGGGGCAACCACGACATATTCACCGTCCTGGACCTGATAGAGCACCATGGGTTTGGCGATGTTCTTACCGGTCTCGTCAAACTCGATGTTGCCGTAGAACGTCTCCATGACGGTCTCCGAAAGGGCGTCACGCACGGCGGCCTTGTCGAAGGTTCCGGCACGCTCGAAGGCATCGGCAAAGACCATGACGGCAGCGGCCGATTCAGCGGCCTGATAGGGTGGTGCATAGCCGTATTCGGCCTCGAAGGTTGCCGCGAAGTCGGCAGCCGAACCAAACAGATCATCGCTGTAGGAAAGGCTGGGCGCCCACTGGCTGGCACACAGGGTGTATTCCGCTGCTTCGCCAAAATTGCCGATGATGTCGGCTGAATCGCAATGTGTGAGCGCCAGCATTGGCACATCCACGCGCATTTCCTCCATCTGACGGATGGCAAGGGTCGCACCCTTGGCATGACCGGACACGACCAGAATATCGGGCTTCAGCGCCTTCACCTTGGCCAGCGTTGCGGCCATGTCGTTGAGTTCAGGCGGAAGCTGATCGTCGATCACGACCGTGATCCCAAGGGCTTCGGCATCGGCCAGAACGCCATTGCGGATGTCCTGACTGAAGGGATCGTTCTCGAAGGCGGCAGCCAGGGTCAGGGTCGAGGGATCACGCCCTTCGGCTTCTGCAATCTCTGCGGCCAGTGCGACCGCGCTCGCCAGGTACTGTTCCGTCGTCGAAAGCACGGCAAAGAGATACTGGTAGCCCTCCGTGAAGAGCGACAGGGATGCGCCGTTGGCTTCGACCATGGGCACGCCATATTGCTCGGTAACCGGCGCAATCGCCTTGGTCAGGCCCGAACTGTAGGGGCCAAGCATAAACTCAACGCCGTCCTGGTTGATCAGACGTTCGGCAAGCTGTGCGCCACGGGCAGGGGTCGATTCATCATCGTAGTAGATGATGTCGAGCATGTAGTCCTGGCCATCAACCGTGATGCCGCCGGCCTCGTTGATCAGCTTGACGGCAAGGTCATAGCCGCGCTGGGTGTGCTCACCGTTGGTGGAATATTTGCCGGTCAGCGAGATCGCCGAACCCAGATAAACCGTATCGCCCTCTACCTTTGCATCGGCCGTTCCCGCGAGAACAAGCCCGAGCGCTGCCGTGGCAAGGCCGAGTTGTTTTAGCTTACGAATCATGATGACCCCCAGGTTCGATTGTTGTTGCCGACATGGTGTCCGAGATGCCCCTGGGAGTCCATGATTCGAGACCATGTTTCAAGTCCATGCACAGGTGCAGGATTCCGCTCTGCCCACGCCTGCAGTAGGCTCGCGTTTCAGCAAGACAGGTTGCAATCCATGAACATCGACGCGGCGTTTGACGGCGGAAACATCGAGATCGAGAAGG
>Ga0055584_100008152_pt1 | contig 10268 bp, 12 predicted proteins | sample OSDHelmetaG_FD_58716 | JGI IMG/M metagenome (GOLD analysis project Ga0055584, IMG submission 58716) | Pelagic marine sediment microbial communities from the LTER site Helgoland, North Sea, for post-phytoplankton bloom and carbon turnover... | ecosystem: Environmental > Aquatic > Marine >...
GCCATGGCCGCGGGAGTTTAGGCCGTCGAGCCCAAGAAATAGTTCCAGTTCTGGCGGCGGATAGCCCGCTCCTTGTAGTGATCGCTCTGCGATACTTTGAGCGGGTTGGCAAAGGAGAGGATATTGTTGGGGTCTTCGGCTGCGGCGCGCGAGTCCCAATTGGTCGCCTGGTTGCTGTGCTCTGGGTCGTGATTCCACGTTGGCTGCTCGTTCTCGCGCGTGCGGCGAAATAGAAACTTGATCATATGGCGTTTGCGGTCGGAGCTATTGGCCGCCGTGCCGTGCCAGAGGTCGTAGTGCGTAAAGGCGATGGTGCCCGCTTTGACGACGAGGGGTATTTGGCCGCGAATATTGGTATAGTGGGCCATGCGGTCCGTCGGTGCGTTGCGAAATTGCGTGCCCGGCACGATCATCGTCGGGCCCATATCGGGCGTGATATCCGTGGGATAGTAGAGGCCGAGAAAGCGGTTTATTAGCGTGTCTCTATTGTTGAGACCGTCTTGGTGCCAGTTCATATGGCTGGAGTGGGGCTGTTTACAGTGCCAGTGGCGGTGCGACTGGACTTCGTAGTCGGCGCCGAGCAGGCTCGTCAGTGCGCCCTGTACCTGTGGGTGTTCTAAGACCTGCCATAACTCGGGTACCGTTTCCGTAATGGCGTCGCCAGGGTTGTGGTCGAGCGCGTCGAGCTGTGCGGCGATCTTCTCGTTGAGGCCTGCGGGCAGTGTCGGTTCGACGAGGTGGTAGCCGGTGGTGATAAACTTTGCGACCTCGACGTCGGACAATAAGTATTGCTTATCCATTTACGACCTCCATTTTTTGCAAGATGAATTCGTATCCCACCACGTCTAACTCGCGGTCGTCGAAAGGAGCCTGTAGGTGGGGGAATTGTACGATCTGCCAACCGTCGACGATGGCATCGTGCACGGTGTTGTAGGGCCACTCGAGCTCTGCGGCCGTTATTTCTACGCGGAATCCTGCCGTGGGTTCTACTTGCGTTAGCGCGAGTATTTCGGAAAAGACGTTGGGTGTGCGCGCGTGCAGGTAGAGCAGGCGCTGACGGGGTTGAGATGCGGACATAATAGAGAGTCTCTCTGTGTGGTGGTGGGTGAATCGGCGCTAATATAAGAAGTTGGGCGCGCGCCAACCAGCACAGGTTGGTGCGATGTTTTGTGCTCTGCTAGCTCGATGTATAGTTTAGGCATATTATCGATATAGATGCCATAGAGCCGAAGGGAAACATATATGAAAATTATAGATATTCGCGCTGTGAAACTGCAGATGCCTTCTGCGTCGCCGCCCTCTTCTTCTCGTGCGGCGACCTCCGTTACTTCGCCGCAGTATGTCGTGGGCCATCCGGCGGGCGAGAGCAAGACCGAGCCGTGGCGTGCTGGCTGGGCCGAAGAGGCCGAAGTGGCCAATCCGATGTCGCGCTACGAGCATGTCAAGCGCCATCGCAGTATGTGGCTGCCCAAGGAGTGGGGCGCCGTTTGGTGCAAAGTGACCTTGGAAGACGGGACCTGGGGATTGGGGTCGACGGCGCACGGGCGTCCGGTGGCTGCGGTGATAGAGGATCACTTGGCTCCGCAGCTCATTGGCCAGGACGCGATGGCCGGTGAGAAGTTGGCGGATATGATGTTTCGTTTGACCAAACCCTACGGCACGGTGGGGCTGGCTTCGTATGCTATCAGTGCGGTAGACTTGGCGTTGTGGGATGCGCGCGGCAAAGTGTTAGAGCAGCCGGTATACGCGCTCTTGGGAGGCCCGCAAAAAGAGAAGCTGTTGTGTTATGTCACGGGTAATGACGTGGACTGGTATCAGGAACTGGGGTTTAAGGCTTTTAAGTTGGCCTGTCCCTATGGCCCGGTCGATGGCTTAGATGGTCTAAAAAAGAATGAAGATTTTATCGCGGGCGTGCGCGAACAGATTGGCCCGGACTGCGAGCTAATGCTCGACTGTTGGATGGCCTTTGACGTGGAATACACCGTGCGTTTGGCCGAGCGCCTGCGGCCCTACGGACTGAAGTGGATGGAAGAGTGTCTGGTTTCGGAAGATTTCGATGCCCATCGCGCGCTGCGTCAGCGCCTGCCGTGGCAGGGTTTGGCCACCGGCGAGCACTGGTATACGCACGTGCCCTTCCAATGGGCGTGCGCGCATCGGGTGGTCGATATACTACAGCCCGATATCCAGTGGGTCGGTGGCATGAGCACTTGCCTGAAAATTGCGGCGGCCGCCGATGCTGCGGGGATAGCAGTGCTGCCGCACGGCGGCGGTGGCACCGCCTTTGGGCAGCATTTTTCGCTGGCGATGGGCTGCGCGCCCTTAGCCGAGTACTTTATTGGCTCGCCGCCCGGCGTGCCCTTAGAAGAGCTGCCGCGCCTACCCGGCGTGCCCATCGCTCAAGACGGCTATGTCGTGCCGAGCGATGGGCCGGGTTTTGGCATGGAAGTCGAGGAAGATTGGTTAGTGCCGTTCTTTTAGGCGCTAGCTCTCTAGATCTTTGCGCATCTGGGCGCCGTTTTTGTCCCACCACTTGTGCAATATGGTGAGGTCTGTGCCGATGCAGAAATGTTTGACGCCCATCTCAAAATAAGAGTGCGGCTCGTTGAGAAAGCGCAGTTCGGCGCGCGGAGGCACGCCTTTTTCCATCGACTTTCTGAAAACGAAGTCCTGTGCTGCCAATACTTCGGGGGCCGTGCGCTCGCCGGGTTTGCCGATATTCATGGCGTAGTCGGCGGCTCCCCACTGGATCATATCGACGCCGTCGACGGCTAGGATTTCTTCTAGCTGATCGACGGCGCTCTGTTTTTCAATCATGATCACGACGACGATATCGCGCAGGGCCTGTACATAGTCGACCGTGCCGCCGTATCCCATAAAAGTAAAGCGGCGCATGCCGACGCCATAGGTGCCGTCATCGCCAGGGGTGTCGGCGCGCACTAGACGCACGCATTCGGCCGCTTCTTCGGCCGAGCGCACGTCGGCAAAGAGCACGCTGTGAAAACCAGAGCCGACGGCGCGCTGGGCAATATAACCGCGGTGCTCGGCATCGATCTTGATCATCATCGACATATTGTAGAGATCGGCAGCCCGGCCCAAATTGTCGAGGTCTTTGAGATCGAATGGCGCGTATTCGCCGATAAATTCGACGTAATCGTAGTGGCCGGTATGGCCGATGGCTTCAATAAATGATGGCCAAGTGCTTTGTACATGAGTGCCCAAGGTGCTTTCGCCTCTTTGCAGCTTCTGACGCAGAATATTGGGTCGCATAGATTTCCTATTAGCCTCTGTATAAGTTTTTTTCAGTATATCAAATTAATCGCATAATCAACTGCGTGGAAAAGCCGTGCCGTCCTGCGGCTGGTAGCCGATGGTGCGGCAGGCGTCTTCGACGTCCTGCCAGCCTTTTCTATGGCGCGAAATACCGGGTATGACCGCCACGTCGAGGTCCTCGACGTCCACACAGCAGGCGAAGAGTTGGGCGGTGTCGCGCGGGCTGATTTGATGGGTGGGCGTCTCCGGGTCCCAATCGCCGCCCTGGTCAAAGCGCGGGCTGCCCAAGCGCACGCTGATGCAGGACAGGCCGTGCTGGTCGGAGTAGACGCGGCCGAGGGCTTCGCCAAAACACTTGGTGGCGCCGTAGACGTTTTGCGGGAAGATGGGTGCATCCCAGGAGACGGCTTCTCGGCCTTGGTATCCGAGTACGGCGTTGATGCTGCTGGCGAAAACAATGCGCTGGCAGCCGCCGAGGCGCGCCGCTTCGAAACCGTTATAACCGCCGATGAGGTTGAGGTCGAGCAGCGTTTTGTAGAAATCGGCGCGCGGGCTGCGGTCGGCGGCGAGGTGGATGAGCACGTCCATATCCTGACAGGCGGTGGCAAAGGCGTCGAGTTGGGTGATATCTAGCTCGACGAACTCCTCGTGCGCCTGCAGGTTTTCGACGGGGCGGATATCGGCCAGGCGCAGCGCATAGCGGTCGAGCCAGTGCTGGCGCAGGATGGTGCCTACCAGGCCGGCGGCACCGGTGATAAGGACTTTTTTCTTGTCGCTCATATTAGACTTGGGTCTCCAAGCGGTCTGTGGCCGGCGGCGGTGTGGGGGCCAGTGCGTCGATCTCGGCGCGCATCTCGGCTGACATGGCGAAGTCGGCGGCTTCTAGGGAGGGGGTGAGTTGTTCAATGTTGCGCCCGCCGATAATAGGAGCCGTTATGGCGGGGTGCGTTCGCACCCAAGCCACGGCTAGGGTCACGGGGTGCACACCTTGCGCGTTGGCGTATTGGGTGAACTTTTCGGCGACCTCGTAGTAGATGTCGAGGCTATAGCGCTTGGTGTAGCTGTCTTTTTCGAGGATGCGGCCGCTGTCGGGCCTTTTGTCGACGCCGTACTTGCCGCTGAGCAGACCGCCGCCTATGGGGCTGTAGGGGATGACACCGAGCTGCTCGGATTGGGCTAGGGGCAGAATTTCGACCTCGGCCTGGCGCTTGGCCAGATTGTACATGGGTTGGATACATTCGAAACGCGCGAGACTCTCCCTGGCGCTGATACCGAGGCCTTTGGCTATCTGCCAGGCGGCCCAATTGCTGACACAGGGGTAGAGAATTTTGCCTTGTTGCACGAGTGAGTCGAGGGCGCGCAAGGTCTCGTCGATGGGCGTGTCTTCGTCGAAATTGTGTACGAAGTAGAGGTCTAAACGATCCGTATTTAGGCGCGTTAAACTGGCCTCGACCTGCTGGCTAATATGACGTCGCGAAAGACCTTTATCGTTTATATCGCTGCCCATCGAGCCGCAGACTTTAGAGGTGATGACGAGTTCGTCGCGCTCTTTTGTTATGAGCTTTCCGAGAATTTCCTCCGAACGCCCAGACGAGTAGACGTTGGCCGTGTCGAAGAAGTTGATGCCGATTTCGCGGCAGCGTCGGTACATTGTTTCGGAGGTTTTTTCGTCTGCTTCGCCGCCAAAGGACATGGTGCCAAAGCAGAGCTCGGAGACTTTGACGCCGGTGCGCCCTAAGGTTGTATATTGCATGGGGATGCTCCTGTGAATATGCAGAGAATAGACGTAGGGATTTTAAGGCGGTGGGCGGTTGTGCGCAAATGGAGGTGGGCAGGTGGTAGACCGCCTGTGTCAGCCTCGACAAAAAGAGGGGGTGGCTCGGAGTGCTAACTTAGTTCGGCATCGCATTTGGGGCAGCGTTCCCACGCGGGCGATTGTATGGGTTTGGTGCATGCGAGGCAGAGGCCGAGTGGGTGCTCGTCCTCTTGACTACGGCTGCCGTTTTTGTAGGTGATATAGCGCCAGATCGTTTTGCCGTCGGTGTCGTAGAAGGTCCAAGTGCCCGTTTTTTTGCCGTCGGACCACTTGCCGGCGTATTCGTTGAACTGCCCCGTTTGCTTCTTTTTACCGCTCCCATAATAGGCGATGTGTTGGCCTGTGGGTTTGTCCTCGCGGTAGTGGTTTACGCTCGCCTTTTGGCCATTTTTGTGGTATTCGATCCACTCGCCCGTTTTTTTGCCCATAGCGTAGGTGCCTTCGCGGCGCTTGCCGCCCTCGGCGTAGTATAGGACCCAAGCGCCGTGCTTTTTCCCGTCTTTATATTCGCCGTCTTCTAAGGGGGTAGTCATAGATCTTTCCGCTTTTTTATAAATAGTTGGAGACTTCGATCAGATTGGCATCCGGGTCGCGGAAGTAGAGCGAGAGAATAGGGCCTTGGGCACCCGTGCGTTCGATCGGACCTTCTTCTACAGCGATATCGTTGGCGCGCAGGTGGAAGGCCACGCGCGCCAACGGCTCCTGCGTAATGAAACACAGGTCGGCCGATCCGGGCGTGGGCTGCATCGACTTGGGTTCAAATTCTTCGCCGTATTGGTGCAGGTTGATTTTCTGTGCGCCGAAGGATAGCGCTTTGCGCCCTTCGCCGAAGGAGAGTTCGCGCATGCCGAGGACGCGCGTATAAAAGGTGCAGGTCGCGCCGAGATCGCGCACGGTGAGCACTAGATGGTCGAGGTGTTCTACTTGCATTTAAATATCCAATAATTGCGCCGCATTGGCTCCGAGGACGCGCGTGCGACTGGTGTCGTCGAGGTCGGTCGCATAGGTGCGTACTAGTTCCAATGCTTGGCGGTAGGTCAGGTGGCTGCTGGTGGGTGGCCAGTCGGTGCCCCAGAGAATGCGGGAGGGACCGATTAGTTTGAGCAGGGAGGAAAAGAATCCGAGCGCGCGCGAGCAGCGAAAGTCCCAGGGCGTTTTGGCCGCTGCGTAAAAGGCAGACGCTTTGACAAAAACATTGTCGAGTTCGGCGGCGGGGGCAAAACCGCCGTAGGTGGCATCGTCGGGTTCGAAGTCGCGCGGCAGCGCTAGGTGGTTGCAGAGAAAGTTTGTTTCGGGATAGCGCCTAGCCAGTTCTATCAGTGTACTGTAATTGTTGGGCGTCACGTGCAGGTTGCAGACTAGGCCGCTCACTGTAAAAGCGGCCCAGAGCCCTGCGTGTTCGTCTTCGAGCATCCAGGCGATGTCGGCGCTGTTGGGGTAATAGCTGATGGCGACGCAGCCGTATTCGTCGCGGGCACGTGATACGCGCGCGGGGGCGTCTTCGGCATGCAGAGGTACATCCGTCATGGTGGCCAAGCGGTCCGGGTGTTCTTTGACCCACTGTGCGCAGTCGGCATTATTGTCGGGCGCGAAGGCGGCGACTACGGGTAGCATGACGGCCTTTTCCACGCCGCTCTCATCCATCAGATAGAGCAGGCGGTCGACGCGGCCGGTGTCGGGGAAGGGATTCATCGGTTCGTAGGTGGCGAGCGTGTGCACGTGGGCGTCTATAATTCGCATAGGTCTTTCTTTTAGGCGTTACGGAGGATGTGCCACTGGTTGGTATTGCCGCCTTGGACTGTGGCCTCTTGATAGGAGACGATAAAGGCACGGCGGCGCTGCGCTGTCTCATTGCCGTCGGAGGCGTGCCAGAGCAGGGCGCTAAAGAGTACGATGGAACCGGCCGGCGCGGGCAGATAGATGCGGTTTTCTACGTCGATAGAAGTGTCTATGCTCAGATTGCAGGTGCCGCCTTCTTTTTTGCTGTAGGGCTGTAGGCCGCGCCGGTGCGAGCCGGGAAGGACTTGCAGACAGCCGTGTGCGCGCGTCGTGTCTTGTAGGGGAATCCATACGGACATGCGCGTTTCGCTCTGCGACATCTGCGTGTAGTAGGCATCGTCCTGATGCCAGTGGCAAATGGTGCCGTCGTGTGGGGCTTTGGCCACGAGTTTAGCCGAGTAGATGGCAATGCCAGGATAGACGATGGGCTCAATGAGATCGAGGATGCGTGCGTCGGCGCAGAAAGCGGCTGCTTTCGGCGTGGACAGCCCCAGTTTCATGATCCAGCCCTGGGTATTATCGCCGGCGCTCTTGAAGCTCTCATACTGTTCTTGGCGCATAAAGGTGTCGAGGTCCTCATCTATTTCGCGCAGGTCTTCTTGCGGAAACAAATCCTCGACGACGACGTAACCCTCGCGGTGGTAGTGTTCGAGCTCGTCCACTGTAAGAGTGCGTTTCATAGGGATTTTTAATCCAATAAACTATCGACGTGTTGGCGCAGGCCCTCGGCTATAGGCGTCGACGGTACGGCGGCGGCGCTCGCTTTTAATTTGCCCATATCGTAGATGCGGTGGCAGAGAAAGGGGGCCGAGTTGGGGTTTTCGCGCAGATAGGCGTCGACGGGCAACTCTTCAATTGATAGCGCGACGCCGAGGTGGTCGGCGATGATCTGGTAATAGGTGCGCGACTCGATGATATCGGGGCCGGCGGCGCAGAAGATCTGCCCGTAGGTATTGCCGTTGCCACGACAGCTCAGGGCCAGCTCGGCGAGATCGGGTGCGAAGATGGGCTGTTGCAAGAAATAACCGCCGCCGACGAGGGCGAGTGTTTTTTCGGAGCGCAGGTGTGCGATGAGGTTTTTGTCGCGACCGTGCGCGGGCAGGCAACCCAAGAGAGAGCCCGGCCCGTAGATATGGCAGGGGCGGAGAATGGTCCAGGCCATGTCGCCGCAGGTGGCGTTGGTAAAGACCTCTTCGCAGCGGCGCTTGTCGCCGCCGTAACCCGCTTGGGCATAGTGGTCGGTCTCTTCGCTTTGCGGCAGGCGGCGATGAACTGGGTCGAAGGTAAAATCTGTAGAGATAAAGACGAGGTGGCGCGCGCGCGTCGCGAACACTTCTATGTCTTGTTGCGCGTCTTCGGTTTGGAAGCCGATGCAGTCGACGACGAGGTCCCAATGTGTGTCAGCTGTAGCGATGGCGTGGGCGAAGGCCTCGCGGTCCTTGCGGTCGGCGATGATAGCCTGCACGCCGTCTATGGTCGGGCGTTGTCCGCGCGTGACGGCCCAGACTTGGTGGCCTTGGGCTAGGGCGCGGCGCGCCAAAGTGCCGCTGACAAAACCGCTACCGCCGATTAAAAGTATTTTTGCCGACATATATGCTCCATTTTGGTGATCTTCATATGTAAGGACGAGTGAATATTGGCGCAAGCTGAGGCGGTCTTGTGCGGACATAGCAAAATCGGGGTTGTTGGCCTTCTCGAACTCGCAACACCCTGTACAGATGCTTAACCGTTGCCCGAGCGCGGTCGGCCTACAACGAACTTGTTTTTGTAACTGTATCTGCATACTTTGTGGGGGAACTCTGCCTACCTGCAGAGTTTTTCTTGGGGACCTCGATAGTTGTTGAATTGTGGGCAAAAGAGCGGTGGATCGTTGGAGGAGTAGGTGTTGGATCGCCTAAAAGAGATCAAATGTGTGGTTTGGGATTTGGACAATACGTTGTGGGAAGGGACCTTACTCGAAGACCGAGAGGTCAGTTTAAAACCCGGTATCCAAGCTATTCTCGAGGAGTTGGACTCGCGCGGAATTTTGCTTTCGATTGCCAGCAAGAACGAACGCGAGGTGGCGCTGGAGCAATTGCGCACTTTTGGTTTAGACGACTTCTTCCTATACCCAGAAATTCACTGGAATGCGAAGTCGACTTCTATCGCCAATATTCAGAAAAACCTCAATATTGGCATAGATACTATCCTGTTTATAGACGACCAGCCGTTTGAGCGCGACGAGGTGCACAGCCAGCATCCGCAACTGACGTGTGTCGATGCCAGCGCCTATGACGGGTTGCTCGACGACCCCCGGCTCAACCCTCGCTACCGCACCGAAGACTCTCGGCGCCGACGCTTGTTGTACTTGGAAAATATGCAGCGCGAGGCCGATGAAGAATCGTATGAGGGGCCGAAAGAGGAGTTCTTAGCCGAGCTCGATATGCATTTTATCATAGCGGAGGCCGGGGAGCAAGACTTGCAGCGGGCAGAGGAGTTGACCGTGCGAACCAACCAGCTCAACGCCACGGGCATCACCTATTCGTACGAAGAATTGGACGCTTTTCGCCGCTCCCCCGACCACTGGTTATTAGTCGGTGAACTAACGGATCGTTACGGGTCCTACGGCAAAATCGGTTTGGCCCTCGTAGAGCGGCGAGCATCGTGTTGGCAACTAAAAATGTTGCTCATGTCGTGTCGAGTCATGGCGCGCGGCTTGGGCAACGCCCTACTCACTTATATTATGGGAGAGGCTAAAGAGCAAAGCGTTCGCCTCTTGGCCGACTTTCGCAAGACGGATCGCAATCGGACGATGTATATTGCCTACCGCTTTAATAATTTTCACTTACTTGAAGAAGACGCAGAGGGCCGTATCACGCTCGAAAATGACCTGACCAATATTCAACCCTTTCCTCCTTATTTGAAGGTTGAAGTACAGTGAAATTGAGTCGATGACACAAGAGAGCACAGTATCGGATAGCCGATTTATGCGATTTCGCGAGAAATTGCGGGAGAGTACGCCCTATGTGATCGTCACCACACTCGTATCTCTGTTTATTTTGGCCTATCTCTTCCACCGCATATTTATCACGGTGCCCGCTGGCCACGCCGGCGTTCACTTCGAGTGGCTCGGCGAGGGAACTGACGTCAATACAATGTATGGAGAAGGGTTGCACGTCATTGCCCCTTGGAACACGCTGACCATTTACAACCTGCGCGTGCAGGAAGTGGACCAAGTTTTCGAGGTGCTGACCTCTGATGGGTTGGCTATCGAGGCGACGATGTCGATTCGCTTTCGCCCTTCGGACCGCTTGTTGGGCATGCTGCACAAAGAGCATGGCCCCGACTATATCAATTCGTATTTGCTGGCCGAGCTGGGGTCCTCGGCGCGGCGCGTCATCGGCTTGGTTACGCCGTCCGAATT
>Ga0055584_100008154_pt1 | contig 10266 bp, 14 predicted proteins | sample OSDHelmetaG_FD_58716 | JGI IMG/M metagenome (GOLD analysis project Ga0055584, IMG submission 58716) | Pelagic marine sediment microbial communities from the LTER site Helgoland, North Sea, for post-phytoplankton bloom and carbon turnover... | ecosystem: Environmental > Aquatic > Marine >...
GGCTTCAGGTGCCTGTGGGGGCAACCCCGTGGAAGTTCGAGTCTTCTCCTGGGCACCATTATCGGGTGGCTCGACCCGGCCGTAACGAAGGACTTTCCCTTTGATGATTGAACTTCATCGAGGTGACTTGCCCGACAATGTCGATTTCGGGGCGTCCGTCGCCATAGATACCGAAACGCAAGGGCTGAATACGTTGCGTGACCGGTTGTGCGTTGTGCAGCTTGCCGGTGCCGACGGCGTTTGCCATCTCGTGCATTATCCGACACCCGACTACGATTCGCCGAACTTGCGGCGTGTGGTCAATGATACGTCGGTTCTCAAGCTGTTTCATTTCGGCCGTTTCGATATCGCCGCCTTGAATTACTACATAGGCACCGATTGCCGTCCGGTCTATTGCACGAAGATCGCCTCCCGGCTGACGCGCACCTACACGGATCGCCATGGATTGCGGGAGCTCTGTCGGGAGTTTCTTGGCGTCGACCTATCCAAGGAACAACAATCTTCGGATTGGGCCGCGCCTGAGCTCAGCAAGGCGCAGCAGGAATACGCCGCCAGCGATGTGCTTTACCTGCACCGGCTGAAGGAAGCCTTAGACGGTCGTCTTGAGCGTGAAGGGCGCATGGAAATGGCGCAAGCGGCATTCGATTTCCTACCGACCCGCGCGGCGATGGATATCGCCGGCTTCGAAGCGGAAGATATTTTCGCGCATTCTTGAATTTCAGCGCCGAACTTCTGCGGTTTATTGACCGTGAAGGGGCCTCGCGGCATGATCCATGCCAGTTTTTAATCGTTCCCGCGGCAAATATGTGGCAATGTCGACGGGAAGTCGAAACACCTAGGAATCGGAACCTCAATGAGCATACCGGATCGCCCCACGCTCCCGAAATCTCTGGAAGATGGCGATACAGCCGATATGGATTCGGCGCGACGTTTATTTCGGCTGGAGGCCGAAGGAATTTCGGCGCTCGCCGACTCGATAGATGAGAATTTTTCTGCTGCTGTGCAGGCGCTGTCCGGCGTCGCGGGGCGGGTCATCGTCTCCGGGATGGGGAAGAGCGGCCACATAGGCAGCAAGATCGCGGCGACGTTGGCCTCGACCGGCACGCCGTCGCATTACGTACATCCGGGTGAAGCCAGTCACGGCGATCTCGGCATGATTACCCGCCAAGATGCGGTTCTCGCGCTATCGAATTCCGGAGAGACGCCCGAACTGCGCGATATCGCCGAGTACACACGCCGCTTTTCGATTCCATTGGTCGTGATAACGTCCAAAGCGGGGAGCACACTCACAGAACTTGCCGATGTGGTTTTGCTGCTACCGGCTATTCCCGAAGCGTGCCCGATGGGTTTGGCGCCGACGACGTCGACGACGATGTCCTTAGCGATGGGCGATGCGTTGGCGGTTGCAATGTTGGAACGGAAAGGTTTTTCGGCCCAGGATTTTCGGGTTCTGCATCCAGGTGGAAAACTCGGCAGCAGCTTATTGCGGGTCTCCGATCTTATGCACGAGGGCGGCGCCTTGCCGTTGGCGGACACCGGCACGACCATGCGCGAGATCATCCCCACGATGTCGGAGAAACGATTCGGTTGCGTCGGCGTGATCGACGGTGACGGCGATCTCATCGGTGTCATTACGGATGGGGACTTACGGCGGACCTTGGCGGAGAATCTTCTGAGCCGAGCGGCGGTGGATGTCATGACGACGGCGCCGAAGACGATCAGGCCGCAGGCGCTCGCGGCGGAAGCCGTCGCGGTCATGAACGAAATGCAGATTACCAATTTATTCGTGGTTGGGGATACGGAGCAGAAACCTTTGGGCATTCTGCACATTCACGATCTTCTGAAAGCGGGGATTACCTGATCGCATGAGCATGGCCACCGAAGCGCCAGCGCGTGGCCGCGTCGCCCTCACGGCACGGCAGACGCAAAGTGCGGGCTACCTTTACGGCCATTTTGTCGGCTTCATGAAGGTGCTGTTGCCGACGGTGGCTACGGCGCTGCTTCTCATTGTCGTGATTTGGCCGCAGCTGAACGAGCAGAATAAAACATTCGAGATCGGCTTTAAGGAAATCGACAAGAGCGCGGCCGAGAACTTGCGCATGGAGAAAGCGCGGTACACGGGTGTCGACCGATCGAAACGGCCCTTTTCCATCACCGCGGAAGAAGCGGAACAGATCGATCCCAAGTCTCCGGTCATCGAACTCGTACAGCCCAAAGCCGATATCGTGATGCAGGATGGCTCTTGGATCGCCGTCACGGCGGAAGTCGGAAATTATAATCGGACGAGCCAATTCCTTGAGTTGTCGGGAACCGTGAACTTGTTCCACGATAAAGGCTACGAGTTCCGCACCAGCAGCGCGGTTTTGGATTTGCGTGCCGGCGACGCGATCGGCACCGAGCCGGTTCACGGACAAGGCCCGTTCGGTCACATTCAGGCGGAAAGTTTCATCGTCCGGAATCGTGGCGAACGAATCGAATTCCACGGTAAGGCCCAGGTAATATTATTGAACGACCCTACGGACTTACGGAATAAGGGTAAGAAACGGTGACCACGATATTCGGACGCATTGCTGCTGGCTTCATCGCCGTTGCCGTTGGCACCGCGGGAGCGGCCTATTCGCAAAGTCTGATGCAGGGTGGCGACGACCCTTTAAACCTAACCGCCGAGAGTTTGGTTTGGCATCGCGACGGCAACAGAATGGTCGCGACGGGCAATGCCCGGGTAATCCGGTCCGGTGTCGAGCTGCGGGCCGATACGCTGACCGCCCATTCCCGCAAAAATAAGACGGGGGACGGCGATCAGTTCTACCGCGTGGACGCCGAGGGTAATGTTCAGATTATCTCGAAGAACGAGCGCGTCTTCGGCGACCGGGGCGAATATAAAATCGACGATCAGAATTTCGTCCTCGTCGGCAACAATCTCAGGATAGAATCGAACCAGGGATTGATTACGGCGCGGGACCAACTGGAATACTGGGAAGCAAAGCAACAATTCGTCGCGCGCGGCGAGGCCATCATCGTTAAGGACGACAAACGATTGCGCGCCGACATCTTGTTGGCCTTGTTGGGGGCGGACGCGAAAGGGAAGCAGGAAATCCAGCAAGTCAATGTATGGGGTAATGTGCTGATCTCGACGGCGACCGAAATCGTTCAGGCGGGAAAAGGTGTGTATAATGTGCAAACTGGGATAGTCAGGCTTCAAGAAAACGTTAAGATTACCCGGGGTAAAACACAGCTGAACGGAAACGAGGGCGAGGTCGATTTGAATACGGGTATCAGTCGGTTGACCGGTGGTAAGCGCCGGGTCCGGGTCCTGATTCCACCGCAAGGTAAGAAACGTCAATAGCGCGGCTCCAACATTGGAAACGCGAATCACAGAAAGTTATTGAGTAGATGGAGCGAATAAAAGAGCCGAAACTCGGGACCGGCACAACGAGCGATGCCACAGCGGCGCCTCCGCGCCTCGTCGCCGATAACCCCGGTCTGGTTGCGCTCAATCTTGGCAAGCAATACAAGCGCCGTCCCGTCTTGCGGAATGTGAGTCTGGACTTGCAGCGCGGTGAAGTCGTCGGATTACTCGGGCCGAACGGGGCCGGGAAAACGACTTGTTTCTATATCATCACCGGATTAATCGCGGCCGATTACGGTGAGATCTATCTAGACGGTAAGGAAGTGACGAATTTACCGATGTATCGGCGCTCCCGTCTCGGCGTCGGGTATCTACCCCAAGAACCTTCCATCTTTCGGGGTTTGACGGTCGAACAGAATATTCGAGCCGTCTTGGAAGTGATCGAATCCGACCGGCAGACCCGAGAGACGATCCTGGAAGAACTCCTCGCGGAGTTCTCTATTTCCCACCTGCGGCGGACCTCGACAATTACATTATCAGGCGGTGAGCGCCGCCGGGTTGAGATCGCGCGCGCTCTGGCGTCGCAGCCTCATTTTATTTTGTTGGATGAGCCGTTCGCCGGTATCGATCCAATCGCCGTACGCGATATCCGTGAATTGGTAACGCATTTGAAGGATCGCGGCATCGGTGTGCTGATCACCGACCATAATGTTCGTGAGACACTCGATATTGTCGACCGAGCCTATATCCTGCACGACGGTCAGGTACTTATGGAAGGGGCGCCGGACGAAATTGTTCGAAATTCGGACGTTCGTCGGGTTTATCTCGGCGATCGGTTCAGTCTCTAAGGCAATCGGCCGACCACACGATGGCTATTTCCCAACGGCTCGACCTCAGGCAAAGCCAATCTCTGGTGATGACGCCGCAGTTGCAGCAGGCGATCAAGCTGCTGCAACTGTCGAACATAGAGTTGTCGGAGTTCGTTGAGGATGAGTTGAGCCAGAACCCCATGCTCGAACGCGACGACGGCGACGGCCCGGCCCGAGGCGATGCCGAGACGGGTGCTGCGAGCGAACCGACGGAGGCTGCGCCGACGAATGACGAGACCGCCGGCCCGGACTCTCTCGATATGGCGACTGGCGGGGATCTACCCGATGCGGCGGAAAAACCCCTCGATATGGAATATGAAAACGTCTGGGACGATCAACACCCCCGGGACGTTTCCGATGACGTTGCCGGCGGTTTCGAGAGTCATTCTCCGATCGGCGCTGGAGGCCGCAGCGATTTCAGCGAGGGGTTGGGCGATTTCGAATCGACGTTGAGCGAGGAGCCGAGCCTGCGCGAACATCTGACGGAACAGTTGGCGCTGGATATCCCCGAAGGGGGGGATCGCATCATCGGACTGCATTTGATCGATATGCTCGACGAATCGGGTTGGTTGGCCGGTAGTGCCGATGAGGTCGCCGATATGTTGGGGTGCGACATCGCCCGCGTGGATTCCGTGTTGGAACGATTGCAGCAATTCGATCCGCCAGGAGTATTCGCGCGCGGTTTGAAGGAATGCCTCGCGCTGCAGCTACAAGACAAGGGCCGTCTAGATCCGGCCATGGCGGCGTTGATCGAAAATCTGGAACTGCTTGGCAGACGGGACAAGGCGGCGCTGCTAACGACTTGCGGCGTCGATGAGGAAGACCTCACCGAGATGGTCGCCGAGATCAGAGCGCTCGACCCAAAACCGGCGAGTAGTTTCCGGGAAGAGACGGTCCAAAGCGTCACGCCGGATATTCTAATGCAGCCGCATCCCGATGGCGGCTGGATCTTGGAACTCAATCAGGAAACCTTGCCACGCGTCTTGGTGAACACTGAATATTTTGCCCGGGTCAGTAAGGGTGTGCGCCGCAAGGACGAAAAAGAATATGTGAATGAGCGATTTCAAACCGCGAATTGGCTGGTGAAATCCCTGCACCAACGGGCCACGACTATCCTTAAGGTCGCGGGCGAAATCGTGAAGCAGCAGGACGCCTTTTTTCGCCAGGGCGTGGAGCACTTAAAGCCTCTGATCTTGCGCGATATTGCAGAGGCGATCGAGATGCATGAGAGCACTGTGAGCCGCGTGACGACGAATAAGTTCATGGCGACGCCGCGCGGTCTTTACGAGCTCAAGTATTTCTTTACCTCCTCCATTCAAAGCGCGACCGGTGGCGATGCGCATTCCGCCGAATCGGTTCGTTTTAAAATTAAGGCGTTAATCGAAGCCGAATCGCCGAAGTTGATTCTGTCGGACGACAAAATCGTCGATATTCTACGCGGTGAAGGTATCGATATTGCCCGTCGAACGGTCGCCAAATATCGCGAGTCGATGCGAATCGGCTCTTCGGTCGAACGGCGCCGCATGAAGGCAGGCACGCTTTAGCTATACGGAGAAGCGTATGATTTCATGGATGGATTTCGGCAGTATTGACTCGGTCCACGCCGCCGCCTATGTATCGCCCTCCGTCGCGATTGTATGCGGCGATCGCGGGCCACTAGGAGGCCCTGCCAGTTTCAAAAATCAGATGTCAGGCGTATGCAATTAACGATTAATGGGAAGCAGCTCGATGTGGGCGCTGCGCTTCAAGGATATATTGAAGACCAGCTGCCGACGATCGTGGGCAAGTATTTCGAAAACCCGACCGACGGCCATGTCACCATGTCCAAGGAAGGCGGCGATATCCGCGCCGATGTGACGGTCCACGTGGGCAAAGGCATTATGTTGCAAGGCCACGCCATCGCGGGTGACGCCTATGCCGCATTCGATGAAGCGGCCGAGCATGTGGGCAAGCGTCTGCGCCGTTATAAGCGCCGTCTTCGCGACCACCATAAAGACCGCTCCGATAGCGCCGATATCTTGCCGGCGCTGCAATATGTCTTCGCGGCGGAAGAAGAGGATACGGCGAGTGAGCCGGATCAACCGGTGATCGTTGCCGAGATGGAAACCGCGATCGAGAATATGACGCCGGGCGATGCGGTCATGCGTATGGACTTGGCCAATCTACCGGCGTTGATGTTCCGCAACGTGGCGCATGGCGGTTTGAATATGGTTTATCGACGAGCCGATGGTAATATTGGGTGGGTCGACCCGCGCGGATCGCGCGGCGGCGTTCCCGAGGGAAGCTAGGAGCGGACCTATGGAAATCTCCGATCTCATCACGCCGGGCAGCATTTTTTCGAAATTGCCAGCCACTTCCAAGAAGCAAGCCTTGCAGGAATTGGCGAAGCGGGCATCCGATATTTCGGAATTGAATGAGCGGGTGATTTTCGACGCATTGATCGAACGGGAGAGGTTGGGGACGACCGGTGTTGGGAACGGAATTGCGATCCCGCACGGCAAACTCGCTGGGCTCGATCGACTGCATGGCCTCTTTGCCCGTTTGGACAAACCGATCGAGTTCGATTCCATCGATGAGCAGCCGGTAGATTTGATTTTTCTACTGTTGGCGCCGGAATGCGCCGGTGCCGATCATTTAAAAGCTCTAGCCCGGGTGTCCCGGCTGTTGCGGGACCGGCCGACCTGCGAAAAACTTCGCGGTTCGGAAGATCCCGATGCGCTATACGCGCTCCTGATCGAGACCACGACGGACGCCGCAGCTTAGTCCACTTATCCAATTTACAGGCGTCTTAGTGGAGACTTACCGGTTCGAAATCGTTCTCCAGGGCGGCCATGATCGCGGTTTGATAGTTCGGGGCGACGCCGAGTTCGCGCCCGTCGCCCGCCATCAGCATGAATTGCACCTTATTATCGATGTGGACTGGCCGGACATAGGCGATATCGTCTGCGCCCAGGCGAGCTAACTCTATTTCGGTAATCTGTCGGACTGGGTCTTCAGTCATGTCATTCGCCTCCTCGTGTGGATTCGTCGATCTCCAGTGGTCGCTTGCGGCCTTGGCCGGGGGGCGCGCTCGCGATCTCGATTGTGCGGACGCGGCTTTCCGGCACCGGACGCGCGAGTTCGATATGTAACAACCCGTTATCCAAATGCGCGCCGTTCACTTCAATTCCGTCGGCGAGCACAAAATTGCGTTGGAACTGACGGGCTGCGATGCCCCGGTGTAAGAAGACGCGGTCTTGATCGTCCGCTTGACGGCCGCGAATGACGAGTTGGTTGTCTTCGAGTTCGATCGAAAGATCGTCGTCGGAGAAACCGGCAACAGCGAGAGTGATTCGGAGTTGATTGTCGCCGATCTGTTCGATGTTGTAGGGCGGGTAGCCCTCCGTTTGCATCTTGGAGATTCGGTCGAGCGTCTGCTCGAAATCTTCGAAGCCCAACATCAAAGGGCTATTGAATAAAGAAACGCGAGACATGTGCAGCGCCTCCTCCATATGGTGAGCGAGTGGCTGTTGTATTTGGGGACCGTGCGGCTCCCCCTAAACGGCACAGACCTTCGGTCCTGCGCCGCAAATGTTATTTGGGGACGGTGGAGGCCGGTTGCAAGCGGTCGAAGGTGTCGGGGCTAGTTGACCACGCGAAGCGCGACACGGCCCCCTGGTGCCTCGTAGAGCGTTTCGAGAGGCGTGTCGAAGGGCGCGCCGTCGAAGAACGAGGCGATGCCGATAAAGGCCGTCAGCATGAGCAATCCAGCGACGGAGGCGACGAAGGTCAGTTGCTGCATGTGTCAAATTCCCGATCTATTTCGTTCATCCCGACCGTGCTTTCGCTTTGGGGCATGGTCCGGGCGGAAAATTGCCGTAACTATGATCATAAGCGGCGAAATTTGGGCGCGCTGTGCGGGCTGTCACACGTTGACGGGTATGCTAAAGGGGGTATGAATCACATCGTGCGGCAGGGACGAGACGAGGCGAAGGTGTTAGAATCAGGCGTGACCCTACCACCGAGCGCGATGTGAATGGCCGCTACTGAAGAAAAATCGATTCCGCGCGGCCTCATCCTTTTGGCGATGTCGCTGTGCACCATGCTTTATGCGGTGACATTGACCATCGTGAATGTCGTGTTGCCGCAGTTGCAGGGCGCCCTGGCGGCGACGCCGGAAGAAGTGTCGTGGGTGGTGACGTTGAACGTCATTGCGACAGCGGTCGTCACCCCGGCCACTGGCTGGATGGTCTCCCGCTGGGGCCACCGCAAGGTTATTCTGTGGTCCATTGTTGGTTTCTCGGTCAGCTCGTTGCTCTGCGCGACGGCCGACACGTTGATACCTCTGTTGATCTATCGTATTGGGCAAGGGGCGTTTGGCGCGCCGTTGGTGCCGCTCTCCCAAGCGATCATCGTGGCCGTCTATCCGCCGGAACGGCGCGCTTTCGCGCAAGGTGTCTTCGGCATGTCGGTGGTACTCGGCCCGGCGATCGCGCCGGTCTTGGGGGGCTATCTGGCCGAGGAATACAACTGGCGCTTCGTCTTTATTCTGATCCTGCCGATGTGTGCGGCGACGCTGCTGTTTGTTTGGCTTTGGGTGCATGACCCCGGTGAAAGATCGAAAAGCAACCTCGATTGGACTGGGTTCCTGATGTTCTCGCTCGTGATCACCTGCGCTCAATTGATGATGGATCGCGGAGAGCGCCAAGATTGGTTCGAATCCTATGAAATCTGGGGATACCTCGCGGTCATCGCGGCGGCGCTTTGGGTCTTCCTGGTGCATTCGGCGACAACCGACAATCCGTTTATAAAACCGGAACTCTTCAGGGATCGTAATTTTTCCATCGGCCTCGCGCTCGTGTTCATTTATGGAATGCTTAATATCACGCCGACAGTCATGATTCCGACTATGTTGCAAAATCTAATGGGTTATCCGGATTCGATGATCGGGATTTTGTTGGCGGCGCGGGGCGCCGGGATGGTTCTGGGGTTCTTCATAGTTGCGCAAATCGCCAAGTTCGATCCGAGAATAGGCATGATCCTGGGCGTTGCGGCGATTGGTGTTTCGGGCTGGAACATGGCGCTTTTTAATCTTGAGGTCGATCCATTGACCATTGCCTTAAGCGGGGCCCTGCAGGGCATCGGCTCGGCGGTGATGTGGGTTCCGCTCTCCATCGTCGCATTTGCGACCTTGCCGGTGCGGTTGTTTCCCGATGCGTCTTCTATTTTCCATCTGCTGCGCAATTTCGGCAGCAGCATTTTCATCTCGGTCAGCGTGCTGACGGTCTCGCGGACCGGCAAAATTAGTTATTCCGAACTGTCGGAGAATATCAGCGCTTTCACCGATATCGCGCGCTACCCCGAGGTCATGGGCCTCTGGTCCTTCGAATCGGTGGAGGGCTTGGCCGCGCTCGGCTCCGAGGTGAACCGCCAAGCGCTGATGGTCGGCTACGCCAATTCCTTCGCGCTCTATGCTTTGGCGGCGTTCTCCGCGATCCCATTGATGTTGCTGGTGAAGATCAAGCAGTAACCGTGACAGGTTTCAAGCCATGCGATCGGGGCTGCGTCGCGCGCGCTTCTTGCCGCGTTGCTGCGCGCCGTATGCCTTCTTCGCCTTCGGCGCGATTATCGTCGTCTTCCCGACGGTCATGAATCACCAGCTGACGGCCTTCGAATCGATGACTATATCGCCCGATACGGAGAAGAAGCCCGTGGGGGCGGTCAGATGACCAAACGCGTGCATCTCGTGTTGAGATGGGTTGCGGAGCTGGCCCGCAATCCTCCGATAGTGGATGCGGTGGAGGATATCACGCGCGGGTCTGCGGTACGCGGAACGGTCAGGTTTACTTCAACTGACGGAGACGGTCTTGCCCGTCAAGCCGGCTCGATACGCGTGCGTTCGAGTTTTGCGGTATCTGCGCCTTCAATGCGAATGAGGCGAGTTGGGCCGTCCCGCATCGGTGCATGGATCGCGCCGGCCGGATAGAGGTGAGCGTCACCGGGCTTCAAATGATAGCTCTTATCCAAGGCGACTTTCGTGGCCGTTTTGGGGCTATCGCCGGCCTCGAC
>Ga0055584_100008155_pt1 | contig 10265 bp, 10 predicted proteins | sample OSDHelmetaG_FD_58716 | JGI IMG/M metagenome (GOLD analysis project Ga0055584, IMG submission 58716) | Pelagic marine sediment microbial communities from the LTER site Helgoland, North Sea, for post-phytoplankton bloom and carbon turnover... | ecosystem: Environmental > Aquatic > Marine >...
CGCGCGAAAGGGCGCAAGGATTCATATTTGCGGGTGGGCATCCTCGCCGCAATGGTGCTTATTCCGGTGAATATTTTCCAGCCATTGATGCCCAATGTTTACCTAGCGGTGTTGCTCATTGTGCCGAGCGCATTTTTTGGTGCAATGCCATTTGGCGTGGCCCCGGCGGCCATCCAGGCCATTACGCCTAACCGCATGCGCGGGCAAGTCAGCGCGCTCTATTTGTTTACGGTTAACATGATTGGTCTAGGCTTGGGGCCTACCATCATCGCTTTGTGCACAGACTATGTGTTTATGGATGAAGCCCTGCTTAAATACTCCCTGTCGCTTGTAGGCGGTATCACAGGGGTGTGGGCAGTTGTGTTGTTGTATTCAGGGTTACGCCCTTACCGTGGGTGCGTTGATGCAAGTCAGGAATGGGCGGGTGCAGAGGCTTAGTGGCTAAAGCTGGTGCTAGAACTCTTCGGCGATGTCCTCGAGGGCGTCCATATTGTTGATGACGACATGGTGTTTGCCTTCAAGGGTAATAATGCCATCGTTGCGTAATTTGGTAAAAGTGCGGCTGACAGTTTCAATCGTTAAGCCTAGATAATCGGCAATATCGCTGCGGCCCATATCAAGGTCTACTTCATTTTCCGGGCCACCGCCGCGGCCGTTTTCACGACATAGTCGGTTAAGGAAGGACGCTACCTTTTCCACAGGGGACTTGCGACCCAGCAACAACATTTGCTCTTGGGCTTCGCTTAGTTCATCTGCGGCAATGTTGAGCAGCCGGGTTTTCATGGTTGGAAACTCTTCCAACATTTCCAGCAATTTGTCGCGCGGGAACTGGCAAACCTTAATGGGTGTTATGGCCTCGGCGCTGGTGGTGTATACGCCATGGTTCGCTAAGCCCATCATGTCGCCGGGAAAGTTGAAGCCGACAATTTGTCGACGCCCATTAGGTAAAAGTTTGACGAGGCGAATAGTGCCTTCCGTCAGGTTGAAGATGTGGCGGGGCTCTTCACCCTCGTCAAAGATTGTCTGACCCGGCTCAAAGTTCTTGCCTGTTGTGACAGTTTCGAGCCGGGCTAGCTCATCATCGTTGAGAACGGAACACGCGGACACTCTACGTACCTTGCAGGTATCACATAGCCCACCACGGGGTATGATTTTAACGCTCGAGTGTTTGTTCATGCCGTTCTACCGTTATTTATGCGCGGGTCTGCATATATTGACCAAAGGCCATAGCTGCACCCATATCACCTTCTAGCTTAAGCTTGCCAGTCATAAACGCCATTTGGCCATCAAGTTCACCAGCAAGCATTTTTGTGTAGTCAGCCAGGCCAATTTTCAATGTCACATCTGAGTCGCCGTTGTCGGTAGACACGGTATGTGGCACGTTTTTCAGGTCGATAAAGACGCAGCCGTCGTCACCAAAATCCAACTTGACGGTCTTGCCAACTTTGCTGTCGTCACTACCCAAGCCATCGCGAATTTGTTGTGCGAGATCTTCTGTACTCATTTTCAAACTCCTGTTCTATGATTTACGGCGTAATGTACCGCTCCCGCTGGATTATGGGGGGGCATACACACAGACATCAAGAAGTTTTATACACTGATTTGCACTGTTTCTGCGGGATGTACTCCTACAACACCCCTTATTAGCGCAACTACCCTAGCATTCCCTGTGATGTCTGTGTAAAAATTCATCCCTGCTGATTTTATAAGAGTCATAATTTCAGAAAATAGAGCCGTACCAAGGGCCATAGTTGTGCCCGCATTGCCAGGAGCTACGCCATGAATGTTCAGGATCCGAAATCACTAAAGCCAGGTGAAGCACGCAGTGCTGGTAAATCCGTCCAGGAAATCATGGATGAAGAGCGTCGTGCAGTTCCCAATGTTTTGCGACGCAATACCTATATCTATAACGGCTCTGACGATCTCGACCCAAAGCGCTGGACATCGCAGGCGTTTAACGACCTCGAAATGAAACATGTCTGGACCAAAGTCTGGCAAATGGCTTGTCGGCTTGAAGAATTGCCAAATGTTGGCGACCACGTTGTCTATGACATTGGTGACAATTCGCTGATCATTGTGCGCACGTCAGAAGATGAAGTGCGGGCTTATAACAATGCCTGTTTGCACCGTGGCACCCAGTTGCGCCCCGCTGGCAGTGAGGGCAATTCCAAGGCATTCCGATGCCCCTATCATGGTTGGACGTGGGACCTCGAAGGTTCGTTGGCTGACCTTCCTTGCGATTGGGACTTCCCCCATGTGGATAAAGAGACTTTCAACCTGCCGCAGGCGAAGGTCGACTTCTGGGGTGGCTTTGTCTTTATCAACCTAGATGAAAATTGCGAATCACTTGCCGAATTCCTCGGCGACCTGCCCAGCGAATTTGAAGCCTGGGATTATGAAAACAAATTCAAGGCGCACCATATTGGCAAGCGCGTTGATATGAACTGGAAGGTTGGCGTTGAGGCCTTCATCGAAAGCTATCATGTGATTGCAACGCATCCCCAAATCATGCCGTCGACGGGCGATGCGAACACGCAATATGATGTCGACCCTAGCATTAACTTTAACCGTATGATCACGCCTATGGCTGTTAGCAGCCCACATCTGGACGAGATCGAGCAGCAGGAAATCGTTGATGCGATGGCTGGCCGAACCACCCGCATGGGCATGGATGTTTCTGTGCTGGAAGTGCCTGAAGGTGAAACCGCGCGAGCCTTTATGGCAGAAACTCGTCGCAACACAGTGGGGCCAGACCTAGGCAAAGACTATTCTAACTTTACCGATAGCGAGATGCTTGATGCCATTCAGTATTGGGTGTTCCCGAACTTCTTTCCGTGGGGCGGCGCAGGAACCAACATCGTTTACCGCTTCCGGCCGGATGGCAACAATCCTGATTCGGCGTTCATGGAAGTGATCATTTTGAGTGATTACGACACATCGGGTCCGCGACCAGAACCTGCAGCCCTGCGTGTGCTGGGTGAAGATGAACCCTGGAGTAACGCCGAAGATCAGTTCGGTGGCCTCGCTAGCGTGTTTGAACAAGACATGGCCAATATGCCGCTCGTTCAAATTGGGATGAAGACTCTCAAGAAGGGCATCACCCTAGGCAATTATCAGGAAAGCCGTGTACGCCATCTGCATCACAAAATTGACGAGTACATCGCCACTAAATAATTGCGTCACCCTGCGGATTGCCGCTGGCAGTTAACGCACTGCTCGGGCATGCTGTTTTCCAACTGGTAACCTCTGTGGTGGAGGGCCAGGCCCGGGGAGGGTGCATGTCGACGCGTTCTGCAAGTCCTAATCGTAGGGTCACCTTGTTTTTGCTGCTGGCCGTCGCCGTGGTGGCCTCAGTAGACCGCATGGCCATGTCGGTTATGGTAGAGCCGATAAAGGCTGAATTTGCCCTTTCTGATGCTGAAATCGGTTTTCTGCTGGGCCCGGCCTTTGTGGTGCTTTATGCGCTTTTCGGTATTCTGTTCGGCATGTGGAGCGACCGGGGGAACCGGCGCAATATCATTTCGGCAGCGATCTCGCTGTGGAGTTTGCTGACCATTGCCTGTGGTGCCGCTATCGGTTTTTTCACGCTGGCCATGACACGTATGGGCGTGGCGATTGGCGAGGCAGGGGCTAACCCACCAGCCTATTCCATGATCTCGGATTTGTATGACGAGCACGAGCGGACCACGGCCATTGGAATTTTTTCTACGAGCTCCAATATAGGCATCTTGGTGGGTTTTGCTGCTGCCGGCTTGCTCAGCGAGGCGCTGGGGTGGCGGAATACATTCTTTATTCTTGGTGCACCCGGATTGCTTCTTGGTCTGGTCATCTACTTTTTCGTCAAGGAGCCCCCTCGTAAAGCCAGCCCACTACAAACTGAAGACCAAGCCGCGCCGCCTTTCCTGACGACGTTTGAGCACATGTGGGGGCAACGTACGGTGCGGCACCTGGTGGTGGCCGGCGCACTGGCAGCCTTTGTCGGATTGGGTTTTTCTAACTGGCTCCCCGCGTTTTTCGAACGCAGCTTTCCCGAAATGGACCGAGGCACTATCAACGTCGGGTTAGGCTTGGTGATTGGCGTTGTCGGTGGCGCCGGCACTTTTTTAGGCGGTTACCTCTCTGACAAGGTCGCCAAGCGCGACATAAGGTGGCGCCTCTGGATTACATGTATCGCCATTTTCCTGGGTTGGCCTATTGGGCTTGGGTCGTTGTTCGCGGGCGATTTTGTCGTTGTTCTGGGCCTGATGGCGTTGCCTGCCTTTGTCGCACTGTTTCATGTGGCAACGTTGTTCGCCCTGATGCAACAATTGGTGGCCCCCCGGATGCGGGCGGTTGCAACGGCCATACTGATGTTGTGTACCAACCTGCTAGGGGGTGGCTTGGGCCCCTATTACGTGGGTGTTCTCAGTGATCTGCTGGCAGACAGGTTTGGGGATGAGGCTTTGGCCTGGGCCCTGACGTCCCTGGTGTTCTTTGCCTTTTGGGCAGCGTTGCATCTCTACCTGGCCAGTAGGCACCTATTAAAGGATGTTGCCAAGCAGGTGCAGCCGGTGGGTTCCGGGGCCTAAATACCCATTTGGCGAGCAGCGAGGTCGAGCATGATTTCTTCCGATCCACCGCCTATGGCGTTAACGCGCACCTCACGATAGATACGCTCCACCCTGTTGCCGCGAATGAAGCTGGCACCCCCCAAGATCTGCGCGGCTTCGCGGGCGCAATATTCAGAGGTGCGGGTGGCCTGCACTTTCAGCAAGGCCAGGTCTGCGGCCGGGGTCTCACCTTCATTCACGCGCCAGGCGCAAAGCTCCAAAAAAGCCTGTGTGGCTTTGATCTTGCGGGTCATCTCGGAAATTTTATGGCGGATAACCTGATGGTCTGCCAGGCGTTTGCCGAAGGTTTCGCGTTGTTGGGCCCAATTGACGGCTTCTTCCAGGCAGGCTTTTGCGGCTCCGACGCAGCTAGCCGCCATGCCCAGGCGTTCGCCGTTGAAATTACCCATCACCCCTGCAAAGCCCCGGTTCTCTGCACCAATCAGGTTGCAGGCAGGCACCCGCACGTCCTCGAAGTAGATGGCGGCGGTGTCGGAGGCATGCCAACCCATTTTCCGTAGTCCCGTACGAGAAACACCGGGGCTATCCATTTCGATCAGCAGCAGGGAAATGCCTCCGCTGCCACTATCCCCAGTACGCAGGGCGGTGGTTAAGTAGTCGGCGCGCATGCCAGAGGTAATGAACATTTTAGAGCCATTAACGATATAGTCGTCGCCATCGCGTACGGCACGCGTTTTGATGGCAGCGACATCAGAGCCCCCAGAAGGTTCTGTGATCCCCAGGGCTATAATCTTGTCGCCAGCCAATACGGGCGGGGCAATGCGTTGCTTTATTTCGTCGGAGCCAATGGCCAAAATAGGGGGCAGTCCTATACCGTGGGTCATAAGGGATGCGCCAACACCGCCTGCGCCCATGCGGCCCATTTCCATCGACGTCAGTAATTTGTGGAAGGGGTCCAACCCTTCTGAAGTACCACCATATTCTTCCGGGTAACCAAAGCCCAGCAGGCCAAATTCAGCCGCGGTTTTGTGGAGTGACCGGGGCAGCTCACCCGCGTCTTCCCATTCATCGATATGCGGCATAATTTCGCGGGCCAGAAACCGTCTCAGCTGGTCGCGCCACAAAATGTGCGAGTCGTTGTAAAACGGACTTAACCCGTCCAGTGCATCCACATCAAATGGCTGTTGGTCTTGTGTCATATAGAGGCTCCCCCTGGTTGCCAGCCTATCACGGTGATGTTTGTCCCTCTATGGCGAAAAGGTGCCGGGACAGGGCCGCATTTTTGCTGTAGTTAAGGGGCAAGGCAGACCATTTACACTATAAAGAAGGTACCTCTCATGGCAGAACAATCTGTAAATTATGACGACGTAAAACAATATCGTCTGGACCCAGAGCGGGAACAGGAATTGGTAATGATGGGCGGCGAATGCGTCTTCATCTGGTCTAACAAAGAAGGCCACCCCATCGGTGTTATTACGGCCTATGTGCCATTCGATGGCAAAATCTGGATGACAGCCACACGCGAGCGCGTGCGCATCAAGGCGATTGCTCGTGATCCTCGCTCTTCTGTGGTTATCACATCCAAAGGCACGCCCATGGGTGGCGGCAAAACCGTAACCTATAAGGGTTCCACCATCATTCATGATGACGCGGAAACCAAAAACTGGATGTACAATATCATGGCCCAGGGCATGGCGATGGCTGGCAAGGTGGATAGCGGCAATGCTTTCACCGCTGGTCTAGACCCAGACATGTTCGTGCGTTTCCTCGATACGCCAGAGCGCATCGTGCTCGAATTCACGCCAGAAATGTCCATCCCGTTTGATGGTGACAAAATGGCCGCTGGCACGGCTTCAGCCTATGCTGAGTTTGCAGCAGAAGACGCAGCCAAAGACAAATAGGCCTCACTAAGCTGATCTGCAGGCCTGCCTTCAGGGGCGGGCCTGCAACAGGGCTTCAATGAGAACCCTGCATTGAGATTGCAGTTTAGGGTTATACGCACCGCGTCCCTTCAGCCAGTAAAAAATGGCATAATAGGCTGGCAACAGGTAGCTGAACGTGTCCCATTCCACACCAGATGCCAAGACGAGCTCAAGCGCATCATCGTGATGCAGGCTCTTCGCATTCAGGAACAAGTCTTCCAGGCGGATGGCATCAAACTCGGCGAATGATGCCAGAAGAAGCGCAACGTCAAAGCCAGGCACGTCGACCAAGCCGTAATCCTCCCAGTCATATACAACTGGCGTATCGCCATGGCGGAACCCCAAATTATTGGCGGTAAAATCGCCATGCTGCTCAATTGATGGCAGGGTTGCCAAGTTTGGGGTCTCGGTATCACGGTTGGTGAGCGCCTCAAGGCTGGGGAAGGCCTGGGATATGCCTGCAAATATATCATCACGTCGGGCGTTGGTTCCGCTTTCAGGCAAAGTCTGGCGCGCCATCGCACCAATCACGGTGGTCCATCTGTGCCGCTGGGGAAGGCCGCCTGATTCTAGCACCAGAGGCTGGATGTCGAGATATTGCTGCACCAAAATGTCTAAGGCTTCGCCGTTTTCGAAGGCCATCAATTGCGGTAAGTGACGAGGTATAACGGACCTCATCTCCTGTAGGGCATTGGCTTCCCTGTCCAGGGCCCCATCAGCGCAAACGGCTACCTTCACCAATACGCTAGGGCGGCCATGAATTGTGCAATGCATGGTCACCCAGTGGCCACAATGGATATACCAGATATTTATGTCTTCTGGCTTCATCGCCAGACCCTCGCGAACCAGTAATTGGGTCACTGCATCTATCATGAGCGGGGCACCACCATGAGATAGTGCTCCTGCAGCCAGCCATATAGGCCAAAGAATGCCAGTAAGCGGCGACCTATCATGAACCGATAGCCTGTTTGTTTTGCCAGGGCGTGCAGCTCTAACAATTGCGTGTCCTTTTGAACGCGAATGAGTTCAATATTGCCGGGGTCAGCAAAGCCAGCCCAGTGCCAGGTTGATGCTGCCGAGTTCCGTTGGCTTGCCCATTTAGCCATGCTGCGTGCCTGCAAGGACCAGCGCGACGGTTGGTGAATTGCCGCTAGCAGTGTGTCGTCATCGCCCAAACTATCCCACAAGCCCTCAAGAAGTAGCTTCTGGCCCTTATGGCTTAAGCTCTGCAGGGTCGAGGGCATAACCACGAGAGCCATTTTTTCTTTACCAATGAGTTGAAGGGGTGGTGTTAAAGGCGCATCCTGCCAAGAGATGCGGATGTTGTCTTTTTTCTCCCCATAAAGGCTGAGCAACTCTGCTCGTGCTTGATGGGACCATCGCAAAGTACCCAAGCGGCGTTGGCCGTCGGTTGCGTGCAACACGAGTACCAGTTCAACGTCGAGGGGGATAAGGGGCACGAAGGGGGTGATGCCCGCATTTTGCCAAGCAGCCATCGATCAGGACGTTTTTGACGACAGCGTTGGGTTAGGCCGAGCCAGGACCATCATATCTGGGGACAGGCCAGCCAGCCTTTGCCAGACCAACAGCCGGTCTAATAGCCGCGCGGTCGCGCTATCCCATACAGATCGTTGCTGCCAACGATAGGCCAGCATCCAAGGGCCAATAGGCCATAGCCGTTCAATTGTAAAACCGGCCTCGCCCAGCAAGGTCCGCAATTGGCTCAGTTCCAGTGTTAAGCCGTCCGTATCGCCAGACCGCCGTGCGAGTAAGGATTTGGGGTTGCGATGATTGTTGATGACCAACATGCCATCGGGCTTTACCAACGGGCGTAACGCTGACAGAACATCACGGCGAAGTGGGTGTTGCGCGTTGCCAAAAAAACGAAAGGCTGTCACCAGGTCAAATGGTTCCTGAGCCAGTGGGTCCTGGGTGATGTCCTGCAGGTGGAAATCTATGGTCAGGTCCAACGCTTCAGTTTTTTGTCGGGCTGCCTGCACCATGGAGTCAGAGACATCTACGGCGACGGTTTCAGAAAAATGACCAGCAAGTTGGGAAAGAACGCGGCCAGAGCCACAGGCGAAATCAAGATAACGGGCCTGCTTGTTAGCCGGGAAGTGGGCGCTGACAATGGCATCCAGAATGGCTGCTTCGCGGCGCGCCATGTATGAATTGTGGTCGTCATCATCCAGGTCAGCATCATAGGTCTGCCCGGCTTTGCCAACATGGCTTTCCCGATAGTCCGTCAAGCAGCGCTCCTCCGCTTGTGTTGTCTAATCTTTTGGTCTGGCATTTATTTCACCGGAGATAAATTGATCGATTGTCTGGTGGAAATGGCGCAGACGAATTTCCTGATCGCAGAGGATCATGCCTTTGAAACCCTTGGAGCGCATGCCGCGCTGCATGGTTTCCATATTGGAACCGTCCTGGCGCAAAACATTGGCCAGAATCGGATCGAAGCTACCCTGGAACGCCTCGGCATAGTCTTCGGGGCTGCCGTGGGGATGAATTTTGGTATCCACATCAGCCACTTGCGTCCCTGGTGGCATCATCGGTACAATGATGAAGTCGTAATAACAGATGTTTGGGTCTGTCGCATGAGGGCGGTAACGGAAGACTGCCCCACCTTCGGGCGTTTGGGTGAAGGTAGAGTTGGGGAAGAACGTATAGTGGTATTGGTGCACCAATTGCTCATCGTTCATGCGCTTGTAGGGTAGGAATGTATCGTTTTCCATGGCCCGTTTTGCCCGTATAGAACTTAAGTGAACGTCTTTGGCCGTCGTGGCATTTGAGGTATCGGCATTCCACTGATTGCCCATCATGTGCTCACGCAAGGGGGTCATGGTATCTCGGTCTTCTACCAGTTCACTCACCGTTGCGTTGTAGTTCATCATGCGACTATGGATGCCAACCAGTTCGATGGGAACGTCGTGGCCTTCGCCAAACTCAACCATGTCTGGGTGTAGCGCCGCAAAGTGATAGCTTTCGTTGAAGGCGTCCACAGCGTGTTTCCAGTTGCCCTTCCATTCGAAAGACTGGTGGTTCACATAGGTGCGCTTTTCGAATTCGTAGGACTCCAAGTGCCGCCCTGCTTCGCCCAAATATTCTTTCAACGGCATGGCATCCTCGTCCATATTGAACCAGATGAAGCCACCCCAGCTGTCGGTTTTTACCTGTGCCAAGCCCAAGTCATCGACTGGGATACCGCCATCAAATTGCCGGAAAAATTCAGGGTCAGCGACGTCTTTTAGCGTCCCATCAATATGCCACTCCCAACCGTGGAAGGGGCATGAGAAGGAGTCTACTTCGCCAGCCTTCGACTGACACAGAACGTTCCCGCGATGCTGGCATACATTATAGAAGCCCCGCACAACGGAGTTCTTGTCCCGCGTAAACAGCAGTGACTCACGTCCAAATTCATAGGTGAAAAACGAGCCGGGCTCAGGCAGTTCTGCTTCGTGCAGACCAATTTGCCAGGTCTTGGTCCAGATATGCTCCCATTCTTGCTCCATGAATTCTTGTGTATAAAAGCGTTCCGCAGCAATTGGCTCCAGCCCGAGGTCGGGTATGGGCTTGCGCGGCAAAAAACTTGGTGCTTCAAAAATTCGGTCGGTCGTCTTTAGAGCTTCAAGGTCTTTTTCGATCAGGGCCATCGCCGGTATCCTATGGTTTTGCTGTTTGCGCTATCTTGTCGCCAATTTGGCTGAACACCAAGAACATCTGCTCCCTGATAGGCACTTTTTTGGCGGGAATGGATGAACTCAACTACGATGTACCCTGTTAAATCAGGCGC
>Ga0055584_100008156_pt1 | contig 10265 bp, 13 predicted proteins | sample OSDHelmetaG_FD_58716 | JGI IMG/M metagenome (GOLD analysis project Ga0055584, IMG submission 58716) | Pelagic marine sediment microbial communities from the LTER site Helgoland, North Sea, for post-phytoplankton bloom and carbon turnover... | ecosystem: Environmental > Aquatic > Marine >...
GGTAGTATTGTAAATGAAAGCAGAAGTTTTACTCTACAATTACAATCCTTCATAGCCAAAGGTAATAATATGGATATTAAACAAATGGCCTATAGACACATTGCTTGGTGTTTCTGTTTGGGGCAGTCTTTGAGAGGATTAGACCCGCTAAAAAACTTGGAAAAATACATCTCAGAAGATGACTTAGAAGAAATTAAAAAACATACCAATAAGCCTCTAGCTCTTATGCAATTAAATGCAATGCAAATCTCAGAACTAAAGAGTAAAGGAGAGATGGATATTTATAGCCAAATTCAATTAAATACTACATTGGTGAATTTTTCAAATTCAATGGGAATGGCTGAAAGAATAAAAAACACCGTCTTTCCAGTAACCTATCGTATTCTTCTGCATTTGGCAATCTATATATTTATTGTTTCCCTCTCAATAGCCTTGGGTGACATAAATTTGTTATTTGAAATACCATTATTACTTGTTATTTCTTCTTTCTTTTTTTCATTGGATAAAATAGCCAAGGATTTACAAGATCCTTTTGAAAATAGACCAACAGATACTGCAATGACTACAATTGCTACTAATATTGAAATAAATATCAAACAGTTGCTTAACGAAACAGACATACCACAACCTTATCCTCCTAATAAATTTTATTCACTTTAAAAATACGCATATAACAATGTATATGCAATCATCGCACCTTAAAGTATGATAAAGTTTCTGCACTAAACAATGTTGCTGTTAATTCTAAAGCAAACCCTTCAACTCATTCTTCTCAACCAGCCACCATCCGAATAGATATAGGATGGAAAGTGAGCCGGCTAATCCATATTTTAATGCATTGCTCCATTCAAACACTTGGTCTGCCCACATATACCCAGCCACCAAGATTGCAGCACTGCTGATAATGAGGGCAATCCGTTTCATCGGATACGGCACCTTAAAGTATTTCTGGCCCCATTTATAATTAAGCACCGTCATGCCTCCATAGCAGGCTAAGGTTGCCAAAGCACTGGCCACGATCCCGTAAATAGGTATGAAGATGATATTGATGATCAATGTGATGGCAGCCCCTAAAACGGCTATCCAAGCACCTTTCTTTGTTTTTTCTTCTGCTTTATACCAGATGCTTAGGTTATAATGCATGCCCAAAAACACATTGGCCAATAACAATATTGGAACAATGAGCAGCCCGGTTGGATGTTCGAAAAACTCCGCTTTGCGGATGAGCAGTTTTGCGATGGGTTCTGCAAATAGAGAGGTTAACAAAAACACAATTACCGTGGCATACACAAAGTATTTCAGAATTACCGCATAGACTTTCTCCTTATTTTCACTTTCCAGCTGGGCAAAAAAGAAGGGCTCTGCTCCCATCCGAAAGGCTTGAATCATCAAAGTGATCACAATACTTAATTTATAGAAGGCATTGTAGATCCCTGTTTGGTAAGCACCATCCACCAGCATCCTACGCAAGAGCGTACGATCAATGGTTTCGTTGATGATTCCTGCCATGCCCACAAACAACAAAGGCCAGGTATAATGCAATATCTTTCCTGCAATGGCCTTGTTGAAACTGAACTTCAGTTTGAGAATAGTGGGCAGCACCCATAGATACACCCATACGCTGCTTACACAATTGGCGATAAACACATAATCGATTAATTTAGAGGAATCATAAGGCACGAAAGACAGGTATTCATACCCATTGGCCAAGAACCAGGGATTGATTGCGATGAGATACACATTGAGGAATACGCTAATCAATATGCCAGATACCCGAATGAGGGTAAACTTCCAGATCTTTTCTACTTTCCGATAATAGGCCAACGGAATGGCAGACATGGCATCAAAAGCCAAAACAATACCCATATACAAGATATATTGCCCTTGTCCCGCATAATCAATTAAAGCAGCCAACGGTTCCCTAAAAAACAAGGCGAGCCCAAGAAACAGCGCAGAACTGATATGCAAGAGACTAATAGAAGTCCCAAAAACGGGAGTGAGCTGATCTTTTTTACGGGTAAAATTAAAAAAGGTGGTTTCCATTCCGTAGGTAACAATCACCATAAAGAATGCGATGATGGCGTAGATATCTCCGATGACTCCATAATCTTCAATGGATAAATAACGCGTATGAATGGGTACCAATAAAAAATTAATGAAGCGCGCAACAATAGTGAGCAATCCATAGACGGCCGTTTGACCCGCTAATTTTTTAAAAAGATTCATTTTGCTTTACAATATTAGCCATTGCCGCAGGGAACCTATCCACATTATAGATGAGTGGTGTTTACTAGAGGATTTATGCGGGATCATCTTAAATAATTGGGTTCATAGCAATTAACGTTTACAAATCCGTAATTTTGCCCTGTGATTGAACAATATCTTAAGGTACTAAACACGGACTTAAAGTTTTACAAGGACTCCATCAAAGAAGTTTCTACTGAAATTCGCAAAGAAGGGTTTTCGAAATACCCCATTTTTGTGGCTTCTGTATTTCACAATGAATTGGGCGAGCTTATTTTGGATGGGCAAGAAATGGGTAGAACCTACAGTATTATGGCAACCACATTGGAAGATCTAACCAAAAAAGAGATTATTCCTGAAGATAAAGCTGCATTTTTTAAGGAATCCTACAAAAACCCGGATGAATTTGCCTGCGTGCTTATGCTGACCACGAAAACCCAGCAATTTGTATTTTATCCATTCAATGCAGTAACCACCGAACCCAGTAATGGATAAAGTTGCGGTTGTAATATTAAATTATAACACGGCCCAACTTCTGGAACAACTCCTGCCTGCTTTAGAAGCAAGCACCTATACCCATGCAGAATTTATTGTGGCAGATAATGGCTCATCCGATACATCGGAAGCCGTTGTTGCAAAGTTCTCTAAAACCCGTTGGTTGCCTTTAGATCAAAATTACGGATATGCCGAAGGGTACAATCGTGCCTTGGAAGGATTGGATTGCAAATACGCAGTACTGCTCAATTCAGATGTAGAAGTTACTCCAGGTTGGATTGAGCCTTTGGTTGATTTTGCCAAGAAAAATCCTGAATATGTTGCCTTGCAACCCAAAATAAAAAGCTTTCATCAGAAGGGCCATTTTGAATATGCAGGAGCAGCGGGTGGTTTTATGGATACCTTGGGTTATCCTTTTTGCCGAGGCCGTATTTTTGATGAGTTGGAAGAAGACAAAGGACAATATAATGAACCCATTGATATCTTTTGGGCCAGCGGTGCCGCATTATTTATTGAATTAAAGGCCTATCAAGAAGCGGGTGGTTTAGATGGAAAACTCTTCGCCCATATGGAGGAAATCGACTTATGTTGGCGCTTGCAATTGATGGGTAAGAAAATAGCCTGCGTTCCACAAAGTGAAGTATACCATATTGGAGGGGGCACCTTGTCCGCTCAAAACGCCAAAAAGACATTCCTCAATTTTAGAAACTCTTTGGTGCTTTTAGCCCGTTATAACACAGGTTTTACGGCCGTATGTAAAGTATTATTGCGAATGGTTATGGATTTTCCAGCGGCTTTGTTATTCCTGTCCAAAGGAAAGATAAAAGACGTTTGGGCCATTGTGAAAGCACATTGGCACTTTTTATTCCGCTTGAGTTATTGGCTGAAGAAAAAACCCTTTAACAATGTTAACGCAAAACCAGACGGACTGATCTCCGGTTCGATAGTCTGGTTACACTATGCCAAAGGCATTAAAAAATTCTCTTCGCTTAAGAAGTTTTAGATTCCACAATTTTTTTAGTTCGTGTGCAGGCACTACCCCACTCTGCCGCCATTTAATTTGCCCAGCTTGGTACAAAATCAAAGTAGGCACACCTTGCACTTGCAGTTGCCTAGCAATGCCGGGATTTTTATCGACATCTATTTTTATGATCTTTAACCCATCTCCTAATGCTGACTTCAGCTCAGATAGAATGGGTGGCATCATTTTACAAGGCCCGCACCATTCGGCATGGAAGTCGACTAAAACGGGAGTTTGTCCGTTGATTAATGTTTGAAATGCGTTGTTCAAAATCTATAACTTACTATCGAGGCCTAACCAACCGCCTCCATTATACACATGCTCAAAACCATTGGCCAATAATACTTTACGCGCATTCGCACTGCGTACGCCTGAGGCACAACAGGTGATGATCACCTTCTTCTTATCCAAACGTATAAGACTGGATTGCAACGTTTGTAATGGAATATTCTTAGAGCCCTCAATATGGCCAAACCCAAATTCCTGTGGTGTGCGCACATCAACTATTTGTGCACCCTCCTGCACCATTGCGGCATAATTTACTGTGGGCTGTTTTTTAAATAACCCTATTAATCCTGATATCATTTTACTATTTATTTAGCTTACCTGTTGCACAGCTATACAGGCTCTTAACTTTATGTATTGCATTATGATCTGCACCTACTTCTGGATAACCCATTTTATTGAGCGATTCAAGCAATAATTCGCGTGAAACGCTATCCTCTGCATCAATAGTCACTTCAGATTTTTCCAAATCCACGGATACTTGATGTACGCCTTCTTTTTTAGATAACGCTTTAGTTATCGTGTTTATACATCCTTCGCAATTGAGGTTTATGATGTTGATTTGATGCTTATTATTCATTTGTATCTTTTATTTTATTGCATTTATGAGCTCACTAAGTTCACTTCTTTTTCCCTTTAAACATACTAAACAAAAGACCACCCATTACCGAACCATATAAGGTGCTATTTACGGGTTTGGACGTAATCAAGCATGAACCATCTGCACAGCCCACATTAACATAATACAGATAACATGCAACTGCTCCAACTCCCGCACCAATAATCCATAAATAGGAGCGCTTGAACATTATTAATCCTTTTTCTTGGTACTAAACCCGAACAAGCTATACAGCGGGCAAAAATTGATAAATGAAGTCACTGCAAAAACAGCAGCTATCACAAATAACACAATGGCCAGCGTTCCTGAAATTACATCGGTATAATACAAAATGACAATCACCAATGCGGCAATAAGCCGGATGAGTTTGTCTATTTTTCTCATATTCTTTTTCATAGCTATTAATTTTCTACGAAGTTAACCATAGGCAAATGAAAAAAGTGCTACCTAGGTTACAATAGCGTAATGCTACCCCGCCCCATTTCGATTAGGTTCTTTTGCTCCATCTGTTTCAATATTCTGGAAACCACTACACGTGCAGTACCCAACTCATTGGCGATTTGTTCATGGGTTATTTTTAAAATGGATTGACCGGTTAGGTGCACTTTGGTGGTTATGAAACCCAAGATGCGTTCATCCATGCGTTTAAATGCAACGGCATTCACCATATCCAACAATTCCTCAAATCGTTTGTGATAGAGTTTAAATATGTAATTCACCCATTCCGGATACTCCTTGACCAACAATTCAACCTTGTCGAGAGGAATAAACAAAATCTCAGTAGGTTCTTCTGCCACTGCACTCACCCGGCTCGCATCTCCATGTATTCCACCTAAAAAAGACATGACACAACTTTCCCCAGCATTGATATAATACAGCAGTATTTCATGCGCATCTTCATCGGTTTGCATTACACGAATTAAACCATGCACTACAATAGGAATGGCCTTGATGAAAGCATTTTCATTCAAGATAACTTCTTCAGCTTCGAAGGTTTTTACGAACCCGAAACTGCGTAATTTTTCTTGGAGCCTTGGAGAGGTGTTAAATGCAGAAACGTCTATATTCACGCCGCAAATTTAAACATAATATTTAGGGTTTGAGTGCTTGATATGCCTTCCAATCTGCATAATTCCATTCCCAATAATTGCGTTGTTCGAAATCCTCTTTAAAAAGGGCAATCTTTTCATTAATCCACTCATTATATGCAGTTTCAATATAATATTGGTGTATCTCATTATCCACCCCATTGACCATTTTTTCCTTGTTTTCTAACAGAATGGGCAGGCATTTTTCATCCCTTTTCATCAGCCAGCTGCGATGTAAAAAAGCTTTGCCCGCATGATCAAAGTTATACGTGCAAATGGTCTTGTCCCAATCAACAGAGGAAATCATTAATAAAAGCGCCATGGCCACGAAAGAGGCATGCTTCAGTAAATAATAGCGTGTTTTAGTTCGGTAAATCATCACGCCTATGAGACACAATAGAACAAAAACGAAACTCAGAAAAAAGAACAATCCAATACGTAAATACGCCAAATTGAAATAGGTCACATAATGCCAGTTTCTGAGTAAAACACTCAGTGCAAGAAACGCATTTTGAGCCAGCCAGATATAACTCAGGGTTTTAAGCCAGGGTGATTTATAAAAATTAAGGTTTCTGCGAAATGCAAACAGCACCAAAACAATAGAAAGTACAATACTGAGCAACAGCATATAGGTTCCATTGTGTACATATTCCTTTAAGAACTGCCCATCAAATGAAAAGCCCAGCCATACATTGAGTAGATCATCTACATTGAGCATTACAAGCAACAGATTAAGAAGTAGAAACATAAACAACTGTGCTTTGTATTCTTTCTGAAGATCCATATTTTTAAAACGGTTCATACGCGTTTTAGTCCGCTGTAAATTCATCTTTTTATGAATATCTGCGGACAATATCAGTGCCTTTAATTTGGGGAATAGGAACCCAAACACAATGCTGAGACCCAATAAAAAAAGTAAAATAAACTTGAGGTTAAAGATATTTGGTAACCAACTAAAGATGTCACTTAAATAAGCCGCAAATTGCTGCATATTTTTTGCAAAACTCGAACTTGCTCGGGTATACAAAGTGAAAAAAACCATGGCAATTACAAATGGCACTACATATATCCCCAATGATTTTAAATTCATTTTCTTGCGTTTGCCTGTTTTGATTTCAACCTTTCTAAAATGAATCAGTCCTGTGCACATGGATACCAACCCAGACCAAAATGCCCAAAGGGGCTGAACCCAATACGAGGAGGTAACATAACCGCAAAAAATAGCTGTAAAAATAAAATGAATTCCAATGGCTATGTTGCTGGCGTATAAGGTTACAAAAACAGCAGTGGCCAGCCAACTCATTAGCACAAATGTTTTAACCCAGTTCAGTTTTTCAAAAAATTTGCTTCTGGTAACGACCAAGGCAACCACTAATGCCAAGTCAATAATCAATACATTAATCCCGAATGCGCTTTCATAAAAAGCTGTCGCAAATAAGGGGGCAAATAGTAGAGCTGGAAGTATTTTTTTCATGAAGTCACTGTGTCAATGAACAACAAGATTAACTAGCCCTCCTTTAAAATGTTGTGTATTTTAGATAAAAGCGATGATTTGACGAGAAAGGAGGCCAAAATTAGACCAAATATGCGCTAAGCTCTATTGGATTACATTAAGCCTTTGAGCAATCCTGGGGCCATTGGGCCAAACTTATCTTTAAAGATTTCCGCTGCCTTAACTTGGCTTTCTTCAAACGCACGGTTGCTGGCAAGTACAATTAAATCTTGCAGCTCCGTTTTATCCATGATTGCAAGGCTATCCACATTAATCTGAACATCCAAAACCCTTCGTGTACCGTCACATTTCACGGTTACTTCACCTGCTGTACCATGTGCAAAGATTTCTTCAAGCAATAACTTTGCTTCTTCCATCTGCTCTTTCATCTTAAGAATATTTCCGAACATTTCTTTAGGGATTATTAATTAAACTTGTCTTTGTATTTCGCGCTCAAATCGTTCACAATCTGCTTTACTTCTTGCTCGCGTTCCTTGTTACACACCATCACAATTCCATTGCTCTTAACCACAATCATATTGTCTACTCCATTGACAACCAGAGGTTTGCCATCGTCATTGTAAATTAAATTCCCAGAACTGTTATATACCTCAATGGATTTGCCTAAAATGGCATTCTCATTGCTTGTTTTGGGCGAGTTCTCGTATAAGCTTAACCAAGTGCCCAAATCAGACCATGGAAAACTCCCTGGACTTAAATACACATGCTTGGAATGTTCCAATATTCCATAGTCAATAGATATACTGCGACATTGCGGATAGATCTCATTAATCCGAGCGTCTTCGTCTTTGGTACCCCATTTTCCTTTCAAGTGTCCAAATAAGGAACTTATTTCAGGAAGGTGCTTTTCAAATTCATCAATAATCGTTTGGGTGTTCCAAACAAAAATACCTGCATTCCAAACAAAATCACCGCTCTTAACCAGCTCTTCAGCCATTTCTTTATTGGGCTTTTCTACAAAAGTTTTAACTTGATAAATTTCATTTGCTACAGGCATATCCAAATATTGGATATAGCCATATCCTGTATCAGGGCGTGTTGGTGTAATCCCAATCGTAACCAATGCTTTGTCTTTCTCCACGAAATCCATTGCATTTTTTATCGTGGCTAAAAAAACATCCTGATCCGTAATCAGATGATCACTAGGACTAACAACCACATTTGATTTGCCAAATAAGTTGTGAATTTTGTAGCAGCCATATGCAATTGCTGCGGCTGTATTCTTTCCAACAGGCTCTCCTAGAATATTATCAGCTGGCAACTTGGGTAAATGTTCTGCTACTAAATCGGTATAAGCTGAATTGGTAACCACAAAAATATTTTCATCTTTAAAAGTCTTTTTAAACCGATCATAAGTAAGTTGCAATAGCGATTTCCCCGTACCCATAAAGTCCATGAATTGTTTCGGCCGCTCAGTGCGACTCGCTGGCCAAAACCGTGACCCAATTCCACCTGCCATGATAAGTACGAAGTTTTTGTCCATTATAAAATTCCCTCTTTATTTAAATCGTGAATATGAATGATACCGCAATAGGTATTGGATTTATCCATTACAATCAATTGTGAAATGTTATGTGCCTTGAATTTTTCGATGCAATTCACCGCTAATTCTGTGTTCAACATCGTTTGAGGAGAATTTCCCATGATATCTTTAGCTTCCAATTGATAAATATCAGCTTGTTTTTGCAATGCCCTTCGAATGTCCCCATCGGTTATGATACCCACCAGTTTATCTCCATCCAAAACCGCACTAGCACCTAGCCGTTTGCTACTGATTTCATTCAACACATCAATCAATTTGTCCGATTTTTGAACAGCCGGTTTTTCATGTCGATCACATAAATCTTGGACTGTGGTGTACATCTTTTTACCCAAATTACCTCCTGGATGATATTTGGAAAAATCGCTGCTGCTGAAATTCCTGCATTTAATCAAACATACGGCTAAGGCATCTCCCATCACCATTTGAGCTGTGGTGCTGCTAGTGGGGGCCAAGTTATTTGGGCAAGCCTCTTGTGCTATTTTACAACTCACTACGATATCACTTTTCTCTGCTAAAAATGAACTTTCATTCCCAGTAAAGCCAATGAGTGCATTGCCAAAACTTTTAATCAATGGGACCAAAGCCTTTATTTCTGGTGTGTTTCCACTGTTGCTCAGCACAATCACCACATCTTTCTTTTGAATCATTCCTAAATCCCCATGCACGGCATCTGCCGCATGCATGTATATAGCTGGCGTTCCTGTGCTATTTAATGTCGCAACAATTTTCTGGGCTATGATGGCACTTTTGCCAATACCGGAGATTACCACTCTTGCATTACTTTGCAATATACATTCCACTGCATCAACAATGCCTTGATCTAAATTGTCATGCAAGGCTTGTAGATTTTCAATCTCAATTTGCAAGGTTTCCTGTGCTGTTTTTTTTATATCTATGGTCTGTGTTTTCAAAAGGAACACAAAGGTAATAAAGTATTGAGACTATCAAGTTAAGCGCAATTATATTCGATATTAATAGTAAATTGCCCAATCATTTAACCTGATGAGTACAATTGATTTAAGCATGTATCCAAATCCTCCCAATGGGTTCAAACGTATTTGTATTGAGCTGGAACCCAAGGACAGCGAAGAATTATGTAAAATAGAATTGATTCCTGGAAAAAAAATGAAGGTAGACTGCAATCAGCATCGTTTGGCAGGTGAACTCCTTCAAAAATCCATTCAAGGGTGGGGGTATTCCTATTATTATTTTGAGACTAAGGGTTTGATTATAAGCACCCAAATGGCCTGTCCGGAGGAAGAGTTACAAGAGAAGTACATTGCGTCTGAATCGAAGATAATGCGATATAACAGTACGTTACCCATAATACTCATCATTCCCGCAGGTTACGACATACAATACCGTATTTGGAATGGCCAGGAAAAAACCAATGAAGCGGTAGAAGGGTAATTAGAAACGGTACATCAGTTAATCTTAATGCTGCATTCTTAAATTTA
>Ga0055584_100008157_pt1 | contig 10265 bp, 9 predicted proteins | sample OSDHelmetaG_FD_58716 | JGI IMG/M metagenome (GOLD analysis project Ga0055584, IMG submission 58716) | Pelagic marine sediment microbial communities from the LTER site Helgoland, North Sea, for post-phytoplankton bloom and carbon turnover... | ecosystem: Environmental > Aquatic > Marine >...
CGTGCCGCTGCGGGCGGCGGCGCTACAGTTCCCCTTCGGCCACGAGGCGGTGGCAACGGTGATACCGGGTGCGCGCTCGGTAGGAGAGGTGCGGCAGAACGTCGAGTTATTAGAAGTGGAGATCGCGGCAGATTTTTGGGCGGAGATTAAGGGCGAAGGGTTGGTGGATGAGCAGGCACCTTTGCCATAAGGAACGCACTAATAATAATAAAACGCATAGACTAGCGCCGCCCCGCCGACGCCCACGCACGTGCCCAATATCAAACCGATAAAGAGCGGTAGCACCTGGCGGTAGAGCGCGATGCCGCCGTAGCGCAGAATGATTAGCTTGAATAACCACGCCAGAAAAATGCCAAACCAGTCAATGCTGACGGTATTGGTCAGGGCGACGGCCAATCCCACGGGGTGCAGTGGCCAGCCAGCCCAGCGATAAGAGGCCAACGAGAGCAAGCCTGTCAGGCCGGCGCCGATAGCTAAAAAGAGGGCGGTGAGTGGCTCGGCTGGATTGGGGTTGTTAATCGTATTGGCGACCCAAGACCAGTGATACTGCGGCGAAATAACAAAATACCAGACATAGCCGTGCACTAATCCGTGGCGATAGCCCAGCCAAATATAAGAAACCATAGTCGTGACTAGGCTCGCCAGCATGGCACCGCTGAGAAAGAGTAGCAGTTTGCGCCCGCTAATTTTTAACCGCGCAGGTTCGCAGACTTTAAAGGCGTGTGCGAGGGTGCCCATTAAGAAAAGCTGGAGGTCGGCCGTCCACACCATACTGAGACCCAAGGCGCTAATGCCCTGGGCGCCGATAGCCTGTGAGCCGAAAAGGTTAGTTAGGATCGGGGGTGTGGCGATGGGGGCGCGCAGGCGGCCGATGCCCGTCTGCGCGAGCAGGCGCGCGATACCGAAGAACACCAAGAGTGAGACGAGCAGAAAGGCAATGCTCCAACCGAGGGCTAGACCGCTGGCATTGAGAAAGGCGGTCATATAGATGAGACCTATTAGACCTAGGGCGGCTGAGAGGCGTGGGGAGATGAGATTGTCTTCGTTGCTTTGGCGTCCGGTAATGATGCGCCACTGTTCCTTGAGAAAGTCGCGGCCGAGCCACAGCGATATCGCGACGATACACAGCAACGAGCCTACTTGCTGATGGGCTAAGAGCACATTGGCGGGAGCATGGGGTTGCGCCGGCAGTGGGGCCGTAATGCTCAGATAGTTGAGCAGTGCCGCTTCGGCGCCGACGAGTAGGTGGAAGATCCAGATACTGGCCAGCACATTGAGGTTGACCAAATAGCTCAAGCCGACGACGAGTAGGTCGGTATTGGTCTGGTAACTGAGTCCGAATTGCCGCATCTCAATGCGACCGCTAGGAATGCCGAAGGATGTGATGATTTCGAAGTCGAAGATCTGGTCGAGCATGTTGACGGTGGGTAGCATCCAGGCCAAAAAGAAACCCAGCCAAAGGAGTTTGCTTTTTAGGATACTCTGGCTCGGATTTTCCAAACTGTCTAAGAGTAGATTGGGCACGGCTGCCAACGGATAAACCAAGCGTTCGCGCTGCGACCATTGGTGGTGTACCAAGGCTACTAAGGCAAAGCTGACTAAAAAGAAGGCGAGCATAAAGAGCCCCCACCACAGCAGGGGATCGCTCCACAGGTGCCAGGGAATGGGCGCGTCGGCCGTCGTGCCTTCAAAGAGCTGGCGGATTGCTTCTACATCGTGCGGTACGGCCCACTTCGGGATGTGGGGCCAGAGAATGTCGGACCAATTGTTCTCTGGCGTGGCGTAGTAGAAGACGCCGGCTATCAGCGGAATGAAATAACCGCCGAAGCCCATAGAAGGCAGCACCGTAGCTACCATGAGTCCGGCGTAAATTAGAGCGAAGTTACTTGGAGATAGTCTCAGTAGTGGGTGTAATAAACGCAGCAGGAGAGCAAAGGCCGTAGTCCAGAAAACGAGGAAGATAACACCGATGGTATTGAAGTGGTCCGTCAGCCCCGTATAAGAGCCGTAGAGCACATAGGTGCGCACGCTGGTGAAGGTCATGAATACAGAGAAGACCAGCACTAGAGCGAAGGATAATAGGCTACCCCAAAAAGATGTACTGTTGTCGGTCAATTAGGCCGTGGGGACGCCGCAAATCTCGCGTAATTCGCCGCACTCGCGCCTGCGCAAATGCGCTCGCGCTTGGTGAGCAGAACTTCCTTCTAAGGCAGAGAGCAGCCCGAGCAATTGCTGGTCTTCTTTGTTGATGAGCGTTAGGATCTCTTTGATTTCGCGTACGGTGAGAATGGGCAGGTCGCGCATGGATATCCCCTAGCGTCGTATGGTCGCAGTGCCGTCTGTAGGGGGAGTAGGGATTTCTAATTTAACATGGTAGAGTGTGAATAGCCAGCACATAAAAGTAGGGGTATTTTTATAGCGCATAGGGTGTTTGACAGGAGTTTGGCGAATGTGTACCCATATGCCACTGTAGGCGATAGGCTGCGAGGGTAGACCTGGGAAAATACAACAGAAAAAGCCGTAAAAAGAAGAGGATAGAAAGGGTTCATATGGAAAAAATACGCGTTGGCATTATTGGCTTAGGCGGCATGGGTAGCAACCACGCCGGTTATATTTCACGCGGTGAAATCGCCGGCGCCGAGTTGGCGGCCGTTTGCGATGTGGATGCAGCCCGTTTGGTTGGAGTGCGGGAAAAATACGGCGAAGGGGTGCAGGCTTTTGAATCAGCTGATGCGCTCTTTGCCGCAAGGTGCGTAGATGCCGTTATCGTGGCGACGCCGCACTACTTTCATCCGCCGCTCGTAGTCCAGGCGCTGGAGAGTGGCGTACATGCGATGAGCGAGAAACCCGCTGGCGTCTATACTAGACAAGTGCGCGAGATGAACGAGGCCGCCGCCAAGAATGACAGGGTCTTTGGCGTGATGTTCAACCAGCGCACGCGCGGTGATCATCAGAAGCTCAAAGAGTTGGTCGAGTCGGGCGAGTTGGGTGAAATCAAACGCACGATCTATATCATCAACAACTGGTTCCGCGCCCAGAGCTATTACGATTCGGGCGGCTGGCGAGCGACTTGGGCTGGCGAGGGCGGCGGCGTGCTGGCTAACCAGTGTCCGCACAATCTCGATTTATGGCAGTGGATTTGCGGCATGCCGGAGCGCGTGCGCGCCTTCTGTCATTTTGGCAAATACCACGACATCGAGGTCGAAGACGACGTGACGGCTTACGCCGAGTACGAAAATGGCGCGACCGGTGTTTTTATTACTTCGACGGGCGAAGCTCCCGGTACCAATCGCTTAGAGATTTCCGCCGATAATGGCAAAGTCGTATTGGAAAATGGCCATATCACATTCTGGCGCACGCGCGTGCCGGGCTCTCAATTTTTAAAAGAGTGGCCCAACGGTTTTGGCAGCCCCGAAGTGTGGAAGTGCGAGGTGCCCTTCCGCCAGGGCGGGGAAGAACACAAAGGCATTACGCGCAATTGGACGCAGGCCATTCTCAACGGCACGCCGCTTTTGGCCGCCGGTCAAGAGGGTATCCGCGGCGTCGAATTGGCCAATGCGATGATGCTCTCTACCTGGACCGACGATTGGGTGGATATTCCGGTGGATGAAGAGCGCTTCTACGCTGAGTTGCAAAAGCGGGTAGAGACTTCTAAAATCAAGGAAGGCGGCAAAGTGATGGATGTGGATGGGACGTTCTAAGTGAATACGCGGTCGATATGGCACGGATAGAAGTTACGCTCTTTGTAGAAGTGCAGTCCTCGTGGTGCTTCTGGTTTGAACCCGTCTGGGCCGAGCTCAAAGAGCGCTATTTAGATAGGGCGCATTTCAGTTGGGAAATTGCCCTGATGTCCCCCGAGGCGTTTCCCGTTTCGCGCGCGCAGTGCGATGTGTTTTATCGGCGCAGCGGCTTGGCGGTACAGTCTGATTTTATGCTCAACTCCGCCTGGTTCGAAGAAGAGTTAGCCGGTGATTACAGCATTTCGAATTGCGTTGCCGAAGCGGGGAAGGATTTTGGCATAGAGGGTGATGTGCTGCGCATTGCGCTGGCGCGTGCGGCGTTGATCGATGGACGCAAAATCGGTCGTATCGACGAAGCGGTCGCCGTAGCAGCACAAGAATGCGGGTTGGAAGCCGGGGCGCTAAAAGAGAGAGCGCTGTCGGCCGAGTTGAGAGAGCGTGTGGAACAGTCGACCCAGAGATTCCATGCACTGCACATAGACCAGCGACCTTCCGTGCTCATCGTCAGTGATATCGGCGATAGGGCGCTCTTTTCCGGCGTGGTGAACTTAGAGCCGTTGGCGGCAACGATAGAAGCCATGTTGAAAGACAGCCGGGCCTATGCGAGCTATCGCGCCCACTACGGCGAAATATAAGTAAAATGGACTTTGAGTGTGCGGGGGTGAAGCGGGGCCTATACGCACACTTTTATAATGGAGAAATGAGATGAAGCTAGCGCTGATGCCAGGCGATACGGTTGCGCACGCAGAGCTGCGCGAGTTGGGGTTTGAGGCGATGCAAATGTTTTGGGCAAGCGGTGCCGACGGCGATGACAAGGATCCGACGCCAGCGGCGATAGACGAAATCTTGACGGCGGGTGATATCGCGCTGTCGGCGATGACGTTGCATGTGGATTTAGTCGGGCCGCAGGGCTTGCTGGCAGGAGACGTGGCGCGCCTCGTGCGCTGCATTGAAAAGACGGCGGCCTTGGGCGGTCGTTTTGGCGACAACGAGCGCCCGATTTTGGTCTGGCACCCTTCGGGCTATCCCGAAGGGGAAGGGGTAGATGATAGGGCGATCTTTGACGGCTTGTGTGCTGGTTTAAAAACGGCCTGCGCGCGCGCAGAGGAGTTGGGCGTCTATATTGCCGTGGAAATTACGCGTGCCGGTAGCGTCGGCAGCGCCGAGACCTACTTACATATAAAGGACCGCGTGGGATCACCGGCGTTAAAGGTGTGCATTGATGCGGCCAATTTTGTGCCCGATCGCACGCCGCTCTTGCGCGCCGTGCGGATTTTGGCAAGTGATATCATTATTGCCCACGGCAAGGATTCGAGCTTTAAGGAGAATGGCGAAGTCGCCGATTACGGTCCCACGGGGTCGGGGCAGCTCGATTATCCGGTCTATATGGCGGCGCTTAAGCAATATGCGCCGGTGCCGTATTTTGTATTGGAATACTATCGTTCGCACGAAGATCTAATCAAGGCGCGCGATATCGTTCGCGCCGGCCTCTAATCGAAGAGCAAGTGCTATGGATTTAAACATGAAACTACGTCGCCGTCATTTGGCGGAGAGCGACGATGGGTATAACATGTGGCATATCGAAGAGCAGCTGCGCCCGTGGCCGGCGGCGAAGACGGCGCTCTTGCTCTGTGACGTGTGGGACAAGCACTGGTCGCGCGGAGCCGTCGAACGACTGGACCCCATGTTGCCACGTATGGAGCAGGTCGTCCAGACGCTAAGAAGAAAAGGCGTGCAGATCGTACACGCGCCCTCGGATACGATGCCGTTCTACGCGGGGTCAGCTGCTCGCGCTCGCGCACAAGAGGCGCCGCAGGTGCAGCCGCCGGCCGATGCAGAACGGCCCGACCCACCTCTGCCCGTAGATGCCTCGGACGATGGTTCCGATACCTTGGGCGACGAACCCGCGGGTGTGTGGACGCGGCAGCACCCGGCTATTTCCATCGACGAAGAACGCGATATCGTCAGCGATCGCGGTAGCGAGGTGTATAGTTATTTGCAACATAGGGGTATTGAACACCTGCTCATCATGGGGGTGCATACCAATATGTGCGTGCTGCACCGCAGTTTTGCCATCAAACAGATGGTGCGCTGGGGGATTGATACCGCACTTGTGCGCGACCTGACGGATACGATGTACAACCCGGCGATGTCGCCCTATGTCGCCCATGAAGAGGGCACGCGCTTAGTGGTGGAATTTATCGAGAAGTTTTGGTGTGCCAGCGTAGAAAGTGGGGATTTATTATGAGCGGCGAGTACTCTGGGCATAAATGTACAATTAAGGTGCAGTTCCATTTTAAGATCAGTATACAAGAAGCCCTAATCGGTCCCCTATCTGCTCTCAACATAGGTCTACGAATTTGAGTTGAGGTCAATTAAAAAGAACTTCATTCAAGCTGATAGTTTTCCTATGACTATCGATTTGTGTAGGTTGTATTTGGCATTGTACGAGATCGTTATGGTTTAGCAGCGAGATAGTTCGTTATACAAAATGAAAATCCTAGAGCATGGCCAGAGGTCAAATTCGCGGTAATCATCTTTTTAGAGTGAAATGCTATGCGGACTAAACTAGACGAAAGTGGGATCAGGATATTGCTGATCGACGACGAAGAGGTTAGCCGCCAGTCCCTGGGACAGGGTGTGGAGGCGATGGGGTTCACCGTTCTTCACGCCGCAAGTGCCGAGGAGGGGTTGCAAGTTTTCCTGGAAGAAAAGGTCGACCTCGTTATCACCGAGATTAAAATGCCCGGTATGGACGGTATTGAATTGGTCGGCCATCTAAGGCAATATGCCGCGAATATAGAAGTTATTTTGATGACTGGGGATGCGGAGATGGGTCTGGTCATAGATAGCATTAAGGCTGGGGCCACCGATTTTCTTCGCAAGCCGATAGATCTAGATGAGCTATTTGTCTGTTTGATGCGCACTCGGCGATATCAGGAAGAGCGCCAAAAGGTAGAGTCCTTTCAACTGCAACTGGAAGTGTTGCGGCGCTCTAGCGGAAAGTTGAGCTATCAGGACAAAATTATTGGCCAGAGCGAGGCTATCTGCCAAGTATGCGAATTGATTGAAAAGGTTGCGTCATCCGAGCGTACAACCGTGTTAATTCTGGGGGAAAGCGGTACGGGGAAGGAGTTGGTCGCTCGAGCTATCCATGAGCAGGGTCTTCGTTCTGAGCAACCGTTCGTCGCCGTCAACTGCACGGCCATATCCGAGCAATTATTGGAAAGTGAGTTATTTGGTCATGAAATAGGGGCTTTTACTGATGCGCGGGAGTCGCGGCAGGGACTTTTCGAGTTGGCCGATGGAGGGAGCCTGTTTCTCGATGAGATTGGAGACATGGACACTGCATTACAGGCAAAAATTCTGCGAGTAATCGAAGAGCGGACGATACGGCGGGTTGGCGGCAATCAAGATATCCTAGTGGATGTGCGCATCATTTCAGCTACCAACCAAGATCTGAGTCATTTGGTTGCACTCGGCGCATTTCGCGAGGACCTTTTCTTCCGACTCAATGTTTTTCCTATCCATCTGCCTCCCCTCCGAGAACGGGGGAACGATATCCTGCTGCTGACGCATTATTTTCTTGAGAAGTTCAACCACGAAATGGGAAAAAATATCACGACGATTGATGGAGCTACACAGAAAGATCTCCTCAACTATCGATTTCAGGGTAATGTTCGTGAGTTGAGCAATTTAATTGAACGGGCTGTTATTTTAGAAGAAGGTACTCATTTACGGATTAGTGGCTTGCAGGAATTATTTATTGATGATGATGACCTTCTAAATACCAATATCTCTCTCAATCTTGAGGAGTCGGAGAAGCGTCTTATTCGCGCAGCGCTGTCTCGGAGTGAGGGAAAGATCGCCAAAGCTGCTTATTATTTGGGTATAAGCAGAGATGCGTTGCGCTATCGCATGAAGAAATACCAGATCGAATAGGAATTTTTAACTGAACTAGCTGCCAATCGCCCTTTGGGATTTATCCCAAAGGGTTTTTTTTGTTAATGGCCATTTAGCGGAAGAACGCGAGTTTTCACCCGGAATGGAACTGCCCTCGTGGAGCTTGAGTGAAGCAATATTATAATATTGTTGTTTTTTAATGACTTATGTTGCTGGTGGAAATTGGCATGATGATTGCTTTTTCGAATAAGCGCGAAAGTTAAGTGGGTATGCTACTAAATTTATCGCGCATGTTGTCCGCTAAAGCAGATAAGTTGATATGCACTTTGACGTGCGAGTGCTCAGAGATCGCTGGCGGGCATAGAACGATCCTCCTGATCTAGATGTTTGGGTACTGAGCGTCGATATAAACCGGACCGCATTAACGAGGTCGAGGTCGCTCTACAAACGAACTGCGAGGTAGAGTAGGGAGATGGGAAAGAGCAATCAGGTCGAAGACGTTGTACAGGCTGAGGATGCGGTGTTAATAGCCAGCGTCATTCCAGAACATTGGTACGATGAGATTATGGCTTTCTGTATGCTGCTTAGCCCTATGTGCAGGCCTATAGTGAGATAGCTGGCTATTTATGGCGAAGCGAAAGTATCGGCTCGGCACAGGCGTAAGAATGGATGAATACCTAAGGAAATGTGGGCATATTTATTTCGCGTATGAAACACTTGATGGGGAATGAATCATATGGCACAACGAGGAAAAAAGACCTCAACAGAGAGTGAGATTGGTTTACAGATCGAAGTGTTGGAAGAGTCTTTTGCTCTCCTCGCTCCCGCCGCAGACGAGTTGGTTTCTCTTTTTTACGAAAAGCTGCTCGCCCATAAGGAAGTGCGGCCTCTATTTGCCGCGGTCGATATGGAGGCGCAGAAAAAACACCTGATTAATTCTCTGGTGCTAGTTGTAGAAAACCTGAGGAAACCGGCCAAGTTATCTTCTGCCCTGCGCGTTATAGGCGAGCGACACCAAGGATATGGGGCGCTTGCGGAACACTATCCCATCGTGGGCCAGACGCTGTTAGAAACAATGGCTGAACTGGCCGGAGAGCATTGGACAACAGAAATAGAGACCGCGTGGTCGGATGCACTCGGACTGATTAGTAAAATTATGCTTGAAGCCTATCGCGAGGAGAACGGCGAAATGACCCCTGAAACTGTGTTATCTGAAGATCAGCCCGGAGGAAATGTGGAGGCCGCCTTGCTGGCGCACTTGCCCATACCTGCCTTTGCCGTCGACGAAAGAGGCAAAGTGACGCATTGGAATGCTGCAGTAGCTGAGCTAACGGGGAAAAAGAAGGGGGAAGTCCTAGGCAAAAAATCATGGATGGCTTTCTTTGATAAGAAACAGGCCAACTCGATTGACGCTTCGTTGTTATCGGAGGAAATGGAGGAAGATGAGGCGTTTGAATTTGAAAACGAGGATGGCGAAACCGTTTCGGTCCACTTGACGTCTGTGCCGATTATGGATGATGACGGTGATGTCGAAGGCGCTGTAGTAACACTGAACGCGGGTGGTGGTGGCGATAGCGGTGATCGGGAGGCATCCGACCGCATGCGGTCGGCGATTGAGGGGTCGGCAACCGCGGTAATGATGGTCAATCGCGATCTGGAAATCACCTACGCCAATCCTGCGACGATGGAACTGGTGCGCAAGAATTTGGAGGAATTTCGCGCGGCTTTTCCGGGTTTTAACAAGGACAAACTGATAGGTACTTGCATCGATAGTTTTCACAAAGATCCCTCGCATCAGCGGCGTATCCTCGACGATCAGCGCAACCTGCCCTATCAGACTGATATTAAGGTTGGCCAGTTGATTTTTGCGTTGAATATTTCGGCCATTGTGAATGCGGACGGAGAGTATATTGGCAATAGTCTCGAGTGGTCCGATGTCTCCGAGGTGCGGCTCCAAGCCGATCAGGCCGGGCGTCTGCAGTCGGCGATTGAAGGTTCGGCAACGGCGGTGATGATGGTCAATCGCGATTTGGAAATCACCTACGTCAATCCCGCGACGATGGAACTGGTGAGCAAAAACCTGGAGGAGTTCCGCGCGGCTTTCGCGGGTTTTGATCCGGACAAGCTGATAGGTACTTGCATCGATAGTTTCCACAAAGATCCCTCGCATCAACGGCGCATCCTCGACGATCAACGCAACCTGCCCTATCAGACTGATATTAAGGTTGGTGGGTTGACGTTTGCATTGAATATTACGGCCATTGTGAGCATGGACGGAGAGTATGTTGGCAATAACCTCGAGTGGTCCGATGTCACTGAAATGCGGCGTCAGACCGATAGTGCTGGTCGTCTATCGTCGGCTATGGAGGGCTCAGCTACGGCGACGATGATGGTCAACCGCGATCTAGAAATTACCTATGCCAATCCCGCGACGATAGAACTGGTGAACAAAAATTTGGCGGAGTTCCGCGAGACCTTCATGGGTTTTGATCCGGACAAGCTGATAGGCACTTGCATCGATAGTTTCCACAGAGATCCATCGCATCAACGGCGCATTCTTGGCGATGTACGCAACCTGCCCCACCAGGCCGAAATTAAGGTGGGCAAGCTGACTTTTGCGCT
>Ga0055584_100008158_pt1 | contig 10265 bp, 8 predicted proteins | sample OSDHelmetaG_FD_58716 | JGI IMG/M metagenome (GOLD analysis project Ga0055584, IMG submission 58716) | Pelagic marine sediment microbial communities from the LTER site Helgoland, North Sea, for post-phytoplankton bloom and carbon turnover... | ecosystem: Environmental > Aquatic > Marine >...
GGACGCCTATTGCTGTTCGCCAGACACATCTATCCGTGATGCTTTGGCCCGGCTGAATGCGACGGAATATGTATTTCAGCTGATCGTACAGCCCGGCCAGCAATTGTTGGGTACGTTGACGGATGGCGATGTTCGGCGGGCATTGTTACGTGACGTGTCTCTCGACGCGGAAGTTAGGCAAGCCATGCATACGAGTTTTTTGGCCGGGAAGGCAGGAGAAAACGAGGCCAACCTGACCCGTCTGGCCGAAGATGATCGACTTGTGACATTTCTGCCGGTGCTCGATGACCAGGGAGATGTCGTGGAGGTTCTCGTCAGGGGCCGCGATGCCGGTATCAGCCGTGCGCTGGTGATGGCGGGAGGCTTCGGGCGGCGGCTTGGCGAGCGCACCCGAGATACACCAAAGCCGCTGCTGCCCGTTGGTGGTCGGCCTATTCTTGATCATGTTCTGTCTGGCCTGGAAGATACCGGCGTCGGCGATGTATATATTTCGGTGCATTATCACGCGGATCAGATCAGGCAGTTTGTGGATGCGCGGGACAGCCGCTCCGCCATTCATTTGGTTGAAGAAGCCCGGCCATTGGGCACCGCCGGTGCTCTCGGTCATATCCGCGATGACGCGCGTTCGCCCATGCTCGTGATCAATGGCGATGTGATTACCAACGTGGACCTGAAGGCGCTACATGATTTCCATATTCGCGATGGCCTCGACGCGACTATTGGTGTTGCGCGCTACGATGTCGACGTGCCTTTCGGCGTCGTGCGATGCGGCGCGAACGGGCTGTTTGAAGGCATCGATGAGAAGCCGCGTATCAGTAATTTTGTCGCCGCCGGTGTGTATTACCTGTCATCTCGGATCGTCGCACTCGTGCCGGAAGGGCGCCCACTCGACATGCCCGAGCTGCTCAATCAGAGCAAAAAAATAGGGCTGAAAATCGGTCTTTTCCCAATTCACGAATATTGGACTGACGTCGGTCGCCCGGCTGATCTCGAAGCCGCCGAGGCTGACCAGCGCGCGACCAACACAGCTGCCAAGTAGTCAGGAACGCACTCCGAATGTATGCCAAATTAATTCGTGAAGCCGCCTTGATGCGGCTGCCCGGCCGCACGGTCGCTTTGCTGTTGTCGCTTCATCTGCTTGGCACGCTGATGGAAATGTCGAGCCTCGTGCTACTTATGCCGGTCTTTCAGTTTATCCAGTCCGGTGGCGATCTGGTCACGTTGGCGGCGGAGAACAGGCATTGGCGCTGGCTGATCGACGGGTATTCGATCGTCAATCTGGTGCCGTCGCTCGCCAGTCTTTTGATGACTAGCCTCGTTTTTCTGCTGTTGCGTCAGGGGTTCACCTATATTCGCCTGCTGGTACAGGCATATTCCAAAGAAACCATGATCGCCGGCATGCGAGCGGACGCGTTTGAGAACTATCTCCATGCTGATATTGCTTATCACGATCGTGCGGAGTCGGGGGGCCTGATCAATGATCTGACCACAGACCTCCAGCGCGCCGCCGACTATATCTTTGGCGAGATCATGTTGGCCGGGGTGATCATAGTAGCGCTTGTTTACATCGGGGGGCTCTTCTTGCTGTCCGTGCCGATGACGTTGACGGCGATCGGCATTTTTGGCTTGTCGCTCCTTATTTTGCGCACTCAGATGAAAAAATCCGAGATCGCAGGCGGTGAGGTTGTTCAGGCTAACCAACGGATGTCGTCGTTCCTGATCGAGCGGTTACGCCTCGCCAGGCTGGTTCGCCTCGCCGGGATGGAACGCGCCGAAAGCCAGCACATGCACCTTTTGACGACCCGCCAGCGCAACGGCAATTATCGTCTGTTCACACTGGTTGCCCGGGTTGACGTGATTATGGAGCCGCTAGTAATTGGCGCGGCCTATGCGCTGATTTTCGTGAGCATCGAGCACTTCGGCCTGAATATTGAACACATTGGTTTGTTCCTCGTCATCGTTCTGCGGTTGCTGCCGATGGTGAAGGAGGTTGCGCGTACTCGCCAGGCGAACCGCGCGACTCGGGCCGCCCACAAATCCATTACGGACCGTGTAGTTGAAATGACGGCGGCGCGTGAGAAGGCGGCGGGCAACAGGCAGTTCTCGAAACTGGGCAGCGTATTCCAGTTTGAAAAAGTTTCCTTTACCTACGACAAACTGAGTGACAAGCCGGCCCTCAACGATGTGAATGTGCGATTTGAGGCGGGGCAGCTTACTGCGCTGGTCGGCCCCTCTGGCGCCGGCAAATCCACCTTGATCGACCTTATTCCCCGTCTTCGGCGACCCGATGCAGGTTTGATTCAGATCGATGGCATCAACATCGATGAATTCACCCTCGACAGCCTCCGCGCTGGCATATCCAGCGCGCCGCAAACGCCGCAAATTTTCAACGTATCGATCGCCGAACATGTCCGGTATGGCAAGCCCGATGCAACGCTGGACGAAGTGAAGCGCGCTGCTGAACTAGCCAATGCCGCAGAGTTTATAGACCAGTTGCCCGACGGGTATGAGACAATCGTTGGAGAGAGCGGCGTTCGTTTGTCTGGAGGCCAACGTCAGCGGGTTGACCTCGCGCGCGCACTGGTCCGTCTTGCGCCGATTCTGTTGCTGGATGAGCCCACCAGCAACCAGGATGCCGATTCTGAAGCCCTGTTTCGCGAAGCATTGATGCGTATTCGCCGAGAGACAGCCATCACCATAATCGTCATCGCGCATCGCCTCTCGACGGTCGCAATGGCCGACAAGATTGCAGTTTTGCAAGATGGCCATATCACGGCGGAGGGTACGCATGAGGCGCTGCTCGAACAGGGTGGCTGGTATGCCAACGCTTTCCGCAAACAGGGCGGTGTGAGCGGGGCGGCCGCGCAATAGCGGCCGGCACTCCCAACACGCTCACGAACCAATATCGGAAATTGAAAATGCATAGAACTTTCCTGACGCCAGCGCCGGAACTGAACGATGCTGCCATACTCGTGACTGGTGGTACCGGATCGTTCGGTCATGCTTTTATCCGGACAATTCTGGAGCGTTATGAGCCGCGTCGGATCGTCGTGTTCTCCCGCGATGAATTGAAACAATATGAGATGGAGCAGAAAATACCGCCGGAGCACCGCCATCGAGTTCGCTTTTTTATCGGCGATGTGCGCGATGTCGAGCGCCTTGAGTTGGCCATGCGCGAGATCGATGTGGTGGTTCATGCGGCGGCGCTTAAACATGTGCCGGCGGCCGAATACAATCCATTTGAATGTGTGAAAACCAATATCCATGGCGCTGAAAACGTGGTCATGGCATCGCTTCGCAGCAACGTCAAAAAAGTGATTGCCCTCTCTACCGATAAGGCGGCCAGCCCCATCAACCTCTATGGAGCGAGCAAACTGGCGTCGGACAAAATTTTTGTTGCCGCCAACAATCTTGCGGGCTCGCAGGACATCCGGTTTTCAGTGGTGCGATACGGCAATGTGCTTGGCTCGCGCGGCAGTGTTCTTCCATTTTTTCAGAACCTCATCGCGTCCGGTGCAACATCTCTGCCAATCACTCATGCGGATATGACTCGGTTCTGGATCACGTTGCGGCAGGGGGTTGATTTCGTTCTCTCGTCGCTCGCTATCATGTCCGGCGGTGAGGTGTTCGTTCCCAAAATTCCAAGTATGAAGGTAGTGGACGTCGCGCGTGCGTTGGCGCCGGATCTCGAACATGAGCTTGTCGGTATTCGCCCCGGTGAGAAATTGCATGAAACCATGGTCACTGTCGACGATGGGCGCCTGACGCTTGAGCTTGAGGACCGCTACATCATTGAGCCCGCGCTGGCCTTCTGGTCGAACAGTCACCTCATGGGCCGAAACGCAAAACCCGTTACCGAAGGGTTTGAATACGCCAGCAACCTAAACACGGAGTGGCTCGATGCCGATGGCTTGCTTGGCTTGATGGGTGGGGGTGCTGGTGGCCAGTAAGGCTCCCTTCCTGCCCTATGGTCGGCAGAACATCGATGACAGCGATGTTGAAGCTGTAGTCTCTGTTTTGCGCGGTGACTGGCTGACGACCGGGCCGGCTGTTGAGAACTTTGAAGCCGCTTTTGCGCAGGCAGTTGGCGCACCCCATGCGATCTGCTGCGCCAACGGAACGGCGGCGCTGCATCTTGCTTACCTTGCGCTGGGCCTCAAGCCGGGTGACCGGGTTGTGGTTCCGGCCGTAACGTTTCTGGCGACAGCCAGTGCTGCGCGGCTCGTCGGTGCAGAAATAATCTTTGCCGATGTCGACCCGGATACCGCATTGATGACCCCGGCGACCCTGCGTGATGCACTGGGCCGGGCCCCGAGCCCGGTAGCGGCGGTTGCGCCGGTACATATGGCTGGCCAATCAGTGGACATGAACGAGGTAGGCGCCATCGCCCGCGCTGGTGGTGCGCGTATCGTTGAAGACGCGTGCCACGCCCTGGGCGGGCGCGATGCTGAAGGACATGCGGTAGGGAGCGGCACAACCGCTGACGCGGCAATTTTTTCGTTGCACCCGGTCAAGGTTATTGCGGCCGGTGAAGGCGGTGTCGTTACGACCGCAGATGCCGATATTGCCAACGCAGTGCGGCAGTTTCGCAATCATGGCATGACCCGGGAGAAATTCACCGATCTTAATCAGGCCAAGGCGGCGGATGGGTTGGATAATCCCTGGTATTACGAAATGATCGAGCCCGGTCTGAATTATCGCCTGTCGGATATTCACGCCGCACTGGCGAGCAGTCAGCTCAAAAAGCTGGATCAGTTTGTTGCGCGGCGCCAGGCGCTGGTCGCCCGGTATGATGCCGCACTCGCGGCCTTGCCATTGCGGCTCGCTGCGCATGTTCGCCCCTGCGGTCGTGTGGCGTCCGGCACACCCGCCTGGCACCTCTATGTGGCATTGATTGATTTCGATGCGCTGGGTCAGGATCGTGCGCAGGTGATGAGTGTGCTGCGCGAATGCGGTATCGGCACCCAGGTCCATTACTTACCGCTCAATCGGCAACCCTATTACCGCGAGCGGTATGGTGAGGTTGACCTGCCTGGCGCAGACAGCTGGTATGCCCGCGCCCTGAGCCTGCCACTGCATACCGGCATGGCGGATAGCGATGTGGATCGTGTAATTGCGGCATTGGCGGACGCGCTGGGGCATGGCCGGTGACCCAGCGTTGGCTCATTCGGGTTGCTTCCCATACCCGGCATGGCGGAGGCCACGTCGCGCGATGTGGAAACCTGGGTTCCGCGCTGGCGCGGGTCGGTGCTGATGTAATGATGCAGCTTGACCCGGACTCCCCTGATGCTGCCGCCCGGCTGCGCCGCCTCGGTCTTGCCACCAGTGAAGTCGATATGCTGCCAAGCGGCATGTGGGATGGGTCGGTTGTAGACGGCTATGAACTGATGGAAGAGGAGGCTGCGGACTTGGCTCGGCGGGCGCCCCCACTGGTCGCCATAGATGATTTCCTGTCGCCGCCTGAAGGTGCTGCGCTGGTGGTCAACAGCGCGTTGCATCTGGTGGGCGAGTGCGTCGGTGAGACTCCGGCGCTGCTGGGTCCCCGCTTCGCGATGATTGACCCGCGCTACGCGCAGCTTTCGCCCAAAACCGCCACCGGCCCTGTTCGCCACGTGCTGGTCACCATGGGCCGGATTGACCCGCTGGGTCTGGCCGGCTACGCCTTACGCGGCCTTACAAGTTTTGAGCACGATGCCACCATTACCGTTGTGACATCGCCCGACCTGCCAGGCCACACTGCGCTGGTGCAACAGTTGAGTGCGTTGGGCCCACGCGGTCGGTTGATACTCGATGCGCCCGATATGATTGGCGCTCTTGATGAAGCGGATTTCGTCGTTGGTGCCGGCGGCGTCAGCCTCATGGAGCGCATGGCGGCGGGTGTGCCGTCGATGACCCTGCTGCTGGCTGATAACCAACGCCTGTTTGTAGAAGGTGCGGCCCGTCTGGGTGCGACGATCAACGGAGGACAACTGGCGCCTCATGAGTTTGCCAGCGCGTTGCAGGCCGTGTTCGCGGATGCCGACGTGCGGGGCGCCATGGCGACTGCTGGTCGCGCCGCAATCGATGGACAGGGCAGCGCCCGCGTGGCCAAGCGGCTGATGGCACTCTCTGACGAGACCGTCACCAGCCGGCAGGCGGCGGGCTGATGCGAATAATATTTGTGTGCTCAGGAAAGTAATCGCATGACCAGATCAATCACCATTGCCGACCGCGAAATCGGCCCCGGCCAACCGCCCTTTGTCATTGCGGAAATATCTGCAAATCACAATGGCAGCCTGAATCGCGCTCTCGATATCATGCGCGCGGCAAAAGATGCTGGTGCGGATGCGGTCAAATTGCAGACCTATACGCCAGACACCATGACCATTGATCACGACGGGCCGGATTTCTCCATCAAGGGTGGCCTGTGGGACGGCAGTACGCTTTATGACCTGTACAAAACTGCGTGTACCCCGTGGGAATGGCACGCGGATCTGTTTGCTTGCGGCCGGGAGCTCGGCCTCATTGTATTTTCCACGCCGTTCGACTTTACCGCCGTCGATTTTCTGGCGAAGCTCGACGCGCCTGCCTATAAAATTGCATCCTTTGAATTGATCGATCTGCCACTGATTCGCAAATGTGCGGAGGTCGGCAAGCCGATGATCATGTCCACCGGCATGGCCGATCTGGCTGAAATCAGTGTTGCGGTCAAAGCCGCTCGGGAAGCCGGCGCGACCGACATCGCGCTGTTGCATTGCACCAGTGGCTATCCGGCGCCACCTGAAGAATCCGACCTGCGCACCATTCCGCATCTGGCCGAGGCCTTCGGGCTACCTGTGGGCCTTTCTGATCACACGCCCGGTATTGCAGCGGCGGTCGCCGGCATTGCGCTCGGCGCGACCATCATCGAAAAGCATTTCACGCTGCGACGTGCGGATGGGGGGCCCGATGCCGCCTTCTCACTGGAGCCGGACGAATTTCGCGCGCTCTGCGATAACGCGCGGCTTGCCTGGCAGGCGCTTGGCAACGTGCGCTATGAAAAAACAGCAAGTGAAAAAGGTAACGCGCAGTTTCGCCGTTCGCTGTACATCGTTGAGGACATGCAGGTCGGCGATGTTCTGAGCGAAAAGAACATGCGGGCCATTCGGCCGGGCTACGGGCTGGCACCGAAGTACTATGATCGGCTGATCGGTAAGCGCATCAATCAGTCGGTCGGCCGCGGCACACCGGTATCGTGGGAGTTGTTCGGGTGACGGGTTCGTCGTCTGCTACAGTGCCGGCACTTCATCTTCGCCCCGCAACGGTCGAGGATGGGCGTCTGCTGTTCAACTGGGTAAACCAGCCTGATTGTCTTGCTGCCAGCCTTGAGACCACGCGCCCCGTTGAGTGGGCCGAGCATTTGGGCTGGCTCGAAAACCGTGTGTCTTCCAGTGAGTGTGGCATTTGGATCGCCACTTTTGCCGGCGCACCAATTGGCCAGGTGCGCGCCGAGATTGGCGCGGATGATCAGCTGTACGTGAGCATCTACATTGATGCGCCGGCGCGCGGGAAGGGCCACGGAACAGCCATGCTCGCGGCTCTTGCAACTGAGAGCGTGGCGCGTTGGCCCGGTGCGTCGCTGGTGGCGCGCGTGCGCAACGGCAATGTGTCGTCGCGCAAATTGTTTGAGACAGCTGGCTATCGGTTGACCGATGCAAACGATGATTATCGGACCTATGTCAGAGCAGGTTGACCATGGCTGACCTTTCAAATCGGCGCTGCGTTGCGGTTATTCCGGCGCGCGGCGGCAGCAAGCGCATCGCCAACAAAAATATTCGCGCCTTCGCCGGTCGCCCGATGATCGAATATGCCATCGAGCTTGCGCAGAATAGCGGTTTGTTTGAACGGGTAGTTGTCAGCACCGACGCGCCGGATATCAGGGACATGGCGCTGAAAGCGGGGGCCGACGTGCCGTTTGTGCGCCCCGCAAATCTTGCGGATGACCACACCCCTACGTCGCCGGTATTTCACCATGCCCTTGAAGCCGTTGGCGCAGGCGGTGAGTTTGACTACGCCTGCTGCATTTATCCGGCGACGCCTTTCACGACTGCCGATGATCTTAGGCAGGGGTTGGCGCTGCTCGCAGATGAAGGCGCATCTTCGTCGATGGCCGTGACCACGTTTGCGACACCCGTCTGGCGCGCCTTCAAGCAGCGTGACGACAATACGCTTGCGATGATCTGGCCCGAGCACCGCGACACGCGCAGCCAGGATCTGCCTAAAGCGTTTCATGATGCTGGTCAGTTTTACTGGGTTCCGGTGGAACGGTTCCTGCAGGACCCTGTCCTGTTTTCCGAGCAAACACGCGGTGTCGTTTACGAACGCTGGCGTGCACATGACATCGATACAGATGAAGATTGGACGCTCGCCGAAATGATCTTCCGGTCGATCAGAAAGGACCAGCCGTGATGGCAAAGAACGATCAGCTCAAGTTCTGGCAAGGGCAATTTGGTGACAGCTATGCCGACCGCAATGTGGCGGATGCTGAAACGCTCGACCAGCGCAAAGCAATGTGGACGCGCATGCTGGCGGCAATGTCTCCATCTCCCGAATCAATTCTGGAGGTTGGAGCCAACGTCGGCCTGAATCTGCGGGCTCTCTCGGCACTTTTGCCGGCCGAGCTTAATGCAGTTGAACCCAACGCAAAGGCACGGGTCATTCTGGGCGAATCCGGAGCGTTGCCAGCCGAGCGGATACACAGCGCATCGTCAACCGGCTTGCCGCTTGACGACGGGTCAGTGGAGCTCACGTTCACCAGTGGCGTGCTTATTCACATTGCGCCTGACGATTTATTGCCATCGTGTCGAGAAATGCACCGGGTCAGCAGCCGATACATCGCCTGCGCAGAATATTTCAATCCCACGCCAGTGGAGATTGAGTATCGAGGTCACAGTGGCGTGTTGTTCAAGCGCGATTTCGGCGCCTTCTGGCTTGATAATTTTGCAGACCTCGAACTGGTCGATTACGGTTTCTTTTGGAAGCGGGCAACCGGCCTCGATGATCTGACGTGGTGGGTCTTCCGCAAGCGCTAGACCGCACGTTGTTGCAGATGCCTCACATATCCACACCTTCATTGATCGCAGTACCCGTCACGCTTGCGGCTTGGGCGGCCGTCCCGTCCCGTGAGCTGGACTGGCCGGTGCCTTTCCCGGACATCGTGCCGCATATGGCTGGCTTCTACCGGCGCTATCTTGAAGCGACTATTGGTGTTGATGAGGCCGACGACCGACGTATTCTGTTGCTAGGCCGCCGTCCGATGCAGTGCCTTGCGTTAATTCAGTTTGCGCTCATGACCGAAGGTGCCCGGGCGGCCGGTCAGCGTCTGACCGGGCACGAAGTGCTAGATTATCTGGCCGATGGCGCGAGCACGCTACCACCGGCCTTGCAGCCTATCGGCCAGCCGATAGTCGGCTCGCGCTTCATGGGTCTGCGCCGTCTCGCCCGGACCAGAAGTTGGACTCCGGCTCTACGGTTGCCCAGAGCCATGTTCCGGCCAGATGGAGTAGCGTTGACACACAACGCACTGTTGCGCACGTATCTCCGACGTGCCCCGGACGCTGTACGAAACGCCTATGATATTGATTTTGACGAAGCGGATGGGCCGATTGATGACGCGTTTATGCAGCGCGTCGATGTGCCGGCACTGACGGAATACATGATTGGCGCGGTGACCACCGAGTTGCCGATTGGCGACGATATACAGGCACGACTGCAGAATGCGGTCCGGTCTGTCTTGCTCGACTCGTATCGTGATGCGGCCGGCTTGCTGGGGCGGCTGCGCGCGACCCGTCGATTGCCGCACCGGGTTTATACCGGCACTGGCAGCAAGCGAATGTCGCGCGCGCTCGGCCTTGAGGTCATTCGCCGAGGAGGTGAGGCAACGCGGTGCGACCATGGCGGCTCGCTCCTGCTACTGCACGGGCCGGACTATATGGCTTTGAATGAACTGTCGGTCTCGTCGCGTTTTGTTGTCCCTACCCCGACTGCGGCAGCCAGTCCCGAGCTGCTGGCTGGTATCAGGCGTGTGGCATCCCTTGTCACTTGTTCCATAGACTCTGCGGACGGAGACCCTGGGCTTGATGTGGGCGCGGCCGCGTTTGTGCGCTCATCCTCTGACGGTGGCCGACGGCGGGCCATGTATGTGCCGTCAGTTTTTTATGGTCTGCATCAGGCAAGTCCGCCAGTGCTGGCCGGCCCACTCTATCTCGATTGGCAGGCGCGTCTGGTCTCGATGTTGCAGGACATGC
>Ga0055584_100008159_pt1 | contig 10264 bp, 9 predicted proteins | sample OSDHelmetaG_FD_58716 | JGI IMG/M metagenome (GOLD analysis project Ga0055584, IMG submission 58716) | Pelagic marine sediment microbial communities from the LTER site Helgoland, North Sea, for post-phytoplankton bloom and carbon turnover... | ecosystem: Environmental > Aquatic > Marine >...
GGTTCGCATGTTCGACCTCTCGCCCATCCAGCTCATCATCGTCCTGGTCATCGCCGTGCTCGTGCTGGGTCCCACGAAGCTGCCGGAGTTCAGCCGCGCCGTCGGCAAGGGCATCCGCGACTTCAAGGACACCCTCAGCGGTGAGCGCGGTGACGACCCGGAACCCGCTGCGGCGCCCACGCAGGCCGCCCAGGCGGCGCCCGTGACAACGGCCACGGCCGGCAGCCCCGAGGCGCCCACCGCTGCCGCCGACGTGCTGGAGGGCGTGGTGGTGAGCGGCGACGCTCCGCCGCAGGAGCGCCCGACCGCCGCCGGATAACGCAGTGGGGGGCCTCTTCGGGCGCCTCGGCGTGAGCAGGGTCGCGCCGGACGACGAGCTGAGCGTGGTGGAGCACCTCACGGAGCTCCGCACGCGCCTGTTCATCGCGGTCGGCACGCTCGCCGCAGCGTTCGCGATCCTCTACGTGTTCAACGAGTGGCTGCTCGACGTGCTGCTCGAGCCGCTTGCGCCCGAGTACCGCAGCCTGCTGGCACTGTCGCCCACCGAGCCCTTCCTGGTGATCCTGAAGGTGGTGTTCGGCGCCGCGGTCCTGGTGACGCTGCCCATCCTGCTCTATCAGCTGTACGCATACGTGGTGCCGGCGATCGGCCGCCAGACGCGCCGGCGCATGCTGGTGGTGGTGGGCGGCGTGTCGCTGCTGTTCATCGGGGGCGTGCTCTTCGTGTATTTCCTGGTGCTCCCGGTGGCACTCCAGTGGCTGCTCGGCTTCGCGGGCAACGACTTCGAGGTGGCCCTGCGCGCGAACGAGTACTTCTCGTTCGCCCTCACCATCATGTTCGCCGGCGGGTTGGTGTTCGAGGTGCCGGTCGCGATGCTGGTCCTCGCCCGGCTCGGACTGGTGAGCGCCGAGCAGTTCCGGCGCGGCTGGCGGGTGGCGATCGTGGTGATCGCCTTCGTCGCGGCGATCCTGCCGGGCGGTGACCCGGTGAGCATGATCCTGCTGATGATCCCCCAGCTGATCCTGTACGCCGTGGGCATCTGGCTGGCCTCGGTGTTCGGGCGCCCGGCGCCCTGGTCCCGCGGCGACGCCCCCGGTCCCTCGGAGACCGCCGCCTAGCCGGAGGGGTCCTCTGCGGCGTCCTCGCGCAGCGAGTGGCCGGTGAGCAGGATGAAGAGGTCCTCGAGGGTGGCGCGCCTCTCCGCAACGAGGTCCCATCGCAGGCCCGAGCCCACGGCGCGCTGCCGCATGGCATCCGCATCGTCCCCGAAGGCCAGCACCGTCTCGCCGGCGACGAGGTGCCGGGCCGATGCCGCGGCGGCAAGGGCCGCGGCATCGGCCGGACGGGTGCGCATCTCCAGCACCTCCTCGCCCACCTCGGCGCGCACGAGCGCAGCGGGCGATCCCTCGCGCACGACCTGGCCGTGATCGATGATGACGAGGCGATCGCACAGGCGCTCGGCCTCGTCCATGTAGTGGGTGGTGAGGACGACCGAGGTGCCGGTCGCGCGCAGGTCGCGCAGGCGGTCCCACACGAGCCGCCGCGCCTGCGGGTCCAGGCCGGTGGTGGGTTCATCGAGCAGGATCATCGCCGGGTCGTTGATGAGCGCCCGCGCGATCTGCAGGCGCCGCTGCATGCCGCCCGACAGACGCACGACGGTGTCGCCCGCACGGTCACCGAGGCCCACGAAGTCGAGCAGGTCCGCCGCACGCGACCGGGCCTCCGCAGCGCGCATCCCGAAGTAGCGGCCGTACACGACCATGTTCTCGATGACCGAGAGTTCGAGGTCGAGGTTGACCTCCTGCGGCACGACGCCCAGGCGCGCCTTGAGCGCCCGCGGGTCGCGGTCGGGATCGGTGCCGAGCACCTCCAGCTCGCCGGCGTCACGGTGCGAGAGGCAGGCCAGCATGCGCATCGTGGTCGTCTTGCCCGCGCCATTCGGGCCGAGGAACCCGAAGCACTCGCCGCGGCGGATGTCGAGGTCGAGTCCGTCGACGGCGACGCGCGGCCCATAGGCCTTCACCAGGCCCCGTGCCCGCACGGCCGCCCCGGCCACGGGGACTACCGGCCCGGTGCGCGCGTGGTGCCCGCGATGGTCATGCGCAGGCCATCGGCAAGCCCGACGGTGGGCTCCCATCCGAGGATCTCCCGTGCCCGGGAGATGTCGGGTTGGCGCACGGCGGGGTCGTCCTGCGGAAGCGCCTCGTAGACGATCTCCGAGGCCGACCCGGTGGCCCCGCGGACCGCCTCGGCAAGTTGCAGGATCGTGTACTCCTCGGGATTGCCGATGTTCACGGGGGCATGCTCGTCGCTGCGAATGAGGCGCACGAGTCCCTCGATGAGATCGGTGACGAAGCAGAACGATCGGGTCTGGGCGCCAGCGCCGAACACCGTGAGCGGTGCGCCGTCGCGGGCCTGCCGCAGGAACGTGGGGATGGCCCGCCCGTCCTTCGGCCGCATGCGGGGGCCGTAGGTGTTGAAGATGCGCACGATGTGGGTGTCCACCCCCTGCTGCCGGTGGTACGCCATCGTGAGCGCCTCCGCGTACCGCTTGGCCTCGTCGTACACACCGCGCGGCCCGATGGGGTTCACATGCCCCCAGTAGTCCTCGCGCTGGGGATGCACCTGGGGGTCGCCGTACACCTCGCTGGTGGAGGCCAGCAGGAACCGCGCCCGGTGCTTCTTCGCGAGGCCCAGGGCATTGTGCGTGCCGTAGGAGCCCACCTTGAGCGTGTGGAGGGGAAGGCGCAGGTAGTCGATGGGGCTCGCCGGTGAGGCGAGATGGAATACCTCGTCCACCTGCTCGCCGATCTCGAGGTGGTGGACCATGTCGTGCTCGAGGAACACGAAGTCCCCGGAGCGGATGTGCTCGATGTTCTCGAGCGTCCCCGTGTCGAGGTTGTCCACGCAGATAACACGATGGCCGTCGGCGAGGAGGCGGTCGCACAGGTGCGATCCCAGGAACCCCGCGCCGCCGGTGACGAGGGATGTCGGCATGGGGGTCAGGCTACCGGAGCACGCGCGGTCACCGCACCGCGTTGACGGCGCCCATGACCTCGCCGAGCCCGTCGGGATCGGTGACGACCCGCTCCCCGCCCGGCCCCTCCACCACGAATGCCGGCGTGGTGCGCACCCGGTCCGCACGCGCCGCCTTGCGCACGCGGTTCAGGTCGCGGACGGCCCGGCGCGCCTTGGCGTCGCGCGCGAGGCGCTTGGCCGATACGCGCTTGGCGGACCGCACCACCGTGCGCAGCGTGGCCTTGGTGAGCCAGTCGCCGTCGCGCGTGAGCCGCGTGCGCGCGAGCCCCGCGGCCACCTGCCATGCCCGGTTCTGCCGTGATGCGGCCAGCAGCACCCGGGCCGCTTCGATGCTGTTGACGTCGCGCCCCGTCACGAGCGGGCACAACAGCACGCGCGCTGTGCCATCGGATGCGACGGCATCGAGCAGGTCGGGGCTGATGGCCAGGTGGGCATAGGCGTCGTCGGGATCGCCGAGGTCCACGTAGGCCTTGATGGTGATGGGTCCACGTCCCGCAGCAAGGCCCCGCGTGCGCACGCCGGAGGGCACCGCGGTGGTCGGCGTGGTGGCGGGGGTCGTGTCTCCGCTGCCGGTGCCCACGCCCGTTCCTGAGGTGCCGCCCGTCGCGGGCCTGGCACCCCCCCCGGACGCGCTGTCGCCCCGGTCCCCGCGAGCGGGCGATGGGCGGTCGTCCCGGGGGGACCGCCCGGGTGCGGGATCGCGCGATGGGCGCGATGGCGCGATCGGGTTGGGCGGGAGCACCGGTTCCGGTGGCGCCGCCTGCGGTGGGGCAATCGGGTTGCGACCCCCGCCGTTGCCGGGATTGCGACCGGGATTGCGACCGTTGCCACCGTCGCTTCCGGGCCTGTCGGGACGCGCGCGCGCCTCGTTCCCGGAATCGGCACCGTGCCCGCCCGGGTGCGGCCCGGCGAGCGCGACGGCCCCTGCACCGCAACTCAGCACCACGGCGCAGCCGATCGCCGCGAGATGGGGGATCATCCTGCTCACGGGCTGAATATGACGCATGTACGCCCACCCGCGCAGGCGTGCGCGGCGTTCGCACACAATGTCCTTACAAGGTGTTCCCCTGCGTCCTGCGCGTCATCCGCGTCCCGCGGGCACCGGAGCGGGCTCGGCCGGCGCCGCGGCGACATCGCGCTCGGGTCCACCAGCCAGGCCGCGCAGCGACCACGCGATCCGCAGGAAGTGCGCACCGCCGGCCAGGCCGTCGTGCATGGACCTGCCGGTGGATGCCCGCATGAGCACGGGGACCTCGCCGATCCGGAATCCCGCGCGCCGCATGTGGATGAGGAGGGTGGTCTCGGTGAGTCCGCCGGGAAAGCCGTGATGCGCCAGCCGCGTGACGGCCCGGGGGGTCATGGCACGCAGACCGGATGTCGGATCGGTGATGCACAGGCCATCGGCGGCCGCGCCCATCCACCGGCATGCGGCCATGCCGGCGCGCCGGAGCATGGGGATCCGGTAGCCGGGCGTGGCGCCCAGGAAGCGCGACCCGATGACCATGTCGGCATGCGCGAGGCCCGCGAGGAGGCGGGGCAGGTCACCGGCGCGGTGCTGGCCGTCGCCGTCCATCTGCACCAGGGCGTCCATCGGCCCGGCGAGCGCCGCACGGTAGCCCGCGCACAGCGCGCCGGCGTATCCCGCCCCGGCCTGCAGGGACAGCACCTCGGCACCGTTCGCACGCGCACGCGCGGCGGTGCGGTCCCTGGAGGCATCGTCCACGACGATCACCCGTGCGGTCGGCAGCGCGGCCCGGGCACCCGCGACCACGTCACCGATCGCGTGCTCCTCGTCCCGCGCGGGGATCACGACGGCCGTGTGCATCGCACGCCACGATACGCGATCGTTCAGGGGTCCCACCGCCAGATGGTGGCGCGCCCGACGCGCGCCACCGCGCGCAGCCGGGTCCATGGCACCCCGGCGTCGATGGCCTCCTGGGCGTCGCGCCAGTTGTCCGGCCAGCCCCCGATTTCGCGGACCGGCCCGGTCACGACGTAGCCGCCCCGGTAGGACGCCACGTCGGGAAGGGGGTGCAGCAGCCGTGCCCGTGCACGCTCCTGCTCGTCGAGGAACGCGGGATCGACGGCCCGCGGCACGTCCAGGCGGCCCCGGGGGAAGTAGGCGTTCAACTTGGCCCACCACGTGTAGTCGCGCGCCAGCACGGGCCCCCCCGGCAGGTCGCGAAGGCGGTCGGCCACGGCCGACACCAGGATCACGTTCGCCCCCCGGTTTCCGGACTCCAGGCGCGGCGCCACCGCCAGCACCGTCACCACGGCCACGGCAGGGACGATCAGCGGACTCAGGCGGCTGTCGAGGGCGATGGCCACCAGCAGCGCCGCCGGCACGGTGAGGAGGGTCAGGAACCGCGCCGGCTTGTCGACGCTGACCAGCGTCGCGATCTCCAGGCACGCGAAGCCCCAGGCAAGCCATGCGCCGGGCAGGAGCGCCGCAGGCAGCCGCCGTGCCACCGCGACCGTGCCGGCGATGAGCACGAGCGGCAATGCCATCAGCAGGGGTGAGCGCGCCTCGCCCACGCCCGTCACCAGTTGCGCCAGGTACGAGGTGGTGGCGCCCCACCCCTCGGCGGGCGATCGCAGGCTGCCCGCGCCCGCCGTGGCCGTGAGCGGCCACAGGGGGCGTCCGTCCACGGCGAACACCAGCACGAGGGCGAGCGGGATGGCGCAGAGGCCACCCGCGAGGGCCCCGGCGCGTCGTGGCATGGCACGCAGGGCCGGCCACGCCGCGTATACGACCACCGGGAGCATGAGCAGGGCGCTCTCGCGCGCCGACCACGCCGCGCCCATCAGCACGCCGGCGCCGGCAAGCCACCATCCGGCGTGGCGTCCCCGGCGCGCGCGCAGTGCCGCCCATACCGCCAGTGCAACCAAGGCCGGCATGACGGCGTCGGGTCGTAGCCGGGTTGCCCACAGCACCTCCAGCGGGGCCACGGCCATCAGCGCGGCGGCGACCAGCGCGGGCCGGCGCCCGGCCAGTTCGCGTCCCACGAGGAACGCCGCGGCGATCGCCAATAGTGAGCAGGCGAAGGGCCAGGCCACTGCGCGGTAGTCGTCGGCGCCCGCGAGGCGGAACACCAGCGCAACCGGCCACAGGAACACCGCCCGCGACCCGAACCACTCGGACTCGCCGTCGGGGAGCGATCCCCCCGCCAGGTTCTGCGCGACGGCCACGTAGCGTGCGTCGTCGGACCCGATCCCGAACTCCAGGCCTCCGAAGGTCCATATGCGGATGCCTGCGCCGAGCGCCAGGATCGCCGCCAGCAGGGCACCGGTGATGGTGCGGGGCCCGGGCCGCCAGCGGGTCATCGGCGCCGGGAGAAGGAGAGGTTCCGCAGGGAGGCGCGCGCGTCGGCGAACTCGCGCGGCGCCACGGTGCGCACCATCGCGGTGAAGGCCGCGCCGCCCACCAGTGACACCACCGCGAGCCAGGTGAACGCACCCCAGAAGGTGGCGGTGTCGGCCGGCATGAGGAATGCGGGGATGAGCGCCACCGCGCCCCCGACCATGCCGGCCGCGAGGATGCGTGCCTGTTGCGCCCCGAGCCAGCGCAGCGACAGCTGCGGGGTGCGGCGGCGCAGGAACCAGAGGGTGATGCCCGTGTTCGCGTAGACCGCGATCGCGCTGGCCAGTGCCAGCCCCGCCTGCTGCAGGGGTCCGAGCAGCAGCAGGTCCAGGCCGATCGTCAGGATCACCGTCACGATCGTGGCCACCATGATCTCCCGGGCATGGTTGCCGGCCGAGAGGGTCCGGTTGAGGAGGTAGCCGATGAAGTTCCCCCACACGGCGATGCCGTAGAAGGCGAGCGGTCCGGAGATCTCCGCGACGCAACTGGCATCGCACTTGCCGCGCCCGAAGGCCACCTGGGCGATCTCGGTGGCCCCGATGAACATGAGGATGGAGAGCGGGATCGACACCATCGCGAGGATGCCCGCCGCGCGCCGGAAGGCGTCCACGCCGTCGGACTTCCGGTTCTCGGCGAAGAACCGGGCGATGAGCGGGAACAGCGGCGTGAGCAGGGGGAACAGCAGGACGGTGCGCGGCGCGGACCCGAGGGCGTTGGCGAACGACAGCGCGGCGTTCCGCCCGGCCTCCAGCGATGATGCGAACAGCTTGTCGGTGAAGGAGTTGACCTGCTGCAGGATCGATGCCGCCGCCACGGGGATGGCCAGCACGGCCACCTGTCCCAGGCGCGGGTGCGAGAAGGCCAGGCGCAGGCCCCCGCCGGCGCGCGACTCGCGCACGAACTGCGGGATCTGCAGCAGCACCTGGAGAAGGGCCCCCAGTGCCACGCCCCAGGCGGCGGCCGTGATGCCCAGGCTGCCGGCGCCCGCGATGACGCCCACGAGTATCCCGGCGTTGAAGGCCACGCCCACGGCAGCGGGCCCGGCGAAGCGTCCATGCACCTGCAGGATCGCCGTGAACAGCGCGGAGAACCCCTGCAGCATCAGCGCGGGCGCCATCACCCGCAGCAGGCCGGAGGCGATCTCCGCGCGCTCGGGGCCCATCTGGAAGAGCCAGATGATGGCCTCGGGCGCGATGGCTACGATGCCTGTGAGCACGATGAGCACGATCCCGATCCACCCCGCGATGGCCCACAGCAGGCCCCAGGCGCTCTGGGCCCCGCTGCGCTCGCGCTCCTGCTGGAACACCGGGATCATGAGGGTGGTCAGCACGTACAGCAGCACGGCGGCCACCGTGTTCACCACGAAGAGTGCGTTCACCAGCGCATCGGTATCGGCGGTGGCGCCGTAGACGCCGGCCAGCACGATCTCGCGCACGAAGCCCAGAACGCGCGAGAGGATCCCGAAGAGCGCGACGACGGCGGCCGCGCGGGCGACCTGCCGGATGCTCATCCCGCGGGGATCATCCCGTAGAGCCTGCGCACGCCGGTGAGGACGAGCATGCCGCGCACCCCGACCGCGGGCGTGTACCGGCCATCGGGGAAGGTGAAGACCCGCCGCCCGGTGCGGGCGTCAAGCGCGTAGGTCCTGCCGTTGGACGGCACGCGGGCGATCGTGGAGAACCAGACCAGGTTGCCGATGACCGTGGGCGAGCCGGCGATGCGCTCCCCGGCATCGAAGGTCCAGCGCACGCCGCCGGTGACGGCGTCGAGGGCGTACAGCTTGCGGTCATACGAGCCCACGTACACGGTGCGTGCGTTCACCGCCGGGCTCGAGTAGGCCCAGTCGCCCAGCACGCGCACCCAGGCGACCGACCCGGTGCGCGCATCCAGCGAAATGACACGGCCGTTCACGTTGCTGGCATAGATGCGTCCGTACGCCACCGCGGGGTTCGCATAGAAGGCGCCGGCACCGCTGAGCAGGCGTCCCGGGCTGGTGGTGCGCCACCGGATGCGCCCGTTGCGCATGTTCAGGGACGTGATGCGCCCGCCGTAGTCGCCCACGATCACCTGGTTGCCGGACCGGGCAAGGCTGGACTTCACCTCGCCCGTCGCGCGCGCGGTCCAGATGAGCCGCCCGGTCCGCACATCCATGCACAGGATGAGCCCGCCGAGCGTTCCCACGTACGCGCGTTGCCCGATGATGAGGGGCGATGACTCGGTGGAGGTGCCCACGTCGCGTCGCCACACCACCTGCGAGGTGTCCTGCCGCAAGGCCTCGACGTAGCCGTTGATGGTGGTGAACAGCACCAGGTCCCCGGCGATCGCCGGGGACGCGGCGGACCGGCCGGTGAGCTTGCGGCTCCATGCGATCCGGCCCGTGCGGAGGTCCAGCGCGAAGGCCTTGCGCTTGTTGGTGCCGACGAAGGCCCGGCCGCCATTGATGACCGGCGGGAACTCCAGGAGTGAACCGAGGTCGCGGGTCCACGCACGGCGGTAGGGCGGCGGCAGCCGCAGGGCAGGGTTCGCCCGCGTGCGCTCCTCGTTGTACCCGTACTCGGGCCATCGGTCGCTGCCGAGATCGTCGCGCGGGGCCTGCCGGGCCTGGAAGCCCTGCGTCGTGCCCAGCTGATCGCCATCGTCGAGCCCGCCGGTGACCAGGACGAGTCCGGCGAGCACCACCGCGAGCGCTGCGAACACGCCGGAGATCGTCCAGGCGATGGCCTTCTCGGAGCGCGGCACGAGCCTCATGTGGTTCCCCCGCTAGGCCGTCCCGTCGCCGCGCCGCAGGCCGCCGCTGGTGGCGAGCGCGATGACGATCCCCACGAGGAACCCGATGATGGCGCCCGTGATGGCGGTGCGCACCCGGTTGGAGGTGCGGGCCGAGGACGATGCACCGGTGGCCAGGGTCACGATCGCGGGTGCCTCGATCTGCTGTGCGCGGGCCAGCTGCAACTCGGAGGCCACCAGCACCTCGCGCACGTCGGCGAGGCGCGCGAGGTCATCGGCCGTGGCGTCGCGGCGGGTGCGTCCCTGCAGCCGGGCCTCTTCCGCCGACAGCCTGCGCACCTGCTGCTCGAGCGTGCTGCTCACGGCCTCGTACCCGGTGCTGGCGCTGGTGAGCGCCGCTTCGGCATAGGCGTTGGCGAGCCGGATGGACTCCTCGCGACTGGCCGTGGTGGCGCGGATGCTGGCGATGGCGGGCTGGCCGGTGCTGGTGGTGCCCGGCGCGCGCGGCACGCTCACATCGCTGCGCGCGCGCACCTGCCCGCGGGTGAGCCCGGTCTCCTTTGCCACGGCGTCCACCACCGCGTCGCCCTGCAGCATCGTGGCGGCCGTGAGCGGGTTGGTGCCGGGGGTCGAGGCCAGGTTGCCGAGGATCGTGGTGGCCTGGCCCAGATACACCTTGGACGTGGCCGAGTAGGTGGTGTCGGCGGTGTACGTGATCCCAAAGGCCACCAGCCCGGCGATGACGGTGGTGGCGAGGACGACCCACTTGCCGCGCCAGATCGCGCGCCACAGGTCCCCGAGTGTGATCTCACGATCAGATGCCACCGCTCACCGCCTCCCCGCGTCCGCCCATCGGCCGCAACCGGTCCCCGTCCCGCACGAGGACGTGCTCGGATAGGAAGCGTGTCATCACCACGCCCGCCCTGTGTGTTCCCAGTCGGGGCGCGACGTCCTCCCCTGCGGCCATCGCCAGGATGAGCGCGGGGTAGTCACCGCCGGCTGCGAGCGGCAGCGGGAAGCCGCCGCCGAAGCGCGTGTTGATGTCGGTGACGCCCAGGATGCGGTCCTCCTCGCGGAAGCACTGGATGGTGCAGGGGCCGCACAGTCCGATCCCCTCGATCACGGCAGCGCCCAGTT
>Ga0055584_100008160_pt1 | contig 10264 bp, 9 predicted proteins | sample OSDHelmetaG_FD_58716 | JGI IMG/M metagenome (GOLD analysis project Ga0055584, IMG submission 58716) | Pelagic marine sediment microbial communities from the LTER site Helgoland, North Sea, for post-phytoplankton bloom and carbon turnover... | ecosystem: Environmental > Aquatic > Marine >...
CATGAACACGGGCATGAACACGGGCATGAACACGGGCATGAGCACGAACATGACTGACGCCGCCTCATCGCAGGATGTGTTGCGCCTTGCCGCCTGGCTGTCGCCGTCTTTTCCGGTCGGCGCTTATACCTATTCGTCGGGTCTCGAATATGCCGTGGAGGCGGGGATCGTGACCGATGCCACGTCCCTTGAAGAGTGGATCGGTGGTGTTGTCCAACTCGGCGCCGGGCGAAGCGATGGGGGGCTGTTCGTTTTGGCCTACCGGGCAGCTCAACAGGGCGACACCCGGGAATTACAGCGCGTAATCGAGTGGGCAGATGCCCTCCGCCCGACGTCGGAGCTCGCGCTCGAAAGCGCCGGGCAGGGCGACGCCTTCCTCAAGACGGTGCGCGCGGCATGGCCGCATTCGGGGCTCGACGCGCTCCACGATCTTGCGCGGGAGATCGGACGCAAACCCGCATATGGCGTCGTCGTCGGTGCGGTCTGCGGATATCACGATGTGGCCCTGGTGCCAGCACTCGCGGCTTTCCTGCATGCGGTCTCCGCCAATCTGATTTCCGCTGCTGTCCGCAGCATCCCCTTGGGCCAGACCGACGGGCAGCGGGTGACAGCGGCGATGGAAACCGTCATTGCCGAGATTATACCGAACCTGCTCCAGATAACGCTCGACGATATCGGCTCCGCGACCCCGATGGTCGATTGGGCCTCCATGCAACACGAAACCCAATACACGAGGTTGTTCAGATCATGACCACCAGCAACGGACCTTTGCGGGTCGGAATCGGCGGACCTGTCGGCTCCGGCAAAACCGCGCTGACGGATGCACTTTGTAAGACAATGCGCGATACTTACGACATCGCGGCCATCACGAATGACATTTATACCCGCGAGGATGCGGAATTCCTGACCCGGAGCGGCGCCTTGGCGCCGGAGCGGATCATGGGGGTTGAAACCGGCGGCTGCCCGCACACCGCGATCCGCGAGGACGCCTCGATGAACCTCGCGGCGGTGGACGACATGGTCGAACGTTTCCCCGGTCTGGAACTAATATTCATCGAGTCTGGCGGCGACAACCTCGCGGCAACTTTTTCACCCGAACTAGCGGACATAACGCTCTATGTCATCGACGTCTCGGCGGGAGAAAAGATTCCGCGAAAGGGGGGGCCAGGCATTACGCGATCCGACCTTCTGATCATCAACAAGACGGATTTAGCACCGCTTGTCGGCGCCGATCTTGGCGTTATGGATCGGGACGCCAAGCGCATGCGCGGGGAGCGCCCGTTCTATTTCACCAATCTGAAAGCGGGCGATGGGGTTGCCCGGATCGCGGATTTCATTATTGATCTTGGCGGACTCGAAAAAAGGACGACCGGAACGGTAGCGGCGGAATAATGATGACCTTGCCCCCGTTAATCCCCCGTTTATGTATAGAATTTGCTTTGGTTACGCCCCTGACCGGATCGGGTTGTACGCCCATCGGTTGGTTTCGTATTTAACCGATTAGGCGGCTATGCCCGCTTTTGCCAACCCGTCGATGTAATGTTCGATTTGTTGCGGCTCCCGGATATAGAATAGTCGATCGCGCGCGAAGCCGCAGGTAAAGCCTGGATACTGCGCAAGCAATTTAACCCGCGCCGCCGTAGCCTCGTCGGCCCGCTCAAGATGGCCGAGAGCCGATACCAGGGCGGCGGTCGCCCAATAATGAGAATTCGGGACGCGCGACGCCGCACCGGCCCATTTGGCGGCCTCTTCGTGGCGGTGCAGGAACAAATATGCCATCGATCCATACATCATGAAGGCCCAGCGATACGGATCGTGCGGGCTAAGATTGACGGCTTCGTCGAAATACTCAAGCGAACGGGCGGGGTCGCCCCGGTAGGCCAGCGTATCACCCAGGCCGCAATGGTTATGGGCGAGGCATGGATTGAGGGTCAAGGCGGTCTCGAAGGCGGCGATAGAATGATCGTACTCGCCGCGAATTAAATGGGCACGACCCAAGGCGAACTGACCCACGGCATCGAGATCATCCAGTTGTGTGGCCCGTTCCGCGAGTTCCACGGCCTCGTCCAGCAAGGTTGGCGTCGCGTCGGCTTCGAAATAAACCACGCTCATGACCTTTGCATAGGACAGTCTTGCATAAGCGATGGAGTAGCCCGGATCGATGTCCACCGCCCGCCTGAACAGCTCCTGCGCCTTGGCGTTGTCGGGTTTGGTGAATTTATACATATGTGAAAGGCCGAGGTGGTAGCAGTCCCAGGCGTCGAGGTTTTCCGTCGCCGTGCCCTGGACCCGTTGGGCCTCCTTCGCGGCCAGTTCAGGCTCGATCGTCGCGGTGATGGTCTTTGTGATGTCGTCCTGCACCGAAAAGATATCTTCCAGATCCCGGTCGTAACGCTCGGCCCACACATTTTCACCACTCTCGGCCTCGATCAATTGGGCCGTTATGCGCACGCGCCGCCCGGCCCGGCGCACACTGCCGTCGACCACGTAGCGGGCGCCGAATTTCCGAGCCGCGGCCAGCATGTCTTCGCGCCGCCCTTTCAGCACCATTGTCGTGTTGTGCCCCATCACCGACAGCCAACGGTTACGGGTCAAGGCGGTGACGATATCTTCATTGATACCGTTAACGAAATAGTCGTTTTCGCCGTCACCGGTCATGCCGGAAAACGGCAGCACGGCGATTTTCAGCTTCCGGCCCCGCGCCGCTTGCGTCTCCCGCGTCGGCGCAATGCTCTTGATGACTTTATCGTCCGACACGCCACCGCGAATTCTATCCGCCAGCAGACGCGTTTCGTCCTCGGGCCGGACATTGAGTTCTTCTCGCAGGGCGTCGATGCAATCTTGATATTGCTGTAGTGCCGCGCCCTGTTTGCCGCTGTTTGCATGGGCCCGCATGATAGCGCGATGGGCGTCCTCGCGAAGAGGATCGAGCGTCAAAAGTCGCCGAGCGGAGACCAAGACCTCATCGTATGCGTCCGCCGCCTCCTGGCGCGCCGTCAGCCGGGCCAGCGCTTCGCACGTCAGGTCGCGATATCGAGTGCGTTCGTCCCGAAGCCAGTTATCGAAGGGTGCCTCGCGTGCGGTGAAGCCCTCCAACAAATCCCCCCGATAGAGATCAGCGACCTGAGAGAGCTCGGCCGACGCCTCATCGGATGTAAGCGCCGACAGTCTGCGGAGATCGGTGTCCACGCTTTTCGCATCGAGAGTCACGCTGTTCCGGTCGCTTAATAACGCGTGCGAGGCGCTTTGGCCGAGTGTTTTGCGGAGACGTGAGAGACATTCCCGCAAGCTTTGGCGCGCTTGCGCGTCGAGCCGATCGCCCCAGAGCAATTCCATCAGTCTCTCACGTGGAATCGATTGCCCCACATGAGCCGCCAAATACGCCAACAAGGCTTGTGGTTTTTGACCCGAAAGTGCGAGTTCGCCGCCCGATTCCAGGGAAACCTTAAGCGGTCCCAGCAGCTTGATGGAGAGTTTTTCGATGTCAGGCATTTCTATCTTTAGAGACCGGATACCACCAAACGTTAGACGCGGAGATCAAACGTTAAAAACAATTTTATCTTATATCACGAAGTTCTCACGCAACCCAACGCCGATGTTTAACGCTGGATTGACGATCGGCGGATATTGGTTCGGGTGTAACGTCTTGCGGCTTCGTAAGGCGGATTGCGAAATAAACGAACTTGAAGAGGAAAGTAAAATGACGAGCAAAGTTTTGATTAATTGCGCAGTGGGGCGGGAAGATGCGGAACAAGCGACGGTAGCCTTTATCGCGGCCAATGCCGCGGCGGCGAGCGACCGGGAGACCGCGATGTTCCTGACAGGTGGCGCCATCGATTTGGCGACCAAGGATGGAGCCGACGGGATTGAGGCCCAGGGCTATAAACCCTTGTTGGCGTTCCGTAAGGCCCTGATGAAGAAGGGTGGCCAGCTTTGGGTATGTCCCGCTTGTGCGGGCGCGCGGGGGCTCTCCGCCGACGATCTGATCGACGGCGCCGAGATCGCGGGCGTGCCGAAAATTCTGGATTACGTCGATAGTGGTGCCATTACCTTGATGTAATGAAATTTTTCCGGTCACACGGCAAGGAGAAGACAAGATGAGTGCTGAACCGAGATCCGATGACCCGGCGGTCGATGCCGAGGCATTGCGAGAACAAGTAAGATATAAGTATCGCGAAGTCGCGGTCGATCCGCATGGCGAGTTCCACTTTCACACCGGGCGGCCGCTGGCGGCTCGGCTCGGCTATGACGACGACATTGTCGGCCCGCTTCCCGATACCGCCGTCGAATCATTCGCCGGCGTGGCCAATCCCTTTTCGCTGCGGGCGCTCCAGCCGGGCGAAAAGGTCGTCGATGCCGGCGCTGGTGCCGGCTTCGACAGCTTCGTCGCGGCCGCCCAAGTCGGCGATGGCGGCTATGTCGTCGGTGTGGACATGACGGCGGAGATGTTGGGCAAGTCACGCACGACGGCCGCTGAAATGGGCCAAGGGAACGTCGAGTTCCGCGAAGGCCTGCTGGAAGACATGCCCGTCGAGGACGGCTGGGCCGACGTGGTCATCAGCAACGGGGTGATCAACCTGTGCATCGACAAGCAACAGGTGTTTGCCGAAATCATGCGGGTGCTGCGGCCCGGCGGGACTCTGCAATTCGCGGATATCGCCAACGGCAAGCCGGTGCCAGAGGCGGCGGTAAATAACATCGATCTTTGGACCGCTTGAATCGCCGGAGGCCTGCCGTGCGCAGGCTGGCGGAAGATGCTGGCGGATATCGGTTTCACAGATATCGAGATAGGCGCGCCTTGCGATACGTTCGGCGGTGCCGGGGGCGAAGCCAATGCCCGCTCGTTCGAAGTCTTCGGCTACCCCTTCCTCGCCCGCAAGCCCGGGTAGGGATCGACAGATAAGGAAGCGGCGTGGGCCTTCCAATTTTGGGGGCGCCTGCGCCGCCGACTGTCCGTATGGCGTCAAACGACTCATAAATGGGCCAGCGGCACACGCGAATAAGGCTCTTTTACCTGCGGGAACGCCAAATATGCGGCCCGTCGATTACCGGTAGCCTTCGGCGACAAGGGTGGCTCACGATATTGGGTCGACCGAATTCAAAACTCGGAGTGCGCAGCATCTCAATTTTTGGATTTTCGAAACTTTTTATAGGCGACCGGCAGCAGCGCCAATACCGCGAGGCCGACCAGGGCAGCGGTGATTTCGGGGGTCAAAACTCCGCTCAGCGAGAATTCGTCGTTTTGCTCGAATATACTGCCGAGGCCCGCGCCGACGGTCGCGTAGACGAATGAGCCCGGAATGATGCCGATGAAGGTGCCGACCGCGTAAGTGCGCAACTTCACGCCGAGGAAGGCCGGAACGATGTTCACCAGGAAGAACGGGAATAACGGAATCAGTCGCAAGACCAACAGATAGCTCAAGGCGTTTTCCTGAAAGCCCGCTTCCATCTTCCGCATGGCCGGTCCCGCCCGCCGCCGCAAGGCATCACCAAGCGCCGTCTTCGCGATTAGAAACACACCGACGGCGCCCATCGTCGCGCCGAATACGACATACACCGAACCGAACCACTGTCCGAAGAGCAAACCGCCCGCAATGGTCAAGATCGAAGCACCTGGTACAGACAGTGCTACGGAAATCGTATAGATCGCGATATAGAGCGCGACCGCGATGACGCCCTGCTCCGCGACGAACGTACCGAGCGTCGTGCGATTCTCGCGCAGAGCATCGAAGGTTAGATACTTATCCAAGCCCAGCACGAAAAAACCGGCAATCGCAGCGGCGAGGAGGATTAAGGGCAAGAACCGAACGAAAGGCAATTTCGGCCCGCCCGCCGATTCGGCCCCCCTCTTTGAGGATGTCTCTTCTTCGTCAACGGACATTTTGACTTCCCGGTATCGCGCGCATCGGCACGCCTACCAGGCCAAAATGGGCTTTGGGGAAAGGCCGCACAAGCCCACTTTGGATCACAATCCCGGCAAGAATATGCCTAAGCTGGCGCCGTGGCGGTACTTTCGGGCTGAGCCCGGTTGATCAACAACAGCGGACAACCGACCCGGCGTAAAAAGGTTTTGAAATCTTCTTCAGAAGATCCCACCAATTCCACCGGCATAACAACTAAATCCGCTTTGTACCGACCGGCGACGGCGCATAAATTGTCCGGCGCGATCCGCTCATCAAATTCGGCTTCAATGGGTTTGTCTGACGCCCTTCCACGGCGAGCTTGCAACAGCGTCGTCAAGGCATCCCGCAAAGCCATCGGCGCCAACAAGACCGGTGTCCGGTCTAGCGTCTGCGCAATACGCAAGCCGGTCGCGACATCGCTTTCCATCGAAACCTCGTCGCTCCCCAAAGCAATTAGGACGTTTCCATCCGAATTGCCTGCCCGTGGAAGCCCTCTGGGCCGGACGATTTCCGTCGAATGCAATAGGCCGCGCGCCAAAACGTATCGGTTCACCGCAGTCAATTGCAGAATTGCGCCGGCAACAGATACCGAACTCTCGCTGACGGTGGTACACGAAATCCGAAACTGCCGCGTCAATTCCTCATGCGCCTTGCGGATGCGTTCCGCTTTCGAGCGCGCCACGTCGGATAGTGCTTCCCGGTCAAAATGGCGGGTCATTCCCGTGGAGAATCCAAATGTTCGCCCAAATGGCAAATCCGCCAAATGCTGAAGGTTCAGGTCTTCGAGGACGGTCGCCTCCAGCGCCATGTTTAGCGAGGCAGCAAGCCGGGCCGCGCGGCGAAAGAGGTCCAGCCCCTCCTCACTACTGTCTATCGCCGTCGCTAATCGCTGCGGCGATGGAGATCCGTTCGTGCTCACGTTCCACTCCGATCGTTCGGCGACACGCTCAGCGCTTTCGCCGCTTCAACGAACGCGCTCAGTTGGGCCGTCACTTTTCCGTTCACCGTCGCGGCATCGTAGCTCCCATTCTTCCGCGCTCGACCTGCGGGCACCCCGGTCAGCAACTCGATTCCCTGGTCAATACTCTTTATCGGATAGACCGCGAATGTGCCTTTCCGGATCGCCTCTACGACATCCGCGCGCAACATAAGATGCGGCACGTTGCTCGCAGGGATTAGAACGCCTTGATCGCCGGTCAATCCGCGCGCGCTGCACACATCGAAAAATCCCTCGATCTTCTCGTTCACGCCGCCGATGGCCTGCACTTCGCCTTTTTGATTAACCGATCCCGTCACCGCGAAACATTGTTTGATCGGCACGTCAGCCAATACGGACAACAAAGCGTACAACTCTGCCGAAGACGCGCTATCGCCGTCGACACCGCCGTAAGATTGTTCGAACACAAGGCTTGCCGATAGGGCCAACGGCCGCTCGCGCGCGAATTTCCCACCGAGATATCCCGAAAGGATCAGCACGCCTTTTGAATGCAGCGGCCCGCCCATCTCCACCTGCCGTTCGATATCGACGATCTCACCCCGCCCCATACGGACCCGCGCGGTAATACGGCTTGGTTGACCGAACGCAAAGTCCCCCATTTGTAAAACGGATAGACCGTTCACCTGACCGGTGACGGCACCCTTCGTATCCACCATGATGGTGCCACGATTGATCTGCTCGTAACTGCGCTCGCGGACCCGGTCGCGCCGATGAATATGCATGCGGATGGCTTCTTCCACATGTGCCGCGCCAATTTTAACGGCCCCGGCCTTGGCTGCGTAGTGATCGGCCTCCCGCAACATATCCTGCACCGAGCGCAATTGCAGGGTGAGCCTCGCCGCGTCTCCAGAAAGACGCGAGCTTTGTTCGATCACCCGCGCCGCCGCCTGGGCATTAAGCGGCCGTAATTCGAGACTCCGCGCGATACCTGCGATCAAAGACGCATATTGCCGTTCGCTGCGTGCCGTACGCGGCATGCTATCCTCGAAATCGACGGGCACCTTGAATAGGTCCGTGACATCCGGGTCGTAGGCGCTCATCAAATAGTGAAGACGGCGGTCTCCGATCAACACGATCTTGACGTCAATCGGGATTTCTTCGGGCTCCAATGTCACGGTACTGGAAAGACCGAGCGATTCGTAGATACCCTCGATCCGCAGCCGCCGCGAGCGCATGACGCGTTTCAATTCATCCCAGATCATCGGTTGCGAGATGACCTTGACGGCATCAAGCACGAGATACCCGCCATTCGCCAAATGCACCGCACCAGGTTTGATCATCTTGAAATCGGTAAACAAAGCCCCCATTCGTGCCTGATGTTCGATCCGACCGAACAAATTCGGATGCGTCGGATGATCTTCGTAAATTACTGGCGCCTGCCCCGTCTCGGCATTATCGACGATGACATTGACCATATAGCGGCTAAACCCATCAATTTGTGACGGGCCTTCCCCCTCGCTTTGCGCGTCCGGGCTCCCAGATATCAGCAGAGCTTCGGCATGTTCGAACAAATCCGCCTTTGCCGCCTGTAACCACGTGCCAACATTGTCTAAATCACCGTACTTTTCCGCCAATTGCGCAAACAAATGACTGACCGCGGATTCCGTCACCTCGCGGTTCATGCGGCGTAGTTCCTCGAACATCTCGCGCTGCCAAACCGGGAAGTTTTTGGCGATATGAGCAAGCTCCGCTTCGATTTTCCCGATGTTCTCGCGCATGCTCTGCTGGCGCTCAGTCGACCATTTTTGAAACACCTCGGGGCTCACGACCTGGCCGTTCTCGACGGGCGCCACGCCGAAGCCGACCGGCGTGCGGACGATCGCCACGCCGACATGCTCCGCTTCCTTCTGCAGGTCGACCAGTGCTTCCTCGTGTTTTTGCTGATAAGCGGCCTCTAAGGCTTGGCGGCGCTCGCGATATTCTTCGCTTTCAAAAGCGGCCGGTAGGGAGACTTTTAAATTCTCGATAAACAATTCCATGTCACCCGCGAACGGACGCGCGCGACCGGTCGGCAAGCGCATGGCGCAAGGCTTATGCGAGGCCGCAAAATTGTTCACGTAGCACCAATCGTCAGGCGCTGTCCGACCCGCCGCCGTCGTGCGAATGTGATCCAAAACGATGCCGTGCTTACCGCTTCCGCCGGTGCCAAAGACGAACAGGTTGTAACCGAAATGCTCCATTTCGGTTCCGAACTCGATCGCCTCCAAGGCCCTATCTTGTCCAATTGCCGTCGGCGGCGCCTGAATTTCAGCCGTCGTCGTAAACCCGAGCTTTCCGGGATCGCATCTCCGATACACTCGCTCGGACGTCAAAGCCTTCACCGGATTACTCACGACACACCTCCATTCACCTCAACATCCACGACATTAACCTATTATGCCGTGATTTTCTCATTTCATCTCTTGATTTAGCGCAACTTCGCATGAAATTGAATTTCTCGAAAGCGGGGAGTCATGACGCAAGACATTTATCGCACGGCACGAACGATAGAGGGTACGGGCCCCGACCTGGTTCTGATTCACGGGATGGGATTGAATCGCGGCATGTGGCAATGGATGTTGCCCGCATTGACCGCACGCTTTCGCGTTACTCGCTATGATTTGCTCGGACACGGCGAGAGCGCGGCGCCACCCTCGAATTGTACATTGAACGAATTGCTGGATCAGTTGGACGGCTTGCTGGTCGACCTGGATATCGAGCGCGCGGCCGTCGCGGGGTTCTCGCTCGGCGGCACCTTGGCGCAGGCTTTCGCCGCGGTACATCCGGAGAAGACCGCCGCCGTCGCCGTCCTGAATTCCTCTTATCGAAGGGACCCGGGCCAGCGCGCCGCCATGCAGGAACGCCTGCGTCTGTCGGTCGACACGGGCCCCGCCGCCACGGTCGACGCCGCCATCGAACGTTGGTTTACAAAATCGTTCCGTGATGCCCGGAGCGATGTCACCGATCTCGTTCGAACTTGGATGCTCGCCAACGATCCAAAAAATTACGGAATAATCTACACCGTTTTGACGGAGGGCGATGATGCCGTATTGCGGGACGGACGGATTCTGGCGGACGCCATCGCCGATATCCAATGCCCGGCACTGGTCCTGACGGGCGCCGAGGACGCGAACAGCACCCCCGCAATGGCGGCGGCCATGGCAGCGGCGATTCCCGGTGGCCGGTCAGCTGTGATCCCGGTGTTGCGCCATATGGGCCTTGCGGAAGACCCGGACGCCTTCAACGCGGTACTGGTCCCGTTCTTGGAAGCCTCTCTTTAGGGTCTCGCGCCTCTACGTCGCGCGATCGATGAATCCACGCTATGCTAGGGCCAATGGCCGAGTCTCAATTACACCTTCTGAAGACCAAGCGGTTTCTACCGCTG
>Ga0055584_100008161_pt1 | contig 10263 bp, 6 predicted proteins | sample OSDHelmetaG_FD_58716 | JGI IMG/M metagenome (GOLD analysis project Ga0055584, IMG submission 58716) | Pelagic marine sediment microbial communities from the LTER site Helgoland, North Sea, for post-phytoplankton bloom and carbon turnover... | ecosystem: Environmental > Aquatic > Marine >...
CCCGATGGCGGCCAGCAGAATCGACCAGATGAACACCGCCGGCAGCATCCAGAGCAGCGCTTGCCGCTCCTCGGTCTGAGGACCCATTAGCAGCCAACTGGCGCAGGCCGCGGTCAGCCCCAAGCCGCCGAAGACCGAGACCCCGAAGGTGGAGAGGACCGTACCGAGAACCTGCTCGGGTTTGTCCTGCTGGCGTTGCTTGGCGCCAAAGAACACCACCCCCTTGTCGGTTCCCAAGGGCGCAAAGCTGGCCAGCACCGTCACCCAGGTGCGCGCCAGCTCATAGACCCCAAAGGCGTGCTGCCCCAGCACATTGGCCAGGGTCCAAGATGTCGCGAAGCGCAGCGCCCGGTTGATGAGATTGCCGGCCAGGACCACGGAGGAGCCTGCCGCTACCTGGGCGGCTGGGTCGGTGTGGCCCCTTTCGGGCGGGGTTGCTGGGGTGGGTTTTGACACGGAAGGCAAGGCTGTCGTTTAGCTGACCCAGTGGGTCAAGTCCCGCTCCAAAAGCTGGCTTAGGGCGTCCACGTGGGGCCTTGCCATCTCCTTGACCTGGGCCTTGACCTGAGGATCCATGGGCTGGCGCTCTTCGTATCGAATGTTCATCCGTCTCATGGCCCGCAGAGCAAACTGGTGGCCGGGTACACCTGCGCGAACGCCCTCCAAAACCGCCTGCTGGTCCCTGCGAACCAAGAAATCCTGCATGGGCCGGAATCGCACATTCCGGTTGGCGTTTCTGGCCCGCTTGTCCTCTTCAAAAATCTTGCTGAAGCTGGGGAAATCCGCTGGGATGTCCAGGTACTCGCACACGCCCCGGAAGACCTGCTGCTTGTCTTCTCGAAAGTCGTCATTGATGACGACGTGGACCTTGTCGCGGCCAAAGACATCAAAGTAGCGCTGCACCTGTCCAGAGTAGTCCAGCATCTCGCTGTAGAACAGACCCCGTTCGGGGATGTGGTGCTCGGGCATCGGGGCGTTGCCTGCTTGGCGTGCCCCCTCTATCGCCAGGGCTTCCCCAAGTTCCGGTACGTTCTCGTCGCCGCGAAAGACGAAGTGGCTGTGCAGGCTGTGCAGCAAGGTCACTGGGTTGCGGAGCAGCATCACAATGCCCGCGTCGGGCTTGTAGTCGTAGATCTCCTGGGCCGCTTTCTGTGAGAAGAGGTACCAAGTGCTGGCCTCGCCCACGCGGAGTGCGTCTGCGGGGGCCTTTTCAAAGAAGGAGTGGAAGTTCTCCAGGGTGCGCGGGGGCTCGTGGTAGCCCAGATCGCTGCCAAAGTAGTGCAGCTCTTTCTTGGCCATCCAGACGCCGGGGTGCTTGCTCAGGTAGCCGTTGAGCTGTCCGCTGCCGGAGCGTGGGTGACCAACCAGGAAGAAATCAGGTGTGCGCATGGATTAGGCGTAACCTGACTGGGGACGGGGTCACTCCTGCTCCCAGAACTCTCTGACCTGGGCCGCGGGATCCTGGCTCTGAGTGGCTGACCAGTAGTCTGGGAAGAATCTGGAATAGTCTCTCGATGCAAAGCGCTTGCCCATCAAGACCACGCAGCCGCGCTCGGTGGGGCCGCGAACGACACGCCCGGCCGCTTGCACCACCTTGGACATGCCGGGCACCAGGAATGCGTAGCCAAAGCCATCGCCGTAGCGCTCTTCGTACCAAGCCCGCATCAGGTCCCGCTCCAGACCCACCATGGGCAAGGCTGGACCGACCAGAACGATGGTCTTTAGGATCCCGCCGGGCAGATCGATGCCCTCGGCGAAGATGCCGCCCAGCACCGCGTGAAGCACCCGCGGAGCCCCAAACTGACGGAGGCGGTCCACTAGGTCCCGGCGCTCCTTTTCGGGCATACGCGGCACCTGCATCAACGTGTCTCGTCCGGGTATATCGACCCGGTCGGCGATGCCTTTCATCAGGGCAAAGCTGGAGTAGTACACGGCCACATTGCCCGGGGTCGCCTCGCAGATCTGCGAGATCATCTGCGCACTCTTCTCGGCGTAGTTCGCCCGGTCTTTGTAGGTGGTGCGGATGTTGGGTGCGACGATGACACGGCGGTTCTCGGGCGGGAAAGGGGAGGGATGGGCAGCCAGTTGGGTGCCTTTCTCGTCCAAGCCCAGCAGATCCCGGTAAAACTGGGGCGGGGTCAGGGTGGCGCTCATCAGCACGGCGCCCCCCAGCGCCTCAAAGCGCTTGCGCATCCATGGGGCCGGGTCCAAGCAGACCAGGCGCACGCTGCAGGGGCGGTCTTGGAAGAGGGCTTGGATCTCGGGACCCTCGCCCATGCTCACCCACTCATCGAGCACCTGACAGAAGTGGATCAGGGCGCGCGCCAGGTCGATGTAGGGATCTCCATCCCCCGGGGCCGGGTTGCTGCGCCGAAGCATGGCGTAGTCCAGGGCCAGCTCGTCCACCCGGCTGCGCAGGTCCCGCCAGACCCGGGGAGAAAGCTCGCAGACCGCCTCGCCGCGCTGGGTCCAGGCGCTGCTGTCGATCTGCCAGCGCACCTCGTCGATGGCCGCTGCGATGTCACCGGCCAGGGTGATGAAGGCGCCCAGATCGGGCAAGCCCTCGGCCGACAGGGCCGCGGCCGCTCCCAGGGCGAGCTTTAGCTTGAGCTCGGGGGACCAGTAGCCTCGGGCCCGCTCGGGCAGGTTGTGTGCCTCGTCCACCAGCAGAATCCACTCCTTTGCCGAGTCGGAGAAGTGTCGTTTGAGCTGGACTTGGGGGTGGAAGGCGTAGTTGTAGTCGCCTACCACCACATCGGCGTGGTCCGAGAAGTCTAGGGAAAGCTCGAAGGGGCAGACCTGGCCGTCCTTGGCCTGGGACTTGAGTGCCAGGGGTTCACTCACCCCCTTCTCCAGCAGGCCCTCCAACACGGGCTCCAGCTTGTCGAAATACTGGGCTGCGTAGGGGCAGGAGTCTGGACGGCAGTCCACCACGTCCATCAGACAGGCCTTCTCTTTGGCGTGGATGCTCACGCTGCGAAGGGGCAGGCCCTGCTTGTGGAGCTGGCGTAGGGTCTGCTCGACGATGGCTTGCTGGGTACCTTTGGCGGTGGCCACAAAGACCCGCATGTTGTTTTGGTAGGCGTGCTGCAGCACCCCGTGAAGGGCCGCTGCGGTCTTGCCCAAGCCGGTTGGGGCGGAGAGGAGCAGCTTCTGTTTGGACTCCAATGCCAAGAGCACCGAGTCCACGACCTGTTGTTGACCCGTGCGCAGCTGTTCATGAGCAAAGGGAACGGTGCTCTCCCGCCGCTTCTGTTGCCAGGCCAGACGGCGCTCTCGCTGCCGCAGCACCCAGTTCATGCGGTCGTGGATCCAAACCCGGGTGTGCTCCAGTGGCTCATCGATCTCAAAGCTGCGCTGGCTGCCATCGATGAGCGAGACCAACACCAGCCGGCCGATCGGGCGCTCATGGCCCATGGCGTGAAGGAGCCAGCGATAGACGGCGACCTGGGCTTCGTAGGCGGGCCAGTCTTGGGCTTCTCGGTTGGCCAGCGATGCGGCGTCCAAGCTCGTGGACTTGAGCTCTTCAACGACCAAACGTCCGTCTGGGCTTTTGCTCAGGCCATCCATGCGCCCGCGAATGCGCACCTCCCAGCCCCGCACCATCAGGGACACAGCCACGCTGACCTCGGCTTGGAAGTCGCTGTCTTGAGCGGCCCGCTCGGCTTGATACTGCGTGTGCGCGCGCTGTCCGGCTTGCATGCGGGACACGCTGGTCTGGACCACCCCAGAGAGCAGCGAGCCTCGGCTGGGCCCGGCATCGACCACGTCGTGTACCGAGAGTGTCAGGCGGCGTTCTGTGTCGTTGAAGCGGAGCATCGCCCACTGGGATAGTCAGGCGCAGCAGGAGATGCTCATGTTCTGGCTACTGTTGGCGTGTGCCCCCACCGAGGACACCGGGACCGAGGTCCAGGACACCGGGGAGAGGTACGAGTACATCCCTCCCGATTGTGACGAGCATGGCGTGGGTTTCGACGGAGCGGATCCCCCCAGCGTGGGCGATACGTGGACCGTCTGGGCCACATGCGATGGCTCCGCCCTTTTGGGGGCAGCCGTCATTCGAGTAGACCCTACGGATATGGCTTTTCAGGACAACAACGAGCTGACTTGGTCCAAGCCTGGCGAGGTGGAGATCATGGCGCAGTCAGGTCAGCAGCGGGGATACTTGACGGTTACGATCCAGGAATAGGCGAGCCGTTCTTGGACCAGGGCTGAGCGGAGCCCGGTCGGTTCGAAGGCAAACTGGAGCGTCGTTCCCAAAGGGCTGTCGGAGACACCGTCAGCGGAGCAGGGCCAGCCCCACCACGACCGCGATGAGCACCAAGCCGATCCAGACCATTCGTTGTCGGCTCTCGCTGGCGTTGGCCAGGCTGGTGTATTTTGCGTGGCGGTGGGCCCGATCTTTCTTGGCCCGCATGCGCCACTCATATTCCTCGGGAAGCAGCCAGATCACTTTTCCGCGTGAGTTGGTGTAGCGCTTGTAGCCGTTCTCTTTGTAGAAGCGTTCGCGCAGCTCTTGCTGGCGCTTGGCCTCGCCCAGCTCTTCCTTCTCGGAGCGGCGCGCCTGTGCCTTGTCCTTGGACCGGGCCTTGCGTTCTTCAAAGCGCTCTTTGGCCTCGGCGTGCTCCTTCTCCAGCTGGAGTCGAAAGTGCTCGTCGGTGGTCTCTGGGGTCATGGGCGCTCGGGAGGGGGCTCAGGCAGGAAGCTCTGCCAGGGTATCGCGAAGAGGTGTAGGTCGTCACCCCTGCTTTAAGGTCGACTCCAGGGCGCTTGCGCTGTAGCGAATCGCGTCCTTCAGTCCCCAGTCCCGTACGCGAAAGCGCATCAGGCTGGCGCCGTCGGCCAGCTTTCGAAGCTGCATCTCTGCCGGAGAAACGCGCTGCACGGCCTGGGGCAAGCCGGCCAAAGGGTAGCCAAGGTCGGCCAGGAGGGGACCGCAGATGGCTTCTGTTCGCAGGAGCAGCTTGGGGGACATGCGCTGGCGCCACTTCTCCGTGTTGGTGGAGACGATGCCCACCACGCCTTTGGTATCGCCCAGGTTCTCGGCTGAGCGGCTGGGCGTGAGCATCGTTTCTTGAAAGGGGAGCCCGATGAATCGGCAGATCGCGCCCAGCCAGAGCTTGGGATTTTGGGTCAGGTCCTCGTAGCGTAGCTCCAAGTAGCTCTGGGGGCCGAAGGAGGCGCCCCATGACCTGCATGCGCTGACCTCGTCCATCCATCGCTGGGCGTTTCTCACCGGGTCTTTGCCCCATGCCACCTGCGAGGACAGGCTTACGTCGCGCACATCGCGGATGATGTGTACGAAGCGGGCTCCTGGATACAGGGCACGCAAGGCGGGCAGATCGTTGCGGTAGTTGGGGCTCTTGTCCCCCCACACGCCGGGTTGTCCCAGTGGGATGCCACCGTCTTGGCGGCAGAGCCCCTCGAAAAGGCCGGAGATACGAGCGTTTGGACTGGCCGATAGCCACTGGTCTGGAGTGATCTGGCGTCCCTCTTCGGCCATATACTTGAAGTACATGAAGCGCGTCACCCACTGGTAAAACGCCGCGAATCCCTCGGTGTTCTGGGTGTCAAAGCGCTCATGGATCGACAGCCAGCGGGGCAGGAACTCGGTCTCGTAGTCGGGGATGCCTATTTGGCTGTGTTCGTTGAGCAGCGTGCGCAGCAACTTGGTCCCCGAACGGGGGGCGCCTACAACGAAGAGCGGTCCGGAGAAAGCCATAGCCGGGTTGTAACCTGAGAGGAGACGCGTCGCGATCCTTCAGGGCTTCTTGCCCTTGCCGCCACCTTTTTTCTTGTTGTTCATCTTCTTGTCTGGCGGGTCCGACTCACGGCCCGGCACATCTTCGTTTAGGACCACGAACATGGGCTGGTTCAAGCGCAGAAGGGTCAGCTGCTCAGCCTCGAGCTTGGTGAGATCCGTGGCGCTTTCCAAGCTCTCCAAGTAGCGCTGTAGGCGAACGGGATCCCGATCTGAACGGGCGTCTCTGGCAAGCACCCGCCAAGTCATGGTGTTCAAAGGGTCCTCTTTGGCCATCCGCTCCAAGGTCTGAAGTCCTTCGGGGTCACGCTGGCCCATTTTGCAGCGGGCCAACCCAATGCGCACCCGCGCGCGCAGACTGGGGTTGTCCATTGCGCAGCTCTCCAGGGTCTGGGTCCAGACCTGTGTGGCGCCGGCGAAGTCGTCCTGCTTGAACAAAGCTTGGGCGCGAACCTCCAGTGCGTGACAGCTCTCGGGCGTCTGAGCGAGGATTTCCAGGACCCGAGCGGGGGACTGCTTCCACCGCAGAAGGGCCGCCCCGTAGGCTGCGCCGTAGCGAGGGTCCAGATCGAAAGCGCGCTTGAAACGGACCTCAGCGGCCTGTGTGTCCCCACCGTCCTCGAGCACGCGCGCTGACTGGACCAGGAGATCGGCGTTGTCTGGAGGCAGCACCTTGTACGCGATTTTGTCGGAGTCTCCAGGCCCACGCATGGCCTCTTGGACTGCCGATTGTCTGGACGCTTCTGGAAGGTCCAAGGCCAAAAAGCGACGGTAACTCTCGTGGCTCGCGTCATAGAGTCCCAGGCTGCGCTCAATGCGCGCCTTGTCCCGCCAGGGCCAGGGGCTGCCCGGCTGAATCAGCGTTGCCGCCTCTACGGCCTGGGTGGCCAGTGCCAAGTCCCCTTGCTTGTCGTAGCTGCGGGCCATCTTTTGGAGAACGGCCCGATTGACCGGCTCACGCCGCAAAGCCAAGGCGTATGCGGCTTGGGCGACAAGAATATCGCCTGTCTTGAGTGCTTCGTCCCCCTGGATTTCGGCCTTCTCGGCGCTGCCCAGCAAGCTGGTCTGAGAGCTCCCGGTTGCCAGCCAGCCGCCCAGAGCGAGCATGCCCAGTGCAGACACGGCGCCCACCAACCCCACCCATTTAAACGGAGTGTCAGGCTTCTCTCGTCGGCTGACTTGACCCAGGCCCAGCACGCAGCCACAGGCTAGCGCCGACAGAACTTCGAGTGCGCCAATACGCAGGGGAAAGGTAAACTGTGCGGCGGCGGCTAAGGCGGATATTGTGCCGAGCCAGCCAGCCAACATCAGGCGCCTTCTGACACTCTCCAGGCTGAAGGCCGCCTGAAAGCCCACCACCATCAGCGTGACGAAGGAGAAGGTCCAGAGCATCGCGACGATCACGCCGTGCTCTCCGGCAATCTGGATGAGCTCCTGATGTGCGTGCACGGGGTCGGTGAACGCCGTCGAGGTCTTCAAGGCCCTGAAGGCGTCGTCAAAGCCGCCGTGGCCCACCCCCAGCATTGGAGCGGAGCGCACCACCGACAGGGCATCCCCGTAGATGTCTCCCCGTCCGGTGTACACGTTTTGCTCGCTGCTCAAGGCATCGGGCACTAAAAACTCGGAGAGGACCCGTAGGCTCGGCTCCACGCCGTAGCCCAGAACCATCAGAAGGGTCATGCCACCCAAGATCGCCACCACGATTCGTGCTTTGCGGCCCAAGAGCAGCAGCACCATGGGAATGGCGCCGGCGGCCATGGCGAGAAGTGCTCCTCGGCTAGCGCTGAGCAGCACTCCACCGATGAGTAGGATGGCTGCGGTCGCGCCAAAGACCTGGTTCGGACCACGGTCCCGTCCTGCAGTGGCCAGTGCCAAGGGGACGAGCGCGGCGCAGCAGATCCCGCCGTGGTTGGGGTTCACGAAGGGGGCAAAGAAAGGATCTCGGGCATAGCCCGGTGTCTCGCTCACCCACCAGATGTGTTCGGCTCCCGTGAGGCGGTGGGCCAGGGCGATGACCACCACAGCCAGACCGGTTCCGATGGCCAAGCGAGCAACCCGGGCCGCCTTCCGAGAGTCCCGCACCAGAAAGCCCAGGCCCGCGGCCAAGAGCATCCATTGCACGGTGATGCCCCACTCCAGCAGCCCACTGCGGGGGTCGAGCGCCAGTGGCGTGATCTCGGCTGCGGAGAAGGGAGTGATGCTGGCCAGGGCATCGGCCAAGCCTGGCATGAGAAACCCACGTAGTCCTGGCCCTGCGGGCAGGGCCGCCAGGGTCGAGATCGCGATGGCTGCCAGACCGGGCCCAAAGACCAAGAGAGCGGGGCGTCCTAGGCGCCGGGTGGCAACACCGCGCATCACCACGAAGGTGCCCAAGATGCCGGCGATCAGCGCGATCGTGAAGCGCCAAGCTGGGTGCACGGTCGCAAATGGAAGCAGGGAGAGTGGAAAGACTGACGCCAAGACAAGCTCGGCCCAGCGCAGATCGCGGTCCCTGGCCCCAAGGAGCCTGTCTAACGGTCCTAGTGGAGACCCTTCCATTGTCGTGCTACCTTGCCCTGTCAACTGACAAATGACACTTTACCAGCCCGGGGCCTTTTTAGCTCATGTCGGACAACAACGCCCAAAGCTACCGTGAACTCAACCTGGTCCAATACTGGATGGTGCTCCGGAAGCGCGCGTGGGCCATTGGTCTGTTTGCAGTTGTTCTTGTCGCAACGGTGGTCGTGGGAACTTTGCTCCGCACGCCCATCTACAGCGCAACGACGACCATTGAGATCAACCAAAAAGCCCCCATGGTGCTGAACGTTCAGGAGGTCTCCACAGACCTGATGAGTGTTCGTACCCAAGAGGAACGCAGGGCCTTTTACGCAACCCAGTACAAGGTGTTGCGGTCGCGCACCGTGATTCTTGGGGTCTTGGATCGCCTGCGTACGGAGCACGGCATCACCGACTTTGACGACCAGGAAGATCCCTCCGACATCAAGGCGGTGAAGAGATTCCGGGAGGTCTTGGATATTCGCCCAGACGGCGACACGGAGCTGGTGCACATCACTGTGGAGTCCGCTGACTTTACCAACGCCGCTCTGTTCGCAAACACCTTGGCCGAGGTGTACATGACGTCGAACCTGGAGCGCGCGCGCCTGGACTCGGATTCCGCCAAGGAGCGTCTGCGCGAACAGCGGGAGGAGTACCAGGACCGCAAGCGAAAGTCCGACGAAGAGGTTCTGCTCTTCATCTACGAAAATGGTTTGGAAGGAGCCGAGCAGCAGCAGTCGGTGGTCCAGGAGAGCGTGAAGAACCTGACCCGGGACTTTGCGATGGTGCGTCAGGAGCGCAAGGCTGTGGATACCGACGTGGCCACCTTGACGACCAAGCTCAAGTCCAAGGACTGGTTGGGACTGGCCGCTCACTTGGCCCGAGAAGACGCGGTGCTTCAAGAAAGCATCAGCCGTCTCCAGCGCCTGCGCGAGGAGCGCAAGGCGGCCGAGGTTCGGTACAAGCCGGGTATGCCGGTCATGTCGGAACTGGACGGTCAGATCGCCGGCCAAGAGGAGATTGTGCGCGAGCAAGTCGCCCAGTTTATCGGTGGGCGCCGCGCGCAGCTTGGGCTTCTGCGAGAGCAGGAGCAGAGCACAGAGAGGCAGCTGGAAAAGGCCAAAGGTGAGCTGAACTTGGTGTCCAAAAAGCTGCTGGAGCTGGAAGGCCTGCGCTCGATGGCGACCAAGGACGACGACTATTTTGATCGTCTGGGTGACCGCGTCGACGAGATCGACTTGGCCAACCGAATCCGTGCCAACAACGTCACCTTTGTGGACCGTGCCTGGGTGAACCCTGACCCCATTCGGCCCTTGCTCTCCACCAACGTGCCCATTGCCATTGTGGTGGGGCTCATCGGTGGCGTGGCGCTGGCCTTTGCCCTGGAGTACTTCGACTCGACGGTCAAGAGCCGCGAAGAGCTGGAGCTGGACATCGGTGTGCCCTTCCTGGGCGCTGTGCCTCAGATCGACGCAGCCGAGCTGGACACGCTGCCCAGTGACTTTGCCCGCAATCTCTTTGCCCACAGCCGTCCGCGGGCGCCGGTCACAGAGTGTCTGCGATCGGTTCGAACAAACATCCTGTTTCGCACTCCGGACAAGGCTGTACGGCGGCTCTTGGTGACCTCGGCGGCGCCTCAAGAGGGAAAGAGTTTCATCTCGAGCAACCTCTCTGCGGTCATCGCGATGACCGGGTCCAAGGTCCTGCTCATCGACGCAGACCTTCGCCGCCCTACGCAGCACAAGGTCTTTGAGCAGCCCAACGTGAACGGTCTCTCAGACGTGCTTGCGGACCGCATCACGCTCGATGATGCAGTCTGGCAGACCCCGGTTCCCAACCTGAATCTCCTGGTCGCGGGGCCTCATCCGGACAACCCTGCCGAACTCTTGGGCAGCAAGAAGATGGTGGACTTCCTGGACGCCATCCAGGGCTACGACGTCATTGTCATCGACTCCCCGCCGGTCTCC
>Ga0055584_100008163_pt1 | contig 10260 bp, 8 predicted proteins | sample OSDHelmetaG_FD_58716 | JGI IMG/M metagenome (GOLD analysis project Ga0055584, IMG submission 58716) | Pelagic marine sediment microbial communities from the LTER site Helgoland, North Sea, for post-phytoplankton bloom and carbon turnover... | ecosystem: Environmental > Aquatic > Marine >...
ACGTGATGTTTTTAATTTCTACTTAATTGATGCAGCAATTCAATCTGGACAACTTATTTTGGCTAAATCACTTTTAGCTGAAAGAGTAGCAGTTCACACAAATAGTTATGGCTCCTGGGAAAAATATGCTCATGTTTGCACGAAACTTGGAGATCAAAAAAATGCTAGCTTTGCTCAATCAGAAGTTTCTAGATTATCAAGACAACTCCATTAATGAATATGAGAGTTTGTTTTAAAACTAAAAGAAACACAGAAGAAATTTCCATCGGCCAAGATGAAAATATACTTTTTGCTGGATTAAAAGCTGGACTAGCCTTGCCACATGAATGTGCCAGCGGCACCTGTGGAACATGCCAAGGACAACCTTTAACAGAAGACAGCTTAATAGATAATTGGAAACATGCGCCAGGTAAAAAGCATATACCAAAAGACACCAATAGAATATTAATGTGTCAGTCTAGTTGTAGCCAAGACACAAATATTCGCCTATTTGGCCCTTTAAAAAAACAAACCGATGAGTACCCTCGTCCCAATTATTTTGATGCTGTGATGACAAGCTCAACGAGAGAAAATGATGACGTAATTTCTTTTAAATTAAAGCTTGATCGAAATTTTACATTCATTGCTGGTCAATTTATAATGCTTCGTCCTGACGAACTCTCAGGATGGCGTGCATATTCAATTTGTAATACAAAACTTTCTTCAGATGAGATTGAATTAGTGTTAAAAAAGATGCCTAATGGTGGGTTTTCTAATTGGCTTTTTAAATATTCTAATTTTGAGAAACCCTTAAAAGCTTTTGGTCCATTAGGTAAGGCGTCATTGAAACCTAAATCTGGCGATACTGACATTATTGCGATAGTTGGAGGAAGTGGTATAGCAGGTATAATATCGGTCTTAGAAGACGCTCTAAAAACCAACCATCTCAAATCATTTAAAGCTAACATTTTTTTTGGATTAAGAGATAAAGAGACATCCTTTTTTTTAGAGCGCCTTAATGATTTGGTGTTACAATCCAAAAATTCACTACAAGTAACGGTTGGATATTCAGAATGTACACCCAAAGATAATATCAAGAAACTATTTCCTTGGATATCATTCAAAGCTGGTTGGATTCATGAAATTGCTCTCAATGAAATAAGGAGTAAAAATTTACTAGAAGGTACTACCTTTTTCATCGCAGGTCCTCCCGTAATGGTAGATAAAACAGAAGAAAAGTTAAAAGAGGAATTAAATATCAAACCTGAAAATATTCGAATTGATCGTTTTGGATAGGGATAGTTAAAATGAACTTTGGAACCGCTTCGATTGCCAACAATGGAAATACAGTTATTGGGATAGGATCAATAAAGAGTATAAAAACTATACTCACCGAACTTGGGTTGGAACGACCACTCATTTGCACTGACCCTGGGATAGTAAAGATAAAATTAATTGAAAAATTATTAAAAGAAATACCAAAAAAAACTAAGTTTACTCTATTTTCAAATACACCTGCCAATCCAACCGAAGTTGCCGTAAAAGAAGCAACAAATATTTTTAAAGAATATAGTTGTGATGGGATTATATGTTTTGGAGGAGGCTCATCAATTGATTTGGGTAAGGCGACCGCACTTTGTTGCACTCATGCTGAGCCCCTGGAACATTATATTACTCAAAATGATGGGGCAAAGAAAATTGGTCCAGTTGTTCCTATTATTGCAATTCCGACTACTGCCGGAACTGGAAGCGAAGTTGCACGTGCTAGCGTTATTATACTAAAAAATGGTGAGAAAAAAATAATTGCAAGTCCTCATCTTGTCCCCAAAACCGCAATCTTAGACCCTACTCTAACTTTAATGCTTCCACCTATACTCACTGCCGCTACCGGTATGGATGCCATTTCACATTGTATTGAAGCTATATTGTCTCCAAATATTAATCCGAGCGCAGAAGCTATTGGGATCAATGGAATTGAACAGGCTCTCGGTCAAAAAGCTCTAATGAGTGCATTTAAAGAAGGCAATAATATAGATGCTCGAATGAAGATGCTTATAGTATCAACTCAAGGTGCAATGGCTTTTTCAAAAGGTTTGGGGGCAGTTCATGCTATGAGCCATGCCTGTGGTAAAAACCAGAAGCTGGGTTTACACCATGGTACCTTAAATGCGGTTTTATTACCAACAGTGCTCGAATATAATGAGGCAAAAGTAAAATCTAAGTATTTAAGAATATCCAGTGCGATAGGTATAAATGTTAAAACACCTCTTCCTCAATACTTCCGTGATTTAAACCAATCGTTGAGACTTCCACCAAATCTTAAATCACTTGGAATAACCACAGATATGGTACCGGACCTTGCCCGCCATGCCGCAGAGGATATGACTTCAATAACTAATCCAGTAAAAATGAATGAAGAAAAATATTGTGAACTTTTTGATAAGGCACTTAATTAATGACCCAAACAATTAAATTGAATAAAGAAGAATTAAATAAGGAATATTTCGTGAGAGGGTTGGTTCCAGAGTGGGATTCTAAAATAGAAGATTTTGCAAAAAGTAGTTGGCAAAAAAGAAAAGAAACAAAAAAATATGAGAATATTCCCTATGGTAAAAACCCAAGGCAAGTCCTTGACATAATTTTACCAAAACATGTTTTAAAAAATGCTCCAGTACTTTTATTTTTTCATGGTGGTTACTGGCGAATGATGGATAAATCAGAATTTAGTTTTATCGCTAATACAATGGAAACAAGCAATGCGATTACTGTTTTAGCAAATTACCGGCTGCTACCTGAATATAATTTCGATCAAATAATTGAAGATAGCATAAAAGCGTTATCATGGGTGTTTAAAAACATAGGTGAATACAATGGAGATCAAAATAATATTTATGTTTGCGGTCATTCTGCAGGGGCACAATTAGCTGCCACTGCAACTGTAAACTCAGAAAAAGAGGTTGCAGGCTTTATTGGAATTTCAGGTGTTTATGACCTTGAACCGATTAAGAACTGTTTCCTAAATGATATTAAATTCCTAAATGATGCTTTGGTTTCTCAGTACTCTGCCAAAAATACAGTCCCAAATTACGATTGTCCGGCTCTATTCGTATACGGAGATAAAGAGAGTAACGAATTTGTTCGACAGAGCAAAGACCAAGCATCATTTTGGAACTACTCAAATAATCTGGCAAAATGTATCAAAATAAAAAACTCAAATCATGCCACAATTGTCGAGCAATTAGGTAGCTCAAAATCAGAAATGCATAAATTATTTCAAATATTTTTAAATAGTAAGGATAAATAATGCGATCAATGCAAATAATTGAATGGGGTAAACCACTTGAATTAAGGTGTTACGAAACTCCAACCCCATCGGGTGACGAATTGCTCATCAAAGTTGAGTCCTGTGGAGTTTGTCATAGTGATTTACATATTTGGGAAGGTTTTTTTGACTTAGGTGATGGTAAAAAATTTCCAATCGAAGATAGAGGTGTAAAACTGCCATTTACTCTAGGTCATGAACCAGTTGGAACAGTGATTGCAAAGGGCGATACTGCGAAAGGTGAGGTTGGGAAAAGTTACGCAATTTATCCTTGGATAAATTGCGGTAAGTGTGAACCGTGTATTAATGGCCTTACCCAAATCTGCGATTCACCAGAAATTATTGGCACGCGAGTAAATGGCGCTTATTCAGATCATGTTATTGTTCCAAACAGTAAATATTTAGTTGATTATTCTGGAATATCTCCAGATTTAGCATGCACTCTTGGGTGCTCTGGATTAACTACATTCAGCGCAATAAAGAAAATTAATCCAGAAAAACTTAAGTCTTCAGATTCCATTTTGATCTTGGGTGCCGGAGGACTTGGGTTGACTGCACTATGTATATTAAAGGAAATGTGTAAAGCTAACATTATTGTTTCAGATATAGATCATGAAAAAAGAGCTGCTGCTAAAAAGTTAGGTGCAGATTACGTCGTTGATCCAGAAGCAAATAATGCCATGGAAAATCTGATTTCATTTGGAAGTGAAGATAATAAAACGGGTATTGCTTGCTCATTGGACTTTGTGGGATTGCCCCAAACTATGGCTTTTGCCACCAGTACTCTTAGAAAGGGCGGTCATCACATTCACGTTGGTTTGTTTGGGGGAAGCCACTCCATATCACTACCACCCCTTGCTTTTCGTATGTTACGGATATCTGGGTCTTATGTAGGTACATTAGAGGAGTTTAGAGAATTGGTTTCTTTGGTTAAAAATGGACTAAATTTACCTATCCCAATTACTACTAGACCTTTAGAAGATGCGGCAAGTGCTCTTTCAGATTTGCAAACTGGTAAGATTATTGGACGAATGGTTTTAAAACCTTAAGAAAGCTAAGAATCTGCCTTAACGTCATACTGAACTCTTTCGACTCGCTCAATAATTCGCATAGCGTTCATAGCAAAAGAAACATGTTTAGGATGCAATCTATACTCTTTCCAAGAATCTGGAGAGTCAAAATCTATCACTAATGCATAATCCATTGTTGTATCTTCTAAATTCTTATCTGGGCCAAAATCAAACCGTAATATGCCGTTCACAACATTTGCAATCTTTGAAAATTCGACACTAAGGTTTTCAATCTGCTGATCAGAAATTCCAGATTTAAACTTAATCAAAGTAACTTGACGAAGCATTATATTTTTCCCTACTCAATTGCAGTTCTGACCCGCATCTCTACCAAACCTTTAGTCATTAGTGAAGGATCTGGACTCGTTTTTACTTCAATAAAACTTGGTTTATTAGAAGACCACGCTCTTTGAATCGCAGTTGGCAAATCGCTAGGGTCTAATACCAAAGCAGAATGTGCACCCGCGGCTTCAAAAATTTTATGATAATCTACATCTCTTAAAGATGTACCAAGTTCGCGACCCCACATTTCTTTTTGTTGGTTCTTAATCATTCCCCATTGGGCATTATTTGCCACCACAACAGTTACAGCAATATCTCTATCAATCGCTGTTTCAAGTGGCGTTAAACCTGGTGCAAGACCTATGGACCCATCTCCAGTAATCAAAACCACCCTAGAATTTGGTTTTGCCATTTTAACTGCAGTTGCGAATGCAGGACCAGTACCCATTTGCTCCCAAGGTCCAGGTGCTATAATACCGGCTATTTTTCTGTTTTCCATAGACCAAGCATTCAAGGCTACTTCGCACCAACAGGCAATATCACCCCCATCTATGACCAAGTAATCATTCTCTTCTAACTGCATTATAATTTCGTAACACATCCTCATAGGATGAACTGGTTGACTATTATCACTTAAGTACTTTCGTACCTCATCAACACTTTCACTTCTTTTTTGCCTAAGTCTACTAATCCAATCCGAGTTAGCAGCCGGAATGTTTCTACCATCTAATGATTGGACAAACATTTTTATATCAGAACAAATCCGATCTTCTGAAAGCATATTATCACTTAATTCACGAGCTGTTGCATTAACCGAGATAAGCCTTGTATTCTCTCCTATCAAAGGTGCTTCGCCAAAATTAACTGGAAAATCTAGTTGTCCTCCAAGCATTAAAATCACATCTGTCTCTTCTCCAATCAATCTGGAACATGGATTCTGATGATAGTCTAATAAGCCTAAATGCATTGAGTGCGACATATTCATTGGTTTGATATGCGTAAATGGGGTGAATATTGGAATATTTAGACTCTCAGCAAGTTTTTCTAAATCTTTCTCGGCATGCGAATACCAAACACCTGCACCAGCTAAAATGACAGGGCTTTTGGCATTTCTTATAGCTTCTTCAACTAATAATAAATCAGTAGGATTTGGATAAGGCTGGTGAATCTTTTTACGCTTAGGATCAAAAACTCTAGCACCGGGTTTTGGATTTTCATCTATTTGACCAGTGAAAATAAAATTAGTTGGAATGGTTAATTGGACTGGGCCTGAAGGATGATTACTCGCAATATCAAAAGCTTTATCTAAAAACCAATCTATTCGCGCCGGATCATTTACCTCTATCGAATATTTGGTCATACACCTAACAACTTCGGACTGAGGCATTTCCTTGAAACCTTTGTTGTCAAAGTTGTTGGTATTTGACGAAATTCCAATAAAAATTACAGGGTCACCGGCATAATATGCCTCTGCAACTGCGGAAATATAATTGGTGAAACCGCTAGGCTCTGCAAGGCAAACTTGAACTTCCCTGGTTAATCTTGCGCTTGCCGCAGCCATAAATCCAGCTTCCATTTCATTACGCACCGAAACAACATCGATTCCATAATCCAGGCAACCAATTGTTACTGGGTTGATAAACCCCCCACATAAAGAAAAAATACGTTCAATTCCTTTATGCTTCAATGCTCTTGCGAGCATGTGACCACCAGTGATTTTCCCTGCTATTGTTTTACTTATGTCTTTCATAATTTTGTCCTCAAAACCTACAGCCAAACATTTTTTTATTAACGGAGTGATGCCCAAATTGGTTTTAAAATTCCCAGTCTTCCCTTACAAATTATGCTAAATAATTCTCAGGAACAATGCATCAACTCCTAATACATGCTATAACTCATTTGTTATGTAGAATAATACTTGGTACTAATCTCGCTTTCCCTGTACTATTCGATCTAAGATCATAGCAATAAATAAAATTGCAAATCCGGCTAAAATGCCTTGCCCAACCGACGCATATTGGAGAGCATCAAGCACATCTTCTCCGAGACCTTTAGCACCGATTAATGACGCTACAACTACGGTGAGCAAGCTAAGTAGAATAGTTTGATTCATGCCAGTTCGAATTGATTTTGCTGCCAATGGCAAATCAATTTTTGTCAATAGATACCAATTAGTAGCCCCATAAGCTATTGCCGCTTCTCTGATGGAATGAGGCACCCCTTGTAGTCCCAACACAGTCAATCTCACAACTGGTGGCATTCCAAAAATTGTACACACGACAACGGCAGCTGGTTTTCCAGTGCCAAAAAATGCAATTACTGGAATCATGTAAACGAAAGCTGGCATAGTTTGTTGAAAATCTAACATGGGTTGTACATATCGATAAACTTTAGGCCGTCTTGCACAGTAAACACCGAAAGGAATTCCAAATCCAATACAGATACAAGCACCGGTACCTAACAATGCTAACGTTTGCATCGATAAAACCCATAGGCCGATAACACCCATATAAGCCAGAAATGCACCGGAGAAAATTGCCGCCCTTATTCCTGAAGATAAAGCAGTTAAGGCCATCACAAAAGCAATTATGACCATCCACGGGGTTGCAACAAAAACCACCTCTAAAGCATCAAGTACTGCTAAAATACCTCTACGAATAGCATTAAAAAAATTCTCCCCGCCCTGAGTCAAAAAATCAAAAAATACTTCAATTCCAGCAATGGCATTTAATCGTATTTGGGGGCCAGTCGGAAATTCATCAAGGAATGAAATTTGACCAGGCATAGAATACTGTAATGCTGTACTTACAAAAACGACAATCGAAAACAATACAACTAAGAAAACACTTACAATATTTATTTGTGCATTCCCAACTCTAGTAGACAACCAGTTTGAAAACTTTTTTTCAAGAGCCGTATTTGAATATAAACCTTGAAAAGCTTTCGTAATAAAAATTAAGAATATTCCAAATAGCACTATCCAAATTCTAGAAGCTTCTGCGGAAAATATATCATTTTGAATTCTTGATAATATTTCTTCTAGCCCTTTAATATTATTCCTAAAAGAATCTAAATTTTCAACATTATCTTTTATCGCTTTTTCAAGTTGTGTTTCTCTGATTTGCAACTGCATCTCAATCATCTTAGCTCTTGATGCCAAATCTGAAGTTAAATCACCAAACAACCCCCGCATTATTTGAACGATTCCAATAATCTCACATATTGTAAAAGCTAAAGCCCAATTCCAAAGACCACGACTAGCAAACCATACTGAACCCAGCAATGCAGCTGCCCAATTAAAGGTTGGAGTAAACCCAGAGCTACTTCCTATTTTTTCAAACTGCATTTTATAATAGTCGGCTTGGGGACCAATAAATTCTTTTATTGCCAATGATTGATCATCTTTTTGGGATTTATTTTCTTCTATATCACTCATCTTCACTCGCCCCCTCGATGATTTCCTTTAATAAGACTGATCTATCGATTATCCCGATAAGTTGTTCTTTATCATTCATTATTCCAATAATCTCGTCTGTATTCGCAGCATATTTTAAAATACTATCGAGCTTTTCGGCTTCGTGAAAAATTTTAATTCCCTTCGGAATAGTTCCATACTCTTTTTCATAGGTCTGAACATCAACCATAATTGCATTTGCTCTAATAACTTTAAACCTTGAAATACCAGAAACAAAATCGGCCACATATTCATCAGCGGGATTCATAACTATGTCCTCTGCAGTGCCAACCTGCACCATCCGCCCATCTCGCATTATAGCTATACGATGGCCAATACGCACAGCTTCATCTAAATCATGAGTTATGAAAACTGTCGTCTTATTCATAGTTTTTGCAAGCTTCATAAACTCACTTTGAAGCTGGCGACGAATCAAAGGATCAAGCGCGCTAAAGGGCTCATCCATTAACAAGACCTCTGAATCGACCGCTAAAGCTCGTGCCAAACCAACCCGTTGCTGCATTCCACCAGACAACTCATGCGCAAACTTATTTCCCCAATCAGAAAGATCCACCAAATCAAGAGCCTTTTGGGCAATTTCCATACGTTGATTTTTTGGCAATCCTCGAATTTCTAATGGGAGAGCCACATTATCTATCACCGATCTATGTGGAAGTAATGCAAAATTTTGAAAAACCATTGAGATATGCTCATTTCTAAAGTCTCTTAATTCCTTGATATCCAGAGAAAGAACATCACGCCCGTTTACTGTAATCTTACCGGAGGTTGGCTCTAACAACCTGTTGATATGCCTCACAAGTGTTGACTTTCCACTTCCTGACAAGCCCATTATGCAAAAAATTTCACCCCGGTAAATTTCTAGATTTGCGTCTGCTACACCAACGACACAATCGTATTTTTCTAATACCTCAGATTTTGAGATATTATTTTCGGAAATATCTTTTAACGCCTCATTGGCACTGTCACCAAATATTTTCCAAACACCTTCTAGTTCGATTACCGGCAGATTTTTGTCATTTTGTTCCAAATTCAACTATTTCCTTTACTTAAATTCTTCAATTACAAATTCTGAACAGCGCTCACCAATCATTAGAATTGGTGCATTGGTATTAGACGAAACGAGATGAGGTAAAACAGATCCATCTGCTATTCTAAGACCTTGTACACCATTTACCTTTAAATTTAAATTTACAACTGATTTTTCGTCTGGACCCATTTTACAGGTACCTACCGAGTGCCAACAAGTTTGCCCTGTGTTTTTCGCATATTTCAGCAGATCATCATAATCTTTTATTTGAGCACCAGGTCTCACTTCTTTTTTGATCAATTTGGTTAAGGCCATTTGATTTGCCAATTTTCTTAGCATTTTCAAACCATTTACAATAGCTTTCTGGTCATCAAAATGTTCCAAATAATTCGCAACTATCTTGGGATGCTCATTAGGATTTGTGGATTTTATGTGAATTGATCCTCTTGACTTCGGGTCCAATTGAAATGTCTGAAGAGCAAAGCCCGAAAATGGATCTACTCCAGTTTCCTCCGCCATTGAAAACCGATCTCCACCACTCACATGACCTAATTGCAACTTTAAATTAGGACTTTTAAGTTTCATATTTGTTTTGATGAACGCATGAGTGCTAACAGTTGGGGTTGTCATTAAGCCACGCTTTAATACTAAATATTTTAAAGCTTCATACGCTCCTCTTAAACGATTATTTAAAATATCATTTACAGTTATTGGATATTTACATTCATAAGTTGTTCTTACATTGCAATGGTCAGAAAGGTTTTCACCCACAAAAGGCAAGTGATTAATCACGGGAATACCCAATCCTTTAATAAAAGGCCCACTACCAATGCCAGATCTTTCCAAAATTGCTGGTGAGCATAAAGTACCAGCGCAAATAATAACTTCTTTTTTTGTCTTAATAACTAACTTTTCTTGTTTTTTTGTTCGCGAGCTACCAACTAAAACTTCAACCCCAATGACTTTTTTCTCATCGTCTAGTATTACTTTATCGACCAAACTATATGTTAAAACCTCTAGATTTTTTCGATTTCGGGCGGTTCGCAGGTAACCCAACTCTGCTGAACATCTAGATCCATTTTTCTGAGACATCTGACACAAAGCA
>Ga0055584_100008165_pt1 | contig 10257 bp, 9 predicted proteins | sample OSDHelmetaG_FD_58716 | JGI IMG/M metagenome (GOLD analysis project Ga0055584, IMG submission 58716) | Pelagic marine sediment microbial communities from the LTER site Helgoland, North Sea, for post-phytoplankton bloom and carbon turnover... | ecosystem: Environmental > Aquatic > Marine >...
GCAAACAACATATAAATGCGCAGAGGGCATATGCTGTGTTAATGAGGCATGCATGGCTAAGCCCCGCGATAAGTAAGCTGTATTAAAGAGCGTACAAAAAGCCATCACTATTCCTCTTTACGAAATATCAGACCTTTAAAATAGTAATCCGCACTATCGTCATCCACACAGGCAATAGCAGATACCAAACGATAACCATATTGTCGCATATAGTCTTTTAGTTTTGTTTCTGACAAATGCCAGCAGGGATAACTAGCTGGACAAATATTAGCGGAAACCGTTTGCTTGGTAAGGCAGTCTTTATCTGTACATGCAAAAATCACTCGATCCAACATGATCCATTGAAAACCCTCAGCCAAATACGCCTGTAATAGGACATAGGGCTCTGGCAAATACTGCAGCACACCTGAACACAGCAGAAAATCCCTTCCCCCTCGGATTTCTTCCCGTGCACCAACAAACTGTAAGACATCAGTTTGAAATACTTGCTGCCCACACTCAACAAAATGAGGTTGTTCAACAATAGTCCACCGAGCAATGCTTTTTACTGGAAGTATGGGCTGCACTTGAAAATAATGTGTTCCTAAACTGCCGCCCAAATCAACAATACTGATTGGCGCCTGTTTCTTAGCATAAGCCAGCTGCAAACACGATAACAATGGCCAGTGGTAATGTGGCTCGGTAAAATTAATGCCATCACGCTCAGCTGCCGCCTTGCCATTAACAACATTTAACGTTGCCTGTTTCACTTGCGTTAGAATGGCCTCATGATCGTATCCACTACAAGCCTGTTGCGCCTGCTGCCAAGAATCATATTGACCTGACCATCGAATATCAGAACCCATTATCTTTCGGATACTATCTAATAGTATGGGCGGACAAAAACGTTTTAATGTTTGTTTGAACGACATGCAAATAGCACCTTGGCAATACGTCGGCATATACGGAAAAGTTTACCAGCACGCTGGTGACGAAGATAGTCTACAAAGGCCTGATAGGCCATAGGATTCTCTATAACCTGGTGACGCTTAATCTCAATATTTGTTGCTAATGACACATGATGATAGTCACCATCATGGCCGCAGTGTGTTCCAGAACCATCTTGCCCAATATTTTCTATTAATGATTGGCCAGGATACAACGTATATAAATCTTGCAAAAAACAGGAGGCATGCCAGCGAATGGCCCAAGAGTTATTCCGACCCGCAATTTGATCCTTGAGCATCTGATAATAGTCATAGGTATTGTCAAAATTAAAAGGCTTCTTAAGTTGACGACAATCTAGCTCAGCTAGTAGTTTCTTGCCATTTTGTTCAAAGGTCTTCCAAGCACGACGCCATGTTGCCCATCCCCAACAGTCTGCCCCCTTAAGAAAAAAGGTTTCGGGTAAATCTTGCTTGATGGGATAACAATAACCATGAATAGAAGCAACTTTGTGTGTTTCTTCATACACATTTAAAGCCGTATTCATATAGTCTAGAAAGCCGGGAGAGGTAAGCATATCGTCCTCTAAAACGATGACCCGATCGTATTCCGCCAAAATCTGTGTAATGCCTTGAATAATGTTTTCAGCCAAGCCCATATTCTGTGCACGCTTATAAACGGTCAGCCTGTTAAAACCAGAAAGGCCATCAATATAGTTGCGTACAGCTTCAATTTTTTCAGCAGACTGACCTGGTTTACTGCCATCACTAAATACAATCAGATCTGTTTCTGGAGCCAAAGAGTTTTGCAATAATGACGCTACAGTCCGCTGGGTATGTTCAAGCCGATTGTAAACAAATAACACTACTGGGGCAGCCATCGTCACACTTTCCTAAAAAAATGGGTATTCATCGTTTTGGCACAATAAACATAGCCTTGCTTACACATGAAATCATACGTACTACTTGTAAGAAAATCGGTAATGTTTGTATCAACGCTCTCCAACAATACAATCTCCGGCTTATAGCATTCCCAATCATTGGAGCGTAATACTTGCTCATCTAAACCTTCAACATCAATAGATAAAAAATCAATTTTGCTATTCTTGTGAATATATTTTGCTAACACTTCTTTAAGCGGTAGTGCTTCAATTGGGACTTTCTCAATCAACTTATAGGCTTTAAGACGTTCCGGACATTGATGATAAAAACCATTTACTGCTGGCTCATTAAAGCGATAGTAATCCAGTACTTTCTTTTCATCAGCAATAGCACATTCAAGATTGATATCACGAAATCTTAATAGACTAAACAATTTCATACTGCCTGGGCATGCATCAATATTAATGCCGGACCAACCCCGTTTATAGAAAAAATAGGTATTGGAGAATCGGCGTGGATGATGCGCACCCACATCAACATAAAACCCTTTGTCTCTACCCTCAAGTAAACGACGTAAAATCATATCTTCACCTTCCTGGGCATAGCTGATATGTTTCTCTTTGATCATCCAATATATGTGTTTTTTTACTGTCCTTAGCCATTGCAGCATGTATCAGTTCCTTTTAAATACAAAAACCAAAACGGAAAACAAATGCATATTAACCATCCTCTGGATGTCGAATAAAATTATCAAAGCCAGAATGATTTAATAAAGACTCATAGGTTCCCTGTAAAATAGCTTTGTCAGCGCCAACAAATACAATGTGATCCGCCTGGCGGGCTTTATCAATATCATGTGTCACCATCAACAAGGTAACATCACCTCTTAGATGTTTAATGGTCTTCATTACCTGGTGTGACGATCCAACATCTAATGCAGCCGTGGGTTCGTCCAAAAATAAAATCTCTGGCTGATGGCATAATGCCCGGGCGATGCCAAGGCGTTGGCGCTGCCCACCTGAAACAGTCACGCCACCTTCACCTATCATGGTATCTAACCCTTGTGGCAAAGACTCAACAAAGGAAGCAATATCTGCTTTATGCAGCGCAGACCAAATGGCTTGATCATCAACACTTTTTGCAAAGCTAATATTTTCCCGCACGGTTCCCGCAAGCAGGTGAACACTCTGCGGCAAGTAGCCTGCTTGATCCGAGAGCAGCTGTTTAAACGCTTTACCCTTAAAGCGCAATTGTCCTGCAGTTGGCTTGAGAAAACCCATGACCAAATCCAACAAAGTTGACTTGCCTGCGCCTGATGGCCCAATAAAAATATTTAGTTGGCCTGTTTTAATCGTAAAATTCTGTTTAACAAATAGAGGCGTTGGCACCTTTGGATATTGGTAGGAAATATCTTTAGCAACAATCAAATTCTCTGCAGCAGATCCCGTTATTCTTTCTTCATTCAATAGCCCAGGCTGGATCTTGTCTTGCTGTAGCTCAGTCGCAACCTGGTCAGCTATAAAGCTATAACTTTTAATGTTCACGATTGACATCATAATTCGGTTAACACTTGGCATAAGTCGCATAGAAGCCGCACCAAAAATGGTGATATTAACCAATAACCAATGCGAAGAAGCGCCCCATAAAAACCCTCCCAACAAAACAAACAACACCACCACAACGCCAACCGCTTCAATCAGCTGTTTTGGCATTTGCCCAAAAAAAGTCACCATACAGTTAGCCTGGCCAACAGCATCTGTATTATTTTGGAAGCATGACATCCATTTTTTGCCTTGTCGGTATAACTGAATTTCTGTTAACAGGCCTACACCATCATTCAGCAATTGATTCATATGCACATAATTTTTTTGCGCCTGTTCAGCATAATGAGCCACACGTTTCTTAATATATATTTGAAAGCTTGCAGCTAGAGCACCAAAAATAAAGAAAATAAGAAATGCTGTGACAAAATTATAAAAAAACAGCAACCCACCCACCATGGCAACCATCATGCTTTCAATAAATAATATGACTGTGGGCACAAGTAGGCTTGTCACTAAAGTAACTGGCACTGCTGAGATCAAATTAGATGCACTCGCTTTAGATATTTTCAAAGCATCCAAACGATTACAGGACAACATTTTTTGATATAAACGATTTGCTACATCTTTATAAATCTCATAAAGCAACTTGAATTGATAGCGTAATGCAAAAAAACTGAACGTGTTTTTCACAATATAAAAGATAATTGCAATTAGAATGGTCCCAACCACAATCTCACGATGCGTAAAGGTATGCGTAATAAAATCTAGCTGATGATAGCGATCAAGCACCCCTGGATTGAGCAAAACGCCAATCAAAGGAATGATTAACCCGATACCCAACATTTCTGCAACCGCATTGAACAAAGACAGCACACACAGCAATGCTAATTTCACGCGTCCTTTGATACGCAGACAATAAAGAATATTACGTGATAACATCTAGTTTTACCCCACCATATAGTGTTCATGCACAAGCTGCGCTAAAGCTTGGTCATTATCATCTTCGTTATAGCCAGGGTCTTTTTGTGAATAATAAGAACTAACAACGGGATACGCATTTTCAACGACTCGAGTCAGGGCTAATTTTAATGCGTCTTCTTGATAAACGTAGGAACTCATAATTGATTCTATGTTGAGATTATCTTCATAGGGATAGATACCTGGCAAATCACGGTACCATGCCGAACCAAAAGTAATCACAGGTCGCCCACCACACACAGCTTCATATCCTGCTGTACCCACAATTGTTGCAATCATTTTAGCGTACTGCATAAGCGAATTTGTTGGCACTTTACGATCGACTAACACAACCTTCTCGATACCCAATAAGCGCTTGAAGAAAAGTGGCCCTCTCATAAAACCCGTTTGCTTTGGGTTTTCCTTCACATAAATTTTCCAACCAGCGGGTAATTTTTTCGCTAGCTTCTCAACTGCCAATATTTGATCAACATATTTTCCTCCTAACGAAGAAGTTGTTTGCTCTGGCTGCAAGTGCAGCGGGAAATAAATAAAGGGTTTTTCAAAATCTGATGTTGACAACATGTGACAATAACGTTTTTCATCATGATGATATATCCGATTACGCAACCCCATGGCCATATCATGCAACCATGCCAAGATATGCGCCTTGATACGACCCTTGCGACATGCCTTTAAGCAGCCTTTACCATAGGCCCTAATGATAATATTTAACGCTTTCCAAAAATGTGAACCCCGCTGCGCCATATAATGCCAATGGAAAGTAAATCCTTTGTTTATGCGTATCTCCGGCGCATTATTACGTTTCTCTCCATCACACTTCCCAAATATTTCCAGTGATGTCCCCACAAAAGAGCGGCTTGGAAATTGCGAACCAAAGAAAAACAGCGTCTTAACATTCAAACACTTAGCAGCAACATACAAGGCGTAATCCACTCCTAGCATAGGTGAGGCATCAAATACGACCAAAGAGATGCCTTGACTTAAAATAATGTCAGAAAATTTATCTAATAAAATATAGAAATAATGAGCATACTCATGATAAGGCAAGGAAGCATAACGATCCCTTAACCGCCCAGGATACCCCACTCTTGAATACATATCGATAAAGTGATGTAGCTCATCACCTAAATTATCGTACATATCAAGCAAATGACCTTTAAAGTCGTAATCAAAAAGCGCACCATCTCTTTCGTTATATAGGAATTTTTTATAGTCAACATTCTGATTATTTCCCTCACCAAAATGCATTACCACAGAGCCATATTCCGTTTGCAACAAATTTGCAACACGAGACCAGCGCTCCGTTTCATGCTCACCCATACTGGAAACAAGAATAGCCATCACTCAGAATTCCGTTTAAACCAAAAACAATACCGTACATCTACCGTCATTACTTTTTGCCTATTAATGAACAAGATCAGCAAAGTGCACTGGCGTACCACGCTCTATATTAGAGCGTGCCTTCATACCAATAATGGTTTCTAAGTGCTTGGGAGGCAAACCATAACCAGGACGAATACAACGCACGTGTTCTGGTCCAATGGTTTCTCCTGCTTTCAGCGCTTTCACAAAATAAATAGACCGCCTAAATTGCATGGAACCTGCTTCTTTATCACCAGGGGTGTAGGACACTTTCCCTAAAGACTGCCACGCACGCTTGCTTTCTATGACTAAGGCTTCTAGTTCTTGTGGCTCAAGTGAAAAATCTGCATCGACCCCGCCTTCAGCTCGCGATAGCGTAAAATGCTTCTCAATGACCGTTGCACCTAAAGCCACACTAGCTAATGGCACCCCAATACCCATGGTGTGGTCCGACAGCCCAACCTCACAACCAAACATATCTCGCATATGCGGGATCGTGCGAATATTGGCATCAATTGGCTCAGCTGGATAAGCGCTAGTACATTTGAGCAACACAAAATTTTCACATCCTGACTGGTGCAAGGTTTGTACCATAAGCTCTAGGTCACTTAACTTAGCCATACCTGTCGAAATAATGAGTGGCTTGCCCGTCGCCACCACCTTTCTAATAAGATGAATATCAGTGTTCTCAAAAGAAGCAATTTTATATACGGGCACATTCAATTCTTCTAGGAAATCAACTGCTGTTAAATCAAAGGGCGTGCTAAAACACGTTATCCCCAATTTTTCACAGTGATCCATGATAGGTTTATGCCAGTCCCACGGGGTATGCGCAATTTCATATAGCTTATAAAGCGAATGATTTGCCCATAAGCTTTTAGGGTCTGTGATCTGAAAATCGGCTTTATCACAATCGATGGTCATCGTATCTGAGGTATACGTTTGCAACTTAACTGCATCAGCGCCTGATTTGGCAGCAGCATCCACAATGGCTAATGCCCGCTCTAACGATTGATTATGATTGCCTGACATTTCTGCAATGATATATGGCGAGCAACCTAATCCTATGAGTTTATTAGCAATTATCATTTAAGCTCCAAATAAAAAGTTATCTGATGAATATTAACACCCACATTATCACTTCTATATATCTTCACTACATTTTTGAATATACAGCGTATATTTGTGCCCACGCCATTCAAAAAATGCCGGATAACGCTCATTGTCAACAATTCTTAATAAATTAAATTGTTCTAACAGAGACTTGTTTACATCTAATTTGCTATCCCCTGGACTACGTCTGGCATAGTACGTGGGCGTGCCTCGTTGCTCCTGTGCATACGTTAATATATCAGGATACTGATTTATAAACTGCTCACATAATCGTAAAATTGAATGTGCCATTAATACCCGCAATTCATTAATTAACTCATGCCCTCCCAGGTGAATCTCATCTCGCAAATATATTTTTCCGGCATCTACTTTGGTCACTGCTTCAAACAGACACAGTGGTATCGACTTGTTCCCCTCTAAAATTTGCCAGGTTAGCGGAGACCACCCTCTACCTTTTGGCAAATCGCTCGCATGTATTACAAGATTATGATGATGAAAATTAAGGTGTTCTTTTGTTAATACCTGGCCACAACTTAATATAAATAACAATTCCCCCGACGCTAAAGCGCTAACATCATGAATCCACCTCACCTCATGACATACTGACAAATGTTCAATAAATGCAGGTAAATGAGCGTTCATCCAACACCCCTGATCTGACAAAAAATCAATTTTCATATAACACCTCTACTACCCTTTTAGCACCAAGACCATCACATAGCGTGACACCTTGTGCTATTTGTTGCGTGTGATTGCCTGGCCCTACAAGCGCTCGCCGCAAAATATCTCGGCATGTCTCCATGGTTAACTGCCGAAGATCACCACCATATTCTTGCACAGCTAAAGCACTTAACTCAGTTGCTATCGCTATTTGATTATCTGCAACTACAAACATAAGAGCGGGCAACCCAATACAACAACGCTCCCAGGCACTACTACCAGCTGCCGCAATGGCGAAATCTGCTTGTGCCATTAAATCCATATAATATGGTGGCGCAGTATGAGAGCAAAATCGCGCATCACCGTCACATAACTTTAGGATTTCATCACTATGTTTGTTGATCTTGCCAATAACAACGTCAACTTTCCCTGACCATACTGATCGATCTGGGAAAGCGTGCAAAAGTGTCGCCGTTGCATTAATCGCATCTGCACCCCCCATAAAAAGCAGAATACGTTGTACTCCTTGTGATGCCTGCCATTTTCCTGCTGCTCTTCTTTTTTCCCTTACTTGGCGCCATCGAACATTAAGCAGCGCATAGTCAGGCCCCAACAAATACTTGGTATAATTTGGCAACCAATTTACATATCGCTGCTTTGCGTGTACAAAATAATTTTGATCCAACAGAAGGTTGGCATCATGCTGTCGATTAGCCAAGTCATCAATCACCATAATTTTTCTTGCCTTGGCTCTCAACGTTTTTTGCCACTGCACATCTAACCCATAATGGTCCACAATCATCCAATCACAATATGCAATGCCAGCTAAAGTTTCCATGGCATCTTGTTCTTGTGAAACTGCTAACCAAAAAGCATATTCCGTTTGGTCTTTTTGTCGCACATAAGCTGTATCATCAAAAGACAAAACCACGACCGAAAACGCATCTTGTTCAATCAAGGAGATTAAATTCCCTGGCAGCTCACGACAGACAAAGGTCACTTCCGCGCCTTTTTCTCTACAAGCACGCGCCAAGACTAAGCAACGCATAACATGCCCTGAGCCAATGTAATATGAGGCATCAACTCGCAAAAAAATATTCACTACCTCACCGAAAAAAGTGGAGAGAGAACCTGGCTATATAGTTGATCATGCAAGCTACCACGATCTATATGATATTTTAATTGTTGAAAAGTTTTCAGATAAACAGCCAAAATTTTCTGTATATCATCGCGAGTATGTGCATAGTTTACATTATGAGACCCCAACATAAATACGCCATTCTCACACAGTGACTGTATAATAAAAGTTTTGAGCTCCCATAATGTATATTGACCATGATCTTGAAAAGAAAAAATGCTCCAAGAAGGATGTCCATTCAGCTGAATAGACCCAGACAAATTCAATTCTTGCAACATAATGTTAACTGCTTGCATTAACTCTTGGCCGTTTTGGCAAATTGTCTCAATAACTGGCTCAGATTGCAGTTTATCCATCACTGCTCGCGCAGCACACAACGATAAGGTTTCACCACCAAAAGTAAAAGAAAAGAAGATTTCTTCTGCCAGACACATAATATCTTTTCGACCTGCTAAAACAGATAGTGGGTAACCATTAGCAACCCCTTTTCCTAAAGTAACCAGATCTGGGGTCACCCCAAATAATTCTTGCGCACCACCATTTGATAATCTAAATCCGGTGATCATTTCATCAAAAATTAAAACTGCCTGATTTTTTTGACATATTGCCTTCACTTTTTGCAAAAAATTATCACGAGGATACTCTAGGTTCATAGGCTCTAAAATAACGGCCGCTATTTTTTCTGGATATTGCTCAAACAGGTCTTCTAAGCTTTTTAAATCATTATATTTGAATGGTAACGTTAATGCTCTTGTTGCCTCAGGAACACCTAAATTACGTGTTGTTGATCCAATATACCAATCCTGCCAACCATGATACCCACACACAGCAACAAAATCTCTCCCTGTAAAAGCACGAGCCAAACGAACTGCACCAGCTGTAACATCAGAACCATTCTTACCAAAGCGCACCTGTTCCGCACATGGCACCATATCAACAATCTGTTCTGCCACCTCAGCCTCAACCCTATGAGGTAAAGAAAATGTAACACCTTTTTTCATTTGCGCAGCAACAGCCTTGTCGACTTCTTTATCTTGATAGCCTAATAAAACACTTAACAATCCACTTACAAGGTCAATATACTTTCTTCCGTCCACATCCCAGAAGTACCCTCCTAACCCTTTTTCAACAAATAATGGCCCCCCACCCATTGGTATTGACATATAACTTTTACTGAAAGTCTGGGAACCCAATGGAATGGTGGCCTTAGCTTGATGCAAGTAATCTAAAGAAGCTTGATAAAGCCCATTCATATTTGCACCCCTTTATCTAATAACAATGTTTTCGCCATGCCAGCATTACGTTTATATTTTTGATTTAATCTGACCATGTCCGGGTTTGCCTTTAATAACTCTAAAATGTCCTGCAATGTAAATGCTGCACACGTAGGATACAATGTTTCATAAATCCAACGAATTAATATTAAATCCTCTTTTTCATCCACTGTTAAGCGATATTTTGAGGCATCCTCATTGAATGCAACATGACCGATTCTAAACATCTTCGGCCTTTGATTGATATATCTCGTTACATGCTCTAACTCTGAAGGTAAACGCGCATATTTATAAGCCTTTAATAAACCTGCATAAGTCATCACCTCCACGTCCATTCCATCTGGATAAGTTGGACTCAGGCAATTACTCGTATAGTCATT
>Ga0055584_100008166_pt1 | contig 10257 bp, 8 predicted proteins | sample OSDHelmetaG_FD_58716 | JGI IMG/M metagenome (GOLD analysis project Ga0055584, IMG submission 58716) | Pelagic marine sediment microbial communities from the LTER site Helgoland, North Sea, for post-phytoplankton bloom and carbon turnover... | ecosystem: Environmental > Aquatic > Marine >...
GACGCCACACGATCGCGCTCCACGCCGCGCCCAGCCTGGCACGCCAGGAGAACGAAAGAAGGTTCGGCTCGTCCTCAAGCTCCTTGCAGACGTCGGTATCGTCGGGTTCCCGAACGTCGGGAAAAGCACCTTCATCGCCACGGTGTCCCGCGCGCGCCCCAAAGTCGCCGACTACCCGTTCACCACGCTCGTCCCAAACCTCGGCGTCGTTTCTCTCGGCGTCGATCGGACGTTCGTGATCGCAGACATTCCGGGCATCATCGAAGGCGCTTCGGAGGGCGCGGGGCTTGGACTTCGCTTTCTCAAGCACGTCGAGCGGACGAAGGTGCTTCTGCACATGCTGAGCGTAGACCCCGACCCGGAACGCGATCCGGTCACCGACTTCGACGCCCTGATGGCGGAACTTGGGCGCTTCGACCCCACCCTGTTGGAGCGACCGATGCTGGTCACCGTAAGCAAGTGCGACCTGCCCGAGGCTCAGCAGGCGGTCGATGAGGTACGTGATGCACTCGAGCCGCGCGGATTTCAAGTGTTCGCAATCAGCTCTGCGACGAACGAGGGGCTCACGCCACTGCTCGAAGCACTCGAGGCTATTCTGAGGCGGCCAACCGACGCGTGAGTTCCGTGGCGGCCCATTCGGCCGCCTCCCGCACCACCTCGGAGGGGTGGTTTCGCCGCGCGTCATCGAGCACGGGCAGGTGACGCTCCCCGCCGCGATTCCCCAATACCAGTGCGAGGTTGCGGGCCAAACCTTCGTGCCGAGCGCGCTTGACCGGCGAGCCTTGTGCCCAGGCCTGAAAGCCACCTTCGGTCATCTGAAGGAGCTGCACCGCGTCGACACCGGTCCATCGCTCCGCAGGCTCGAACGCGTCGAGCGACGCGTCGGCCGCTCCGGATGCGTGGTTGTAGGGGCACACGTCTTGGCACACGTCGCACCCGAAGGCCCACGGTCCCAGCGCCCGGCGATGCTCCGTCGGAATCGCTCCGCGGTGCTCGATGGTCAGGTACGAAATGCACTTGCGGGCGTCGAGGCTGCGCGGCCCGGAAAACGCGCGCGTCGGGCACGCGTCGAGACACAAAGAGCAGCTCCCGCAACGACGGTCCATCGGCTCGTCGGGGCTCAACCGCGCGGTTGTGACCACGCACGCCAAAAACAGGTGCGACCCAACCCCTGGCACGATGAGGCAGCAGTTCTTCCCGACGAAACCGACCCCTGCCCGCTCCGCCCAGGCGCGCTCGAACACAGGCTTGGAATCCACCGCAACGCGCGCGGCGAACCCTGCCTCCTGCAGCACGCGCGCCACCTTCCGACTCTTTTTCGTCAGCACGTTGTGGTAGTCGCGCCCCATCGCGTACTTCGCGATTCGGGCGGGAGGCGGCCCCTCATAGCCATCGCGCCGAAGGTACGGTGCGGCCATGACGATCACGCTCTGGGCGTTCTCGAGCATGTTGGGGTGCCGCGGATCCTTCCGGACCGACGCGGTTTGCGCCATCCACGACATCTGGCCGTGGCGTCCCTCGGCCAGCCACGCGTCGAGATGCGCCCCCTCTTCGTCGAGCGCAATCGCCTCGGCAACGCCGACGCGCGCGAAGCCGAGCGCTTCGGCCTCTGCTTTGACGTCTGCGGTCAGCTCCCGATCATGGGTCATCCCAGGCCAGAGCCGGGCGGAGCGGGCGGCGCCTCAGGCACCTTTTCTTCCTGCTCCTTGGGCTGTGCGGGCGGAGACTTCTCAGGAGGCCGCTTGGGCTCGTCTTCTTCTCTCGATTCCTCTTCGCGTGTTCGCCAACTTGGCCGCGCATCGGCAGGAACGACCGTCTCCCAGTCGGGCGCGTCGGTGAGGCCTTTCGGCCCGCCGCGCGTGCCCCTCGGGTTGGGGATAATATAAGGCTCCGCGTTGAACGTGCCGCACTGCCGCTGGTTTCGATAGAAGCCCCAGTGGAAGTACACCCGACCGTCGCCGCTCAGGATCGAAGACGGCGCGGGGGCGTACGGCTGCCCGCGGAGCACAGAGTTGAACGCGCCGAAATCGAACGGTAGCAGACCGCTCGAGCGGACGATCCCGATCCGATGCACGGAGCCGTCGCGATTCAGCACGATTTCGAGCTTGGTCATCAGCGTTGGGTCTTGGTAGGGGCTTCCGCCGATCGGCAGGCTCCGCAAGAACCCGTCTGCAAACTCTTGGTGGATGCGCCGGTGAACCGCGGCGATGTATGTCGCAAAAGGTGATGCTGCCGCGTTCAGCGCGGTGGTCGCGCCGGGTCTCACCCCCGGGACGTAGTTCTCGATCGCGGCGCGGAACTCGTTCCAGGTCTTTTCGCGAGCAATGCCACGCTGTGAAGACTTGCGCTCAGCGAGATACGCCCGGCGGTCTTCTTCGAGCTTATCGGAGCCGACGGCGGCTTCGTATTGAGACCACGCCATCTTGCCACCCGGGCCGCGACCCTTCGCACGTTCGCCGCCGCCCTGCCCGGCACTGCTCGGTCGCCGGATACTAAAGGTTCCGGCTGCGTCGGTGATCGTGATGGTCTCGTCGGCCGTCTGACCCGCCCGGTCTCCGGCCGCGTCCGACTGCTTTCCGTCCGGCGCCAGGCGCGAGACGCGCTCGGCCTTGATCGGGTCCGCTTGAATGGCCTTGTCGGGCCGCTTTCGGCTCGCTTCCTCTTCGGTGACCTTGCGCGCGTCACTGCCGTCTTTGTTGCGAGCCTCGGCGATCTCTTGTTTCTTCGAGTTGCCTTGCTCTTCCAACGTGTCGGACGCCTGCTCCTGTCGGTCGGGTGCCGGCATCTGATCGTCGCGAATCATGTTGCGAACCCGGGCCACAGATTCCTCTTCGACCCGGTTGTTCTGCTCGGCCACGAACTTGGCGTTGTCGGGCGGCTCGACATCGGGGTCGGTGCTGTGCTGCTGCACGGCCTGAGGCGCCTCGATCGGAGGTTGTTGAGGCTTGCGTTGCTGCTGCGCCTGCTGCTGTGCCTCTTGCTGCACCGCTTTCGCCATCTGCTCGCGCTTGGCCTGCTGCTGCCGCTGACGCGCCTTCTTGCGGGCCCGCTGGGACTTCGTGTCGTCCGGGACCTCGAAATCGACTTCGACCGGATCGAACTTCCTGACCTTCTTCGCCTCCTCGGCCTCCGTCCGAAACCGATCAGCCAGCCCGCCGAGAACCTCGTAGACGGGAAGATGCACCGACAGCGACGCGATCAACGCGAACGCGAAGGCAATAACGACTGGTTCTCGGTAGCGGCGACGCACGGAAGCTTTCAGGGGGTTAAATGCACTTCCCCTATGTAGGGTTACATCGCCCTCCCCACCGAGCAAAGAGTCGACAAGGGGTTAACGGCCGCGCGCAGTGGGCACACTGCGGGACCCCCCAAAACCACCCGAAGACGGCCTATTGAAGCCACCACCCCTCCCGACGCTCGGACGCGAAGCCCCGAAACTGGGACGGCTGAAGCCACCGCCTCGGGCGGGGCTGGTGCTCGGGCGAGAGATGCCCGAACGGCCGAAACTGCCACCTCGTGACGGACTAGAGCTGGGTCGGGAGATACTGGGGCGGTCGGCGCGGGGCCGCGTCACGCTGCTGGCGCGACTCGGGCCAGTGCTCGGACGGTTGATCGCCCCCCTCGAAGAAGGCCTCGAGGGCGCGCGCGAGACCACCGTGGGTGCTCGCCTCACAGTCGGCGCGCGCGTGGTGGTACGCGAGACCGTGGGTGTGGGCGTGACGGCAGGTCTGCGCCCTCGCGTGACGGTGGGGGCACGTGTCGGCACGCGATTCACCGTGCCGGTCCGTCCGGGGGTGCCGCCCACGCGCGCGACCGAGCCGGTCCGTCCGGACGTCGTCTGAGGTCGCCGCTCGACAGTGGTCGTGCGTTCGGGTGTGTACCCGGGACGACGCACGGCCCCACGGCCCGGCGTGCGCGGAACGGGCGCGGTGCGAACGGTGGTCGGCCGACGTGGAACGCCCCTGTGCACGGGCACCGGGCGACGCGTGCGATAGTACGGGTGGTAGTATGGAGGGTACCAATGCCACGGACGATAGTACCCGAAGCCGACGTACACGCCGCACGGACGATAGTATCCGGGAACGAACCACCAAATGTTCGCGTAGAAATCCCATCGTGGATGCACGAAGACATAGTTCACGCGCTCCACGACGCAGTGTCCATCCAACCAAACGTACTCGCCGTCGGTGTAGGCCCAGTAGCCGTCGACCCAAATCCCCTCAGAACATTGAACAACCGGTTGCTCGACCACGACCGTTCGTGGCGGAGGTGGCGCCGCCTCCGTGGCCGCTACGGGCGCAGGCTCCTGAACGACGATCACCGTTTCACCTTCGAACTGCTCAGGCGTGCCGGACTCGGCTTCGATGACCACGTAAGTCGCAGGATCGGCCGCTTGGTTTGCCTGCCCCTCGCTGCTGTACCCGTCGTGTGAGACATCGAGCTCGTACGTCGTGGTCGTCGTACCGTAGCCGTCCGGCCCTTCGTAGTCGGCCGCCGCATGAACGGCGAGCGCCGTCACCATCGCCAGTGCCAGCCCGGCAGTGAGTCGAGCGAGGAAATCCATGGGTCCTCCTTTATATGTATGTCCGCAGGGCCTCTGCGTCATCCCCCTTTCGGGGAGCGGGCGCGGCCCGCTCGACAGCGTGGGTAGAAAGTGCTTGGGTTTCCGCGATTCTGATGACTTCACGACAAATAGACGCCGAGACGGCTGAACTTCTTCAACGGTACGGGTTCGAAGATATCCCCTTTGAATCGTTGAGAAAACGTCTTTCCAACAGCGAGCTGGGGCCAGCTCAGAACCGAATCACCGGGAATGTGGAACCGCCCGACGAGGGTGATCTCCGAGCATTGCCGCCTCTCGGTGGTGACGTCCGGCGGGCGCTCGCCGAGCGAGGCGAGGAAGCCATGCGACAGGGACAGGTCGCTGCGGTGATCTTGGCCGGCGGCATGGCGACTCGGTTTGGCGGCGTCGTCAAGGCAGCGGTGGAAGTACTCGATGGCAAATCGTTCCTCGAGCTAAAGCTCAAGGACATCGCCGCGGTGGCGGAACGAGCAGACGCGACCATCCCCGTCTACCTGATGTCGAGCTTTGCAACCGATGAAGCAATCCGACAGATGGCCGAACCGCTCAGCACCGAGCGTTGTCCGATCAAGACGTTCCCGCAGTTCATCTCACTGCGCGTCACGCCTGAGGGCGAGCTGTTCGAAGACGGCGCGGGCGCCCTCTCGTCCCACGCGCCTGGCCATGGAGACCTCACCTTCGCCCTTCGACGGTCCGGCATCCTGAAAGACTTTCGCGACCGGGGCGGCCGTGTACTGATGATGTCAAACGTGGACAACCTGACGGCCACGCTCGACCCGGCGATCATTGGGGCGCATCTCGAATCCGGCGCCGCGCTCACGGCGGAGATGGCGCCGAAAGAGCCCGGGGACAAAGGCGGTGCGCCCGCACGCGTCGACGGGAAGGCCCAGATCGTGGAAGCGTTTCGTTTTCCCGAGGACTTCGACCAGGAGCGCATTCCGGTCTTCAACACGAACACGTTCGTCCTCGATGCCGAGGCGATCGACGCCGACTTCCCGCTTACGTGGTTTGCGGTCAACAAGACGGTGGACGGCAAGCCCGCCGTCCAGTTCGAACGGCTCGTCGGCGAGCTGACGGCATTTCTGCGACCGGCGTTCCTGCGCGTCGAGCGGCACGGACCCGACGCGCGCTTTCAACCGATCAAGACGCCCGACGACCTCGGCAAAGAGCTTCCGGACATCGTGAAAGCGCTCAAAGCGCGCGGCAGCCTCTAGCTCTCACGGGATTCAGCGCGGTCGGCGCTTCGTGGGCCGTCGCCGTGAAACGCGAGCTGACCGCAGGCGGCTGCGACATCGTCGCCCCGCGTTTTGCGTACGAACACAGAAAGCCCACGGCGTGTGAGTTGCTCTTGAAAGCGCGACACGTGGCTCGAATCAGGCGCCTGGAGATCAGACGCGGAGATGGGATTCATCGGAATGAGGTTCACCTTCACGGGGATGCCGCGAAGAAGCTCCACCATCCCATTCGCGTCGCTGACTGAATCGTTGACGCCCTTGATCAGCGTATACTCGATGGTGATTCGCGCACGCTTGGACATCGGATAGCGTCGCAGCGCGTCCGTAAGCTCGGAAAGCCCGTGCTTCCGGTTCACCGGCATGATCTTGCTTCGATCCTCGTCGCGCACCGCGTGAAGGGAGACCGCGAGCTGAACCTGACCGTCGAAATCCTTGCCGAGACGGTCGATCTGCTTGACCAGGCCGCTCGTCGATACCGTGACGCGCCGCTTGGACAGATCGAGCCCGTCCGGGTGCGTGAGCAGAACCAGTGCGCGAGCGACGGCATCATAGTTATGGAGCGGCTCTCCCATCCCCATGAAGACCACGTTACGGATTCGTTGGTCGGGCCCCAACTCACGCCGCCCTAGCAAAACCTGAGCGACGATTTCTGCGTCGGTCATTTGGCGTTTCAATCCCGCAACGCCAGAAGCGCAAAACACGCAACCCATCGCGCAACCGACCTGGCTCGAGATGCATTGAGTGACGATGCGCGGGTCGCCGAGCTGCGGAATCAACACCGTCTCGACCTTCTCGCCATCCGGCGTGCCCACGAGGAGCTTTTTGGTTTGGTCGGCTGACTCGTGCGCGGACACGATTTCGATGGGCCACCCCACGCCCTCTTCCTGCAATCGCTCGCGCAGAGCCTTCGGAAGGTTGGTCATCTGCGCTGGGTCGAGAACCCCCTGCCGATGGATCCAGTCGAAGATCTGTTTGCCGCGATAGGCAGGCGCGCCCCATGAACGGACGCGCTCTTCCCATTCGGCGGGCAAGCGCGCGACGGGGTGAGACGGCGCGATCAGCGAATCGGCAGGAAGCTTCACGACCCTTAGCGGTGCCAGAGTTGTGGCGGGCGTGCAATCGCGCGGCCGGAGGGGCTGCGGAAATCCGGGTTTTGGGATATGAATGGGACTATGCGTCTTCTACCTCTCGCGCTGGTTCTTTCGATTCTGGGGTTCAGTTGCACCAGCGGTTCGAATGCCACCGGCAGCTCGGATGCCAATGACACGGTCCACGTCGACCCGTTTCTGGTCCCCGGATTCGTTCCCGACGCCAATCCGGAGACCGACGAAGACACGCCGAGCGCGCTCAACCAAGCGCGCGTCGTTCGGTATGTCTCTACGGACAACCCAGCCCCAGCGCCCCGAGCCATCGTCATCGCGATGCCGGGTTTCCTCGGTGGCGGGCCGAGTTTCGACGGACTTGCACGCTCGATCGTTGGGCAATCCGCCGAAGATGGCTTCCCCGTCGAGGTCTGGGCCATCGATCGCCGCTCCAATGGACTCGAGGACTTGAAGGGGATGAACGCAGCGGAGAGTGCAGAGGATCCGGAGATCGCTTGGAACTACTACTTCGGTGGCGGCGAAGTCGACGGCGCAACCTTTGCCGGCTACGTGCCGCAAGAAGACGTGTCCTACATGAGCGAGTGGGGCCTCGAAACGCACCTCGAAGACTTGCGCGCCGTCCTCGACTTGATTCCCGAGGCACAGCAGAAGGGACACGTGTTCCTGGCTGGGCACTCCTTCGGCGCCACTCTCGTGGAGCTCTACGCCGCTTGGCGCTTTGCGGCAGACGACAAGCGTGGCTTCGACCAAATCGCCGGGATGATTTTTCTCGATGGGCTGATGGGTGACACTCCGACCGACGAAGAAACCTTCGTACCCGGTCTCGCTGACATCCGAGGGTCTGACCGGTACACGACACTCCCTCTCCTCGGGATCGACGTCTACACGAGCGCGGAGATCGTGTCCCTTCGAACTTGGTTCGATCCGTCGGGGATCGTCGATGACCCTGTCCGCGACACCACGTTCGAGATCCTCTTCGGCCTGGGGCCCGGCGAGATGCCGGAGGCGACGAACGTTGCGACGCTCGGCCTGGCATTTGACTCGATGCACCAGCCGCTCAGCTTCAGCCGCACCACCCTCGGCACCCTGACGGGCGGTCCGACGGAGGACTTCACGTTCGTGATAGCCTGCGACGACGTCCTTCAGCGCCCGAGCGACCCAGACGCGACGTACGATTGGATCGACGCGTTTGATTCCGACCCAGAGGAGTTCACTCCGGCGCGCAACCTCGCGCGCTCGTTCACCATCGGGGAGAGCAACTTCGCCGAATGGTATTTCCCTCAGCGCATCAGCCTGGACGCCGGCGCTGCACAAGGCGGCAACGTCGATGAGGCAGGCTGGCAGGTTGCCTACGGCATCCGCGCGTTCGATGGCGAGCTCAACGACGCCCCGGCCCTTTGCATCCTCGCGCGAAACGCCGACCGCTGCGAAGTCTTACGCACTCGACTCGCCCCCACCATCGGCGCCGGGCGACCCCAAGCCGGCGCGACGCGGGACAGCGACCTCGGTGTCACCGCCATCGAAGCCGTAGGCATGGCCCACCTCGACCTGATCCTCTCCGACGAACGCGCGGACGCCAATCAAGTCCCCAACGCCGTCAGAAGCTTTCTAGAAACCCACACAGCCCCCGGCACCATCACCGTCCCAACCCTCTAAAAAGGGGACTGTCCCCTTTCTTGACGGGGTTAATGGGCGCCTGCCGTGTGGGCGGCGTTGACAAGACCTGGGGGCGATGCAGGTTGGGCACATGGATCGCCCTGGTACCGCCGCAGTGCTGTCGTTCATCATCCCTGGGCTCGGCCAGTTCTATAACGGCAAATTCCTTCGCGGTGTCGTCTGGCTGATCATCACACCCGGCTTGTGGATCGGCAGTGGCGGCTTCCTCGGTTGGGTGTGTCACTTGGTCTCGTCGTACATGGCGTACGAGTGGGCGCGGGATAACTCTCCGCTGGCCGACTAGCTCGCCCGCGATCCCAGTTTGAGCGGCACAGTTGTCGGCTTGGATGGGGCTGATACGCTGCACCTGGGGGCTATGTTGTGAATCGCGCGCATTTCGTCTCGTTGACTTTGGTTGTGGCGGCGCTGACGCTGAGTGGCTGCGCGAACGCCGGATCGGAGGCGAAGCCTACGCTGCGGGCGACGGAGAACACTCCCGCGCAGAACAAGGAAATCGCCCGCTACCTGATTCGGACCGAATACGACCGCTGGGACGACGCGAGCCAGTTTCAATGCCTCGACAACCTGTGGCAGGCGGAAAGCCATTGGAACCACCTCGCGCGAAACAAGCGCACGGGCGCTTGCGGCATCCCTCAATCCTATCCCTGCAACAAGATGTCCGGCTGGGGGAAATCGTACGGGGTCGACTATCGAAAGAACCCGTGGCCACAGATCGCCTGGGGCCTGGAGTACATCGACAACCGCTACGGCAGTCCCTGCGCCGCTTGGAAACGCTTCCGGCGCGGCGGCGGCTACTGAGGGCGGGCGCCCGTGGGCAGCGCGACCGCGTCGCGTCTCCGCTCTACTTTTTCAGGATCTCTTGGACGCGATTCAGGAGGGCCCGAGAGTACATCCGCCCTACGAGCGACTCGCGCGCGGCGTATTGCACTTCCTCCCACTGGCGCTGCGCTCGGAAGAGGTTGATGACCTTGAGTCGCTTCGACAGCGTCACGGCGGCCTCATCGTCGATCTTTCGCCCCTCCACGCGCAACCGGTCTTCGGTCTCGCCGGACACCGCATCGAGGTAGTCTCGGGCCTCCTTGGGAAGGGTCTCCAAATGGTCCTTCCTGATGACGAAGGCACCGGTGACGATACCACCTGCCTGCTTGGCCATGGTCTTGAGTTTCGTATGCCATTGGAACGCCAGCACGCCGACAGAGGACGCGATCACCGTGTCGATGATGCCTGTTTGCAACCCGGAGTACACCTCAGGCAAGTTCAGCAAGACGCCGTTGGCCCCTGCGGCTTTGATGAATGCCCTCATCGTGGCCGAGTCGCGCCACACCCAAGGTCGCACTTTCTGCAAATCGCCGGGCCCGAAGATCTTATGGGTCGAGAAGATCCGAGTCTTGCCGGCGTCGCCCCAAGCCACGAGCTCGTACCCGGCTTTGTCGAATAGCGCTTCGAGCTGCGGAGCGAGGTCTTCGCGCACCGCGTCGAGCTCGGGATAGCTTCGGATGAGGCCGGGAGCCTCCAAGACGAGCACCTGCCGAACGAGGGCCGACAAACCAGTCGAGGTGATCAACGCCCCGTCGAGTTGTCCAACTCGCATCTTTCGAACGACGGTGATCTCGTCGCCAGCGACGCCGCCGTAGTACATCTTGACGTTCACCGCACCGTT
>Ga0055584_100008168_pt1 | contig 10257 bp, 14 predicted proteins | sample OSDHelmetaG_FD_58716 | JGI IMG/M metagenome (GOLD analysis project Ga0055584, IMG submission 58716) | Pelagic marine sediment microbial communities from the LTER site Helgoland, North Sea, for post-phytoplankton bloom and carbon turnover... | ecosystem: Environmental > Aquatic > Marine >...
GCCAGTGCCTTCACCTATCTGCGCCCCGGCGGCGTGCTCGTCTACAGCACGTGCAGTATCGAAGCAGAGGAAAATGAAGATATCGTGGAAGCCTTTTTGGCACAGAATGCCAACGCCGTGCTCGAAGAGGCTAGCGCACACTTGCCAGGCGATAAGCGCGCCCAGCGCTACGCACAAACGCGTCCCGGTCAACATATCGGAGACGGCAGCTTTGCCGCCCGCATCCGCAAGAAGATTCCATGAAAAAATTCTTTGCCAAAGTGCTCTTATTGGGAGCCTGTGCCGGCAGTGCCGCCATTCTAATGATCGTTCTGATCGACGGGGTCATCATGCCCTATATTGTCGATGTCCCCAGCGTCAAAATACCCCGCCTGCACGCACTCGATGCCAGCAAAGCCGCAGAACGTCTCGGCCAGTGGGGACTCAAAATGGGGATTGTCGATAGCTTGCATCACAAGAGCATTGTCCGCGGTGCCGTCATCGACCAAACTCCCCAAGCTGGCCAACGCGTGAAGCGCGGCCGTCGCATTACCGTAACTCTTAGTAAGGGACCACGCTATTATCCCGTGCCCAACCTGGGTGGGGTCAGCCTGCGCGAGGCCCGCCTACAGCTCGAATCCAACCAACTGCAAATCGGCGCTATTCTCTACGTTTCCTCCGATGAAATGCCGCAAACGGCCGTCATCGACCAATCTCCCGTAGCCGGAACGCCCTTAGCCCGCGGCGCCAGCGTCGATTTGCGCATTAGCAACGGGCCACTTTCATCGCCCAAACGCGTGCCCAACCTGACGCAGGTCCCCATCGATTCGGCAGAAGACACGCTGCGTAAATACGAGATGCAACTCGGTCGGATCGACAGCCGCATAAATAACGACTATCCCCCCGGAACTATTCTGAGCCAAACACCGGCAGCCAACGCCCGAGTACCGCGCAATACGCGCATCAACCTAAGCGTTAGCGCTCGACGAGTGGACAACGGAGACCAACCATGAGCAGAGCGGAAACCATTCGCATCGCACCCTCTCTTTTAGCCGCCGATTTTTCCCGTTTAGCAGAGCAGATAGAGCGCATCGAAGAAGCCGGTGCCGACCTCTTGCACCTCGATGTCATGGACGGCCGTTTCGTCCCCAATATTAGCTTTGGCATTCCCGTAATCGAATCCATCCGCAAAACGACCCAGCTCCCCTTTGACACCCATCTGATGATCGTCGACCCGCTCCCCTATATCGAAATATTCAAGGCGGCGGGCGCCGATTCCCTCACCATTCACATCGAAGCTTGTCCCGACCCAAAGCCCGCCTTTGCCGCCATGCGCGCAGTCGGTTTAGAGTGCGGATTAGTCGTCAACCCGGGTACGCCCGTCGAGCAGCTTTTCCCCTACTTAGACGAGCTCGATTTGGCCCTGATAATGTCGGTTGAACCAGGTTTTGGCGGCCAAGCCTTCCAAGAACAGGCCCTGGGAAAGATTACAAAGCTGCGCGAGGAAATAGAGCGGCGCGGTCTAGACCTGCCCATCCAAGTCGACGGTGGCGTCAACCCGCAAAATGCCGCCGCCTGCCGCCGGGCCGGTGCCAATCTTCTCGTAGCTGGCTCGGCCGTATTTCGCGCAGACGATCCAGCTCGAGCCATCGCCGATCTACGCCAATAGCCCAGCCGCATTTGTGTTGCTCGATTGAATAGATAACTCTATATTAAGTGTTTCATTGATATTTACGCGCCTCCGGGGCGCGCCGGGCTATGCTATGTTCGACCGATTAAGCGAACGCTTCGACGACATCTTTCGCAACTTGCGCGGCCAAGGGCGCATTACCGAGCGCAATATTGATGAGTCTCTGCGCGAGATTCGCCGCTCGCTCTTGGAGGCCGACGTCAACTTTCAAGTGGCGCGCACCTTTATTCAACGGGTAAAAGACGAAGCGCTCGGCCAGCAGGTCATAAAAAGCCTGACGGCAGGCCAGCAATTGGTCAAGATCGTGCACGATGAGTTGGTCGTGCTTCTCGGGGGCAACAGCGCTCCGATAAAATTGGCAGATCACCCACCTACGATTATCATGATGGTGGGGCTTCAGGGGTGCGGTAAGACTACAATGGCCGCCAAACTGGCTCGACAGTTTAAGGAGCAAGGTCGCCCAGCGCTCATGGTAGCAGCCGATATATATCGCCCCGCTGCCATCGACCAGTTGCAGACCTTAGGCACCTCGATTGACGTGCCCGTGTTCAGCGCCCCTCCCGGCACTGACCCCGTAGCGATTTGCAGCCAAGGCCTCGAGCAGGCGCGGGCGACCAATCGCAGTGTGGTAATCTTTGATACGGCCGGCCGCCTGAGTATTGACGAGTCAATGATGGACGAGTTAGCCCGAATAAAAGAGGTAACTCAGCCACACGAGATTCTTTTTACGGCCGACAGCATGATCGGCCAGGACGCCGTGGAAACAGCCGAGCGCTTTCACGGTCTGCTCGAATTTAACGGCGTTATTTTGACCAAGATGGACAGCGATGCACGCGGCGGGGCCGCACTCTCTATCCGCGAGGTCACCGGCAAACCGATCAAGTTTATAGGCACGGGTGAAAAGGTCGAAGACATTGAGACCTTCCACCCCGATAGAATGGCGTCACGCATTCTCGGCATGGGCGATGTCCTGTCCCTAGTCGAACGCGCAGAAGCCGTTATAGAACACGACAAGGCCGCCCAGATGGAGGAACGCCTGCGCAAGGCGACCTTCACGTTTGAGGATTTCCTCGACCAACTCCAAGCGGTTAAAAAGATGGGGCCTTTAGACCAGCTCATCGGCATGATCCCAGGCGCCGGCAAAGCCATGAAGGGCATGCAGGTTGACGATAACGCCTTTGCCCAGGTAGAGGCCATTATTTCCTCTATGACCACGGAGGAACGACGGCGCCCGCAGGTGCTCAATGGCAGCCGTCGCAAGCGCATTGCGCGCGGCAGTGGCACGACGATACAGGATGTCAATCGCCTCATCAAGCAGTTTCAGGCAATGCAGAAGATGATGAAACAGATGGGGCGGGCAAAATCGGGCAAAATGGGAAGAAAATTCAAAATGCCCTTCGCGGGCTGAACACTAAACAGGAGAGAACTCCATTGGTTAAACTTCGTCTTTCGAGAATGGGAAAAAAGAAGCAGCCCTTCTACCGCATCGTAGCCACGCATGGGACGGTAGGTCGTCAGGGGCAGGCCCTCGACCTAGTGGGCACCTATGATCCTCTGCATTCCATCGTCAAAATTAACGAGGAAAATGCCCTACTCTGGCTCAACCGTGGCGCCGAAATGACCGAAACGGTTGAAGCGCTTTTCCGCAGCCAAGGCGTATTGGCGCGTTGGAAGGGTTTTGAGGGCGCAGTCAAAGAAGGCGCACTCAGCGTTGACAAACCAAAGCGTCGCCGCAAGCTCGCTGCCGCTTCTGCCGCTCCCGTCGTCGCAGAGGAAAGTCCAGCTGAGGAAGCACCGACTGAAGCCCCAACCGAAGCCCCAGCCGAAGAAGCGAGCGAAGAATAAGCTGCCGAGCGGCGTGCAAACGTGGAAGCTGAAAACGCAGATCGCATAGCCGTCGCTTATATTGGCCGCACAAAGGGTGTGCGCGGTCACGTCAAAGCGGAATTGCTCAGTTCGGACCTCCGGCGCTTCGACTCGCTTAAATCGGTCGTAGTGCAAAAACAGGGACAGCCCGACTGCGCACTGCAATTGCAGCACTGGAAACCAGAAGTCTCTGGAATCCTGTTAAAATTTGACGGCATCGATACACCTGAAGATGCGCGCAAAACCTTAGTTAAAGGCTATGTCACTATCGCGCGCACCGACGTGCCGCCACTGCCTTCGGGCACCTATTATGTCTTCGAGCTAGTGGGCAGTCGAGTCGAGGACGAAGCGGGCAGTGAAGTCGGTCAAATCGCCGAAGTATTAGAAATGCCTTCGGCCGATGTTTATGTAGTGCGCGGAGATCGCGGCGAAATACTCGTACCCGCCGTCGCAGACTATATAGTAGAAGTGGATATAGCGAAACGCCGCGTTGTCGTACGTGGCATTGAAGAATTATTGGCGTGAAAATCGATATAGTAACGCTTTTCCCGGATTTTTTTTCGTCGCCCCTAGATGCTAGCATCTTAGCGAGGGCGGCAAAAAACGGTCTGCTCGACGTGGAGACGCACGACCCACGTCAATTTGCAACGGACAAACACCGAAGTGTTGACGGTGAACCCTATGGCGGCGGCGGCGGTATGGTGTTAAAGCCCGAGCCTATATTCGCCCTGTGGGAAGCTCAACAGTTACAGCGAGCACACTGTATTTACCTGACGGCTGACGGGCAGAAACTCGACCATGACCTAAGCGTTGAACTCTCGCTCACAGAGCACTTAGTGTTGCTCTGCGGCCACTATAAAGGGGTCGACGAACGCATACGAACGCACTTGATCGACCGCGAAGTCTCCATCGGCGACTTCGTACTCACCGGAGGCGAACCGGCTGCATTAATTCTCATCGATGCAGTCGCTAGACTCGTCCCAGGTGTATTGGGCAATTTCAGTTCGGCTCTGGATGATTCTTTCCAGAACGACCTGCTCGATTGCCCTTGGTACACGCGCCCGGCCGAATTCAACGGCGAGCCCGTGCCCACAGTACTACAGAGCGGAGACCACGAGAAGGTCCACCGCTGGCGCCGACAACAGGCGCTAAGAAAAACGTTTGAACGCCGCCCCGAGCTCTTGCAAAAGGCGGATTTGGACCGTGAAGACCAGAAACTAGTTTCCCAATGGGAACGAGAAGGGCTGGAATAGGCCCCGTAAACGAGAAGGTAGGCAATGGACGCTAGCATCATGCGCGAGCTGACTTCAGACCAGCTCAAGACCGATTTACCCGAGTTTTCCTCCGGCGACACGCTGCGTATGCACGTCCGCGTTATCGAGGGAGACAAAGAGCGCGTTCAGCTCTTTGAAGGCACCGTAATCCAGCGCAAAGGCTCCGGCATTCAGGAGACTGTCACCGTGCGCAAAATTACCCAAGGGGTGGCGATTGAACGCATCTTCCCCATACACTCGCCGCGCCTGGCAAAAATCGAGTGCACTCGCCGTGGTCGCGTCCGCCGTGCGCGCCTGTTTTATCTGCGCAGCCGCAAAGGTCGCGCCGCACGCATTCGCGAAAAGCGCTAAAAAACGATGGCGGACCACGCCGATCTGCCTTTCACTCGTCAGAATTGGGTTTTTTTTGCCGCCGGCTTGGTGAGTATTGCGTTGGGATATGTATTCTTGCGCATACCACCAGCTGATGGATTTCTCTCCCTTACCCTGGCGCCTGTTTTGCTCGTTTTGGGCTACTGTGCACTGATGCCGCTAGCGATCTTGTACAAGGGGTAAGAAAGAGTAAGTCCCGCGCTCTTAGCGCATCCGGCTCCCTATTAAAGGACAGATCTTATGAAGATCTTGATAGCTGAAGACGACGCCACATCGCGGCTCTTATTGCAAACGACCCTTAAACAATGGGGTCACGAGGTTGTCGCGGCGAGCGACGGCAGTCAAGCTTGGGAAGCTCTACAGCGGGAAGACTCGCCGCACCTAGCCATATTTGATTGGATGATGCCGGGGCTCGATGGGGTCGAAGTGTGTCGTAAGGCCCGCGCTCAAGCCCACATGTCGCACTTGTATATCATCATGCTCACAACGCGCGACACCAAGGACGATATAGCCGAGGCGCTAGAGGCGGGTGCCGATGACTATGTCAATAAACCCTTTAATCGCAAAGAGCTGCAGGCGCGCATCCACGTCGGCGAACGGGTTCTCGAGCTACAAATGGCGCTCACAGCTCGCGTCAAGGAACTCGAAGAGTCCATCCAGCGAGAGAAGCAGCTCCAGGGCCTACTGCCGATCTGCTCTTATTGCAAAAAAATACGCGACGACAATAATTATTGGTCACAGGTCGAGCGTTATATAGAACACCATGCCGATGTTGCCTTCAGCCACAGTATTTGTCCAGACTGTTACGAAAGCGTGGTCAAACCCGAATTAGAAGCCTTTCAGGCTTCGGTCGATGCAGAGAAAAAAGCTAAACACGACCACTAATTCACCAAAAATGGTATAACCCCCAGTGCGCTGCCGTGCACTGGGGGTTTTTGTTCTTTAGGCGCCAAGCGCAAAGCGACTGGAGTAAATGGATTATGAGCAAAGTGAATGCAGGCCCCGTGATCGAGGAAAAAGAGGTAGAGTCTCACGCTCCGAACCTCTATCATTCACACACGCGAGCGCAGCGCATAAATAGCCTCAAAGAGCTCCGCCCCAAAGACCTCGAGTTCTTTCGCCAACAAGGCTACCTAGCCATCGAACAGGTATTCACCGCCGAACAGATTGCCGCAGCACAGCAAGGGATCCAAGACTTGATCGCGGGCAAAAAACCCGATTTCCGCGGCATCCAGCGAGAAGCCGCTGTATCGATCGATTCCGTGCGCCCCGTGCGCAAATTAATGAGCTTTGTCGCCTATGACGAGCGCCTAAAAACCATGGCTCAACACCCAGAGCTACTCTCATTAATACGACGACTCATCGATGACGAACCCGATCTTTTTCAAGATATGGCCCTGCTCAAAGGCCCCGGAGGGCGTGAAAAACCCTGGCACCAAGACAGCGCTTATTTTGATATTGCCATCGACACGCCTGTCATAGGCCTGTGGATAGCACTTGACGAAGCCAACGAGAAAAATGGCTGCCTTCACATCCTACCCGGCACGCATCGCGAAGGCCCGAGCGAACACTTCAAAGTCCGCGATTGGCAAATCTGCGACAGCGCCGTACAGACACAGCGCAGTGCAATCGTACCACTCCCTCCCGGCGGCTGTCTAATATGGCACGGCATGCTGCACCACGGTAGCCCGACCAACCGCTCAGACCAACCGCGCAACGCTCTACAGTTCCACTACAAACCGATCCACAGTGACTCGATATCGACCGACGAGCGCATGCAGCATTTTGGCGGAGCTGTGCGCGGGGCTCAGTGTTAATAGCACGCTTAGTGCGATCGTTTTAGTCCCAGTTCACCGGCGCGAATAAATCGCCCTGCCACCTGTGCGGCCGCATGCTCTGCTGCGCGTTCTGCTGCCCGTTCGACAGTGCTTACGCGCTGCAACCGTTCGACCAAATAGACGGCAAAAAAAACATCACCAGCGCCCGTTGGATCGACGACCTGTGGCACGTTTACAGCCGAGAAATGCGTTTCTTCCCCAGCGGCAGTGCATATATATCCACCGCGCGAACCACAGGTCACAACGACTTCGTCTAAGCTGTACATACGCATCAATTCCACGAGATTACACTGACCCCACGCCAGCAACAACTCCAGCTCCTCTCGTGCCATTTTAACGATTTGAGCTGCCGCCAACACAGAACGCACCTGTGGGGCAATATCTGGCTCTACCCACCCGTCAACCACGCGGCGCGCAAATCCCTGCACATCTACACACACTACCGCATTAATCCCGTTAGAACAGAATGACATCACTTGTTCACTGATATCAAGCGGATGTAACGGCCCCAATACTACGTACTTTACGTGCCCAAATAGTTCGCTTAGTGCGGATAGTTGAATCGGCACAGCGGCTGCTGTCATCTGCTGCCTGCGCGCATCGCCATCGACATAATTGACAAAACTCGTCGTCGCAAGACTATCGCCACAGTGCAGCATAACTCCCTCCCTCTCTAGGGGATTTACCACATCGCTATCGCACGCAGACAAATTGCAGCAGACGGCAACAGACTCTCCTTGCCGCGCCAGCGCCAAACCGCCATATACTACGACCCCGCCGCTCTTATAGACTGCAGCATTATCCTGCACGATACAATCAACCGTCGCCGATCCCACTACGAGCCAATCCGCTTTTTTTGCACCATCGCTCTGCTGCACCGATAATCCCTCTGCCAAAATTTACCCCTATCTCAGCCCGTCCTATTGGAACTGAGCATATGCTTGTCTATCTTCAGATAGGGGACTTATGGACCAGCTCTTATTGGAAAATGCACAGACAATCCGCTATGCACTGCCACTGGCAGTTGTCTGGCTCGTCTGTGCGGGTTTATGCGCCTACACGGCGAGTCAGCGCGGCGAATCAGCGCTGAAGTGGTTACTCATTGGCACACTGGGTGCCCCCCTAGCTCTCTTTGCGGCGCTGCGAACGGGTAAAGTATGTCCCCATTGCCGAAAAAAGATACACCGCAGAGCCCGTCTTTGCCCCCATTGCCAACTACCGCAAACATATAAATACCTGAGCAACGATTTCCGTCCACACCCCGAAGGCCTCATCGCCAACGGAGAAGACGGAGACATTTGAGAGGAGTCTCGCCGTGCCTCCATTCAAAAAGAAACCGCTGCGTCGCCCCGACGGAAAACCCGAAACGCGAACCCCGGATGAGTTGCTCGCCGACGCCGTCGCCAGCGAGGACCTAACCAACCTACCCGGCGCCGGCAAGCCCGTCGATTTAGAGGGCTATTTTGCCAGCGGCGCCGAACACCGCATAGCCAACCGAATCCTCCGCGACAACCAAGTCTTGCCACAGCCATTACAGGAACGGCGCGATGCAGAAAACTTGCAAGCCGAAGCCGAAGCGTACCTCGACCAACAAAGACCGCAGTTGCACGCCTTCTACGAGAAAATACAGTCCGCAACCGCCGTGCTCTGCGCCCCCTTTCCCTCGCGCGCTGTGCTTCTGCAGGTTTTAGACTTCCCGGAATGGCCCGATTATTTTAGCGAACCTATAGCGACTCCCCTACCGAGCCTGCGCGGCTGGTTGCAACAGACGCAAGTCCTAGATAAAGACGTGGCGAGCTATAATCGCCGCATCGAGATAAGCACCGCTCACTATATGGATTTGCTCAACAAGGCCAACTCCTGCATTGACCGCCTCAACAAACAGGTATTGTTCTCGCGCCACCTGACACCCGACCTGCAGTTGCGCCCAATAAAGACCGAAGAGCGAGAAGCAGCGATCCGAGACGAATCGCCGCGTATAAAACTACTGCCAGCAGACTTAAACCAACGCTTAGAAGCATATTACCGACAGACGCGCCCCTCGTTTTGGCGACGCATTATTGCACAATAAATCTCTTGTTTATACTCTGGGAAGTGCCGACAGCGATTAGGGTAGGGGCATTGCTCCCTTACCCCAATCGCTTCAGCCTACTCCCCAAACCACACCCGCGCCGCCGCCCCACCCAGTAGCCACTCTTTCTCGCGCTCACTCAGCCCCAACTCGCGTTCAAATACGGCCAAATGTTCGGCATATGACGCCTTCTTTAACCAATGCTCACAGGGAAACCCCGAGCCCCACATACAGCGTTCAGCGCCATAGGCATCGACGATACAGCGCAACTGCGCGTGCGTATCGACAAAAGGATATGCTTTCTGTGAGGCCGTTACGCCAAAACTCAGTTTGGCATGCAAGTTGGCAAAACGAGCCAAGTCCACTACCGCGCACACAGTCTCGTTTTCTTCTCCCCCTTCGACGCTAGGATAGGCGCAGTGGTCGAGCACGACTGACACAGTTGGAAAGAGCGTCAATAGCTCGCCCAATTCACCAAGGTGCTCCTTGTGCAGATGCGCGCAGATGACCACCCCTAACTCGCGCGCCTTGTCCCATAGTCGCTCCGCGTCTTTATGCCGGAATCCCGAAGGCGAGACTTCCATACGCAGCCCCTTCACATTTGCCCCCGCTACCAAACGCTCCAACTCTACAGCGCTGTCTTCCCCTTCGGGATCTAATGTGCACACACCGACGGCCCAATCCAGATGGGCCCTCGCCGTATCGGCCAACAGAGCATTGTCCCAACGATAGGCCGATCCCGTCTGTATCAATACCACCTTATCGACGGCATTGGCCGCCATCTCGCGCCGCAGGTGTTCAATAGATCCCAGACCCGACACTGGCCGGAAGGGCTCTTCTTTCATTGGATAGCGCTCTTCGTCACCGTGGTATATATGGGCATGGGTATCGATTCGCATAATGATCCTCCGTTTCACAGCAATATATACACAGTGCATCCCCTTGACACATCTCCGCCCCCTTGGCATGCTTACGCCCATACAAAATTAAATACAACGAGGTTATTATTATGCCCGCTGTCATTCGCCAAATTGGCATTCCCGTGCGCTCCGTCAACTGGGTGCACCTACATCCGGGCCAGCAACGAGACGGCTCACCCTGTCTCTACGCCGTCATGGGCCAACAGGCCGCCGGTCTCTTCGTTCTCCAGATCGATATAGACAGCGG
>Ga0055584_100008170_pt1 | contig 10256 bp, 9 predicted proteins | sample OSDHelmetaG_FD_58716 | JGI IMG/M metagenome (GOLD analysis project Ga0055584, IMG submission 58716) | Pelagic marine sediment microbial communities from the LTER site Helgoland, North Sea, for post-phytoplankton bloom and carbon turnover... | ecosystem: Environmental > Aquatic > Marine >...
AGTAAGGGAGGATCGTCTGCACTCACAGTGTGTATCTTACTGGGGATATTGTTGAAAGTAAGTGCAGAGATACAGAAGAAACGCGATGCTGATAGAGCTGCTGATACAGATGTGTCTGATTGGACAGGAATAGAAGACCATAATCAACTACTAGATGTCAACTTGGAAGAAGTAGGTGACGGATTAGATTAATAGATCAATGATATGAATAAAGAGAAGAAGACAAAAATAATTATCAGTGGAGGTGGAACTGGCGGACATATTTTCCCGGCCATTTCTATCGCCAATGCAATCAAAGAAATAGACAACGAAGCGATTATCCATTTCGTTGGGGCGGAAGGACGTATGGAGATGCAGCGGGTTCCCGATGCGGGATATCCTATAGATGGACTTCCTGTTGCAGGGTTTGACCGTAAACATTTGTGGAAAAATGTTCAGGTATTGTGGAAGCTATGGAAAAGCCAACGGATGGCTAAGAAAATCATCAAGGCTTTCAAACCGGATGTCGTGGTCGGTGTGGGAGGATATGCTAGTGGTCCTACATTGAATGTGGCTCATAAGCTAGGCATTCCTACATTGATACAGGAACAAAATTCATACGCCGGAGTGACAAATAAGTTGTTGGGTTCGGGTGCGAATCGGATTTGTGTCGCTTATGACAATATGGAACGCTTCTTTCCTAAAGAAAAAATATTACTCACTGGCAACCCTGTTCGACAGGCTCTCCTCAAGTCTATAGATAAGAAAATAGCAGTTGACAAATTTGGATTGGACCTTGAGAGACCGATATTACTTGTCGTCGGAGGTAGCCTAGGTGCAGGAACAATCAACCAGAGCATCTTGGGAGGATTGGAGAAAATAAAAGAAGCTGACATCCAATTGATATGGCAGACGGGAAAATATTATTATGATGACCTGTCCAAGGAAGTGGAAAAGATGAAGGACAAGTTACCAAAGATGTATATCAATGCGTTTATCAAAGAAATGCCTGAGGCGTATGCTGCTGCAGATTTGGTGATATCAAGGGCTGGAGCGAGCAGCATCTCTGAATTGTGCTTGCTCGGTAAACCGTCATTATTGGTCCCTTCACCTAATGTGGCTGAAGACCATCAAACGAAAAATGCGATGGCTCTCGTTGATAACGGAGCGGCTGAATGGGTCGCTGACAAGGAGGCAAAAGAAAAGCTGATTGACCATGCTATTGAGTTGGTCAGAGATACAGATAGATTAAAAACTATTGGGGCTGAATGCCTCAAAATGGCTCACCATGATGCGGCTAAGATTATCGCTTCAGAAGTTTTAAAATTAATCAAATAATGAAGAATATAGAAGAGATTAAATCAGTCTATTTTATTGGAATAGGAGGGATAGGTATGAGTGCCATAGCTCGCTATTTCTTAGCTCTTGGCAAGCAGGTCGCAGGGTATGATCGTACCGAAACTCCTCTGACAAAGAAACTGGTTGCGGAGGGAGCAATCGTCCACTATACGGATGATGTCACGTTGATTCCTTCGACTTGTTCTATCGAGGATACTTTAGTGGTGTATACCCCTGCTATTCCTCAAGATCATAAGGAATGGAATTTCTTACAGATTGCGGGATATGAGGTCATGAAGCGTGCGGCAGTTCTTGGACTGATTACGCGTGCTACTAAGGGACTTTGTGTTGCTGGTACTCATGGCAAGACGTCAACTTCGACGATGCTGGCTCATCTGATGTATGAGAGTCATCTTGGATGTACTGCTTTTCTGGGCGGGGTGGCAAAGAATTATAATAGCAACTTACTGCTTGCTCCAGAGAGTCCTTATAGTGTGATTGAAGCGGATGAGTTTGACCGTTCGTTTCATCAGTTGTCGCCATGGATGAGTATCATCACTGCGACTGACCCTGACCATCTAGATATCTATGGCAACATAGAGAATTACCGAGAGAGCTTCAGGCATTATATGGGGTTGATACAACCAGGAGGTGTCTTGCTTATAAATGAATCAATTTCCTTGGATTGTCCACTCCAAAAGGGCGTCAGGAGATTTACTTATGGCAGGTATAAAGGAGACTTTCATGCAACCAACGAACAGATTGGAAATGGTCAAATCATTTTTGATTTAGTGGGACCTGATATGCTTATCGAGGGTATCGAACTCGGAGTGCCTGTGGCTATCAATATAGACAATGGGGTGGCTGCAGCATCTATCGCTTATCTTAATGGAGTGACGCCAGAAGAGATTAAAACGGGCATGATGAGTTTCCAAGGGGTTGAAAGACGATTCGACTTCAGAATCAAGAATGATAAACATGTCTATATCAGTGATTATGCACATCATCCTAAGGAGATAGAGAAGAGTATAGCTAGTGTGAAAGCGTTGTATCCTGAGAAGAAGCTTACGGTATTTTTCCAGCCTCATCTCTATACACGTACACGTGATTTCTATAAGGATTTCGCAGCTAAATTAGCACTAGCGGATGAAGTGTTTCTCTTGCCAATATATCCTGCCCGCGAACGCCCTATCCAGGGAGTGGAGAGCGAGATGATTGACCGTCTACTACCCTCATCAATTGGGCATCGGGTGATAAATCGTAATGAAATCACTAAGGTCCTTTTAGAGGATGATGTAGAAGTGGTGTTGCAATTGGGAGCTGGGGATATTGAAGATGAATCAGCCAACATAAAATCAGTAATAGAATCGAAAGAAAATTAGTTAGTGTGTACATAATATGCTCAAACGAACAGCTTACATATTACTCCTCTTTTTGTGTGCATGCACACTGATTGCTACGGTACTCTTCTTTAGAGAAGACCATGGGAATGAGGTTTGTCGTGGATTGAAAGTCGAGGTGCCCAATGTCGTGGATAAGGCTTTTATCACTCAGAGTCAGATAGAATCTTTATTTAAGGTCAGACATTGTAATCCGGTCGGGAAGAAGATGAGGGATATCTCTACTTCGAAACTGGAAACAATCGTCAGAGAATTGGAGACAGTGAGTTCGGCCGAATGCTACAAAAGTACACAGAACAATATAAAGATTATCATTCATCAACGAGTGCCTATATTTAGAGTGATTAGCTCTAATGGAGATAGCTTCTTTGTGGATAAGGATAGACAAATCTTAAAAAGCAACTTGGATTGTGTCGCTTATACCCTTGTTTCGACGGGCAAGATATCGCGTCGAATGGCCACTCAAGAATTGTATGATATGATATTAGAAATTAAAAAAGACCCTTTTTGGGAAGCGCAAATCCAACAAATTTGTGTAAATTCGAAAAATAAAGTATTACTTATCCCTCGTGTAGGGAACCAAAAGATATACATTGGTGGAATGACAGATATATCTCGAAAACTGAACCGCTTGAGACGTTTTTATGACACTGTAATAAAGGAAGTGGGATGGGATAAATATATTGAAATCAATGTATCTATACCCAATCAAATAGTCTGCACTAAAAGAAAATAAAGATCTATGGCTAAAAAAGATATTATAATAGGTATTGCACTCAATTCATCTATGATTTGGGGTGGCGCTGCGATAAGAGAATATGACGACACATTGAAGGTTCTTGCAGCTGTGTCTGAACCTAACGAAAGAAGTGTACGCAAAGGAGTCATTTACAATAAGGATAGTATGGTACAAAATCTGACCAATATTATCAATATCCTGGAAGGAAAAATTGGAAAAGAAATAACAAACGCTTATGTTACTATGGGGGGACAATCCATGGGTAGCAAGGTCAATAGGATAGCTAAGGATATTACTGAGAATGATCGCGTCACACAGGAGTTGGTGGATGAAATGTATCAAGAAGATATCGACAAGGATTATGCCAATGCTCATATCGTAGATGTCATCACTCATGGATTCATGATTAACAACGTGAAGGAACTCAATCCTGTTGGTATTGATGCGGAACATATTATCGGAGAATATCTTAATATCGTGATTCGTGAGGGAAATTATGCAAACGTGAGACAAGTGTTTGACCAAGTTAATCTTCCTATCCTGAATCTCAAACCTTTACCTGTGGCTATCGGCGATATCATCCTCAATGATAATGACCGGAGGTCAGGAGTCGTATTGGTAGATATGGGTTCTCAAACAACAAGCGTAAGTATCTACCAAGATGGTTTGCTCCAGGCATTGTATGTCTTACCTATGGGAGGAGATAATATCGTGTTTGACATCATGAATGAGAGAATTGATTATGATGAGGTGGAGGAACTAAAACACAATAAGATACAATTGACTATCGAAGATAGTAGAAAGAAAGAAGATATAGATATCCCTATCGACAATGGAGAGAGAACCATCAAGCAAAGTCTACTTAACTTCATCGCGAAAGCTCGTGTCGAAGAAATCGTAGAGAATGTGTGGTCCTTGATTCAACGTCATGATTATAGGGGGTTGATGAAGGGATTGATTATCACTGGTGGGGTATCGAAGATGAATGGTATACAGAGCATCTTCGAGAATAGAACTCGTTTCACTCAGATTCAGGTGCGCAATGTACCGACGATTAAGTTGCAAGTTCCTGAGGACCTGAAAGAGACGCAAGTTGGGAATGGACATTTCAATGCGCTACTTGCTGTGCTCAACTCTGGAAGTGAAAATTGTTGCCAAGAACAGCAGTATGTATCGAAAGACCCTCAGCTGTTTAGAAAGGATGAAATTGAGGTGGTTACTTCTACTGGACCGAGCAGAGAAGTTAGTGATGATACTCCTAGCCACGAACCGGCAGTGGAGAGTCAACCTGCTCCAAAAACTCATGCCACTAAAGAAGAAACTCCTATTCATAAACCGACGAGCATAAATGAGAACAAAAAGAAAAAACATAAGAAGAAAAATTCTTTTGTCATCGATTTGTTCGCTAAGTTTACTAAAGCTATTACCAACGATGATGATGAATAAGATTATTCATCTAACAAATAAACAAAAAGAGTAGATATGTTAAATGTAAATCAAACTAAAAATAAATTTGCAGGCATCATCAAAGTAATTGGTGTAGGTGGAGGTGGAAGTAATGCTGTAGATAGTATGTACAAACGAGGCATCAAGGATGTTACCTTTGCTAATTGTAATACTGATGTGCAAATCCTTAACCTCTCCAAAGTACCTACACGTCTTGCTTTGGGTAAAGCTGGATTGGGTGCTGGAAATGACCCTAAGGTAGGAGCTGAACAGGCTAAAGAAAGTATAGAAGATATTAAACAACTGTTTGATGATGGCACAAATATGGTGTTTATCACTGCTGGTATGGGGGGAGGAACGGGTACTGGAGCATCTCCTATAATCGCTCAAGTAGCTAAAGATTTAGGGATTCTCACAGTGGGAATCGTGACTATTCCTTTCCTTTTCGAAAAGCGGAAGAAAATCATACAGGCTTTCAACGGCATCACTGAGTTGTCGAAACACGTGGATGCGCTTCTAGTCATCAATAATCAAAAGATTACGGAACTGTTCCCTGGAACTGAAAAGACGACGCTTACAGAGGGGTTTGAACGGGTGAATGATATTCTTTTCAATGCGACGAAAAGCATCGCTGAAATCATCACTATTGCAGGTAAGGTGAATCTTGACTTTAAGGATGTTACTAAGGTGCTAAAGGATGGAGGACTTGCTATCATGTCTTCTGGAGTAACCAAAGAAACGGATAATAGAATATTGAAGGCAATCAACAATGCACTGTGTTCTCCTTTGTTGCATAACAACAAAATTTCTCAGGCTAGAAAGTTATTGTTCAATATCACTACAGGAAATGATAATCAATTGACAATCCCAGAAATTGATGAACTGACTGATTATTGTGTGAATTTGAATCCGGACCTTGAACTCATCTGGGGAACAACTATTGATGAAAGCAAAGAAAACGAATTTCAAATTACCCTGCTCGCTACGGGATTCAATACGGATAACATTCCTTTTGTTCATGACTACAAAGAGGAACTTGAGGAGGAAAATGAACAACTTATTGCGGAACAAGAGGACCAGATACAAAAGGTCTATCAAAACAATCCAAATAACAACACTAAGATCAATTCGCTCATCTATGTGTACAATATCGACGAATTGGATAATGATATTCAAATAGCTAAAGTGGATGCTTCGCCTACTTATAAGAGAAAACAACTCGAAATATTAGAATTGAACCAAAATAGAAAGAAGAAATTAAAGATTCAGAAGAAACCTAAAGAGAATACAGATAGTATGCTTGATAATGGTGAAATACTCTTTTAAAAGGAACGTATTTCAAACTCGTATGAATCAACAATTTTATAATCATATAAATTAATTATTATGTCATTATTCGAACAAGTAAACGAAGACATCAAAATGGCTATGAAGGCCAAAGACAAAGTAGCATTGCAGACTCTACGTAATGTGAAGAAATATTTCCTAGAAGCAAAAACAGCTCCTGGTGCAAATGATGAGTTGACTGATGCGGATGCTCTAAAAATCATCCTCAAGTTGGCCAAACAAGGTAAAGATTCTGCTTCGGTATATAAAGAGCAAAACCGTGAAGATTTAGCAGCAGAAGAACTAGAACAAGTAGAAGTACTCAATAAGTATATGCCCAAGCAAATGACTGCCGAGGAATTGACTGATGCAATCAAGGCTATCATCTCACAAGTCGGTGCAACTGGTCCTAAAGATATGGGAAAAGTAATGGGTGTAGCGAGTAAGAAATTTGCTGGTGTAGCTGAAGGACGTGCTATATCTACCGAAGTAAAAGCACAATTAAATAGCTTGTAAGCTTATATTTACAAGGAAACTAGAAGCTAGTCAAAGAGTTCCTGCATTATTTTTAATGAGTGCAACTCTTGAAGACTTGAATAGTGGACTTGATAATAATCTAAAATGAGTTGTAGCAACGTTCGCCGTTCGCTACGACTCATTTTGTATAAATGCATGTTGTTATACGTCATACGCAATACGGATACAAGCTTCTCTAAGTCTGCTCCATAGATTACCTGCTGATGCAAGGGACGTAAAGCCACAAAAGCTCCATCCCTGAGGTCAAAATAAGCTGATGGAACATAATCTTCGAGATTTGGAGTAATACCCACAAAATGCATCAGACGAAGTAAGAAGGCTAAATGAAAATTAGCAATGGATTTCTCTGAGGTATCTAACCACTGAATAGAACGGGTCAGAAACACAAATAACGAGTGACTCCCACTCTCTTCTTGCAACAGACCGTAAAGAAATTCACCGAGAAAGAGAACAAGACTCATTTTTGAAGGGTCTGTCATGATATGTATGGCAGGATAATGCAATTTTGCTTCTACAATACGACCAATCCCGTTGCTTGTACGTTGGGTGTAAACGAGGTCTAATATGAAGAGAGGTTGAAATAAATTACGAGATACTTTTGCCTTACGACTGCTCTGCGCAGGAATTAAAGCCGAAATTCGACCTCGCTCTTGTGTATAAAGAGTCACTATATTGCTCTTATCACTGTATTTTATCTGCCGTAGTACGATGGCTTGAAAACTCTGTTGCATATAGCAAAACTACTAAAAAAAGGCACTTTTGAAGAGTAAAATGAAGAAAATGCATCTTTTTTTAAAAAAAACTGCACTATTATTTGGTAATACGAAAAAAGTACGTACATTTGCATCCGCAATAGCAAAACAACTATAGCGATTACCGAAAGGTAATAATGCTGGCCCGTTCGTCTATCGGTTAGGACGCCAGGTTTTCATCCTGGAAAGAGGAGTTCGACTCTCCTACGGGCTACAAATAAAAACAACAACTTAAAATAGGTTAGTCGAATATGGCAAATCATAAATCATCATTAAAAAGAATTCGTCAGGAACAGTCAAGAAGACTATTCAATAGATATTACGCAAAAACAATGCGTAGTGCTGTACGTAAATTACGTGCTACTACTGACAAGAGTGAAGCTGAAGCTATACTACCTAAAGTAACAAAAATGCTTGATAAGCTAGCTAAGGTTAACATTATACACAAAAACAAAGCAAGCAATTTGAAATCAAAATTGACTGTTTTTGTGAACAAGATGGGTTAAAATTTGACTATACTTATATGTATAAAACGAGGGGTTAGACTTTTTGTCTAACCCCTTTGTGTGTCTATATACCTAATACTTTTTCGTTTGTGGACCAAATATTGAGCCTGATAAAAGGGATGAAATAGAGTCCTAAAAAAGGCGCAAAAACAAGTACAAGTTAATGCCTCTATTTTTGACAATAATAAGTCAAAAAAATAGGATAGCACGAAGAAAATGAGTAAATTTGTACTAATAAAATTACTAATAAAATAGTATGGCTCAAGAAACAGAAAATCAAAATAAAGAGAACTATTCAGCATCGAATATTCAAGTCCTTGAAGGGCTCGAGGCAGTACGAAAACGTCCTGCTATGTATATTGGTGATACTAGTCTCAAAGGTCTCCATCATTTAGTATATGAAGTAGTAGACAACTCTATTGATGAGGCTCTTGCTGGTTATTGTAACCACATAGAAGTCGAAATCAATGCTGACAATTCAATCACCGTACAAGATAACGGTAGAGGTATCCCTACAGATTGGCATGAGAAAGAAAATAAATCTGCTCTCGAAGTAGTAATGACCGTACTCCATGCTGGTGGTAAATTTGACAAAGGATCTTACAAAGTTTCTGGTGGTCTTCACGGTGTAGGTGTCTCTTGTGTAAATGCCCTCTCTACCAAGATGATTACTGAGGTAGCCCGTGATGGCAAATTGTTCGAACAGGAATATCACCGAGGACATCCTGTATACGCAGTCAGGGAAATTGGTGCATCGGACCGTACAGGTACTAAACAAACTTTTTGGCCTGATGATACGATCTTTACTGAACTAACTTATCACTACGATATCTTACAGAGTAGACTTCGTGAACTAGCTTATCTTAATGCTGGTCTGACAATCAAATTGACTGACTACCGAGTGCAACATGAAGATGGCACATACAAGACAGAGCTCTTCCATTCTGAAGAAGGACTTAAAGAATTTGTTCAATTTATTGACCAATCAAGAGAAGAATTGATTCCAGATGTTATTCACATCAATACAGAGAAACAAGGTATTCCTGTAGAAGTGGCTATCATGTATAACACTTCATACACTGAGAATCTTCACTCATATGTAAATAATATCAATACAATCGAGGGTGGTACCCATTTAGCTGGTTTCCGTAGAGCACTAACAAGAACGCTTAAGAAATATGCTGATGACTCTAAGATGCTCGATAAAGTCAAAGTTGAGATTGCTGGTGATGACTTTAGAGAAGGACTTACTGCTGTCATCTCAATTAAAGTAGCTGAACCTCAATTTGAAGGACAGACGAAAACTAAACTTGGCAACAAGGAAGTAATTGGCGCTGTAGACCAAGCTGTAGGAGAAGCTCTTAAATATTACTTAGAAGAACATCCTAGAGAAGCTAAGATGATTGTTGATAAAGTTATCCTAGCAGCAAGTGCACGTCATGCAGCACGCAAAGCTCGTGAGATGGTCCAACGAAAGTCACCAATGGGTGGCGGTGGATTACCTGGTAAGCTAGCTGATTGCTCTGATAAGAATCCTGATTTATGTGAATTGTTCCTTGTCGAGGGTGATTCTGCGGGTGGGTCTGCTAAAAGTGGACGTGACCGTAAATTTCAAGCTATATTACCGCTACGTGGTAAGATTCTTAACGTAGAGAAAGCGATGTATCACAAAGCATTGGAAAGCGAAGAGATTCGTAACATCTATACTGCTTTGGGCGTTACTATTGGTACAGAAGAAGACTCTAAAGAAGCAAACATAGACAAGCTTAGATATAAAAAGATTATCATCATGACCGATGCCGATGTCGATGGTTCACACATCGACACATTGATTATGACTTTCTTCTTTAGATATATACCTCAACTTATTCAAAATGGCTACTTATATATAGCTACTCCTCCATTGTATCTTTGCAAGAAAGGAAAAGCTTCTGAGTATTGCTGGACCGAAGAGGATAAGCAAAAGTTTATTGAAGAATACGGTAAAGGAGAAGAAAGTGCTGTACACTCTCAACGATACAAAGGTCTTGGAGAGATGAACCCTGAACAATTATGGGAAACAACCATGAATCCAGAGTTCCGTATGTTGAAGCAAATTACAATTGATAATGCAGCTGAAGCTGATCATATCTTCTCGATGCTCATGGGTGAGGATGTAGCTCCTCGTCGTGAATTTATAGAAGAAAATGCAACGTATGCAAATATTGATACTTAGTCTTTACAGACATAAAAT
>Ga0055584_100008171_pt1 | contig 10254 bp, 12 predicted proteins | sample OSDHelmetaG_FD_58716 | JGI IMG/M metagenome (GOLD analysis project Ga0055584, IMG submission 58716) | Pelagic marine sediment microbial communities from the LTER site Helgoland, North Sea, for post-phytoplankton bloom and carbon turnover... | ecosystem: Environmental > Aquatic > Marine >...
GTGACTAGGTGTACCTGATTTTCGTCGCTGTTGAAGCCGATGCTAGTGTCAGACACATCATTGGCGATGATCATGGCCACTTGTTTACGTGCCAGCTTGGCTTGTGCGTGCTCGATAAGCTTTTCTGTTTCTGCGGCAAAGCCAATGCAAGTCGTGTTAGGGAAGTCTTTAGCCACGGTGGCTAAGATATCCGGGTTCTGAACAAGTTCTAGACTCAGGCCAGAATCAGGCCCAGTCTTTTTCATCTTTTGTTCAGCGACTTCGCTAGGGCGGTAATCGGCCACGGCGGCGCTGGCAATAAACACATCGGCATTTTGGCAAGCAGCTTGGCAGGCGGCAAGCATATCGCGAGCACTTTGCACTTGGGTGCACTGCAAATCAGCGGGCACGGGTAGGTTAGTCGGGCCGCTGATCAGGGTTACGTGAGCGCCAGCTTCTACGGCGGCTTGGGCTAGGGCATAACCCATCTTGCCGGAGCTATGGTTGCTCAGGTAACGTACTGGGTCGATAGCTTCCCGAGTTGGGCCAGCCGTAATAACCACTTTTTTGCCTTGTAGGGCGTGGCCAGTAAATACCTGTTCAAGGTCTGCAACTAGCTGGCTAGGTTCTAGCATGCGGCCAGGGCCAACATCGCCACAGGCTTGTTCACCACTGGCTGGGCCTAGTAAGGCAAAGCCACGCTGGCTGAGCAATTTGGCATTGGCCTGCGTGGCTTGATCAGCCCACATGGCCTGATTCATGGCAGGTGCTAGTAGTACCGGTGCTTGAGTGGCTAGGCAAAGGGTGCCAAGTAGGTCATCGGCTTGACCTTGGGCTAGGCGTGCCATTACTTGCGCGGTGCAAGGGGCCACCAAAATAGCGTCAGCCCAACGGGCTAGCTGTATGTGGCCCATGCCGGCTTCGGCACTAGGGTCCAGCAAATGCTGATGCACGGGGTTGCCCGATAGCGCTTGTAAGGTAAGGGGGGTAATGAATTCCGTGGCACCACGCGTCATGACGACTTCAACTTGGGCACCGGCGGTGATGAGTAGGCGCACTAGCTCTGCGCTTTTATAAGCGGCGATACCACCACTTATGGCAACAATGATGTGCTTGTTTTGGAGCCTAGACATAGCTTAAATCAGATCGTTATGAGAGCTCATAACCATAGCATAATCAGATAAAAAATGGACCAGACAAGAGTCTGATCCATTCAAAATAAATGTCAATTAGTGAGTAATCACTGACAGTGTTGGGCTAGGCCTTGCTGCCGTTTGTAACAAAATCGTTAACGGCGCGCAAAATATCTTTGCGACTCACCTGGCCCACTAGTTTGCCGTCTTCTACTACTGGTATACGGCGGCGTCCGCGATGGATAAATTGTTCGGCGACAGCGATAATGTCGGTGTTGGCATCAACGGTATCAACGGTGCGAGTCATAAACTCCCCCACAGTACCGCCCACTTCTTCTTCGTGATAGGTCTTGTCGAGAATGCCGCGTAAGCAATCGACTTCTGACATGATGCCAATAAGCTGGCCATTGTTATCGGTAACGGGGGCGCCAGATACCTGTGTTTCACTAAAAACACGAATGGCCTCAAACAGGTCCATGTCTTCAGTAAAGGTGATAAGTTTGCGCGTCATATAGTCAGAAACTTTGACGGATTTAAGCATGACCGATTTCCTTTTATTGTTGTGAGTACACCTATAACATTAAACCTTTTTGCAGTGCTGTCAATGCCTTAGCCCTCTGCAATAGTCGAAGCCAGAGTGATATCATGATTCCAGTTACCAAGTTATTGTTATTATCGAGGTCATAAATGCCAGAATTACCCGAAGTAGAAACTACCTGTGCCGGCATTGCTCCACATATTACTGGGCAGCTATTGCGCAAGGTAGAGGTGCGTGATGGGCGTTTACGCTGGCCTATTCCAGAAGACCTTAACGAAATAGTTGCAGGGCAAACTCTGGTAAAAGTAACCCGGCGTGGCAAATATGTGCTTATGCATTTTCAAACGGGTGGTCTGATTGGGCATCTTGGTATGACCGGTAGTATGCGTATTGTTACTGCGGACGAACCACCGGCTTATCACGACCACTTTGATTTATGCTTTGATGATTGTCTGGTGCGCTACCGTGATCCTCGGCGCTTTGGCAGTTTGCTGTGGCAAGACTATCCCTTGGAAGAGCATGCATTGCTGGCTGATTTAGGCCCAGAACCGTTAACCGATGATTTTAACGTGGATGTTTTGCACACTGCCTGCAAGGGCAAGAAGCAGCCTATTAAGACTCTTATCATGGACAGCAAAAAGGTCGTGGGGGTGGGTAATATCTACGCCAACGAGGCCTTGTTTATGGCAGGCATCAATCCTAATCGCCAAGCAGGCCGAGTCAGTAGGAAGCGTTTGGCGGTACTGGTAGAAGCTATCAAGCAAGTGTTGGCAGACGCTATCAAGCAAGGTGGTACCACTTTGCGTAACTTTGTCGATAGCGAAGGCAATCCCGGCTATTTCAAACAGCAGTTGCAAGTTTATGGTCGCACGGGCAAGCCTTGTAGGCATTGCGGTGAAGCCCTAATAGAGGTGCGCTTGGGGCAGCGCTCAACGGTTTATTGTCGCCACTGCCAGCGTTGATGCCGCTAGATAAAGTTAGATGCCTATTTTACTGAGTTGATCGGTGACTTCGCGCAGGGTGGCGCTGAGGCGGGGAAATTCCGTTTCTAGTTCAATGGCTAGATTACTAAGCTCGTCGTTGGCAGCTGGCTCACCACCTTGATTGTTTACTTGCTTGTCGATGTCTTGTAGTAGATTACGCAACTGGGCTTGCACCTGTGCATCGTCAATCTGGTGGTCGTTTAGCTCTTCGTGTAGTTTTTGGATGAGCTTTTGTAGTTGTAAAGTTTCCATTGTCGGCCTCCTAAAATAACGTTCGCCTAATTAGCATACGCCTTATTAATCAGAAAATCCGCTGCCAGGTCAAAATTTAGACATAAAAAAAGAGGATCTGCCAAATAGGCGTAATCCTCTTTATATCAACTAGCGAACTTGGTGCTTAAGCAGCAGTCAGCTTAATGTACTTAGCCATTAAATCGTCTTCAGATTCAACATTGTCTGGATCTTTTGGAATGCAATCTACAGGGCATACTTCAACACACTGAGGCTCGTCATAATGACCCACACATTCGGTGCACTTGTTAGGGTCGATTTCATAAATTTCTTCACCCGGAGCTATGGCCTCGTTAGGGCATTCGGGTTCACAAACGTCACAGTTGATGCAGTCGTCGGTGATAATTAGAGACATTTCGTCTTCCTCTATTACAATGATCTTACCGTTATTAGCTAACGGTTTAAATGTTGTTGCATGGCTTCTGCCACAATGGGGTGTACAAATTGGGAAATGTCACCGTTCAATACGGCAACTTCCCGCACCAAGGTAGAGGAAATAAACGAATGCTTCTCCGCTGGGGTCAGAAACATACTCTCTACATCAGGTGCTAATACGCGATTCATATTGGCCATCTGAAACTCATACTCAAAGTCAGATACGGCACGCAAACCGCGTAAAATTATATTGGCATCCTGCTTCTTTAATAAATCGGTTAGCAGTCCATTAAACCCAATAACTTTCACATTACCCAAAGGCTCGGTAATAGTGCGAGTCAATTCTACGCGCGTTTCGAGTTCCAACAGAGGCCTTTTCTTAGGGCTTGCTGCCACGGCAACAATAACTTCATCAAAAAGTCGTGAAGCGCGTTCAATCAGATCCATATGACCATTGGTAATAGGGTCAAAAGTACCCGGATAGATAACTGTATTCATAGGCTTTGGCTGTCTAAAAATAATTCGCGTCTATTGTACAGGCTGAAAACCCCCGAATACTAATCGAATTGCGACCTGAGAACAATAAATTTCAACATGGAATAAAAGAATGATTTAATATAACTATATGCTATAAAAATGGGCGCCTTTGCTGCCACCAGTCGCCTGCTATAGTTAGCGCTTGCTGCCGGTCGGAGGTTAGCTTAAGCAAAAGCACAATGGCCGCCGTGGTGCTGACTACGGCAGCTTCACCATAAGTATCTATTTTGTCCCCCAGCCATACCTCTTTAAGCTGAGCGGCAGACAACTGTGCCGGTGCCTCTACACGTTTTTCCAATAATCGCGGCCACGGTTGATTGCCATGTTCGTGCTCGTCGGCCCACTGCAAATCGCAATCTGTATCGGGGCGTATTTCGGCTTCGCCACCATCACCACGAATGGTCAAGCTACGTGGCTGTTGTAACAGCAGCGCTGCTTGCTGATGCAAAGGGCCATAGGCTGGGTGAAATACACCGTCGACAGTGTGTTGTGCTTGGGTAGGGTTAAGCAGTCGAGTTAACGTGTGCACCGGCGAGCGTAAGCCAAGAATATTACGCAAGTTGATCATATGGTCTAACTCAGGGCTCAATTGCTTGAGGCTCATAAAGCTAAAGCTGCTAGCGGTAAGCTGTTGTTCAGCTTGTTGCCAGTCACTGGCAGGAACAATGCCTAATTCCGTTAACAGGTCTTCGCTGTATACACGACCTGTAGTGTGGCCTTTGGCACCATGCATAAATACCTTATAGCCTTGCTGGCTAACGAGTATTGCGGCCAGCAAGAACCAAGCTTGGTGACGTTTTTTACCAGCATAGGTAGACCAGTCCAGATCAACTTGCAGATTAGGCATGGGGTTTTGTGCGAAGCCATTATGTTGGCGTACTGCGTCGACGAAGCCCGCTAGCTCAGCAGCACACTCTTCTTTGTGGCGTAAGAGCATCAAAAATGCACCTAGTTGCTCTGGTTCAACCTGGTCCTTAAGCATCATGGACATGGCCGCCAAAGCTTCTGCGCGTGTTAGATCACGACTACCGCGCTTACCCTTGCCAAGAGTTCGTACATACTGTGCAAATGGATGTTCTATATTCACTTATCTAGCTCGCTGTGTAAACGCTTAATGGTGTCAGAAAGTTGTTCCAAGTGGGTCACTTCGGCGCTAGCTGGAGCTTGATGTGAAGGCCAAGTTTGCTGGTCTAGGTTAACCCATACCGTATGCATGCCGACATTTTGTGCGCCCAAAATATCTGCCTCAGGGTTGTCGCCAATATGAATCACGCGTTGGGCGGGTATTTGCATGTGCTCAAGGGCTTGCACGAACATGTCTGGGGCTGGTTTAGAAATACCGACTTCGGCGGAGTTAAAGCCAAAATCAAATAAATGGTCTAGGCCAACTAATTTCAAATCAGCATTACCATTGCTGAGGGCACCTAAGGTGTAATTTTGATTTAGCTGTTCTAGTTGGCTTATGGCCTGGGGAAAAAAATTAACCTGATTGCGGGCGGCGAAGTAAACCTTAAAGCCGTCAGCGGCCAGCTGTTTAACCTGTTCAGGATTGTAACCGCTACGCGTTAAGCCGAGCTCTAGCAATGCCAAGCGCAAACGGCTCATATCGTGGGCCAGCAGTGGCTGATGTAGCAGAACTTCATCGCGTAGCTGATTGAAGTCCTTAACTGTGTAGCGCTGCGTAAAGGCAGGAGCATGTTCTGCTAGCCAGTCAATAAGTATCTTGTTGGCAGCATGAATGACAGGGCCAACTGCCCATAGGGTGTCATCTAGGTCGAAGGTAAGGGCCTTTATCATGGTTTAGTCTTTGCCTTGTTTGCGAGCGCGAGGATGGGCCTGATCATAGACCTGAGCCAAATGTTGATAGTCTAAGTGAGTATATACTTGGGTGGTGCTGATGTCAGCGTGGCCAAGCATTTCTTGTACCGCGCGTAGGTCGCCACTTGATTGCAGCATATGGCTGGCAAAGCTGTGGCGCAACATATGTGGGTGCAGCTTTAAGCCAAGGCTTTGGGCTGCCTTGTCCATACGCAATTGTATTGAGCGGGGGGAAATAGAACGTCCATGTTGGCTTAAAAACAACGCCTGAGTGGGTGCTTTTATCAACAGATGCCGTTGCTTTAACCATATTTTAAGGGCTTTGCAGGCTTGGCCACCCATGGGTACTTCTCTGGTCTTATTGCCCTTGCCTGTAATACGGAGACTCTTGTCAGATAGGTCTAAATCTGTGATCTGGAGGCTGGCAAGTTCGGCCAAACGCAAACCGCTGGAGTAGGTCAGTTCGAGCATGGCTTGATCACGCGCCTGTAATGGATCAGAAATATCAAAAGACTGATCTAGCAGCTGTTTAATCTGTTCTGTATCTAGGTGTTTAGGTAGTTTCTTACTAGCTTTAGGGGCCTGAACACCCGTGACAGGATTGTTCTTGCGCTGCCCTTGGCGTTGCAGGTGCTGGAAGAAGCTGCGCCAGCTAGAAAGCAAACGTTGGCAGCTACTAGCACCTAGGCCTGCAAGGCGTGCATCCTGCAAGGCTTGGCGAATAGTGTCTGTTTGCACGCCCTGCCAGTCTTTTAGCCCACGTGTGTCGGCACTTAAGGCAAGTTTGGTGAGGTCGCGCCGGTAGGCTTGTGTTGTGTGCTCAGAATAAAAGCGAATTTGTCGCAGGTAATCGAGAAATTCTGTAGCCTGTACAGTAAAGCTGTCAGGCATCTCGCTGCGAGTCATATTATTGGCCGCAGATACGGCCAATAACTCGGCTGCAAACGGCAGCAACATGGTTGAGGAACAGAGTATCAAGTTCCTCTGTGTAATGATTGGCTGAGGTGCTAGCCACGATCACCACGGCAATTGGTTGCTTGTCTACGTGAATTGGCAGGATGGCGCAGGACTGCATCGGCTCATCTGTATCGGCAAGTAAGTCCGCCAAGGGAGCGCCTTGCACTGTGCGACAAAAGGCCCAAGCTTTTTCGGCTAACAAAGATAGCAAGGCATGTTGCTCTGTATCCGTAGCAAGTTGAATGAGCTGGTCGTGCTCTTCTTGTGTTTCTTGCAGCAAAACTAAACGCACCGCGTGGGCATCAAATTCACTAATAAAGCTGGTATTCAAAGCGCTAGCTGCTTCGGCAAGCGTGCTGCAACCGCTAAGGGCAACCACCAAACGTTTGGTTTTTTCAAACTGCACATCGTTACGGCGTGCAGAATGCAGCAGTTCCGATAACTTGTTGGCATAATCCTGAATACGCTGACGTAGGGTTTTAACCTGGCGCTCAACCAAAGACGTGGCGCCACCACATTCATGATCTAGAATCTGATGCTCCAAAGCCTGTGGGTGCTGTTGCAAAAATTCGGGATGTTCACGTAAGAACACCAAGATGTCTTCGTTGCTTAGCACGCTGTCGCCACCACCATCAGCAGAGGGCTTGGTCAGTTTGGATTTTGCCTGACTCATAAACGCAGTTGTCCTTCGTATACGTGGGTGGCTGGGCCTGTCATATGCAAAGCCTGGCCGGGTCCTGCCCATTCTATCCGCAGATCACCACCGCGTAAATGTACGAGAACATCTTCGTCTAGTAGGCCTTGCAGTATGCCGCTGGCAACGGCAGCGCAAGCGCCAGTGCCACAGGCACGGGTTTCGCCTACACCGCGCTCATGTACGCGTAACTTGATAGTCTTACGGTCAATAATCTGCATAAAACCAATGTTGGCTTCTTGCGGGAAACGTGGATGCTTGGTGAGCTTGCTACCTAGTTGATTAACTGGTGCCTGTTCAATATCGTCAACTAGCACTACCGCATGAGGATTGCCCATGGAAACAGCGCCAATGGTATAGTTTTGGCCATCTTGATCGATGGTATAGGTAGTCGCTTGCGCGTCTGCTGTAAACGGAATGTCAGCTGGGGCAAACACAGGCGCGCCCATGTCCACTTGAACCTGATCGTTATCGCGCATGTGTAGAACAATGCGACCCTTGGCGGTTTCTACGGCAATATCACGCTTACCCGTAAGGCGCTGGTTATGTACAAATAAAGCAAAGCAACGAGCGCCGTTACCGCAGTGCTCGACTTCGTTGCCATCGGCGTTGTAAATGCGGTAACGAAAATCAACATCAGGGGTGCGAGGTGTCTCTACCAACAATAGCTGGTCAAAACCAATGCCCGTGTAGCGGTCACCCAGTTGGCGAATTTGTTCAGGGCTCAAGCGGCCACGCTGGGTGATCATGTCGACCACCATAAAGTCGTTGCCTAGACCATGCATTTTGGAAAATCGTAATTGCATGGGCTTAGTCCTTTGGCAGCAGCTTTTCGCGCGCCCATAGGTCGGCAAGCTTTTCACGTTCGCCGATTAGGTGCATCTGGTTACCATCTACCATCACTTCTGCCGCGCGTGGACGAGTGTTGTAGTTGGATGCCATGCCAAAACCGTATGCGCCAGCGGAGCAAACCGCTAGCAGGTCGCCGGCAGCGATGGCCAGATCACGATTTTTGCCTAAAAAGTCGCCGCTCTCACAGATAGGGCCAACAATGTCAAAGTTGTGCGTGTCAGCTTCTGAAGTTAAGTCAGCAGGGATAATATCCTGCCAAGCACCGTAAAGTGAAGGGCGGATAAGGTCGTTCATGGCACCATCGACGATAGCAAAGTGCTTGTCTTCGTTGTTCTTTAGGTATTCAACCTGAGTTAGCATAATGCCAGCGTTGGCGCTGATAGAGCGGCCTGGTTCAAACACTAGATCAAGGTCACGCTCGCCTATGTGAGCCTGGATACGCTGAATAAATTCAGTGATAGACAAAGGCTCTTCATCGGCGTAGTTCACGCCTAGCCCGCCACCCAGGTCAAGGTGTTGAATAGCGATGCCCATGCCAGCCAATTCATCGATCAATGCAAGCAGGCGGTCGATAGCGTCCAAGTACGGATCAATTTCTGTCAGCTGAGAGCCAATATGACAATCTACACCTACTACTTCTAGGTTAGGCAGTTCATGTGCACGTTGATAGGCAGTAGGTGCCTGCTTGATGCCAATACCAAACTTGTTTTCCTTCAGGCCAGTAGAGATATACGGGTGGGTGCCCGCGTCTACGTCTGGGTTAATGCGAATAGAAACAGGCGCTGTCTTGCCCATGTCTGCCGCCACTTCTTGTAGTAGTTCCATTTCGGCTTCGGATTCGATGTTAAAGCAGTGTACACCCACTTCAAGGGCGCGGCGCATTTCATGTGCTTGCTTACCTACACCAGAGAACACAACTTTATCGGCATCAGCACCAGCGGCCAAAACACGCTCTAGTTCACCTACAGAAACAATATCAAAGCCTGCGCCTAAACGTGCCAGAATGTTAAGTACGGCCAAGTTAGAGTTGGATTTGATGGCGTAGCAAACAAGGTGATTGTCGCCAACTAGGGCCTGAGTGTAGGCCAAGAAGTTACGCTCAATGGTATCACGTGAGTAAACGTAAGTAGGGGTGCCAAATTCGCTGGCAATAGCACTAACAGGCACATCTTCAGCAAATAGCTGGTTGCCGCGGTATTCAAAATTATCCATCATATTAGGAGCTTTGTTGCGTATTATCCTGCTCTGGTAGGTAGAGTTCGCCAGTTTGGCCACAAGCCATTAGGCCTAGGCAAATAAAGATGACGGCAGCTAGCTTTTTCACAGGGCACCCACAACAATTTAATCAAAATTAACAATACTAGAATTATCCCACAGATTTGCGTGTAGGTCGAAACAAAGGCACCGCAAAAGGTGAGTTCAGGATATAATAACCAGTATCTAATCAATGACTAGTCCTGTTTATCTACACAGACAGGGCGATAATTGGAATGCCTTATGAATGAAGCTCAGTACCACGCCCAGTTAGATAACCTAATGGTGGAGTTGGAAGATATCTTAGATGAAGCCGAAACGGACCTGGACTTTGTCACTAGTGGCGGTTTGATGACCATTACTTGTGAGTCGGGTGTGCAACTAATTGTGAGCCGTCAGGCGCCTTTGTTGCAGCTATGGCTAGCAAGTCCAGCAGGTGGTATGCGTTTTGTGTTTGATAGCGACACCAATGCTTGGCAGCAAGACGACGAGCAAGCCACAAGCTTCGGTACCGTAATGGGACAGATTCTGGCTCAGTTTGCTGGTGAAGAACTGGACTGTAAAAGTCTAGACTCTATCGATTAACCACTAAATCTGATTCTTGCGACGGTGCGAATAGGCCGCTGCAGCTTAGCGGCGGGCCGATTATGACGCCGCCGAGCATGACTGCTAGAACATGGATAAGCGCGAGGACTGTTTGAGGCCTGTAGTTTGGGCCGAGTTCCGCAGCGCCCATGGGCTAGAAGGCACGCACAGGGAAGGTGGCGAAGCCAGCCAAGGAAGTAAGGCCAGCTGCTAAGCTGCAGTGGCCTATGATGGGCTGGCACTGGCCGAAATTAACGT
>Ga0055584_100008172_pt1 | contig 10254 bp, 4 predicted proteins | sample OSDHelmetaG_FD_58716 | JGI IMG/M metagenome (GOLD analysis project Ga0055584, IMG submission 58716) | Pelagic marine sediment microbial communities from the LTER site Helgoland, North Sea, for post-phytoplankton bloom and carbon turnover... | ecosystem: Environmental > Aquatic > Marine >...
GGGGGGAATACCGTGAGAGGTGCATTCAAATGCTTCGTGTTCTTTCAGTTTTAATCCTGGCTGTATTCGCCAGTCTTTCTACTTCAAATCTTGCTGCGCAGGATTTTACACTTCTGATCAGTTCGCCTGCGAATGGTGCCGTTGGAGCGTCGATAGATCAGGTCGCTGTCTTGGACAACAACGTTGCGAGTGATGTTGCAGGTTGGTCCTATGGTGTTTGTCATGATATATCCATTCTCACCTTGACCGATGTTGTGGATGGTTCCACGACCGAGATTGTCAAGAATGGATCTGCTCCTGATTTCAATCAGGTCAATGTTCTTACAGAAGGATATACCGTCGGGCTTGTGATTTGCTTCACCGGTTGCGCCACACTGGGTGGGGGAGTCGGATATGAACTGAATGTGGCTTCCTACTCTTGTGATAACGAGGGCATCTCTACGACGAGTTTTTGTAATACTTTGGGAGCCCCCGCAGTTGAGACCGTCATCGTGGTGAATGGTTCTTCTGTTGTCCCTGATCAACAATCTGGAACGATCGAAGTCTTGGGTGTTCCCGGGCCTTCATACAGTTACTCTGCACCCACTGAGAGTGTGACCTTTGATGGTACAACGGGAGCAGGATCTTTCACGGCAGCTATTTCTGTCGCAGAGATCGACAATTCCGCCATTGGCGCACCTTTTCCGAATCCTACTCAGGGCTTCTCTATGGGACTGGCCAGTGATGATTCATTGCTGACCCCTCTTTCCGTCACAGAATCCCTTCCGTTTTCCGCGGATTTTGCAGAGTCCAGTATTCTTGCCGGTGGCTGGACTATTGGAGTTGTCTACAGTTTCACGGGGGCAAACACTCTGGCTTTCGATTCCTCCTTGGAAGTTGTGTTGGTGGATTACGATACGGTAGCCGGTGGATTAGCCGGTTCTGTCGATAACGTAGTGACCACACTCAGCTGGAGTAATGGTTTGGGAAGTCCTCCTGTAGAAAATGTTATCGTCGTTGCTGGAAGCTCGATCGCTCCAGCTCTTGAGGATGGAACGATTACATTAGAGCCCTTCAGTGTTCCGGCAGCTGAATTCAATTTCTCTGCACCGTCTGCCACCATCAATTACGATGGAAACACCGGTTCTGCGTGTTTCACCTCTGCTTTCAGCATTTCCGAGGTCGATAACAGTGCGTTAGGAGCCGATTTCCCGAATCCGAGTCAGGGATTCTCCATGGGAATGTCGAATGACAGCAACCTCCTAGAGCCCACTGGTGTGACAGCAACTCTGCCATTCGATGCAGATTTTGCTGAAGGCGGACTTTTCGCTGACGGGTGGACCATCGGAGTTGTCTACAGTTTCACAGGCGGAAACACTCTGGCCTTTGATACGGCGATTGACGTCGTTGCTGTAGATTACTGCACAGTTGCTGGGGCCCTCTCTGGAACCAGTTCCACAGAGACCACTTTGGCCTGGTCTTCCACATTGGGAAGCCCTGCTGTTGATAACGTCGTCGTCGTCAATGGATCTTCTGTCGAGCCAACGCTCAATAATGGAACTCTGACGCTTCAGCCGGTCTTTGATATTCCGTTTATTCGTGGAAACTGTAATGGAGACTCCGGAGTCAACATTGCGGACGGAATCTGGATCCTGAACGAGCTTTTCCTTTCAGGACCGAGTGGAACATGCTTTATCTCATGTGACGCGAACGAAGATTCGAAGTATGACTCTGCAGACGCGATCTTCATTATTAGCTACCGTCTCCTTGATGGTCCTATGCCTTCGGCACCGTTCCCCGAGTGCGGAGCGGTTGCTGGTTCAGATTGCGATGCGACGAGTTACTGTCCCTGATTTACAGAAACAGACTCAATATTGAGTTGAAGTCAGTCAGTAGAGACATTTTTGGGGCCGGGATGAATCATCCCGGCCCCATTTTTAATTAACGAGGTCGCTTCAGATAAAGACACCGCACGATTTGTACTGAAACTTGTTCATACACGATTTTCGATCTATGGAAGTCGCGTCGCAGAGTCTCAGTTGGGAATACTTGCCGGGAATTTATCGAGGATAAAAGTGCGCTACTCTTCTCAAGGTCATTATTGAAGACGAAGTCTAAGAGTCTCTGTGGAGTTCTTTCGGCATTCATTCCCTGAATACGGTAACGAGTTCCTGAAACGCGGAGAAGATTGCGGTGGTTGAATATCAATAGGGGGGGGAAGGACACTCCCTGGAGATCAAAATCAAATGTGCCGTAGACAGTTTCGAGGACTGTCAGTAAGTTTGAAGCACCAGCACCGGAGTTCTTGAACTCCAAAATCCACAGGATCTTCCAGTCCTGTCCATTCCTCTTCTTGCACGACAAATCATGCATTGTCCATCCGGGACCAAAGTGTTTATGAAGCTCCCCCGAGTTTCCTAACGCTCAAATTTCGGATTGTTTTAACACTTGTAATTTTTCCCCCTATTCGGAGTCATTCCGAAGGAACCGTTAGAGTTGGAAGGCTCTGTCGATTCCAGACGAATCTCTGAAGTGTCCCTCGAGACGAGGAGAGTAGTGATGAACCGCAGTCTCTCGCGCCTCTACAGCGCATTGTTCGCGGTGGTTTTCACCGTATTTGGAACCCACCTTTTTGCCCAGAACGCATTATCCATTACCAATGGATCAACTGCGGGATTGGCACCAGAAACCATGTCGGTCCTGATGGACGCAGACGCAGGTGTTCAGGGCTTCGTCCTGGCAATCACCTACGACACCAGCTTGCTGGCTGTCAGTAATGTGAGTGCCGGTCAAGAAACCCTGTCTGCCGGCGCTGAGCTCATCGTCCCCGAAACATTGGGTGCTGGTTTTACTCTTGGTGTCGTTATCGATGCTACAGCTCCCTTTGACGGGCAGGAAATTCCTGCTGGAGCCGGGCTTGAGATCGCTACCTTTACCATGACACCGCTTTCGCTTGTCACTGTCGATACCGACACTGCCATTGCGTTCTCAGATGGTGTTTTGAACAACCCACCGCTATCGAACATTATTGTCCAGAACGGACAGAGTATCGATGCGAACACTGGGCTGGAATTGAATGATGGGTCCCTGACTCTTCTTCCTCCTCCGCCTGACACGATGCGTATCGAGGATTCCTCGATCGACTCTGACGGAAGTGGATCTGCTAGAGTTCTTCTTTCGAACTCCAGTGGCGATGCACAGGGATTCGTTCTCTCGATCACACATGACCCGGCATTTGTTAGCCTGGTAGACATCGATCTTGGTAGCAGCACAAACTCAGCTGGTGCAGAGCTCGTTGTTTCTGAGCTTTATGCAACGGGTGGAACCCTCGGAGTTGTTCTCGACTTCGAAACTCCCTTTGACGGCCAGTCCATTGCCGCAGGAAACGATAATCACATCGCTTCCTACGTCTATTCTTCACAGATTGATATTGAAGATCCTGCGCCGGCACAATCCACAGCGCTTACCTTTGAGGATGGCGTATTGGGTAGCCCTGCCCTTGACAACGTGATCGTTGTTGGAGGTATTTCCCTGAGTCCAACACTCGAAAATGGTAGCTTGACCATTCTTCCGACACCTCCTCCTCCAGTCTTTGATACCGCTTTCTACATTGGTCAGCGTGATTTTGGTGAGACCGGTACGAATGGTGGAATCGGATTCCCAGGTCAGGACATCGAGTTTTGCTTCTTCTACAGTGACCCTAACGACAACCTTCAGGGTGTTCAGCTCGCTGTTTGTTACGATGATCTTACTTTAGTTGACGGTACCTTCAGTATCGCCGGCTCCATTGCTGAAGAACTGGGTGCCGAATTCGTGCATTACCAGATCGACAATGATGACAATGACGGTGACGGACGCGAGCTTGTTGCTGGTATTCTCATGGACGCATTGCCGCCCTTCGAGAATCAGCAGCTTCCCACTACAGCTACTCCGCTCTTAATCGCTTGTGTTGATGCTGAGGTTGATAGTGGAGCCATTTGTGGTGACACGTTCAGCATTGATTTCTGTGACGGCATCAACGGTAACGGAATGGTTGCCATCAATAACCTTGCGGTTATCAACTACGAGTCCGTCCAAGAGTTTGAGCGTTTGGGTGCAACATACGAGATTATCCCTGTTCCTGCATTCCTTCGTGGAGATTGCAATACGGATACAAAGGTTGACCTCGCTGATGCTGCCACAGTTATTGCTACAGAGTTCCAGGGCTACCAGGCGCTTTGCCTCGACGCTTGTGACTCCAATGACGATGGCATCATTAACCTAGCAGACTCTGTTTACTTGCTTAACTTCCTGTTTAGTTTTGGGAACCCCACTCCGGATCCAGGTCCGTACAGTGCGGGAGAAGACCCGACCGCTGACGATGCACTTGATTGTGCTCTTCCAGCTGCTTGCAACTAGTGGACTCATACAGGATTTAATCAAAACTGAAATAGCTTTAAAGTAAGAAAGCAGAGATAAAAATGAACACGTTTAAGTTTTTCCTCCCCTTTGCCATGGCGCTGTTTCTCAGTGCGCCAGCATTTGGGCAGCAGTACGATCTGTCGATCACAAGTGGTTCCGGAGCTCCAGGCTCTGCCCTTGATCTTCAGGTGGTCCTCGATAACAACGGCGACGACATTCAAGGTTGGTCCTTCGGTGCCTGCCATGATGGTGGTGCGCTGAGTTTGACAGCAGTCGAAGATGGAGCCGGCACTCTTGTTGTCAAGAATGGATCAGCTCCAGATTTCAACCAAGTCAACGTTGACGCCGGTGCCGGTTTCACTGTTGGAGTTGTGATTTGTTTCACAGGTTGTGCCGCTCTTGATGCCGGTACACAGGGTACTGAGTTGAATGTTGCCAGTTACGATCTCGTGGGTGCTGCAGGAAGTACGACTTCTGTCGATTTTTGTAACACTTTGGGTAGCCCTACAGTCGACGTTCTTGTTGTTGTTGCAGGACAGTCTGTAACACCAAATCAAACTTCTGGAACAGTTGAACTGGTCGCAGGGCCTCCTCCCTTTAGTTACTCTGCGGGTAACTATGACGTAGATTACGATGGTAACACCGGTGAGGTTTCCTTCACCGCTACACCCAGCATTGCTGAAAACCCTGATAACCCAGGATTTCCGAGTGGAACCCAAGGTTTCTCGATGGGTCTGTCTCATGACGATTCCCTGATGTCTATCGACTCTGTCGACTGGAACTCAGATCTTGGATTCGATCCGGACTTCGCGGGAACAAATCTACTTGCCAACGGCTGGACCATTGGGGTGGTTTACAGTTTCACAGGGGCGAACACTCTTGCCTTTGATACTGAAACTGCTGTTTTGAATGCTGGATATAGCGCCAATGCAGCTGCACTTGCAGGATTACTCGACCCAACGTCTACAGGGCTCTCCTGGGACAATGGACTTGGAAGTCCGCCCGTCGCAAACGTAGTCGTTGTGGGTGGTGGCTCGATCGAAGCTGACCTACTCGACGGTGGAGTAACACTGTTCCCTCAGTACGCTCCCCCAGACGTTCCTTTCATTCGTGGTAACTGTAATGGTGATGACGATCTCGACATCGCCGACGGAATCTGGATCCTGAACGATCTCTTCCAGGGAGGTCCCTCCGGAACTTGCCTTGAGGCTTGTGATGCCAATGACGACGACTTTATGGACGCTGCCGACGCGATTTTCGTGATCAGCTACCGTCTGTTGAGTGGTCCGGTTCCAAGTGCTCCATGGCCGGATTGTGGAACTATTGAAGGCGCAGATTGTGAAGCGACTTCATACTGTCCCTGATCTAGGATCAAGAAAACTAGGACACATATGGGAAGGCCCGATACGGAACAGCCGTATCGGGCCATTTTTCTTGGATAAAGAGAGAATCGGGCAAGAAATACCGCATGTATTCAGTTACCCGGAACACCCAAAGTGGAGAGTTGACGATGGAGAGGTGACCGCTATGATGGAATTAACCTCGGGGATCACGCAACCACCAGGTCAGTCCAAAAATCCTTCCGGAACCCTCATCGTCAGTAACGAATTAGCACGTCTTATGTCGTGTTCGTTTGTTGCGAGTGTGTCGAATACTCTGTTCGGCAGTTTAGGTGAGGAATCGTGACATGATTCCAAAAGAGTGACGATGGAGGCGCTTCGATGATGATCGCCGAGAAAACAGTTTCAGTATTTGCCAACGATCGTAAGACGTTGAGTAATTCATTCTCTCTGATCTGCACTTGGATCTTGTTGGTAGTTTCGGGTTGTACTCAACCTCCCGATGTTCCCTTTACGAGCCCAGCCAATGGTGCCGTGAATGTGGATGTTGCCACAACGATCAGTGTTGCATTCACAACTGCCATGGATCCAGTGTCTTCCACTGATCCTGCAAACTGGAGTATTCAGGGTAGTTTGTCGGGGCCACACCCCGCTGCGGGCGCACTGAATGAAGATAACCGTATCCTCATATTGACACCTGAAGTTCCCTTTCAGCAGGGTGAAACTGTGACCGTCAGCGTTACAGATGGTGTTAAAACTTCTGTCTACATCGCAATCGATCCTATCTCGATCCAGTTCACGACTACGGGAGCTGGAGCCGGAGCAGGAGATTTCGAAACAGGAACGGGAGAGTTCACTCTCATACAACTGGATCCTCCAACGGGTTCTCTGGATGTATCAAGGCGCCCTTCCTTTACTGCCACCTTCGATCTGCCTTTTGAAATCAGCAGTGCAAACGGGTCGGTTTCATTGCGAGGGTCGAGGACCGGAATACGTTCAGTACAGTTGGCGTTCCCTTCTGCGTCAGGAGGAATCTCTGATGTCATGCAGGTGATCCTTCCGGGAGGTGAAGCTCCGTTTTATCCAGGAGAAGACATCGAACTCGTCTTTGATTCAAACTTGGTCACCCAGACCCAGTCTGGTGAGGAGACTCCCCGTAAGCTGGTTCCTTTTGTTGCTCGATTCAGGTCCTCCCTCGGCCATGCCACAGGTGGGCTAGGGCCTCGTGAGCCTATCTCTGCAGTCGGGGACCAAGGACTCATTTTGGCCGATCTTGGCGAAATGTTGCCATATACGGGTCTCGAAATGCTGACGCTGAATGACTCTGGTCAAATCTCACTCTTGAAGCGTGGAGCTTCCGGTGAGGGATCTTCTTGGACTGTAGAGTCTCAACTTCAATTGGATCAGTTACCTGCATCCGCAGTTGTCGCGGATATCGATGGTGACAGTCGATCAGAATTGCTGGTTTCCTGTTTGGACGGAACCATTCGTGTGATCACGGTTCTTGGGCAAGTCCTTGTTGAAGAAGGAGAGCCTTCAGACATGGGGGGGCTCGTCTTTGACCAGCTTGCGGTGGCCGAACTCAATGGAGATCAACAATTAGACTTATTGGGTACCGGTTCTGACGGCATTCGAATCATTCAAAATACGATTACTATCGATCCCTTAACCTTTGAGTTGAGTTCTGCTCTTGCAGTAACAGGAATTCTTCCTATGCCGGCTCCGGTAGATTCTCTTGTCGTTGATGATTTTGACAAGGATGGACGTACTGACTTGCTCGTTTCAGCAGGTGTGGGAGTCCTTCTCAGAGGCGCTGGCAATGCGACTTTCTTGGAGAGTGCATTTTTGGATCCAGCACCGGTCTCCATCATCGTCGCAGGTGATGTCAATGGAGATGGTTGGCTCGACGCCATCACTCCAGGTGCTTCAGGTCTCTCCGTCCATATCAATCCTGCAGGAATCCCGCCCACAAACTGGACCGGCATTCCATTGTTAACCGGTGGGCCTGTGTTGGACCTTGCGGTCACAGAGGTGGACGGAAACCCAGCTCACGTCGATGACATCGTGATCATCCAAGATTCTTCTGATCCCCTAGTGTTGATCCGTAGACTTTCACAGGAGCTGGGAGATTCGGAAGTTGTTCCTCTACCGTTTGAAGGAGATCCTTCAGAGGCACGTCTTCTCTTGGTTGATACTGATGGAGATAATGGAACAGACGTATTGGTTCGTCAGGAAGATAATTCTGCGACGAGTTTGGCCGTCTATCGATCCCTTGCAGTTGTCGATGAGCAACAGAGCGCACTCCAGTTTATGGTTCCGTCAGAGTTGACGCTTCCTCAAGGTTCCTCGACCATCGAGATTCCGATCTCTGCGACCTTCGAAGATAATCTCTCTAGTTTCACGATTGCCATGGACTTCGACGAGTCATTGTTACTCGCCACCGATTTGATAGCTGATACAGCGACCTTCCCCTTCGGAAGCGTCGACGTGACAGTCAGCATCGATGACAATTTGGGTTTGATTGCAGCCGAGATGAGTATCAACGGATTTATCCCCGCGGGTACAGAGGTGCCGATCGCAAGAGTTCTCATGCAGGCTCAGCCAAGTATCCTTGGTGAGGCTCAGTTTCTGCTTGCTGATGGTCTCAATATTGAGGGCACGAACTGGTCCAATAATGGAATCATTTCAGATACTGGAGCAATTCTCGCTGCAGAAATCGCTTCTGCTCAAGGTGTGATCATTATCCCATCTACGACCGATGCCCCTGAAGATCTTACCTGTGAGATTCAATCAGCCGGAACAGCGGCTGAAGTGTTCCTCAACTGGACGAACCCCGTGAATTACGATCTTCAAGCAGGACTTGAAATACGTAAATCAGGAGCGTTGTTGGCAACGATTTCTGGTTCGAGTACGACATTCACAGACACGGATCCTGGTCAAGGATCGCTGAATTATTCTGTGACCGGAGTGCGAGCCGGAATCGCATCTTCAGCGACGGCTTGTTCAGCAGTGATTATTCCTACGACGACTTTGACCTGTTCTAGGAGTATTACTAATCTGAGTACGGTTCTATTGGATTGGACTTCACTCCCCGGAACTTCCGGCTGGCAATTGTTCAGAGATGGAAATTTGTTAATTGAGTTATCGGCGAGCCAAACTTTCTACGACGACTTCGTAAATCTGCAAGCACACCTCTACGAAATTCGTGCGGTTCAGGGGGGTGCCACCTCTATAGGAGCCACATGTCTCGTCGAAGATGAAGGCGGTATCGGAACCGATGCTCCGGTAAACGTCCTCGCGGCCATCGTCGATACCGACGACGTTCGTGTGACTTGGACCAACAGGGAGTATTACACTCTCATCAGGGTTTTTGATAGTGGACAACTCATCGCCACACTGGGTGGGCAAGAAACAGAATTTTTAGCAGAAAACCGACTCCCTGGACCTCATAACTTTTCGATTCAGGCCTCTGGAGATGGGGGACTGAGTACGAATGTTCAGGCAAATGTCGTAGACGTACCTCTCGCGCCTCCTTCACAACTTTCCTGTATTACAGATGGTCCCACTGTTGAGATCACATGGGAAAATGGACCTGAAGCTTATAGTTATGACGAGGTTGTTCTTGAACGTACAGGATCCGCTGGAACTGAGTTCTATAATCTTCCTGGGTCAGAAACATCATTCACGGATGTGGCAGGCTCAGGTGAGTGGAGCTATCGGGTCATTGGCTACTACTTCCTAGATGGTGTTAACTACTCAGCTCCGTCGGCGAGTTGCTCAGTCGAAATCATCGAACGAATCTACTACGACCCTACGAGTATCGTGATCGGACGAGACTTCTCTGTGGATATCCTCGGACAGTTGTTAGAGGGTGTTTCGAGTTGGAGTTTCCAAATCGACTACGATGGAAATATTCTGAATGACCTCTCTGTGACAGTCCCAGGCGTTCCAGCGAGTGACCTCATAGTGACAGATAACCCCTTGGGAACCTTCTCGGGATTGAGAAGAGTGACTGTTGAAGTGGCGACCGGATCAGCAACCGCAGGAGCGGATACTTTACTGGCGACCTTCCAAGGGAATGTCGACACTGACTTCTCCCTGTTAGGGCCGGTTCTTTTTCACCTTGTTGGTGGAACGCTTCAGAGCACGGCAGGGACGGTGTCTTCTCCTGATCTTCTCGACGGAGGTATGGAGGTTGTTGGAAACGCCTTGTTTATGGACTCCGGTGTTCTCGTTCCCGGTGAAGAAGTCGTCATTTGGGCAAGAGGCGTTTGGAGTCAGTCGCTGACAGGTTACTCAGTGGTATTGGATTACGATCCAGCGGTATTGACCTGCCTTGAAGTGAGCAATGTTGGAACTGTGGGCGAAGACCTCTCCGGAGCATTTGGGCTCTTTTTCTCTGGGATTGACCCCTTAAATGGAAAAGCCTATGGATCGGTTCTTTCAACCTTTGATGCGATCCCCGCTAATCCCACAGCAGAGTTAGGTTACTTCAGATTCCTCGTCTCCCCGGATGCGCAAGAAGGGACCACGA
>Ga0055584_100008175_pt1 | contig 10252 bp, 10 predicted proteins | sample OSDHelmetaG_FD_58716 | JGI IMG/M metagenome (GOLD analysis project Ga0055584, IMG submission 58716) | Pelagic marine sediment microbial communities from the LTER site Helgoland, North Sea, for post-phytoplankton bloom and carbon turnover... | ecosystem: Environmental > Aquatic > Marine >...
ATCAGGAGGAAAAACAGCAGTGAGATCGAAGAATCGAAATAGGCGTGCTGCGCGCCCTGCATGGTTTGCACCAGGCTCATGCCTGCAGCCAACAGGACCGCCAGCGAGATCGGTACATCCATGTTGATACGGCGCGCCCCAATTGCCCCAAGCGCGGAGCGAAAGAACGGCCGTCCCGCATAGGCTACAGCCGGCAGGGCGATCAGTGCCGAAACCCAGTGAAGCAGGTCACGGGTGCTCGCATCCATGCCCTGAGCATGGCCATACCAGACAGCGACCGAGAGCAGCATGACGTTACCGGCGGCAAACCCGGCAACCGCCAAGGCGCGCAGAAGTTCCCTGCTACGCTGCTGATGGCCATCGATTGCCGCATCGGGGTCGAACGGCACAGCGCCATAGCCAAGCTCCTGAACCGCACGAACATACTCTCCGGCCCGTGAAGTCTGCCCGGTCCAATGAAGCGACATCCGGCGGGTCGACAAATTGACCCGGGCGTCCACCAGGCCCGGCATGCCAGCCAGTCCCTTCTCGATCCGCCGCACACAGCCTCCACAGTGAACACCTTCCACCAGAAGATGAAGGCTGAAGCTGCCATCGGGCAATGCGCTGACATGATCAAGATAGGCGCCATCTGGCGCATCAGATTTGGGGTCGGCCAGGATGGCGCTGGAGGTCCGGACGGCAAGATCCGTCACGGTATCAATTCCAATCGGTGTCCTGTGGCAGACTGCATGCCGTCGCGTTCAACCAGCAACCGCAGTTCCCAAAGTCCAGGTTCAACCTGCAAGGTCCAACGTCCCTCCCCCTGCGCCACAAGGACGGCCCGAACATCGTCATCGGCGCTGGAGGGGCGCACGAGATTGCCGATCACATCAGCACCCTCCAAAGGCGCACCATGGGCATCTCGCATAGTTGCTTCCACCAGGAAGGTCCCGTCTTCCTGGTGCCTGGATGTCACCTCCACCTGCCAACCAAGGGCAGCCATGGTTTCTGCAGCGGCCAGGGTCTCGTTGTAGGTGCGGCCCCGAGCATAGTAATCCGTCGTCGCCAATCCGCCGAAAGTCGAGACTGCCAGCCAGATCATGGTGCTGTTGACAGCCAGAATCACCAGAAAGGCGCCGACAAACAGGGACGGTATCCAACGATCACCCTGACGGAACCATGCAATCGCCGTCATGACCCCGGCCCCCGCAGAACCGTTTCATGGCGCGCGATTTCTCCGGTTGCCTGATCGGTCAGCACAAAATCAAAGGCCTTCTGAGAAAAGTCTGCCAATTCCGGCGGTTCGGTAATGAACACACGATAAGTTGTGACCGAATCTGCAACCGAGGTTATGCGCGCGACATTCTGCGAAGCGGAATCTTCCTGCCCGACTACCGACATGGTGGCGTAACCCAGCCCGTCGAATGACAGCTTGTAGATCTTGTCCTCACGCGTCTTGTTCAGCACCCGAATGGTATAGCCATTGCGCACACTGTTGTCGGAAAGCGTGACAAAGACCGGGTTGCGGTCATGGAGAACGTTCACTTCAACCGTGGTGCGCGACAGAAGGCCCCACAACATCAACGCACTGATCAGGGAAAACACAACGGCGTAGACAACAGTGCGCGGCCGCACGAAATGCGTATGCGGCTGTTTGCCCGCAGCACGGAGTTCCTGATTGCCGGGACTGTCATAACCGATCAGACCCTTGGGCAGATCAAGATTGGTCATGATCTTGTTGCACGCATCCATGCAGAGGCCACAGCCGATGCATTCCAGCTGCACACCATCACGAATATCAATACCGGTAGGGCAGACCGCAACGCAATGCCTGCAATCGACGCAATCGCCCCTGTTATCCCAGCTCTCGCCTTTCTTGTGTTTGCCGCGCGGCTCGCCACGCCATTCGCGATAGGTCACGATCAGCGTATCTTCGTCGAACATGGCTGACTGAAAACGCGGCCACGGACACATATAGATACAAACCTGTTCACGCGCCCAGCCGGCCAGCAGATAGGTCGTTGCCGTAAAAAGCCCCAGGAAGAAGTAGACCTGCAGGCCTGCCTCTCCAGTGAAGATCGCGGGAACGACCGTTTGAGCATCATTGAAGTACATGATCCAGGCGCCGCCCGTCAGAAGGGCCATGACCATCCAGGCACTGTGTTTGGCGGTTTTCTTCCAGACCTTGGTCGGACTGGTCGATGCCTTGTCGAGCCGCATGCGCTGATTGCGGTCTCCTTCAATCAGGCGCTCGACCCACATGAAAAGGTCGGTCCAGACCGTTTGCGGGCAGGTGTATCCACACCAGATACGCCCAAACAGGCTGGTGACGAAGAACATGCCAAGCGCACCCAGCAGAAGCAGGCCAACCAGGAAATAGAGCTCCTGGGGCCAGATCTCGATCCACAGAATGTAGGCGCGACGGTTGGGCATATCGATCAGGAACGCCTGATCGGGCGCGGCGGGGCCGCGGTCCCAGCGCAACCACGGCGCCAGATAATAGATGCTCAGCAACACGGCCACGACAGCCCATTTCAGGCGGCGAACCGGCCCCTCGATCTTCTTGGGATAGACCTTGACCCGATCAGCATAGAGCGATTCCTGCTGCTCCTTGCGCGAAAGTGCGTCCTGATCGGCATAGATATCGGCCATGGACGTCCCTACTGACCCCCGCCAAGCGTATGCACATAAACCGACAGCATCTTGATGGTCGTGTCATCAAGGCGCTCATGCCAGGCTGGCATCACTCCGTGTTTGGGGTTGTCAACTTGGGAGATGACCTCATCGAGCGTTCCACCATAGAGCCAGAGATGATCGTTGAGAGCCGGGGCGCCCAGCAGATCATCACCTTCCCCGGCATCACCATGACAGGTCGCGCAGTTCTCGGCATAGATCACCTCGCCGCGCAGGGCAGCTTCACGGTCGTTGTCGGTGTCCGAAAGTGAAAGGACGTAATGAGACACGTCCTCGATCTCTGAGTGATTCAGAACATCATCACGACCAAAGGCAATCATCTCCGACCAGCGCGTATCGGGATCATCCGAACGAACGCCATAAGCAATGGTGTCATGAATGTCGCCCAGGGTTCCGCCCCACAGCCAGACATCATCGACCAGCGCAGGATATCCGGGAACACCAGCGCCGCCTGGTCCATGACAGGGTGCACAGTTCTCGGCAAAGACACTACTGCCGCCCGAATAGACGAAGTCACGAAGGCTGGCGTCATCACGGATTTCCTGCAGGCTGGCCAGGCGAATGCGCTCCAGATTGGCCGACTGGGCATCCCGCGCCAGCTCAATGTCCTGGCGCACGACAGCACGCGTGGTTTCAAACACACCCATCACGCCGGGAATGGGCGGAACAAAGAAGGAGTAGATCACGCTCGCCACAATCGAGGCATAGAGAATGTAGAGCCACCAACGGGGTAGTGGGTTGTTGAGCTCTTTCAAGCCGTCCCACTCGTGTCCGGTGGTCTCGGCGCCGGTCAGTTCGTCGCGTTCAGTTGCCATGGTTCAGCGCTCCCCGGAATCATCGTTGAAGGGAATGTTGGCTGCATCATCAAGGCGCTTGCGGTTCCGCGGCAGGAAGGTCCAGGCCATGATCCCAACGAACAACAGCACCAGCCATAGAACCCAGAGGCGGGCCGCGATCTGATAGATTTCTGCAAGGCTCATCGCATGGCCTCCAGGTCTTCGACCGCCGTATCGGCAAAATCAACCATACGCCCCAGGATCTGAAGATAGGCGACCAGGGCATCCATCTCCGTCAGGCGTGATGGATCGCCATCAAGGTCACCCACAACCGCCTTGGGGTAACGCGCCAGCAACCCGTCATGATCGCCCCAGGGATCTGCCTGGACAAAAAGGTCATCCATGGCGTTTTCGACCATGCTCTCGTCATAGGGCACACCAACGGCGATGTTGGCATCCATGCGGTCGAAAATATCGTCGGTCTGCAACGGACGCTCAGCCAGGAACGAATAGGGCGGCATGATCGATTCCGGAACCACCCCGCGCGGGTCGATCAGATGGGCAACCTGCCACTCGTTGGAGTATTTTCCGCCCACGCGCGCCAGATCCGGCCCTGTGCGTTTGGAACCCCATTGGAAGGGATGGTCGTACATGCTCTCTGCAGCCAGGCTGTAGTGACCATAACGCTCGACCTCATCGCGGAACGGCCGGATCTGCTGACTGTGGCAGGTGTAGCAGCCTTCCCGGATGTAGATGTCGCGTCCCCGCATTTCCAGCGGCGAGTAAGGCCGGACACCTTCGACGACTTCGATGGTCGAGCGCACCAGATAAAGCGGGATGATCTCGACCAGACCGCCGATGGAGATCGTGATCAGAATCAGCACCGACATCAGGGTCAGGTTGCGTTCGACGAAGTGGTGATGTTTGAACATCGTGCTTTCCCCCTACTCGGCCGGCTGCGCTACAAGATGCGCCCGGGCTTCGGGCGGCTCCTGAGCGATTTTTTCGTCGCGAAGATCCCCAAGAATGGTGCGCCACAAGTTGTAGGCCATGATCAGCGCACCGGTCAGGAAGCACACGCCGCCCATGGCGCGCACGACGTAAAGGAAGTGCTTCTCCTGCACGGTTTCGATGAACGAATACTGCAGGAAACCGTTGGCGTCATAGGTGCGCCACATCAACCCTTCCATGATGCCCGTCACCCACATCAAGATGATGTAGAGCAGGATGCCGATGGTCGCGATCCAGAAATGCCAGGAGACAAGCTGGATCGAATAGAGCCGTTCGCGCTTCCACAATTGCGGGACGAGATAATAGATCGCGCCAAAGCTGATAAAGGCAACCCAGCCCAGAGCACCTGAATGCACGTGGCCAATGGTCCAGTCGGTGTAGTGGCTAAGGCTGTTGACCGCACGGATCCCCATCAGCGGACCTTCAAAGGTCGACATGCCGTAGAAACCGATGGCAGCAACCATCATGCGCAAAACCGGATCGGTACGCAGCTTCCACCAGGCGCCCTTGAGCGTCATCAGACCATTGATCATGCCGCCCCAGGAGGGCATCCACAGCATGATCGAGAAGATCATGCCCAGGCTTTGAGCCCATTCGGGCAGAGCCGTGTAGTGCAGATGATGCGGTCCGGCCCAGATGTAGAGGAAGATCAGCGACCAGAAATGCACGATCGACAAGCGGTAGGAATAGATCGGCCGCCCCGCCTGTTTGGGCAGGAAATAATACATGATGCCCAGGAACCCGGCGGTCAGGAAAAAGCCGACCGCGTTATGTCCGTACCACCATTGGGTCAGGGCATCCTGAACACCCGAATAGAGGCCGTAACTTTTCATGCCCGTCAGCGTGACCGGAACCGAGAGGTTGTTGACGATATGGAGCACCGCCACGGTCAGGATGAAGGCCAGGAAAAACCAGTTGGCGACATAGATATGCGGCTGCTTGCGTTTCAGAATCGTGCCGGCAAAAACCACCAGATAGACGACCCAGACAATGGTGAGCCAGATATCGACCATCCATTCCGGCTCGGCGTACTCCTTGCCCTGGGTGACGCCGTTCACGTAGCCCCAGGCCGCCATGACGATGAAAAACTGATAGCCCCAGAAAAGGAAATCAGCTGTGGGTCTGCCGCCAAACAATGTCACGCCGCAGGTCCGCTGGACGCAGTAGAGCGAAGACGCCATCAGCGCATTACCGCCAAAGGCAAAGATCGCCGACGAGGTATGGAGAGGCCGAAGCCTGCCGAAACTGGTGAATTCCCAGTCGAGGTTGAGAAGCGGGAACGCCAGCTGAAAGGCGATGTAGGTGCCAGCAGCAAACGCCACCACGCCCCAGAACATGGTCGCGATCGCAAACTTGCGGATCACATCTTCATTATAGGCGACCGGTTCGTTCACCGCTGCCGTGGCCTCAGTCATCAAGGACCTCCATATGCCCCGAATATGGACAAAACCCCGGAAACAGCGGACGCCGCCCAGGGTGTGAAAACGTTGATCGAAACATGCCGCCTGTCCGGGTTTCCGGCATTGATTCAGGTCAAGCCGCCCTTAGCGAATGGGGGTCAGACACAAGCTGGGTCGGCATTTGTCATTTCAGTCGCGCCGTCTGAGATAAATGAACCAGTAGATCAGCCCGACAAATACGCCTCCGCCTACAATGTTGCCGGCGGTTACAGGGATCATGTTGGCAGCCAGCCCCCCAACGGTAAGAACAGGGTGATCACCCGCCAGTTCAGGCGCCCAATGCTGAATCATCATGGCCTGGGGAATGAAATACATGTTGGCGACGGAGTGCTCGAAACCCGCTGCAACAAACGCAGCAATGGGGAACAGAATGACCAGGAGCTTGTCGGTCGTACTGTGTGCCCCATAGCAGAGCCAGACCGCCAGGCAGACCAGCACGTTGCACAGCACGCCCATGAAAAAGGCGCGCAGAAATGGCAGGTCAACCTTTGCCGCACCAATGGCGAAAGCCTTCTGGCCCACGGCGCCACCGTCCAGAAGATGGTGCCCTGCCAGAAACACCAGCAATGCCGTGGCAACAGCACCGATCAGATTGCCGACAAACACGATCGACCAGGCCCGCAGCAGCGCGCGCAGACCGATGCGCCGGCTGGCCACCGCCATCACCATCAGATTGTTGCCGGTAAAGAGCTCCGCGCCGCCCAGGACGACCAGAATGAGACCCAACGCAAACACCAGGCCACCCAGAATGCGGGCCAGACCATAGGGAACCACATCATCTAGACCAGTCCACATGGTCGTTGCCGCCATGGCACCCAGGCTGATGAAGGCGCCGGCAAGAACGGCTAGCGCAAGCAGACGCACGGTATCCATGTTCGCCTTTGCAACGCCAATCTCTTCGGCCTTGCGGGCGATCTCGGCCGGAAGCAGCGCATCGACCTGCGCAGGAGGCGGGGACTCCATTGTCATCAGCGGCCTGTGCGACGCAGGGTCATGGCAACAGCCATGCCCTCAAGGTCTTCATTTGTCAGTCGTTGACGTGCCAACGGCAAAACCGCGCCATTTTCCCAGGCTAGGTGGCGACGTTGCAGGGTCGAAAACGACACCGCATCCCGCGCAAAGACTGCATGATCCTCGACCGCAACACCGCCGCAGAGCACGCCCAGCGCAGGAACCAGCCGGTCATGGAGTTCATGATCGCTTTCATGCTCGGCTTCGAGCATGGCGACGGTTTCCTCGAACCCGTCATCCTCATGACAGCGCTTGAGCATGAGCGGGAACAGATCTTCTTCTTCATCGGCGATATGAAACGGCATTTCGCGCTTGAAGTAGTCGAGCACCATCTGGGCCGTTTCACCGGCATCCGTCGCACCGGGCTCCTGAGCCAGATGCTCCAGGGCGGCGCAGATCAGAAGCTGGCGATCATGGTGGCCTTCAAGGAACTCCAGCGGCTGGCGCACAACAGGAAATTCGCTCATGTTAACCTCCCCATGATCGAACGAAGGTTATTCGCTCCGTGACTTGTGCACCTTGACCTGTATCAAGCCCCGATTGAGGGTGGATCCAGACAGGGGAGACACCATGACAGGCATTGGAATCATCGGATTGGGCGTGATGGGCTCGCGTATGCTGGGCCAGATCATGCAGCACCCCGATCTCGACGCCATCGTTGCCTGGGACCCATCGGAGGCTTCCATGCAGGAGGCCGCACGGTCATGCCCTGCATTGGAGCTTGCGCAATCAGCCCTGGATGTCATCGCCCACAACACCGTCACCTGCGTCTACATCGCCTCACCGCCATCAAGTCATCTGGGCTACATCAATCTGGCCTGTGATCACGACAAGGCTGTGTTCTGTGAAAAGCCGCTGTCCCTGGATCTTGGTGCTGCCGTCACTACGGTCGAACGCATCGAACGCGAAGGTCGGCAGGCCGCGATGAACTTCCCCCACGCCAGCGCACCGGCCGCAACCGCCCTTGCAGAGGCGGTTCAGGCGGGACGTATCGGCAGCGTTCGCGATGTGAGTGTCGAGATTGTTTTTCCGCAATGGCCCGAGAGCTGGCAGGCCACGGCAACCTGGCTTGGCTGCAGGGCAGAGGGCGGCTTCGTGCGGGAAGTCGTTACACACATGCTGTTCCTGGCACGGCGTCTTCTGGGGCCGCTCGAACTGACAAACGCCGAGATCACCTGGCCTGATGACGCCATCCGTGCTGAAACCGCCGCAGACATCCGCCTGAGCGCCGGAGGTATTCCCGTGCGTGTACGTGGACGCGTCGAGGATGGCGCAGAAGAAACCGTGCACTGGACGATATCAGGTGAACACGGGAGTCTGCGGCTGTTCGACTGGTACGGTCTGGAATTGAGATCAAACAGCGGGGCGCAGGAATGGCATCAGGCCAATCAGCCCTATGATCCTGCCTCTGTCCGCCAGGCGGCCGGTCAGGCTCAGTTGGATGGTCTCAAGGCCATGCTTGATGGAAAGCCCCATACCATGGCGCAATTGCGCGAAGGACTCGACGTGCAACAGATGATTGAAACCATTCTCTCGCGATAAGCCAAGACAACCTTACATGACCGGGCCGACTTCCCAGGGCATGAACTCGTTGTCGCCAAAACCCAGAGCTTCACTTTTCGAAGGCTTGCCCGAGGCAACCTCCAGGATGCGCCGGAAAATCTCCTCACCCTTATCGGCGACACCCTCCTCACCATCCGCAATGGTGCCGCAGTTGATGTCCATGTCTTCCTCCATGCGATCGAACATGGCGGTGTTGGTGGCAAGCTTGATCGACGGTGATGGTTTGCAGCCATAGACAGAGCCGCGGCCGGTCGTGAAACACACCACGTTCGCGCCAGAGGCCACCTGACCGGTGATGGAACAGGGGTCGTAGCCCGGCGAATCCATGAAAACGAAGCCCTTCTTGGTCACGGGTTCTCCGTAGCGGTAGACCTCCACCAGATTGGTGGTTCCACCCTTGGCCGCAGCGCCCAGCGATTTCTCCAGAATGGTGGTGAGCCCGCCATCCTTGTTCCCGGGCGAAGGGTTGTTATCCATGCCCTGTCCGCCGCCGGCATAGTCTTCCCACCAGCGGATGCGCTCGAGCAGTTTGTCTGCCACGTCTGCCGAGACGGCGCGGCGTGTGAGCAGATGTTCCGCACCATAAATCTCCGGGGTCTCTGCCAGAATGCCGGTGCCGCCATGTTCGACCAGCCGATCAATCGCCGAACCCAGCGCGGGGTTCGCGGTGATTCCGGAATAGCCGTCCGAACCACCACATTGCAGAGCAACCGTCAGATGGCTGGCCGCAACCTTTTCGCGTGCAACATCGTTTGCTGCCGGCAACATGCCCCGGATCAACCTGATTCCCTCCTCGACCGTGGCGCGCGTGCCTCCGGTGGTCTGGATGTTCATGGTCGTCAGGCCTGCCGTGCTGGCAGGGCCATAGGCATCCAGCAGGAAGCTGATCTGGTTTGCTTCACAACCCAGGCCGACCAGAAGCGCACCAGCGACATTGGGGTGACGCGCAAAACCCCACAACACGCGGTGCATGTTGGCCATGGAATCAGGGTGTGAAGTCTGGCCGCAACCCCCGCCATGGGTAAACCCCACCACGCCATCGATGTTGGGATAGGCGTCCAATTCGCCACTGGCATTGAACGCATCGGCGATTGTGCGCACGACGCTGGCCGAACAGTTCACGGACGGCAGAATCGCAATGTAGTTCCGTGTGCCGACACGGCCATCGGGTCGGACATATCCGTCAAAGGTTGCCTGGTTTGCCTGAGCCAGAACACCGACATTGCGCACATCGGCCCCCACCGCATAGTCGCGCTCGAAATCGCCCATGGCGCAGTTGTGGACATGCACATGCTCACCGGCGGCAATATCGGCCGAAGCAAATCCGATGATCTGGCTGAACTTGCGTACCGGCTGACCCTGCAGAATTGTCTCGGCAGCAACCTTGTGCCCGGCAGGCACACCCGCCTGGCCAACGCGCAAGCTGCCACTTTCAAGACCCAGCCCGGATTTCAGGGCCCGCGTAGCGACCAGAACATTGTCCCTGGCATGCAGTCGAAGGGCCGGAGCGTTGGTCATGTTCGACCCTCATGTTTTCTATGGTTCGCGTCAGTGTGGCCCCCTCTGCGGTGTCCCTGCAACAAGACACTCCCGCTTTGGATGCTTTACACGGGTATCGCCATCCCGTTAGCGTGTCAGACAAGTTGACGACTTTGTGGAGTACAGGGGCAACGCGGCAGATGCCGTACCAAGAACGCCCTGCCACACACCTGCTGTAACAGCATCAATCGGGGAACCATCATGGACCGTGACTTT
>Ga0055584_100008176_pt1 | contig 10251 bp, 10 predicted proteins | sample OSDHelmetaG_FD_58716 | JGI IMG/M metagenome (GOLD analysis project Ga0055584, IMG submission 58716) | Pelagic marine sediment microbial communities from the LTER site Helgoland, North Sea, for post-phytoplankton bloom and carbon turnover... | ecosystem: Environmental > Aquatic > Marine >...
ACACGTTCTTGATGGGACAGCCACACCGCATTCGACAATTGCGGCGGGTCTTCGAACACATGATGAAACGCCGAGACGACGTGTGGTTTTGCCACCCTGGCCAGATTTCCGACCACGTCTACGGCCTTCCCGAAGGCACCGTCGCGACAGCAGGCTAGACGGTCGCTTGACCTCCCACACACCGTGACGTGAAGGCTGCCGTGATTCTTTCGTGATGGCCGGTCTGCCATCATTGGCTATGCCAATAGCTCAACAATTGCAGCGTTTTGCGTTCGTCCTTGGATTGCTGGCCGCCCTCAGTAGCCCGGCCTTATCCCAGCACGCCGCCCCCGACATCAACACCGCGGAAGACCTCGACCGAATCGTTCGGCTGACCTTTGCCAGCGATCCCGTTACGAGGTTAACCGCCGTACGACAACTCGTGGCGCGCGGCGAGACTGACGTCGTGCCGGCCCTGATTCAGACCTTGCGCTACCTATCGACCGACGCGCAAACCCTGGTGTGGGGCCTCCAACAGCTTACCGGCGCGGATGCGGGATCGGGCTGGCATGATTGGATGCTGTGGCAGGAAGCCCATCCCGAGATCATTCCCCATCCCGGCTTCGTCAAAATGAAAGCCGATCTCATGGCGCGGATCGATACCGCGTTCCGTGTCTTTTTATACGAAGGCATCGCCCACACCATCCGTATCGAAGAAATCGTGTGGGGCGGCGTGATCAAAGACGGCATCCCTGCGCTCGTCAATCCAACCCACATTGCCGCTGCGGACGCAGAATACCTCGGTGATGAGGAGTTGGTCTTCGGTGTCTCGATCAACGGCGATACCCGCGCCTATCCCTTGCGAATCATGGATTGGCACGAAATGTTCAACGATGTGGTCGGCGGCGTCCCGGTGGCACTCGCCTACTGCACCTTGTGCGGCAGCGGCATTCTCTACGACACGCGTGTTGAGGGGCGCGACGCGCCCTTTGTTTTTGGTTCGTCCGGCTTCCTCTATCGCTCCAACAAACTGATGTACGACCAAGCAACGCACTCGTTGTGGAACCAATTCACCGGTCGCCCGGTGGTGGGCACGCTGATCGACTCGGGCATTGAACTCAAAATACTGCCGGTCGCCATTTCCACCTGGGCCAAATGGCGTGCCCGCCACCCTCAGACCAAGGTCCTGTCGCTCGACACAGGATTTAGGCGCGATTACACCCCCGGTCGCCCCTACAGCGCGTATTTCGAAAGCCCGGATCTCATGTTTCCCGCCCTTGTGCCGAACGACGTGCTAGCGGCCAAAGACTACGTCTTCGCACTGCGCGACGCCGGCATTCACAAAGCGTGGTCGCTCGCGCTCTTCGAGGGCGGCGCCGTGGTCCACGGCACCCTCGCGGGCCGCGACATCGTCCTTATCGGCGACGCCGAAAGCCGCACCGTACGCGCATACGAAAGCCAGGGGCGGCAGTTCACCCGCGCCGGTGACGACCTGAAGAGCGTGTCCGCGCAGGGCGGCCGGTGGCGCGTCGAGGAAAACGCCTTGATCGGCCCCGACGGCACGCGCCTGCCCCGCCTCTCCGGCCACATCGCGTATTGGTTCGCGTTCAACAACTACCTGCGCGACGCCGAAATCGTCACCGCCGCCGATTAGACCGCGAGTTTTGTCACCATCTCTTTGAGGTGCCCTGATGCGGCGGCTGCCGAGACCGGAGGAAATGGCGGCTGGGGGACATATTCCGCACTCAGTTGTACGGCCTGGGCAATCTCGCGGCCCTCGATCTGCTCGACCAAATAGAGCGCCATATCGATTCCCGCCGAAACGCCGGCCGCCGTCACGAACTTGCCGTCGTGCACATAGCGTTCACCCACGTAGGTCGCACCGTATTTGGCAAGACCATGCGCCGCCCGCCAGTGCGTCGTTGCCCGGCGGCCTTCTAAGAGACCTGCCGCGCCGAGAAACAACGCACCACTACACACCGATGTCGTCCACTGCGTCGTCTTGTCGATGTCACGAATCCAATCCTGATACGCCGGATCATGGATGGCTTCCGCCAGGCCTTTTGACCCACCGGGGACCAGTAAAACGTCGGCGGTATCGACGTCCGAAAGGGCATAGTCTGCGACCAAACCCAACGCGCCGTTGCCAGTTCGCACCGACCTCTTCTCTTTGGCCACAAAACGGATGTCGGTACCCGGCACACGGTTAAGAAGGTCGTAGGGCCCTACTGCATCGAGTGCGGTAATACCGTCATAAATCAGAATAGCGATCTTCATGTCGTTCTCCTTTGCCGAAAACACAAACGCCCAGGCGCATCGTTGAAGACGTGCCCAGGCGATCGGCTAGGAAAACTTCTGCGCTCCCTGGTGGTCGGTCCACCTGATATCGCCAGTTACGCAGAAGGGTGAAGCTAAAGGGGCTGTGTCGGTTCACCTCGATATTGAGGCTGCCGATACTATCAGAAAACCACCGCGTGAAATACGTCGACCGCTAGGCCGCCAGCAGTGCCGCCGCCTTGGTCTCCGCTAGTTTGGCGGACTCCGCCTCCCCGCAAGCCTTCAGTGCCACGGCGTATTGCTTCCAGGCCCATGGACTGCCCGGCAGGTTGGCTACGCGTTCGGCCAACAACGCGCGCGCCTGGTTGAAGTCCTTCGCGCGCAACGCACAATCGACCACCGTTTGGGCAAAAACATCGCGCTGGGCATTGCTGCCGCCTAAATGTCCAATCCCATAGCGAACCGGGAGAAGCCGTGCGAGCGCACCGGCATAGTCGCCGCGCGCCATCAGCGCGTAGCCCTCCTCCATTGGCAACAAGACATCACGTTCCAATCCGGCCACCGTGCCGTCGCCGCGCGACAGCGCGCGCGAATCGTCGATCATCTTCTTGAGATCATCGGCGCGACCGTCATAGCCGAGCACCATCGCAAAATGTGCCTGTGAAAACGGCAGCAGGTGGTCGTCCTTCTTGGCCACGCATTTCTCGGCCAACTCCTCCCAACGCGCGCCCACGTCCACGCCGCGGCTGGTCAAACGCCACAACAAAGCGGCCGCGTTCGAGATATCCATGTAGTCCATGGTTTCTTCAGGTCGCACACCTTGGGCATACAGCTCAAATACCGTGTCGAATTCTTCCAGCTCGACGTGATAGAGCGACCGATGCCACCACATGTGATGCGAAAACGGTCCGAGGGTCGGCCACCGCTGGTCTAGGTCCGCGAGCCACGCCACCCCTTCACGCAATCTGGATTGCGTCTCCAAGACATGCGTCACCGCGTGGACACCCCACACGCCGTCGGGGTGAGCCTCACTCGCTCTGCGTCCCCACATTTCGGCTGGCTCAAATGCGCCGGTCTCCTCTAAGGCAAAGCCATACATGGCATGCACATAGGGTGTGCCCGCCTCGTCATCCGGCCAAAACGGCAGCGCCCGTGCCGCCGAGTCGCGCAACGGCGCCATCCGACCCATAAAGAATTGAACGAGATGCGATACCCACAACGCCAACATATCGCGTGGGTCATCGAGCAACGCCTTTTCCCAATGACCAATCGCGCCCAGCCAGTCGTCGGCATACCAACACGCCAGCGCCGCGGCATGGTGGCGTTCACGCGCGCCCACCGACCCTTGCGCAACGATCTCGTTAGCGCGCGCCAATGCTGCTTCGCCACCCGGCAGTAACGTCGGGTCATTCGCCAACCGCATGAAGTAGCCCATGAGGCAATGGCCGAGCACCAAATCGGCATCGGCACCCAACGCGGCCCCTAGATGGTCGCCGCCGTCATTGGCAAAACGGAGAAACGAATCGATCGCGTCATCCAGGTGCGCCACCGCCGCCTCATTCGCGGCCGTGACGTCGACACCGTAACGATCGGCATACCGGCTCATGTTACCCCCACGATCGCGCTTCGCCTCTGATCTGTAGGCCGGTGGTTAGTCGTCGTCTTCATCACCCAAGAGGTGCCGCCGACGCGATGCATATTCATCTTCGGTAATCTCGCCACGCTCCCGCATCGCTTCAAGCTCCGCGAGACGCGCTGGTATCGTGGCGTCCTCAGCCTCGTCATGATCGCTGAGCGGTGGCAACCGGGCAGCCGGGTTGCCACCCTTATTCTCACGCCGCCGCATCAACACCCACAGCCCGATCAACCCGAGGAGGATCAGGCCGATAATGATGTAGAGGCGGATCATAGCGAGACGCTAACGTCGCGGTTGCCTTAGGCTTTGCGCGCTCCAAACACGGGGTACGCTGGCGTCCGTGATACCGCGCGATGCTTGGGCGAGGTCTCTAGGAACACGCTCGGCGCGAACTCGTGCTGGAATAGGCCGTCTTTCGGAAAGCCCGCCTCGTTCATCAGTTTGCGCAGGTCTTGATCGTGCAAGGTGCCCCAGAACGGTTCCGCATTGTAATGCGTCGACCAATCGCCCAACGTGTGATCGTAAGGGTCAGCCATGTCCTCATATTGCGGCGCCTCGAAATGCACCATCACGCCGCCCTTCGAGAGCAACCGGTGGCATTCCGCCAAGATGTTGCGTAGGCCCTTATTCGATGTTTCGTGGAACAAGATATGCGACACGATCAGATCGAAATGCCCGTCCGGGAAGTTCGTGCTCTCGCCGTTTTGTTGCGACCAATGCACCGCATAGCCCAAAGACTCGGCGCGTGCATGGGCATAGCGCAGACACGGGGCCGCAACATCAATCCCGTAAACCTCGGCATCGGGAAAAAGGTCGGCATACGGCAACGTCGAATGCCCCACCGTGCAACCGATCTCCAGAATCCGGCGCGGCTTCAGGTCGGTGAACGTTTGTTTCGTATAACGCGCCACCGAACGACCCATGTCGTCGTTGAGCGGCCCTGACGCCCCCATCGCAAACAGATTGTACGACCGGTCGTACTCGGCGCCGGCAAATAGATCGTCGGTCGGAAGCAACTCGCTGTGATAGCCGCCCGGTTTGCAGTGGATATCCACGGCCGTGTGATAGCGCGGGATTTCCAGATCTGGGTCAAGATCCAAAGTGCCCTGGCGCCGACTGTTCGTCGGCTTGGCGTAGCCCTCTGCCTTGGTCATGAGATCACCGGTTAGGCGCTCGACCGATTCACCGATCGAATCGAACATCATTTCCTGGGTCGTCCGCCGTAGCGCGCTCCAGGTCTGATTGAATTCTTCTTCTTCCATCGCATGGCGAATTTCATGCCGATTGACCGGCGCCCGGCCCTTGGCTTTCTCAAACTTCGGCTTGACCACGTGGTCATACAATTTGCGCTTGCCCGGGGTCAGATCGCGCGAAACATGCACCATCATCTCAAGAACAAAATCCTCGCGGGCCGCCTCGTCGTGGTCGGGCGTCGCGTACATCGAATGGGGGGAAGCTTGAGCCATCTGTCTTAATCTCCTGGGGCGCTAGAGGCGGCAGTCTACGCGATTTTGGGACGTTTAGCGAAGAATCAAGGGTTTTCTGCGGGGTTCGCCCGGTATTGCGCAAGAAAACCCGCTGAAAAGACCTCAAGGTCGCCGGCGGCGATCGCGGTCCGCAGGTCTGCCATCAAGGATTGGTAAAAACCGACGTTGTGCCAGGTCAGCAGCGTCGCCCCTAGCATCTCCTTCGCCTTAAACAGGTGATGCAAATAGGCACGACTATAGTCGCGACTCGCGGGGCAATCTGAGTCGGGGTCGAGCGGCGCTGGGTCGTCGGCAAACCGGGCATTGCGAATATTGATCGGCCCGTCCCGCGTAAATGCTTGCCCAGTGCGTCCCGACCTTGTCGGCAACACGCAATCGAACATATCGATGCCCCGGCGCACCGCTTCAACGATGTCGTCGGGCTTGCCGACCCCCATCAAGTAGCGCGGGCGATCCACCGGCAAGTGCGGCACGGTCACATCTAGCACACCAAGCATTTGATCCTGGCCCTCGCCAACCGCGAGTCCTCCGACGGCATAGCCTTCGAAACCGATATCGATCAGACGTGCTGCCGATTCGGCTCGCAAAGCCGGGTGCACGCCGCCCTGGACGATACCGAACAACGCCTTGCCCTCTGACGGCTGAAACGCCGCCCGGCACCGGGCCGCCCAGTCCATCGATAACCGCATCGATCGTCCAGCCGTTTCAAGGTCAGCCGGATACGGCGTGCACTCATCCAGCACCATCGCGATATCAACACCGAAGAGCCGCTGCAACTCGACGGCCCGTTCGGGTGTCAACCGATGAGGGGTCCCATCGATGTGCGATTGAAAAGTGACCCCGTCATCATCCATCTGGCGCAATTTGGCCAGCGACATCACCTGAAAGCCGCCCGAGTCAGTCAGGATCGGACCATCCCAATTCATGAACCGATGCAAGCCACCAAGGTCGGCAATCCGCTCTGCGCCGGGTCGCAGCATCAAATGGTAGGTGTTGCAAAGAACGATATCCGTCCCGGTCGCCCGCACCTGGTCGACCGTCAGCGCCTTCACCGTTGCGGCGGTTCCCACCGGCATGAACGCCGGCGTCCGAACCGCACCATGAGCGGTTTCGATCATCCCAGCGCGCGCGGCACCGTCGGTGGCCTTAATCTCAAACGCCATCGTCATGTCGTACATTCCAACAGGCAGGCGTCGCCATACGAATAGAACCGATAGCCCTCGGCCTTCGCCTCTTCATAGGCGGCCAAGATTCGTTCCCGACCTGAAAACGCGCTGACCAGCATCAGCAGCGTCGATTTGGGCAAATGAAAATTGGTCATCAACACGTCGGTCATCCGGAAACGATATCCCGGGGAGATGAAGATGTCCGTTTCACCGTCAAAGGGTGCAAGCTGCCCCGCTTCGTCCGCAGCGCTCTCCAAAAGGCGCAAACTGGTGGTGCCTACGGCCACGACACGACCGCCCGCCGCCCGCGCCGAATTGATGGCCGCCGCTGCTTGGGCATCGATCCGCCCCCACTCGGCATGCATCTTATGCGCGCTGATATCCTCGGTCTTAACCGGTAGGAACGTCCCGGCACCGACGTGTAGGGTGAGAGACACACGGTGCACCCCGCGCGCCTTGATCGCGTCGAGCAACGGGTCCGTGAAATGGAGCCCGGCCGTCGGCGCGGCCACGGCCCCCGCCTCTCGTGCAAAAATGGTTTGATACGTCTCGCGGTCTGAGCCGTCAGGCGCCCGTTGCGACGCGATGTAGGGCGGCAACGGCATGGTGCCATGGTGCTCCAGCGCGGCCCACAACGCATCGCCGTTGGCGTTGAACCGCAGCACAACCTCGCCAGCCTCCCGCTTTTCGGCCACCGTCGCGCTCAATTCCGCCGCAAAAACGACGTCATCGTCCAGCCGCAACCGTCGGGCGGGTTTGGCAAACGCCGCCCAGGTATCGTCGCCCTCACGCTTATGCAGGGTAACCTCGACGGGGACATCGCCCCGCCGACCCTTGAGACGGGCCGGGATCACGCGCGTGTCGTTAAACACCAATACGTCGCCGGGCTGCAACAGTGCGGGAAGATCGCGCACCGCATGATGGGCTGGTGCACCGGCCTGCGGCAGATGAAGCAGTTTCCCGGCATCACGCGGTTCCGGCGGCCGCAACGCGATCAGATCGCGCGGCAGGTCGAAATCGAAATCCGAGAGGCGTTGACCGGCCGTGGGGTTAGTCCGCGTCTGCGGCAACCTGCATGCGCACAATCTTGTCGGGATCGTCCACGGTACCGCTTTGACCCTCGCCGCGTTTGATCGCATCGACATGTTCCATGCCGTCGGTGACTTCGCCCCAAACGGTGTATTGCCCATCGAGAAACGAAGTGTCCCCAAAACAGATGAAGAATTGCGAGTTCGCACTATTTGGATCGGACGTGCGGGCCATCGACACCGTGCCGCGGACATGCGGTTCTTTGGAAAATTCGGCATCCATGTCCGGCTTGTCCGAACCACCCGAACCCGTTCCGGTCGGATCGCCCATTTGCGCCATGAATCCTTCGATCACGCGATGGATTGGGCAGTCGTCGTAATACCCTTCGCGCGTCAGTTCTTTGATGCGCGCGACATGATTGGGCGCGAGGTCCGGGCGCGTTTTGATCGTGACGCGGCCGTCCTTCAAATCAAGATAGATCGTGTCTTCCATGGCTTCGTTTTCCTTCGTATTAACGGTAGGTGCCCCTAGTCAACGTCGGCGGCAACCCTCATTTGAACAATACGGTCAGGCTGGCGAACAGATCCGTTCCGCCCGGTGCCCTTTTTGATCTGGTCGACATGCTCCATGCCTTCGACCACCTTGCCCCAAACCGTGTATTGACCATCGAGTTGCGGCGTCGAGCCGAACATGATGAAGAATTGTGAATTGGCGCTGTTTGGGTTTTGGGCACGGGCCATCGAAACGACGCCACGCACATGTTTCGCGTCGCTAAACTCGGCCTGCAAGTCAGGGAAGTCCGACCCCCCGGTCCCGGTCCCGGTCGGGTCACCCATTTGCGCCATGAACCCTCGAATCACCCGATGAATCGGCGTGTTGTCGAAGAACCCGGCACGCGCGAGCGTTTTCATGCGCTCGACATGGTTTGGCGCGAGATCCGGGCGCATTTCGATCACCACCCGCCCGGTTTTCAGATCGAGGTAAAGCGTGTTCTCTGGGTCTGCCGCAAAGGCTTGCCCCACCAACAAAAACAACGCGACAACGGCCGCGCTGAAAAGGCGCAAAAAGCTCATTCTTTTCTACTCGCTGTTTTTTCCGTTCATTGCGCTGACTTGCGCAATCAATCTCGTGTGGACACGTGGCGGGACGAAACTCGACACATCGCCATTCAATATCGCGATCTCTTTGACAAATCGCGATGAAATAAACGTGTGATTTTCCGACGCCATCAAAAACACGGTCTCAATGTCGGGGTTCACCCGTGCGTTCATACCCACCATCTGAAATTCATAGTCGAAGTCCGTCACGGCGCGCAGCCCGCGAATGATCATCACCGCGCCACAATCGGCAGCGAAGTGCATCAGAAGATTGGAGAAGGGCTTTACCTCAATCTCGGCACCGCTTTCGCGTACGATATCGGCAACCTCGGTCTTCACCAACTCAATCCGCTCATCGAGGCCAAAAACGGGCCCCTTGCCCGGATTGGCGGCAACGCCGACGACCAACCGGTCGACCAAGCGGGTTGCCCGTTGAATGATGTCGACATGCCCGTTGGTAATCGGGTCGAAAGTCCCGGGGTAGACCGCCGTCCTGATGGCCAACGCCTTACTCCTGTTCTGGTGAGGCGTCGGTCTCAGACCCCGCCGCTGCGTCGTCGCCCACGCGACCGTCTACATCGGCCTCGTCGGCGGCGTCATCCTCACCCAGGTGCGCGGCCGAGACAACCTTCTCGTCTTCAGCTGTCTTGAAGACGATCACCCCTTGGGTGTTGCGTCCCGCGATACGGATATCGCCAACCGGAATGCGGATCAACTTGCCGCGGTCCGTGACCAACATGATGTCATCGGCATCGGCCACCGGGAACGACGCCACCACCGGCCCGTTCCGTTCCGAGGTTTCGATATTGATGATCCCCGAACCGCCCCGGTTCGTGGTGCGGTATTCGAAGGACGACGAACGTTTGCCAAAGCCGTTCTCGGTCAGCGACAAGATGAACTGCTCGCGTTCCGCCATCGCGGCAAACGTCGGCTCCTCAAGACGCGCGGCCAAGGTCGTATCGCTGGCCTTGTCGTCATCCTTGCCGTCGTAATCCGACACACCCAATCGGCGCCGTGCGGCCACGGCCTGCAAATACGCCTGCCGCTCGTCCGCATCCGCTTCTAGATGGTGCAAGACGGACATCGAAATCACCTCATCCCCACCCTTCAGCGCCATTCCGCGCACACCTGCCGTCGCGCGGCCACCCATCAGCCGCACGCCCTGCATGGCAAAGCGAATGCATTTCCCACCACGCGCGACCAACAGCACATCGTCGTCATCTGCGGCCAAGGAAACGCCGACCAACCGATCGCCTTCCTTCAATTTGATGGCAATGATCCCGGTCGACAGGATGTTGTCGAACTTGCAGAGAGAGATCGGACGCACCAAGCCTTCCGCCGTCGCGAACACCGCAACGAGATCCGCCCAGGTCGATTCATCCTCCGGCAACGGCAGGATGGTGGCGATAGTCTCGCCCTCGGCCAACGGCAACAAATGGACCATCGGTCGACCGCGCGCCTGAGGGGTGCCCAGCGGCAACCGGTAGGTCTTGAGCTTGTAGACCTTGCCACGAGACGAGAAGAACAACAGCGGCGTATGGGTGTTCACCACGCTCACCTGCGCGACGAAATCTTCATCC
>Ga0055584_100008177_pt1 | contig 10251 bp, 3 predicted proteins | sample OSDHelmetaG_FD_58716 | JGI IMG/M metagenome (GOLD analysis project Ga0055584, IMG submission 58716) | Pelagic marine sediment microbial communities from the LTER site Helgoland, North Sea, for post-phytoplankton bloom and carbon turnover... | ecosystem: Environmental > Aquatic > Marine >...
CGAGCGAAGCGATCTGGGCTTGATCCGAGAAGCCCTCAAGCAGACGACGGATCGCAACGACGAGGTGCTGTCCGCCGGGTTGCGTGACCGTGAGGGCCGGCTGTTGGTTGCAACGGCCGATCACCGCAGGTTGTGGACACCAGAGGAAGACGCCCGCGCACCGACTACGCACGTTCACATGCCGCTCTTCAAGAGGGGGCAGCACTGGGGCGACGTGGAGCTGCGCTTTTCACCGCTCCACCCGGCGGGAATTCTGGCGGCTCTGTGGGCGCGCCCGATCGTGCGCTTGATCTGTGTGCTCGGGCTGGCGGGCTTCGTTGCCTACATCATCTATCTCCGGCGGACATTGCAGTATCTCGACCCATCGGCCGTGATTCCGACTCGCGTCCAGGCGGCGCTCGACGTGATGGCAGAGGGCGTGATGCTGCTCGACCCGCGCGGTCGCATCGTGTTGGCCAACCACGCGATGCTACAGCTGGTCGGTCGGAGCCAGGCCGAGCTGCTCGGCCAGGAAGCGTCGAGGATCGATTGGCAATCGCGCGAGGGTCGAACGCTTCGCGAGCTGCCGTGGACGAGCGTGCTGCGCGACGCGGAACCGGCTCCCGATACTCCGGTGTTTCTGCGAAACGACGACGAACTCGAACGCTCGCTCGTCGTGAAGTCGGCGCCCGTGGTCGACGCGAAGGGACGCGCGAAGGGGGCGATCGCGACCTTCGACGATGTGACGGAGCTCGAGCGAAAGAGCGCCGAGCTGGAGCGCGCACTGGGCGAGCTGGAGAAGACGCAGGACGAGATCCGCCTGCAAAATGAAGAACTCCAGGTTCTGGCGCGCCGCGACCCGCTGACCGGCGTCGCGAACCGCCGCTTCTTCCTGGAGCAGTCCGAACACGAGTTCGAGCGCGCGCAAGCCGAAGGCCGGCCGCTGTCGTGCTTGATGGCCGACCTCGACGAGTTCAAAGCCATCAACGACACGTACGGCCACCTGGAAGGCGACGATGTGATCCGCCGCGTTGCGGAGGTGCTGAAGGCGGAGGTGCGCGAGACGGACTGGATCTGCCGCTACGGCGGAGAGGAGTTCTGCATCGTATTGCGCGGCGTCGACGCGGACCGGGCGGTGCTGATTGCCGATCGGATGCGAGCGCGGGTCGCGGCGCCCGCCTTTGCTCGGGTGCCGGTTACGGTCAGCCTCGGCGTGAGTTCCCGAGAGTTCGGCGCCGGTTCTTGGGAAGAGATGATCCGGCAGGCGGATGAGGCCTTGTACGCCTCGAAAGAGAGCGGGCGCAACCGGGTCACCCGCTGGGATTACTGCGTCTGACGAGGTTGCGCAGTTGCTACGCAGACAAGCGAAAAGCCATAAGCAAAAGCAATGAGTTGCGGCATTAATGTGATCGGGTCTCTTCAGTTTTGATGGGCCGGGGCCGATTCGCATCAGTGGACTCCTGCACCCCCAACTCCGGACCCGCCCATGGCACGCCCCCGCCCCCAAGGATCTCGCGCGCGACCGCTGGTCGAGGAGCTGGAGTCGCGCGTCCTGCTTTCGGCCGATCTCCAACCGATCCCCCTCGATGGGGCCGACGGCGATCCGGATGCGGACCTGGCGGCGCACGTCGAACTCATCACCCGCGACGAATCGTTCTCGAGCCAGGAAGTCGACCTTCGTCAGGAAGTCGTCTTCGTCGACGCCGGCGTCGAGGGGCACGAGGCGCTGGTCGACGATCTGCGCCGGGCTTCGGGCGATGGGCGCTCGCTCGAAGTCTTCCTGTTGTCCGGCGAGGCGGACGGAGTTGCGCAGATCGCGGACTTTCTGGCGGACCGTGAAGACCTCGATGCCGTGCACGTCATCTCGCACGGCGCCGAGGGGGCGGTCCAGCTCGGCAACACCTGGCTCTCGGGCGACAGTCTCGATTCGCACGCTGAGTCGCTTCTCGAATGGGGGGACGCGCTCGGCGTCGAGGGCGATCTGCTCTTCTATGGCTGCGATCTGGCCGGCGGAGAGGGCGGCGCTGATTTCGTGCAGGCGCTGGGTAAGGTTACGGGTGCCGATGTCGCCGCGAGTGTCGATGCGACCGGCGCCGCCGTGCTGGGCGGGGACTGGGATCTCGAGCACCGCGTAGGCGATGTCGAGTCTGCTCTGGCGCTGGAGGCCGGGTCGCTGCAAGGCGTCCTCGCGAATCAGCCGCCCGAGAACAGCGTACCTGGCCCTCAGACCACGGCTGTCGATGAGCCGCTGCTCTTGTCGGACGCGGCGGGCAACGGGATCTCGGTGACGGACCCCGATGCCGGCAGTGCCGAGCTCGAAATCACTCTGCAGATCACGAACGGTACGGTCACTATCGCAGGACCGTCCGAGCCGGTCGACGTCAACACCGAAGTCAGCAACCAACAGACGAGTCCGCGCGTTGCACGCGATGCCGCCGGCAACACGGTGGTCGTGTGGGCGAGTGAGGACCAGGATGCCGACGGCTTCGGCATCTTTGCTCAGCGCTACGACGTGGGCGGCAACCCGATTGGCGCCGAGTTCCAGGTCAACACCGAAGAACTCAGCGACCAGTCGGAACCGGCGATCTCGATGGACGCCAACGGCGATTTCGTCGTCGTCTGGCAGAGCGAGGGGCAGGACGGGGACTCCTGGGGGATCTATGCCCAGCGATACGACTCGGCGGGCGTAGCCCAGGGAGCCGAGTTCGTCGTCAACAGCGAGACCAATACCGAGCAGCGAAATCCGGACGTCGAGATGGACGACGCCGGCAACTTCGTCGTCGTCTGGCAGAGCCTCGGCCAGGACGGCAACGGAGAGGGGGTCTACGCCCAACGCTTCGCGGCATCGGGCGTGCCGCAGGGGAGCGAGTTTCAGGTTCACACGGCCTCGTCGGGCGATCAAGCCAACGCGGCGATCGCAATGGACGCGAGCGGCGACTTCGTCGTCGTCTGGACCAGTGACGACGGCGGTTCCAACGAGATCCTGGCTCAGCGCTTCGACGCCAGTGGCGTCGCTCAGGGCGCCGAATTCACAGTCAACAGCTACACGCCCAATGACCAGCGTGCCCCGGACGTCGCGATGGATGACGTCGGCAATTTCGTTGTGGCCTGGCAGAGCCTGGCACAGGATGGAGCGGACTGGGGGGTCTACGCGCAGCGCTTCGATGCCAGCGGCGTCGCGCAGGGCAGCGAGTTCCGGGTCAACTCGACGACCTCACAGGAGCAGTCCAGCCCGGGTGTCGCGATGGATGCGGACGGAGACTTCGCGATCACCTGGCAGGGCAAGCCCGGCAACTTCGATGTCTTCTTGCAGCAGTACGAAGCCGATGGCACGGCCGTTGGCGTCGAGACCCAGGTCAACACGTTTGCCGGCGGCGATCAGCTCCGTCCTGACATCGCGATGGACGCCGATGGCGATCACTTCGTGGTCTGGGAAGGCAAGTCCGGCGGCGGGTCGAACTCAGAGGTTCAGGGCAGCCACGTTCCGTACGCGAGCAACATCACGTTCGTCAGCGGGGACGGCGTGGACGACTCTCTCGTCGTCCTTCGCGGAACGCTCGACGACCTGAATCAGACGCTCGACGGGATGGTCTTTACGCCGACCGTGGGATTTAGCGGGACGGCGACGATCCAGATTACGACGAACGATCTGGGCAACACCGGCGGTGGTGACCTGATCGACAGCGACACTGTCACGATCCACGTGGGGGCGGCTGTCAACGAAGCCCCGCTGCTCGATGCGTCGGCAGCTCTGGTGTTCAGCGACGTCGCCGAGGACGCCCTCGATCCGCCGGGCGACACCGTCGCGGCGCTGCTCGGTTCGGCGGGAACCGATCCGATTGCGGATGCCGACGGCGATCCGGAAGGCATTGCCGTCGTGGGGGTCGACGACGGTAACGGGACCTGGCAGTACTCGACGAACGCCGGCGGCTCGTGGACCGCGTTCGGCACCGTATCGGACGGGTCTGCTGTGTTGCTGGACGGCGCTTCGATGATCCGGTTCGTCCCGAACGCCGACTATGCAGGCACGGCGGGGGACCTGACGTTCCGCGCCTGGGATCAGACGAACGGGGCTTCCGGCGACACCGGTGTGGCGATCGCCGCGACGGGCGGATCGACGTCGTTCAGCGACGCCACGGAGACCGCAACGCTCGACGTGCTCGCCGTGAACGACGCGCCGCTCCATAGCGTCCCGCCGGCTCAGACGACGGCCGAAGATGTCGGGCTGGTCTTCTCGAGCGCAGGCGGCAATGCCATCCGGATTGCCGACGTCGACGCGACCTCCCTCGAGGTGCGGCTGACAGCGAGCGGTGGGAACGTGACGCTTTCCCAGACCAGTGGCCTGAGCTTTTCCCAAGGCGATGGCACTGCCGACTCGGTCGTGACGCTCCAGGGCAGCCCCACCGCAGTCAACGCCGCGCTCGAAGGGCTGACCTTTACACCGGACGCGGACTGGAGCGGAAGTGCGACCTTGCGCGTCGAGACCTCGGATCTGGGGGGCTCGGGGCCGGTCGGCACGGCGGACGATATCGTCTCGATCGATGTCACCGCAGTCAACGATGCCCCGACCCAGCTCGTGCCGGGAATTCAGGAGGCCGATGACGCCCGGACGGTCGTGTTCTCGAGTTCGGGAGGCAACGCGATTCAGGTTTCCGATGTCGAGGCGGGAACAGTGCAGGTCACGCTGCGTGCCGCGAATGGAACGGTCACTCTGGGCTCATTGGCAGGGCTTAGCTTTGGCGCGGGCGACGGCAGCAGCGATGACGTCGTCACGTTTGCGGGAAGCCTGCCGGCGGTGAATGCCGCGCTCGAAGGGCTGCGCTTCCAGGCCGGCGCGACCTTCGAGGGGGTCGCGAGCGTCGAGGTGACGACGGATGATCTCGGTGGGACCGGCGCGGGCGGGGCTCTGTCCGCGCGCGACAGCATCGCGATCACGGTCGGCTTCGTCGAAACACTGGAACCCGAGGCCCCCGACGCGCCCCCGGAAGAGAGCCCGCCGGAGCCCGAGCCCGACCCGGATCCGGTGCCCGAAGAGCCGGTCGTCGTCGGGGCGCTGCCGGACAGCCCCGACTTGGACCGAGGCCTGCGGCTCCGAATCCCCTTCGTCGGCTTCACACCCGACTCGCTTCCCGAAGCGACAGCGGACGACGCGCCCGAGGCAGCCGAGCCGGCCCTGGCCGCGGTCGAGTCCATCCGGCGGGACCGCGGGGAGGCTGTCCAACTCGACGATCTCGAGGAACTGTCGACGCTGCCGCGGGACCGCGCCATCGCGGCGTTGCAGATCGATCGGGCACTCGACGGCGTGCGCGACCAGCTTTCGGACGAAGACGAGATCGCGCAGGGCGAGAGTCAGACGGTCTTCGCGAGCGTCCGGGCCATGGCGCTCGCGGTCTCGACGGGCTCGCTCGCTGCGCTGCTGCGCGGAGGCTCGTTGCTTGCGTTGACTTTCTCGTCGCTACCGATCTGGAACGGGTTCGATCCCCTGGCCGTGTTGGCGATGTCGACCGTGGAGCGAAAGCGCCGAGCCGACGAGCTGCGCGCCGACGAGGCGACGGAGGACGAGGCGGTCGCGCGGATGTTCGACGAGAGTTGATTCGAGCGCGTCCCCGAATCCGGCCGGTGGGCGTCCGCGGTACACTGTGAAGCTCGCGCGCGGAGCCTCACCATCCCCGATCGATCACAGCGTTCGTTGACAACACACGAGAGCACGTCGCGGCTCCGCCTGTGCGGGGTCATTGTGGCGTTGCTGGTCGCCTTCGGGATCGCCACGGGCTGTGGTGCGCCATCCGCGTCGCGGCCCAATCTCCTGCTGGTGACCCTCGACACCACGCGCGCCGACGGGCTCTCGCTGCTGGGCGGATCGCCGGGCGCGACTCCGGTGCTCGACGCGTTCGGTGCCGAGGCCGTCGTCTTCGAGCGAGCGTACAGCGATAGCAACGTGACGAACCCATCCCACCTCTCGATCATGACCGGGGTGACGGCGCTTCGGCACGGAGTGATGAGCAACTTCGCGCGCATTCCGAGCGGCATCGACACCTTGTCACAGAGCCTCGAGCGGGTCGGCTATGCGACGGGCGGGTTCGTGTCGGCCGGCCCGCTGGCGAGTGCGTTCGGCTGGAAGGGCTTCGAGGTGATGCCCCCGGTGGTGGGCGTGCTCGACGCCGCCGAGGTCACCGATCGTGCGCTGGGGTGGCTCGGGACGAAACGAGAAGAGCCGTTCTTTGCGTGGGTCCACTACTGGAACCCGCACACGCTCTACGACCCGCCCGACGAGTTGTTCGAGCGCTTCTACCAGGGCGATCCAACCGACTACGAGGGGCCCCTCATCGCCGCCGCCCCGTTCTTCGCACGGGCGCGCAACTTCGGGGTAGGGCCGCGGCTCAAGCGTTGGTTGGGCGACGTGCGGGATCCCGCGTGGGGGCGGGCGAAGTATCAGGCGGAGATCCACTACACGGACCGCGAGCTGGGTCGTCTGTTCGACGGCCTGACGGCGAGCGGGGCCGCGAGCGACACCGTCGTCGTCGTCACCGCCGATCACGGGGAAAGCCTCGGCGAACACGACATCTACTATGCGCACGTCGGCGTCTACGACGAGGTGCTGCACGTCCCCTTGCTGATCCGGGTGCCTGGCATCGCGTCGGCGCGCTCCCGGCTGCCGGTTTCGACGCTCGACATCGCTCCGACGATCGCCGAGTTGCTCGATCTGGAGTTGGAACACGAGATCGAGGGCCTGAGTCTGGTCAGCGCGCTGCACGGAACGCCGAGTCCGGAGCTGGTGGGCCGCGAACGTTTCGTCCACACACACGCCTCGAACCGGGTGGTGGCGATCCGCGACGGGCGGTGGAAGCTGATCTGGCCGATCGATCTCGACGATCGGGTACTGAGCAATCGAGTGGAGCTATTCGACCTGATCGACGACCCGGCCGAAGAGCATGACGTGGCGGCGGCTCACCCGGACGTCGTCGCGCGGTTGCGCGAGCCGCTCGGACCCTGGGTGAAACACGGTCGTAGTGCCACTGCGGGGGGCGGACAAGCCGCGCCGGCCGTGGATTCGAAGATCCGCGCGCAGCTCGAAGCGCTCGGGTACTCGGAGTAGTCGAGCTGCTCAGCGACCGTCTTTGACGACTCGTCTAGCGACCCGGGGCAGCGAGTTCGCGTAGCGGTTCGATCACCTCGTGACCGAAGGCCGCGAGCGTCTCGGGCGTTGCGAAGTCGCTGAACCATGCGTAGATGCGCTCCACCCCGCGCTCGGCGAGTTCACCGAAGTGCTCGCGCAGCGTTTCGCCGGTGCCCGTCCGGACCCCGCCCATCGCGGCGAAACGCCGCCGCGCCTGCTCGAAGATCGGCTCGGCGTCCGAGCCTTCCGGTGCAAAAGCGAGCATCTCCTGGAGCGACGGACGTGCTGCTCCTGTCGCGCCACGCAGCCGATCGAAATCGTCGAGGGCGTAGACCGGACAATTCCACCAATCCGCGTGGTCCGCCACGAGCCGCAACGTCTTGGGCCCCGCGCCGCCAATCAGGATCGGGATGCGGCCGAGCGGCGTCGGCTGGTGGATGCCGCCGCGGATCGTGTGAAACTCGCCGGCATAGTCGACGGTCTCGCCGCTCCAAAGCAGCTTCAAAACGTCGAGCGTCTCGGCAAGACGTGCGACGCGGACGCGGGCCGCAGTTTCCCCGACGCCGTAGACCTCGAACTCCTCGGGCACTGAACCCCAGCCGATCCCGAGTTCGAAGCGCCCGCCGCTGGCATGATCGAGCGTCACGGCCTGGCGCGCCAGCACCGCGGGATGCCGGAAGGCGTCGCACAGCACCAGGTGTCCCACGCGCAGCGTCGATGTCGCCGCAGCGATCCAGCCGGCTGTGAGCATCGCGTCGTACATCGGCATGTGTTCGGCGCCGGGAGGGCTCAGGTGATCGATCAGCGCGACGCCACCGAAACCCGCCTGCTCGGCGGCTCGAGAGCGCTCGACGATCTGGTCGAGGGACATCCGCATCTGGGGGAGGAACAGATGAAAGTCGAGCACGGCATCTCCCGCGCGGCGAACGGCGCCGCGGTGCGGCCATCGTGCGCGATCGAAGCCGGGCTTACCAGCGTCTTGGAGACGCGACCGATCGGTCGGATCGCAGCGGGTTCCGCGAGCGAGTTCCCGCTGCTACCCGCCAGTCGCCCCTAACCGCGGTAGGACCGGAGACGCGCGGCGAGGTTCTGCCGGAACTCGGCGATGCGCGCGAGCTTGAGGGTCTCGTAGCCGCGGATCTCATCCGGCAATGCAGCGATGGCTGTCGCGTCCGTGAGCATCTCTGGCTTCAAGTACTCGAGGAGTACGGCCACGGCCTCGCGGTATTCGCCGGGCAGTGCGCGTTCGATCCGACGGAGCCGTGCGAACCCAAACAGGTCGAAGCGCGTCCCCCTGAATCGACGTCCGCTTGCGAGCAGCCTGATCAAGGGCGTCAGCCACAGGGGCAGCGCGATCTTGCGCTTCAGGCCGAGAGCCCGGAGCAGCGGCGGATGCAGTTGCCAGGCAATCCGATTGGCGCTGCCGCGGATGGCGCGGGCGGGTGCCTGGCCCCCGGCATCGAGCATCAGTCGCGCGACTTCGTACTCGTCCTTGTAGGCCAGCAGCTTGTAGAGCGAACGGGCGACCGCCCAGGTCAGTTCGCGGGAGCCGGGTGCGACCTCGTCTTCGCGCGCGGCGACGGCTTCGAGGGTCGTGAGATACTCGGCGGCGAGTCGCTCATCTTGATAGGCGACGAGATCGGCCGACCACAGCCGCAGCTTTGCGCCGAGCGCTTGATCATCCGGGTCGCCGAGCTGTGCGACGCGGGATTCCAGTGCTGCGGGGAGGGCCTCGAGTTCTGCAGCCGGGTGCCCGTTTTCGCCGTGTCCGGCGCGGTCGGCCGCCGTCTGGACGGCGGCCATGGCCGCGCGAATCCGTTCGGGTGCGGCGATCTCGGTTCGTCCCCAACGGTAGGCGGAGACGTTCGCGTCGATGGACACGCCGTTGAGCCGGATCGCCCGCTCGATCGCGGCGCTCGAGATCGGCAGCAGGCCCGCCTGCACCGCCATCCCGATCACGAAGAGGTTCGCGGTGACGGTATCGCCGAGCAGAGCCCCGGTGATCTCGGCGGCATCGGCCCAGTGGCGGGCGTCCTGCCGGGTCACTTTCGCGATCCGAGCTCGCAGCTCGCGCGAGCGCGGCAGGTCGATCTCGGGCTGCGTGATCATGGCGCCCGTCGGGGCGCAGCTCGTCGAGCCGACGACGGCCGTGCGCGAGGGTGCGGCCACGTCGAGCCCGGCGAGCGAGGCGCCGACCAGCGGGTCGAAGGCGAGGATCAGATCCGCCTGGCCGCTTCCGAGCCGGTTCGTTTCGGCCGGGTGCTCGCGCTGCAAGCGGAGATCGCTGACGACGGGCCCGGCCTTCTGAGACAGCCCGATCTGATCCAGGCCGCGCACGCAGTAGCCGTCGAACGCGGCGGCTGTCCCCAGGATCTGGGAGACCGTAACTACGCCCGTGCCACCGACACCGGTAATCCGAAGCGAGAACTCGCTCCCGGCTTCGTGCGAGACGTTCGGCACCGGCAGGTCGTCGGGAGCAATCGGTCGCGCCGCTGCCTTCGCATCGCTGCCCGTGGCGTTTGAGGTCTTTCCCCCGAGCGAGAACGAGTCGAGCAGCCGCTGTTGCCACTGCGGGCGCTCGCGGATCGTCATGAACGACGGGCAGTCCCCCTCCAGGCACGAGAAGTCGAGGTTGCAGTTCGTCTGATCGATGGTCGTCTTGCGGCCGAAGGGGGTTTCGAGCGGCTGCACCGAGAGACAGCCGCTGATCCGTCCGCAGTCGCCGCAGCCTTCGCAGATGCGGGGGTTGATCGCGACGCGTTGCGGCGGCGTGGCGGCCTGGCCGCGCTTGCGCGCACGGCGGAGCTCGGCCGCGCACTCCTGGTCGTGGATCAAGACCGTCACGCCCGGAACCGTCGCCAGCATCTTCTGTGCTTCGAGCAGACGTTCCCGCGACCAGACTTCGACCTCCGCGGGCAGGACGACCGCGTCGTCGCCGCCCATCGTTTCGTACCGCCCCACGTCGTCGGTCGTGATCAGGACGCGCGCGACGCCCTGCGCAAGGAGTGTCCGGACGACTTCCGGGATGGCAATCCGGCCGGGAGCGGCCTGACCACCCGTCATCGCGACCGCACCGTTCCACAAAAGCTTGTAGGTAATCGTGACGCCCGCAGCGACGGCGGCCTGTACGGCGAGCTGTCCGCTGTGGAAGTACG
>Ga0055584_100008178_pt1 | contig 10249 bp, 7 predicted proteins | sample OSDHelmetaG_FD_58716 | JGI IMG/M metagenome (GOLD analysis project Ga0055584, IMG submission 58716) | Pelagic marine sediment microbial communities from the LTER site Helgoland, North Sea, for post-phytoplankton bloom and carbon turnover... | ecosystem: Environmental > Aquatic > Marine >...
CCAGTGGTTGCTGACGTGCTGGTAACGGGTGTTGCATCTGATAGCCGGCAGGTGATGGCAGGTAATCTGTTTATTGCGTGTGTAGGGGACCCGCAGCGGTTGCGCAGTTTTATTGAACAGGCGCAGGCAAAACACGCCGCTGCGGTGGCTATTGATGTGGACCAGTTATCGTTAGTGGACGCATTCAACTTCACTGTGCCTATTTTGGGGGTAGTTAACCTAGCAAAAAATCAGGCCCGTTTGGCTGCTGCTGTATTGTCTCAGCCAAGTGCTGACATGTTGCTAGTTGGCATTACCGGCACCAATGGCAAAACCAGCATCAGTCATTATGTGGCCCAAGCATGCAGTATTTTGGGGCAGACTTGTGGTGTTATTGGCACTACGGGCAATGGGCTGTTAGGTGCTTTGCAAGCAGGGCCTAACACCACTCCTGACGCTGTTTCTGTACAGGCGTTGTTAGCCGATATGCAATCTCAAGGTGCTAGCGCATGTGCCATGGAAGTGTCCTCCCACGGTTTACACCAAGGCCGAGTAAGTGCCTGTGAATTCAACATAGCCGTGTTGTCTAATTTGAGTCGTGACCATCTAGACTACCATGGCTCCATGGAAGCCTATGGGCAAGCTAAGGCGCGTTTGTTCAGCTGGCCAACCTTAGAACATGCGGTGGTTAATGTTGATGATAGTTTTGGTCAAGCTCTAGCTAATGATATAGCCGCTGATGTCCAACAGTGGACTTACAGTGTGAAGGCTAATTCTACCTCGGCCAACATATACGCAAACAGCGTCAGTTTCAATCAACAGGGTTTCAGTGCCGAGATTACTACGCCTGTGGGTAGCATGACAGTTAGCACTGCTTTGTACGGTGAATTTAATTTGAGCAACCTGCTAGCAACAGTGGGTGTGCTTTTAGCTGCCGGCTATGGCCTGGCTGAGATTGAAAAGGCCTTGGCGCAATTAGAACCTGTGGCAGGGCGTATGGAAAAAACCACCTTGTCCACAGGCGTTACTGCCATTGTCGACTATGCTCATACACCTGATGCCTTGCAAGCCGCTTTGCAAGCGACTAAACAGCACCTAAAAACGGGGCAGCTATGGTGTGTGTTTGGTTGTGGTGGCGATCGTGATGCCGGCAAACGTCCATTAATGGCGCAAATTGCTGAGCAGTTTGCCGATCAGTTGGTGGTGACTGACGACAATCCGCGTGGTGAAAACAGTGGCACTATCATTGAACAAATAGCCGCCGGCTTTAAGCAACCACAACAAGCTAATTTAATTGCCGATAGAGCCAGCGCAATTGAATACTCCCTCAAGCAAGCAAGAGCGGGCGACATCGTTCTGATTGCTGGTAAGGGGCATGAAGATTATCAAGAAGTTAATGGTCAGCGAGAACACTTTAGTGATCGCGAACAAGTAGTAAGAGTGCAACAGGAGTTGGCCCAATGAAATTGACTATGAGTCAGGTTGCAGATGTATTGCACGCTCGTAAAGTGACAGGGGATGGGGACTTCACACGTATCTCGACAGATACCCGTACCTTGCAATCGGGTGATTTGTTTGTCGCCTTAGTTGGACCTAATTTTGATGGCCATGAATTTATTGCTCAGGCACAGCAGAAGGGCGCTATTGGCGCTTTAGTTAGCGAAGAAATTGATACCAATTTACCCTTGTTGTTAGTGGCGGACACGCGCATTGCGCTAGCAGGTATAGCGCGCATTCGTCGTCAACAGATGTCTGGTAAATGGGTGGCAGTTACTGGTAGTAGTGGCAAGACCACCGTCAAAGAAATGCTCGGGCACATCTTTGCTCAAGCCGGTTCTGTGGAAGTTACTCAAGGTAATTTAAACAATGACATTGGCGTGCCCCTAACCATTTGGAATATGCAAGCCCAAGATGTGGATTACCGAGTGTTAGAGCTGGGTGCCAATCACGCTGGGGAAATTGCTTACACCTGCCGTATTGGTTTGCCAGAAATTGCTATTTTGAACAACGCGCAAGATGCACACCTAGCAGGCTTTGGTAGTCAGCGTGGTGTGGTAGAAACCAAAGGCGAAATAATCTCTTCTTTGGCTCCTGACGGCCAAGCTGTATTGAACTTGGATGATGTCAATTTTGCCTACTGGGCAGAACTGGCTGGCGATCGTCAAATTTGGTCCTTTAGTATTGAAAACGACGCAGCACGTGTACATACCAAAAACCTACAAGTGAATGCTGATGCCAGTGATTTTGTACTCAGCGTTGACGGGCAAGAGTGTGCTGCAAGCTTACCGTTGTCTGGGCGTCACAATGTAGCCAATGCCCTTGCCGCCGCAGCGGCGGCGTCAGCTGCTGGCTTATCAGTGGCGCAAATTAGCGCAGGATTAGCTAATTGCCAAGCTTATCGTGGACGTTTGGTAAGGCATGAACTAGCCAATGACGTCTTGGTCATTGACGACACTTATAACGCCAACCCAGCTTCCGTACGCGCTGCTATTGATGTATTGGCGCAGCAAGCTGGTAGCCGGTGTTTGATTTTAGGCGACTTACGGGAACTTGGTGATGCTTCTCGTAGTCTGCATTCTGAGCTTGGCCGCTATGCGGCCAAAGCCGGTATTAACTATTTTATTGGTGTGGGATCACGGGTGGCAGCGGCAGTAAGCCAGTTTGCCGCTGATGGTGGTGAACACCCCATTGCTGTGGCTTCACAAGATGAAGTAAGCCCTTATTTGCAAACCTTGCCACAACAACAGCTTAGTTGTTTGGTAAAAGGTTCTCGCTCGAGCCGCATGGAGCGCGTAGTTGAATTATTATTACAAAAGGATCAATAACCTATGTTGTTATGGTTAGCTGAATACTTATCACAATATTACAGTGCCTTTGGCGTATTTCAGTATCTAACGATGCGCGCCATTATGGGGGTGCTTACGGCCTTATTTATTGCTATGGCAATCGGTCCGTATATGATCAAACATCTGAAAATTAAGCAGATTGGTCAGTCAATACGTGAAGATGGTCCACAAAGTCATTTGGTGAAAGCTGGTACACCAACCATGGGTGGGGCTTTGATTTTGGTGGCTATTATGGTCAGTGCCTTGTTATGGGGCGACCTGAGTAACCGCTATATTTGGGTCACTATCGTGGTCACTGGCATCTTTGGCGTAGTTGGTTGGGTGGATGACTACAAAAAAGTTATCGAAAAAAATTCACGTGGTTTGATTGCCCGGTGGAAATACTTTTGGCAATCCGTTGGTGGCCTTGGCGCTGCTGTGTTTTTGTTCTATACCGCTCAGTACCCGCAAGAGCTGGAACTCATTGTACCGTTTTTCAAAGATGTCAGTATTAACCTAGGCATCTTTTATATCGTCTTTACTTATTTCGTTATTGTTGGTACTTCCAACGCCGTGAACTTAACCGACGGACTTGATGGCTTAGCGATTTTGCCAACGGTTTTGGTGGCAGCGGCGCTAGCCGTATTTGCCTATTTGTCAGGTCACGCCGTATTTTCTGAATACCTGCATATTCCTTATATCCGTGGCGCTGGTGAACTAGTGGTATTTTGTGCCGCCATTGTTGGTGCCGGTATGGGCTTTCTTTGGTTCAACACCTATCCGGCACAAGTATTTATGGGGGATGTAGGTGCCTTGTCGTTGGGTGCGGCCCTGGGTGTTATTGCCGTTATCGTACGGCAAGAATTGGTCTTGGTGATTATGGGCGGCATCTTTGTCGTAGAGACCTTGTCGGTTATCTTGCAAGTGGGCTCGTTTAAGCTCACGGGTAAACGTATTTTTCGTATGGCTCCGTTACATCATCACTTTGAGCTTTCCGGCTGGCCTGAGCCACGTATCATTGTGCGCTTCTGGATCATTACGGTAATTTTGGTGCTTATTGGTTTAGCTACATTAAAGCTACGCTAAATTAAATTTATAGTGAATAGGCAAGGGACTAGCTAGTTATGCAACTCATTGGCAGCGACAAATACACCCTAGTAATAGGGTTGGGCAAAACTGGTTTTGCCTGCGCCAATTACCTGGCCCAACAGGGACAGCAGGTAGTGGTGGCTGACTCTCGAGAAATGCCGCCTTATCTCGCTCAATTACGAGAAGCCTGGCCTCAACTTGCCATATCCCTTGGTGCTTTTGAAAGCGAACTTTGTACCGGTGCAAGTAGCATTATCCTTAGCCCTGGTGTGCCGTTGGCGGAACCTGCCATTCAGGCTGCTATTGCTCAAGGTGTGCCTGTACGTAGTGAAATTGATCTGTTTTCTGCCGCTGCTAAAGCACCGATTGTTGCAATTACAGGCTCCAACGCCAAAAGCACCGTGACTAGTTTGGTTGGGCACATGGCAAAAACAGCTGGTTGGAATGTGGCTATAGGAGGCAATTTAGGCACACCAGCCGTTGCCTTGCTCGATGATACCGTTGAATTGTATGTCATGGAGCTGTCCAGTTTTCAGTTAGAAACAACTCATGATTTAAAGGCTGAAGTCGCCTGTGTATTAAATATCAGCCCAGATCATATGGATCGCTACGACAATAACTTGATGGCCTATCACGCCGCCAAACACCGAGTTTTTCAAGGCTGTAAAAAGGTTGTTGAGAATGCTGACGATCAGCTGACCTATGCGTTGGTGCCTGATGATGTAGAACACCGTCAGTTTACTTTAGGTAAACCGGATTTGAAGCAATACGGTATTAGCCAACAAGATTCTAAAGAATTCCTGTGCCTTGGCTTTGAGAAGCTGATTGCTTGTGAAGAACTGGCTATGACCGGCAGCCATAACATGGCCAATGCTTTGGCGGCTTTGGCGTTAGGGGATAGCGTGGGTCTGCCTCTAGTGGCCATGTTAGAAAGTTTGCGGGTATTCACTGGCTTGGCTCATCGTTGCGAATGGGTAGCAGAGCAGGCGGGTGTTACCTACATCAATGACTCCAAAGGTACCAACGTGGGCGCTACCGTAGCGGCTATTCAAGGTTTGGGTGCCACGATTAGCGGCAAGGTTATTTTATTGGCGGGTGGTGTCGGCAAGGGTGCCGATTTTTCGGATCTGTCAGCTCCTATGGCCACTTTTGGTAAAGCCGCAGTGGTTTATGGTCAAGATGGTAACAGCATTGGCGATGTCTTGGCCGCGTCTACAAGTATTATACGCACGGCTGATATGGTTGCGGCTTTAGAGCAGGCGCGTAGTTTGGCGCAAGCAGGGGACCTAGTTTTGTTGTCGCCAGCTTGTGCGAGTTTTGATGCCTATACGAGTTTCGAGAAACGGGGTGAGCACTTCCGCCAGCTAGTGGAGGCTCAAGCATGAATTGGTTACAGCAACAATGGCAGCTGATTAGCGGACAAACTTGGGACAGGGCCTTGCTGGTGCCTGCCATCGCTTTGATGGTTATTGGCTTTGTTATGATTAGCTCGGCTTCTATTGACGTGGCAGCTATTAAGAATCTTGACCCCTTTTATCAAAGCAAACGCCAGGCTATTTTTGTCGTTCTGGGTTTGATTTCTATGTTGGCTAGTTTACTAATTCCTATTCAGTTTTGGCAAAAACACGGACCTGTGTTGATGGGTTTGGGTGCCCTAAGTTTACTAGTGGTTTTGATTCCCGGTATTGGTCGTGAAGTAAATGGTAGTGTGCGCTGGATCCCTTTAGGTAGCTTCAGCCTACAGCCCTCGGAATTTGCCAAGGTAGCAGTGGTAACTTTTATGGCTGGCTATTTGGTGCGTCGCCAATCTGAGGTGCGAACTAATTTTGGTGGTTTCTTAAAGCCCATGGCTGTAATGATGGCCTTCAGTGGTTTATTGCTACTAGAGCCAGATTTTGGTTCTACCGTGGTATTGATGGGCGCTGTTGTGGGCATGTTCTTTTTAGGTGGTATGCGCAAATTGCACCTTACTGCCGTGGCTTTGGTACTACTGCCGGTGATAGGTGCTATCGCTTGGTTCTCGCCCTATCGTATGCAACGTTTGCTAACCTACCTTGAGCCGTGGAGTGACCCATTTGGTGCTGGTTATCAGTTGACCCAAGCGCAAATTGCCTTTGGTCGTGGCGGTTGGTTTGGTGAAGGTTTGGGCAATAGCATGCAAAAACTGTTCTATTTGCCAGAAGCCCATACGGATTTTGTTTACTCAGTATTAGCCGAGGAGTGGGGTGCCGTTGGCGCCTTGGCTGTAGTGGCTTTGTATGCCGTATTGATTGTTAGAGGCTTGCAAGTAGGACAGATGGCGGAACGTTTGCAGCGTCCTTATGCTGCCTACTTGAGCTATGGTTTGGTGTTTTTAATCACTGCCCAAGCGATGATCAATATTGGAGTAAATTTAGGCTTGCTACCGACCAAAGGGCTGACCTTACCCTTTGTTAGTTATGGTGGCAGTAGCATGATTTCTAGTGCCGGTATCCTTGGTATCTTGTTGCGTATCAGTGTTGAAAATAATTACTTGTTACAGCTGGTAAAGCGTCGCCAAGTGGATAATGAGCGTCACCAGTCTGAGGGCCAGTGGCAAGAGCATAACCACGAAGAAGCTGATTTTGTAAACACGGAGGTGACCTATGTCGAATCCCGTGTCTAAGCCAGTTTCTAATCAGGACCAGAAAAGTCCGGCACCGCGTATTTTGATCATGGCCGCGGGTACAGGTGGCCATGTTTATCCTGCTTTAAGCACCGCTGACTATCTGCGTGCTCAAGGTTGGCAGGTTGACTGGTTGGGTAGTGGTAAAGGCATTGAGGCACGTTTGGTGCCTGCAGCGAGTTACCCGTTACATTGCATTGATATTACTGGTTTGCGCGGTAAAGGGCGCTTGTCTTTGTTAACCGCTCCTTGGCGACTGGCCAAATCCTTGTGGCAAGCATGGCGTTTGTTAGGTCAGATTAATCCTGACTGCGTGCTAGGCATGGGCGGTTTTGTGGCAGGACCTGGCGGTTTAGCCGCATTTTTGCGTCGCAAGCCATTATTAATCCATGAACAAAATGCTATCCCAGGTTTAACTAATCGCTTGCTACGCCCACTTTCTAGTCGTGTTATGCAAGCTTTTAATGGTGCTTTTGCTGACCCGAAAGCCATTACTGTGGGTAACCCGATTCGCCCTGAGTTTAATCAGTCAGATAATACTGATAAGTCTACAAGTGATACATGTAACTTACTGGTTGTGGGTGGTAGCTTAGGTGCTTTGGCATTGAATAAAGCTATTCCTCAGACCTTAGCTGAAATGCTCAATAATATAAGCGCTCATCAGCTTAGCATTCGTCATCAATGTGGACCCAAGCATCTAGATGTGACCCAAGCAGCCTATTCAGCCGCCAAAGTAGAAGCGCAGGTTGATGCCTATATTGATGATATGCCGACGGCTTTTGCTTGGGCAGATTTAATTATATGTCGCGCTGGAGCACTCACTGTTAGTGAGTTGGCTGCAGCAGGCAAGCCTGCTGTATTAGTGCCTTTTCCTTATGCAGTGGATGATCATCAAACAGCCAATGCGCAAGCCTTAGTATCGGCGGGCGCTGCTATTTTGATGCCACAAACGGATTTAACTGCCGCCAACCTTGCGTCAGTACTTACCCCATTAGTATCGCAACCTGAGCTTCTCCAAGAGATGGCTCAGGCTGCTTTATCACTAGCTCAACCAGAGGCGACTCGAGTGGTCGCTGAACAATGCATGGAGGCCGTAAATGGTTAAAATGACACCCGCACATCAATATGTGATTCCGGAAATGCGTCGCATGCGCAAAATCCACTTTGTCGGCATTGGTGGTGTCGGCATGTGTGGTATTGCCGAAGTGCTATTAAACCAAGGTTATGAAGTGAGTGGTTCCGATATTCGAGTGAGTCCTGTGACTGAGCGTTTGTCATCCCAGGGCGCCAATATCATGATTGGTCACGCCGAAGCGAACGTACGCGGTGTGCATGTGGTTGTTGCTTCTACCGCAGTAAGTGATGATAACCCAGAGGTAAATGCCGCCCGAGCCCATCGTATTCCAGTAATTCAGCGTGCCGAAATGTTGGCAGAGCTAATGCGTTATCGACATGGCATCGCCATTGCCGGTACTCATGGTAAAACCACGACCACTTCTATGGCAGCATCGGTACTAGCTGCCGGTGGTTTGGATCCTACTTTTGTCATTGGCGGTAAGCTAAATAGCGCCGGTACCAACGCTCAGTTAGGTAGTAGTAGCTACCTAGTAGCCGAAGCCGATGAGAGCGATGCTTCCTTTTTACATTTGCAGCCACTAACTTCGGTGGTGACCAATATCGACGCCGATCATATGTCCACCTACGAGGGTGATTTTGGTCGTTTGAAGCGTACCTTCATTGAGTTTTTGCATAACTTGCCGTTTTACGGTTTGGCTATTGTTTGTATTGACGATCCAGTGGTATGGGAGATCCTTCCGCAAATCAGTCGTCCGACTATCACTTACGGTTTTGATGAAAGCGCAGATATTCGTGCCTATGACTTGCGCCAAGAAGGTATGACAACCTACTTTAAGGTGGCGCGAAAAGGCCTTGATGACTTAGATATTACTTTGCATATGCCCGGTCGCCATAATGCCTTGAATGCCTTGGCCACCATCGCGATTGCTACCGATTTAGAAATGGAAGGCAAAGATATCGAAGCGGGCCTGGCCGGTTTTACCGGTGTTGGTCGGCGTTTTCAAGTGTTGGGTGATTACCCTGCAGGTGATGGTGTGGCCACCTTAGTTGATGATTATGGTCATCATCCACGTGAAGTGGCTGCCACCATTGATGCCATTCGTACAGGTTGGCCGGAGCGCCGTTTGGTGATGGTGTATCAGCCACATCGCTTCAGTCGTACGCGTGATCTTTATGAAGACTTTGTAGATGTATTATCACGAGTTGATGTATTGGTGTTATTGGATGTCTACCCTGCTGGTGAAGAGCCGATTGCTGGGGCTGATGGTCGCGCTCTTTGTCGAAGTATTCGTGCCCGTGGCGCCTTAGATCCTATTTTTGTCGAGCGTGGTGCCGCTATTGCTCCCGTGTTGTCTGATATTTTACAACCAGGGGATCTGTTGTTAACACAAGGGGCTGGCGATATTGGTCAGATATCTCGCGCCTTGTTGGAGAATATGGAGCAGGATTAATCATGAGCGAACAGCTAGCCAATAATTTTGCAAACCAGTGGCAGCACTTACTATCCGTTCCCAGTGTTCGGGTGGGTGTGGTTTATGGTGGTGATTCGGCGGAACGTGAAATTTCGTTGATGAGTGGCACGCAGGTCTTGGAACATCTATTGAGTGCTGGTGTTGATGCCTTTGCCATTGATTTAGCTAGTCCAGAAGCTCAGGCGCAGGGGCTTAGTCAGTTACAACAATTGCAGCAAGCGCCTATGGATGTGGCGTTTATTGCTATGCATGGACCAGGTGGTGAAGACGGTACCGTGCAAGGTGTTTTGGAATACTTAGGAATCCCTTATACGGGTAGTGGCGTCATGGCCTCTAGCTTAGGTATGCATAAACTTATGACCAAGAGAGTGTGGCAGAGTGCGGGTATTGCAACGCCGGACTGGCAGGTTTTAGATGACACGACTAGTTGTGCCAAAGTAGCTCAACGCTTGGGGTTGCCCATAGTAGTGAAGCCTGTGCACGAAGGATCAAGTCTTGGTGTGCATATTGTTAATAGTGTTGCGGATATGGAAGCGGCTTATGCCGACGCCAAAGCTTTTGATCGTCAGGTAATGGCTGAACAGTTTATTGCTGGTGAGGAGTACACGATTGCTGTTTTGGATGGGCAAGCCTTGCCGACTATCCGTTTGCAAACAGATAATCAGTTTTATGACTTACAGGCCAAATACTATTCTGATGAAACTCTATATAGCTTTGACAATGATTTAACAGCTGCCCAGCAAAGTGCAATGGAGGCTGAGTGCGAAAAGGCCTTTAGCATTTTGGAATGTCAGGATTGGGGGCGCGTTGATGTGATGCGTGATGCTCAAGGGAAAGATTGGTTGTTAGAAATTAATACTTCTCCAGGCATGACCACCCATAGTCTGGTGCCTATGGCCGCTGAGCGTGTTGGTTTGTCTTTTGAGCAGTTGGTGGTTTTAGTCTTAAACCTATGCTTACAACGCCAGAGGGGTGGGCCTACAGGTATGGTGAATACCCATGACTAGTTGGCTGCGAGCTATGATGTGGCGTCTGGGTCTGTTGTCGGTACTTGCCGGTGTTGCTTATTGGGGGTGGATATATGCTAGCCCATGGACCAATCAGCCTATTCGTCAGGTGGTATTGCAGGGTGATATACCACGTAGTGAGCAACAATTGATATT
>Ga0055584_100008179_pt1 | contig 10249 bp, 7 predicted proteins | sample OSDHelmetaG_FD_58716 | JGI IMG/M metagenome (GOLD analysis project Ga0055584, IMG submission 58716) | Pelagic marine sediment microbial communities from the LTER site Helgoland, North Sea, for post-phytoplankton bloom and carbon turnover... | ecosystem: Environmental > Aquatic > Marine >...
GCCAGGTGTTGACCAACCCGACCAACACGTTCTATGCGATCAAGCGGCTCGTCGGGCGTAAGTTCGACTCACCCGAGGTCGCCAAGGCGACGCAGCTGGTCCCGTACCAGATCGTGACGTCGAAGAACGGGGACGCCTGGGTCCGGGTTCGCGACAAGGATTACTCGCCGCCGGAGATCTCGGCGTTCCTGCTTCAGCACCTGCGTGAGCTGGCCGAGGACTACCTGGGGACCGAGGTCTCCGAGGCCGTGGTCACCGTCCCGGCGTACTTCGACGACGCCCAGCGCCAGGCGACCAAGGACTCCGGCCGGATCGCGGGACTCAACGTGCTGCGCATCGTCAACGAGCCGACGGCCGCCGCGTTGGCCTACGGGATGGACGAGGGGACCGCCGCGCGCAAGATCGCGGTCTATGACCTCGGCGGCGGCACGTTCGATATCTCGATCTTGCAACTCGGCGAGGGTGTGTTCGAGGTCAAATCCACCTCCGGCGATACGTTCCTGGGTGGCGAGGATTTCGATCACCGCATCCTCGATTGGCTCGTGGCCCAGTTTCGGGAGGAGTCGGGCACCGACCTGCGCTCCGACCGCATGGCGCTCCAACGCTTGAAGGAAGCTGCGGAGAAGGCCAAGTGCGAGCTGTCGCACGTCGAGACCGCCGAGATCAACCTGCCGTTCATTAGCGCCGACGACAGCGGGGCGCAGCACCTGCACACCACGTTGACGCGGGCCAAGCTCGAGGAGCTCGTCGACGACCTGGTCGGGCGGACCCGCGGTCCGTGCGAGGAAGCGCTCAAGCTCGCCGCGCTGCAGGCCTCGGACATTGATGAGGTGTTGCTCGTCGGCGGTCAGACGCGCATGCCCAAGGTCATCGAGGCCGTGCGGGACATTTTTGGACGCGAGCCGTCGAGTGAGATCAACCCGGACGAGGTCGTCGGCGTCGGCGCCGCGGTCCAGGCCGGGATCATCAAGGGCGACGTCAAGGACCTGGTCCTTCTCGACGTCACGCCACTGTCGCTGGGTATCGAGACCCGCGGCGGGATGTTCACCAAGATCATCGAACGCAACGCGACGATCCCGACGCGCAAATCGAAGGTCTTCACGACCGTGGCCGACAACCAGACCAAGGTCGAGATCCACGTGCTCCAGGGCGAGCGCGAGATCTCCGCGCACAACAACTCGCTGGGCCAGTTCGAGCTCGTCGGTATTCCGGCGGCGCCCCGCGGCGCGACGCAGATCGAGGTGACGTTCGACATCGATTCCAACGGCATCGTCAGCGTTCAGGCGCGCGACCTGACGACGCAGCGCGAGCAGAAGATCCTCGTGACCCCGTCCAGTGGTCTGACCGATAACGAGATCGACGGCATCATCGAGGACGCCAAACAGCATGCCGACGACGACCGGCGCCGGGCGGACTTCATCCGGGCGCGGTCGAGACTTGAAGGACTTGTCGAGACCAACCAGAAAACGTTCAACGAATTCGGCTCGATGCTCCCGCCGGATCAGCAGGTTGAGGCGCGCAAGATCCTCGATGACGCGCGATCGGCCCTGGAATCGGGCAATGCGGGCGAGTGTACGGGGGCCCTGGAGAAGATTGCGGATATGGGTAGAATCCTGTCCGAAGTGATTCTCTACGACCCCGGCAGCCTTTCGCCGGAATCCGAAGGGGAATCCGGAGAGGCTTAACCCGTGTCCGACAGGGACTACTACGAGATCCTCGGCATCGACCGTGACGCCGGGGACGCGGCGGTCAAGAGCGCCTACCGCAAGGCTGCCGTCAAGTATCACCCGGACAAGAACCCCGGCGACAGCGTCGCCGAGGAGAACTTCAAGGAAGCGGCCGAGGCGTACTCCGTCCTCTCCGATCCCGAGAAGCGCCGGATGTACGACCAGTACGGCAAGCAGGGCCTCGGCGGCGCCGGTGGGTTCCAGGGCTTCAACGCCGAGCAGTTCGGCGATTTTAGCGACATCCTCGGCGACCTGTTCGGGTTCGGCAACATCTTCGGTGGCCGCCGTGGGCGCCGCGGCTCGGCCGGGCGAGACCTTCGCTTCGATCTCGAGATCGAATTCGAGGAGGCCGTACGCGGCCTGGAGACCAAGATCCAGGTCCCGCGGTCGGAGACATGCGAGACCTGCGGTGGCCAGGGTGCACCCGCCGATGGGATCGAAACGTGCGGCGAATGCGGCGGCCACGGCCAGGTCGCGATGCGGCGCGGGTTCTTCACGCTGTCCACGCCTTGTGGTTCCTGCGGCGGCGCGGGCCGGCGCATCGTGAAACCCTGTGAAGCTTGCGCGGGGCAAGGCGCGGTCCGGCGCGAGCGCACGCTGACCGTGCGTATCCCGGCTGGTGTCGACGAGGGGTCGAGGCTGCGCCTGGTCGGCGAGGGTGAAGCCGGCCGTGGCGGAGGCCCCGCCGGGGACCTCTACGTCGCGTTGCACATCCGCGAGCACCCCGTCTTCACGCGCGAGGGGCGCGACCTGCGTTGCATGGCTCGAGTGAGTTTCTCGCAGTTGGCGCTGGGCGCGGACCTCGAGATCCCCACGCTCGAGGGTGAGCACAAGTTGCACGTCCCGGCCGGAACGCAGAGCGGTACGTCGTTTCGCATCCGTGGCCAGGGCGCCTCGGCGATCGGCATCAAGGGCAACGGCGACCTCTACGTCGACGTGCATGCGGTGACCCCGAAAAAAATCAACGCCGAGCAGCGCGAGTTGTTCGAACAGCTGTCCGGGCACGACGACCTCGAAGCGGACGAACCAAACCTGTTTGACCGTGTTCGAAACATCTTCAGCTAGATGAACGAGCGGTGGCACGCGCTGGTCTTTCGTGTCCCGCGCGAGATCGCCGACGGGTTGGCTGCGGAGCTTGGGGCGCTGGGACGCGGTGTGGAGTCGCGGCGTCTCGATCATCGTGATGAGGAGATTCGCGCCTTCCTCACGTCTCGTGACCAGGCTCCCGCGATGCGCGCCTGGGCCGAACGCGGCCTGCAGCGGCTCGGTGTGGATTCCGGCGCGACCGGGATGCGCATCGAGGAAGTCGAGGACGGACGCTGGGTCGAGCGCTACCAGGAGTCGCTGCAGCCGTTCACGCTGGGTCGCCGGTTCACGGTCCACCCGCGCGGGAGGGTCGAGGTCGAGGACGGGCGCGCGCCGCTGTTGCTGATCCCGGGGCGGGCCTTCGGCACGGGCGAACATGCGACCACCCAACTTTGCACCGAGCAACTCGAGGACCTCGTGGACGCGGGCTCCCGCTGGGTCGATCTCGGTTGCGGTACGGGGATCCTGTTGCTCGTCGCAATCGCCGGCGGGGCGCGGGAGGCGCTGGGTGTCGAGATCGACCCCGACGCCGTCGATGTCGCGCGCGAGGTCCTCGCCGGGAACGGCGCCGGCGAGCGAGCCACGGTGCTCTGCGGTGGCCTGGAGCAGGTGGAACGCGGCGTCTGGGACGGCGCGATCTGCAACATCAGTTCGACGTTTTCACGCATGCACGTTGCCGATCTGGCCGAACTGCCGCGTCCCGGAGGGGTGCTGCTCGTCTCCGGCGTCCTGGAAGAGGACCTGGATGGCCTCGCGGCTGATTTCTCGCGGGCCGGGATGCGCGAGATCGAGCGCCGAACTCGTCGCCCCTGGGGACTCCTTTCCCTCGAAAGACGGGGAATTCCTGCCGTTTGACATCGCGCCCGGCGGTCACCAAATTGAACTCAGGCCGCGAGATGTCCGCAGGACCCGGAGGGACCGATGCATATCAACGATTTGCTCAAGCTCGCTACCGAGCAGGGCGCGTCCGATCTTCATCTGAAAGTCGGAAGCCACCCGGTGATCCGTGTCAACGGGCGTCTACACCCGATGATCGATCAGAAGAGGCTGATGCAGGAGGACACCATCGCGATGGCGTTCAGCATCATGAGCGCCCGGCAGAAGCAAAAGTTCAAGGATCACTTCGAGATCGATATGGCCTACTCGGTCCCCGGTCTCGGCCGATTCCGTTGCAACGTATTTCAACAGCGCGGCACGGTCGGGATGGTGTTGCGCGTTATCCCGGTCAAGATCCTGACGCTTCGTGAGTTGAACCTTCCCGCCGTCCTGGAGCAGATCGCCCAGGAACGCCGCGGCCTGATCCTGGTCACCGGGACCACCGGCTCCGGCAAGTCGACCTCACTCGCGGGTGTGATCGACTTCGTGAACGCGCACCGCACCGAGCACGTCATGACGATCGAGGATCCGATCGAGTTCCTGCACAAGGACAAGAAGAGCCTCGTCAACCAGCGTGAGATCGAGGTCGATACAAAGTCGTTCTCCTATGCGCTACGTTCGGCGCTGCGTCAGGATCCCGATGTGATCCTGGTCGGCGAGATGCGCGATCACGAGACGATCGAAACCGCGCTCAACGCGGCGGAGACCGGCCACCTCGTGCTCTCCACGCTGCACACCGTCGACGCCACCGAGACCATCAACCGCATCATCTCGATCTTCCCTCCGCACCAGCAGAAGCAGGTTCGACTGCAGCTCGGCGCGGTGCTCAAGGCCATCGTCTCGATGCGCCTGGTCCCGCGCAAGGACGGCAACGGCCGTGTGCCGGCGGTCGAGGTGCTGCGTTCGACGCCGTACATCCGGGACTGTGTCGAGAACAAGGAAAAGACGAAGCTGATCCAGGCGGCGATCGCCCAGGGCACGTCGCAGTACGGCATGCAGACCTTCGACCAGTCGCTCTACACCCTGTTCCAGACCGACCTCATCAGCTACGAGGAAGCCCTCCGGCAGGCCTCGAACCCGGATGAGTTCAAGCTCAAGGTCGCCGGGATCCAGTCCACCGCGGACATGGCCCAGGCCGAGATGGCGCAGACCGTCGAGACCGACAACAGCGACTTCGCCAGCGACCCTCACGGGTCGGACTCGCCGTTCGAATTTTCGAACGGGTGACCCCTGCGTTGTTGGCCTTCTGTTAGTCTGCGGAGATGGATGCAACCGCGGGGCAGGGGCGTGTATTGGCGTTGCGCTGGTTGGCGCGCCGGCCGTTGACCGAGGCGGAGATCCGGGATCGCCTGGCCAAGAAAGGGCTCGGTGACCAGGAGATCGAGAGCACCGTGGGCGGTCTGCTCGAGGAACGCTTGATCGACGACCGGACGCTGGCGGACGCCTACATCGTCCTGCGCTCCCACAGGCTGTACCTCGGCAAGGACCGGCTCGTGCGCGACCTGCGCAAGAGGGGGGTCGAGGAAGAGATCGCCGAGAGCGCCTACCGCGGGGCGGTGGAGCGTGGCGACCTGGACCCCGAGGAGTTGCTCCGGAAGGCCCTGGCCCGTCGAATCGGCCGTGAGCGAGAGCGCACAACGGCCGCTCGACGCCGTGTATATAATGCGCTGCTTCGCGCGGGGTTTTCCGCTGCGGAACTGTACGCCGAACTCGGCCGGCAGTGGTCGAACGACTCGGTGGGGCACGGGTACCACGACGATGAAGGCGCATGACGTCCGCAAGTCTTTTCTGGACTACTTTGCCGAGCGCGGCCATCGGGTGCTGCCGAGTTCGCCGCTAGTCCTCCCCAACGACCCGACGTTGCTGTTCGCCAACGCCGGGATGAACCAGTTCAAGGACGTGTTCACCGGGGCGGAGGCGCCGCAACACGAGCGCGCCGCGACGTCGCAGAAGTGTCTGCGTGTGTCCGGCAAACACAACGACCTCGAGATGGTCGGCCGCACGCCGCGTCACCACACGTTTTTCGAGATGCTCGGGAATTTCTCGTTCGGTGACTATTTCAAGGAGGACGCGATCGCGTTTGCCTGGGAGTTGATCACCGGCGTCTACGGGATACCGGCGGACAGGCTCTGGGTGTCCGTGTTCCGTGGGAACGACGACGTACCGGCGGACGACGAGGCATTCGCGCTCTGGCGCGACAAGATCGGTGTGGCCGAGGACCGCATCCTCAAGCTCGGTGAGTCCGAGAACTTCTGGCGTATGGGGGACACCGGGCCTTGCGGGCCGTGCAGCGAGATCCACGTCGACCTCGGCGAGGAGTTGGCCTCCGTGGATGGGGTCTCGACGCCGGAGAACGACGATCGGCGGTTCCTCGAAATCTGGAATCTGGTCTTCATGCAGTTCGACCAGCAATCCGATGGGTACCAGCCGTTACCCAGCCCGAGCATCGACACCGGGATGGGGCTGGAACGTATCGCCTCGGTCCTGCAGGGGAAGCGCAGCAACTACGACACCGACGTGTTCTCGGGGCTGCTCGGCGCGATCGCCGAACGTGCCGGGACCGTCTACGGCGGCGACGAGGAACGCGATTTTTCGATGCGTGTCATCGCCGACCATGCGCGCGCCTTCTGCTTCCTGGTCGCGGACGGCGTCGTCCCGGCCAACGACAAACGCGGTTACGTGTTGCGCCGGCTGCTGCGTCGTGCGATCCGGCACGGACGCAAGCTGGGTATCGACGAGCCGTTCCTGCACGAGGTCACCCCCGTTGTGTTCGACGAGCTCGGGAGTGTCTATCCCGAGTTACTTGCGTCGCGCGACGCGATCGTCGAGGTCGGCCGGCTCGAGGAGCAGCGTTTCGGGGACACCCTCTCGACGGGGTTGTCGATGCTCGAGGAATCGCTCGCGGCGGCACCGGACAAGCTGCTGCCCGGGAAGGACCTGTTCCGGTTGTACGACACGTTCGGCTTCCCCATCGATCTGGCGCGTGACATCGCCGAGGAGCGCGGTGTGAAGCTCGACGAAGCGGGCTTCGACGCCGAGATGAAGCGCCAGCGCGAGCGCGCGCAGGCGTCGTGGAAGGGTGGCGCAAAACGAAAGGATCGAGGCATCTGGCAGGAGCGGACCGAGGGCGGCGCGACCATGTTCGTGGGGTACGACCAGGCAAGTCTCGAGGATGTTCCGCTGCTGGCGATCTCGCGTGACGGCGCCTGGGTCGATCGGTTGGCGGAGGGGGAAGAGGGCGAGATCCTGCTCGAGTCCACCCCGTTCTACGCCGAATCGGGCGGCCAGGAGGCCGATCGTGGGTGGATCCGCGGCGCCGAGGGCAGCGCGGTTGTCCTCGACGTTCAACGTCAGGCCGAGGGCCGCATCGTGCACCGGGTACGCGTGGATCAGGGCGGCCTCGCCGTCGGACAGACGATCGGCGCGGAGATCGACGACGCTCGCCGCGTGGCGATCCGTCGCAACCACACGGCGACGCACCTGCTTCACGCGGCTCTTCGCGAGGTTGTCGGCACGCACGTCAAGCAGGCCGGGTCGCTGGTCGCCGCCGATCGACTGCGTTTCGACTTCTCGCACTTCGCCGCCATCAGCGATGAGGGACTCGCCGACATCGAGTCGCTGGTCAACCGCCAGGTGTTGGCGAACCTCCCGGTCGATACCGAGGTGCTGGATATCGACGAGGCGCTTTCCCGTGGTGCGATGGCGTTGTTCGGGGAGAAGTACGGCGACCGAGTGCGTACGGTCAGCATGGGCGAGTTCTCGCTCGAGTTGTGCGGTGGGACGCACACCGGTACCACCGCCGAGGTCGGGTTGATCAAGCTCGTCGCCGAGCGTGGGGTGGCCTCCGGCACCCGGCGAGTCGAGGCCGTGAGCGGGGAAAACTCGCTGGCCCGTTTCCGCGCCGACCACAGCCTGGTCAGGCGGCTCGAGGAGCAACTCTCCGTACCCGGAGACCAGGTGCTGGCCGAGCTCGACCGGCGCGCCGAGCACGCTCGTTCGCTCCAGCGCGATCTCGAACGGCAGCGAGTGGGCGGCATGCGGGAACAACTGCTCGAGGCCGCCCGTGCGGCGCCCGAGGTCGCCGGCGTCAAGGTTTTTACCGCCCGCACCGACGGGCTCTCGCCCCAGGAAATGCGCGAACTTGCGGACGCATTGCGTGGGACCCTAGGTTCTGGGGTGGCGGTCCTGGGCCGTGCCGCGGACGGCAAGGCCTCGCTTCTGGTCGCGGTGACCAAGGATCTGACCGGCAAACTGCGGGCCGGCGATCTGGTCAAGACGCTCGGTCGATTGATCGGCGGCGGCGGCGGCGGGAGGCCGGACCTGGCCGAGGCCGGCGGTAAGGATCCGCAGCGGCTCGACGACGCGCTGTCGGCGGCCGCGGGAGAAGTCGAACGATGCATGGTGGGCGACTAGTCGAATACCTTGCCGCGCGGGCGCTCGGCTGGATGCTGCTCGCCTGCGTGTTCGCACCGAACGCAGAGGCCGGAGACGGGCTGTATTACAAGGAAGTCGACGGGGCCATCGTCTTCACCAACGTGCAGGAGAAGGGGTTGACGATCGTCCCCGGATTCGCACCGCGTCACCGGTTCGTCGCAGCCACGCCGTTGCCGTCCTCACGTCACGACGGCTATATCCGCCGGCTCGGAGAGGAACTCGGTATCTCCCCGGACCTGATCAAGGCCGTCGCGATGGTCGAATCAGGACTCAATCCACGGGCGCGATCGCCCAAGGGCGCGCTGGGCTTGATGCAACTGATGCCTGCGACGGCGCGCCAGTACGGTGTCGACGATCCCTACGACCCCTGGGAGAATCTTCGTGGCGGCGCCGCTCACCTGAGCGATCTTCTCGATCGATACGACGGCGACCTGAGCTTGACGCTCGCGGCCTACAACGCCGGATCCGGCGCGGTGAAGCGTTATCGCGGCGTGCCGCCCTACCGCGAAACGCGGGACTACGTGCGCAAGGTGCGCGAGCTGCTCGAGGGCAAGGGTGCGTCCCGCCGGCCCGAGAGTGTGGCGAGTCGCCGCACCAGCACGCCCAGGCCGCTTCGGGTGGTGCGGGCCTCGGACGGTACGATCGTGGCCGCGAACTAGCCCGCGCGCGAAAGTTCCTCGCGAACCTGACGCGGCGACGCGTTCTCCTGCTTCACGAAGTTGCGGTAGAAGTCCCGGTAGTTCCGGTACCCGACCCGATAGGCGATCTCGGAGATGCTCTCCCGCCCATCGGCCAGCAGCCTTCGTGCGTGGTCGATTCGTACCCGCTGGATGAAGGACGTCAGCGTCATGCCGGTCTCCCGGCGGAAGACCCGGGAGAGGTAATTCGAGGAAACGTTCAGGTGCTCGGCCACCGTCGATAGCGTTGTCCGCTGCTCGTAGGTGGTCTCGATATACGCCTTCGCTCGAACCGCCATCCGGTGAGTCGGGCTGGACGGCCGTTGGCCGCCGCCGGCGAGACGGCGCAACTCGCGGCGGAAGACCCGACGGATCTGCTCCGGACTCCCCGACCGACCCAAGTGTTCGATCAGCCGGACCCGCGTGGCCTGGTAGAGCGGTTGCTGGTCGGTCGCACGGTGGACGCGTCGATTGAGCTTCTGAAGCACGTCGTGGAGCAGTTGGGCATAGGCCCTGGCGTCGTCCTCGGAGGTCGGGGATTTGAGGCCCCGGACAAGGGACCAGAGTTCCTTCCCGCAGGACTCGAGGTCGCCACCGGAAAGATGGGCGAATGCCGCGGACTCCCGGGCAGGGTCATACCCCAGACGACGTAGGACGCCGGGAAGACTGGACTCGCCTCGCCGGATCAACCCGTCGTCCTCCAAAAAAAGGCCAATGTTCAAGGTCCGCGGCCCGTGCCGGCGCGGGACGCGGTGAGTGTACGGACAGGTTCCCGGTGGGTCAAGCGCGGACATGCGATCCGCAGAAACGGTCAATGCCCCGTAAGTCTTGACTTGACAGAACTTAGAGCCCGGCATAAACAAGATACAGCCGGATGAATCAGATCGATCTCCGGGCACCTTGGTTTGGGGGGGCTAGATGGGACAGATGAAAGCTCACGAACCGGACGGCATCGCCTCGGCGGAGTCCACCCGGTTGGGGTCTTATCTGCGCCGGTTACGGGAAGGCTACGGGTACACCTTACGGAAAGTGGAAGAGCGGGCCACGGCGATCGGTGAAGCGATCGACAACTCCCAGCTCAGCCGCTTTGAAAAAGGCAAGGCAATCCCGTCGTTCGACAAGCTTCGCGCCCTGGCGCGAGTCTTCAACGTACCGGTCCAGAACTTCTCGGACGTCCTCGATCTCGAGGAATATCAGCATTTGCGCCCGGAAACGGCAGATCATGCCGTCTTGCTCAAGACCGGTGCCGAGCTGATCGAGCGTGGCGAATATGGCCGCGCCTTCGTCACCTACGAGAAGGCGCTGGAGGTCGCCGAAAACCTGCCCGTCTCGGATGAATCCAGGGAAATGATCGCCGAGGCGCGCTGGCGCATGGCGATCGCGCTCAAGAAGCTCGGTAAGCTCTACATGACCGAGCGCGAGTTGCGCGAGATCCTCAAGCATCGTGAA
>Ga0055584_100008181_pt1 | contig 10248 bp, 4 predicted proteins | sample OSDHelmetaG_FD_58716 | JGI IMG/M metagenome (GOLD analysis project Ga0055584, IMG submission 58716) | Pelagic marine sediment microbial communities from the LTER site Helgoland, North Sea, for post-phytoplankton bloom and carbon turnover... | ecosystem: Environmental > Aquatic > Marine >...
CGAACTGTTAGTGGATCGAAAGTAATTTTATCAGAAACTGCCGGGACTATTGACTACGCAACTGGAACAGTGATTATTACTAATGTGGCATTCGAATCAGTCCCGGCAGGAGGTGTCATGAAAATTATTGTGACTCCTGCTAATAATAATTTAGAAGCAATTCGTGAACAGATTTTCACAATAGATTCTTCAGATGCAAATAGTTTAACACTTACCCTAACTAAAGATATTAAATAAACATGGCACCAATACATAGCCCACTTACTGAAAAAATATCCCTACAAGTTGCATCTAGACTTCCAGATTTTGTAAACACAAATCATCCAGAGTTTATTGTGTTCATGGAAAAGTATTATGAATTCCTTGAACAACAGGGAGAAGCTTATGAAGTAATTGGAAATCTATTACAATACAAAGATATTGACAAAACTATAGTTGGTGTTCAACGATTCTTCAATACACAATTTGCTATAGATATTCCTGACACAGTATTAGTTGATAAAGAATTTCTTATTAAGAATATAAGAAGTTTTTATAGAACACGAGGATCAGAAGAGTCATTACAATATCTATTTAGAATTCTATTTGATGATGAAGTTAGTTTCAGATATCCATCACTAGAAATTCTAAGAACATCTGATGGTAAATGGACAAGACCTATCTTCATACAAACATCAGATTTCCAAGATGTATATAGAACGATTCAAGGTAGATTACTTACAGGTAACACAACAGGCGCAACGGCGGTAATTGATTTAGTCATCAAAGTAGGAACAGGTCAAACACAATTCCAGTTGGTACATGTGTTTGGAACCTTTGATGCCGGGGAAACCGCTACGGCTACCGACATAGATGGAAATCCAGTTGTTATTACATTAGACTCTATGATAGATAAAATAAATATTACCAATGAAGGAAATTCTTATGTAATAGATGATCTTGTTGTATTCGATCCACCAACAACAGGATCATCTTCAATACAAGCGAGAGTGAATGCACTAACCACAGGAACTGTTACTTCATTAACAATCAATGCTGGTGGTTCTGGTTATTCTTCTGGAGAATATTTAACAGTTGATAGTACTAATATCTTAACTGATAACGAAAGCCATCCATTAATCGCTAAAATATTTAGAGTGGCACAGGAAGTAATAACTATCGATGTCACAAATCAAGGGGCTGGATATATAATACCCCCACTAGTTACATTTACTGGTGGTACTCCAACCACAGTAGCTGTCGCAGAATCTGTTATAAATAATGTAGGGAATGTGGTTGCTGTAAAAATTATAACCAATGGCGAAGGATACAATTCAGCACCAACAATAGGATTTACACCACAAGCTGGAGAGACACCAACCATAGTTGCAACCGCTACCGCAACGGTTTCTGGTGGTGCAACGGCTGGAGAAATTCAACAATTATATATAGAGAACCCCGGAAAAGGATATTCGGGTATACCAACCATATCTGATCCAATCGGAACGGCTGGTTCTGGTTTGAGTATAACTGTAAATACAAACGGTGTCAATGGAATAAAATCAGTAAATATTTTAAATCATGGAACTGGCGTATCTGTTATTCCCAATCCAAGTTTAGCTTTTGATGGAGATGGAACCGCTACCGCTACCGCTACAATTGCTGGAATGGTTATTGATGAAATAGGACTATGGACAAACACAGACGGATTTTTAAGTTCTGATAAAGTACTCCAAGATAATTTATTCTTCCAAGACTATTCGTATGTAATTAAAACTGGTATATCGTTTTCAACGTGGGAAGATGTTGTTTCTAGAATTACACATCCGGCTGGAACTAAAATGTTCGGACAGGTATCAACAGAAACTTCTATTGGAGTTACAGTAATATCCGTACCTGTTACAACAACGGATACTGAAATTAACTATATTCTCACTCCACCCGGAGAGACTATGGAAACAGTTGATCTATCAGTAAATGTAATTCCTATATTAACATTATATCTACGAGCAGAATTAAATAGTGATACCGAAGTTGGATTAGGAGCTACCAATAGATCGTTTGAAAAATATAAATTCTTTACTGAAGGTGGTGGTTCTGGAATAGATAGTTCTAGAACAATTCAATATCATTCTAACGACACAGTACGGAAATATATTGATACTCCAGCTAATAGAATTAATGATGGACTTGATACATACATTGAAGTCTTAGATTCTTTCGAGGATTTTGAAACAACATCAAGTCCCAACGTGACATTTTGGAACACTACTGCAACGGGAACAAGAGGAACAGAACAAACGGTAGTCGATGCTCAAACATTTAAATTTAGTGGTGCCGAATTATTACAAACAAATACTGTAACAGCATTATCAAAAACTAAAATTGGAATGTGGTACTACTCTTCAAGTACTGGAACCGATATAGATAATGACACTACAAACATAATAACTATTATAGAAAACACTGGTCTCAAAGGTGCTACAGTAACTATCAGAAACACATCTGGCTCTAAATATCTGGGAGCAAATAGTGATGCAGTTACTACAGACGATTTCGAAATAACAGAAGATACATGGTACTACATAGAGTTGATCGTTGATTCTTCTACATACGAATTTAAAATAAATGAACAAAGCATTAAAACAGGAACTATATCAGTTGCTCCAACTGCAATCGATAGACGAATAGTAGGACATTCTGGTGGAGATGCCGCAAACTTTATTTCATATATAGATAATTTACGAGTAGTTAGTAATTTTTAATCAAATTGTGCATATAAATAATAGATAACGAATAGTATTAAGGAGAATTAAAAAACATGCCAAGCATAGCAACAAATGATCTACGACTGTACAATGCAGAACAGTTTGTAGAAGCTTTTTCAGAAACAGGAAATGATACTTTTTATATATTCATTGGTAAGAATGATGCGTTTTCTGGTGCATCTGCTGGCGAATATATAAGAAATTCTGCAACAGTTGGAACCCCAACAAATATAAATTTCATCGATGGTGGTGGTGGAAATGATCAAATTACACTTACCGGAGCAACGTGGAACCTAACAACCGGAAATGATCTTGTTGTTTCGGATGCAAACACTCCAGCTAACGATGGAACTTATACAGTAATTTCCGCAACGTCAAGTACCATCGATATTGCTACAGGATCATTAACAGCCGATGCAACTGATACGGTTGCAACCTTAGAGCAAGATGTTGCTGATGAAACTCCCCCAATACCACTTGATACCATAGTTTCCGACTATATTAATGACGAACAAATGATAGGTATGAAACGGGCAACTGCTTCTGATGTATCACACGTAATACCAAGAGTAAATTGGACAAGTGGAGTATCATACACTCAATGGGATTCGGAAGTAAATGGTTTAACTATATCAGGAACTCATTATGTAATGAACTCTTCATTCCAAGTATATAAATGTATTGGAAATTTTTCTGGAGCAAATTCCACAGTGGAACCTACTGGAACTTCAACTGCAATCGTTGAAACGGCAGATTTTTATCGATGGAAATATATGTATACCATTGATGCTGGGGATGCTGAAAAATTCTTATCTACTTCATGGATACCTGTAAAAATAAATGCCACTGTTCAATCAGCCGCACTAGAAGGAACCATTGGTCATGTAAGAATTGATGGTGGTGGAACTGGATATGCTCCAGCAGATATTGGGGAAAGTATAACATTTGGTCTTGGACCGGGACAAACTATAACAACTCCGGCAGTAGCAACTATAGCCGCCGTTTCTGGTGGTGCAGTAACACGAATAAATATTACCAATGAAGGTGTTCCGGCTGGGTCTGATACAGGATATAAACAGGGATCAACCGTTACTTTTCCCGCTCCGGTTGGTGGTGGAACCTTAGCAACTGGAACAATCATGTTAGCTCCAACAGGTGGACATGGATCAAATGCCATAGAAGAACTTGGTGGCGTTTGTGCAATGGTAAACGTTAAACTTGTAGATGATGAAGGTGGATCGTTAGCAGTTGGTGACGATTTTAGAAAAGTTGGGTTGATGGTAAATCCACTAAACGCCTCTGTAAAAGAAACTGCAACCGTTGTATCGGGAAATCCTGTTGATGCATATACTGGAAGAATATTATATACAGAAAATAAAGTTCCTGTATTAAGAGGGGCAACACAAACGGAAGATGTAAAACTCGTTCTATCCTTTTAAATTATAACTCACAAAAGAAACTATAAATGACTGAAATAAACACAAATCAAAATCCGTACTTCAATGATTATGATGAAAACAAAAAATTTCATCAAATTCTGTTTAATCCTACTAAAGCTGTACAGGCCAGAGAACTATCACAGCTACAAGATATTCTCCAAAATCAAATAAAGAGAACTGGAGATTTTCTACTAGCTAATGGGTCTAAAGTTATTGGTGGAAGTACATATACAGATTTTGAAACGTTTAAATACATAAAAGTCAATGCAACATTTGATGGTGCCAATATTGACTTAACCACATATCCAGTTGGAAGTATAATTGTTGGGTCAACGTCTGGGGCGAAAGCTGAAATACTAAACACAACAATAGCTACTACAAATGATCCTGATACTATCTTTGTTAGATATCTATCGGGGGATTCCGTTACTGACGGAGTGCAAGGAATTTCTGTATCTGCATCTTCATCAGATTTTAGTGGGGCTGAAACAGTTACATTTACTGGTGGTGGTGGAACAGGTGCTAGTGCTGATTTAGTAATCAATGGGTCTGGTACAGTCGTTGGTATCGATGTAACCGCATCAGGAACAGGATACACTTCAATACCAACAATTGGATACACTGGTGGAACTGGAACATCATTAACAGCAACTGCAACAATTTCTACCTCTTCATCATTTTCTGCTGACGAAAGACTTTCTGATGGAACTACAACCATACAGGCTAACGTACAGGCTTCAAGCGAAATCCCAACAGGAAACGCATCTTGTTTTTCAGTGGATGAAGGAATATATTACATAGATGGGTTTTATGTTAAAAACGATGCACAATCTATACTATTAGAAAAATATAATAATACTCCTACCTTCAATGTTGGTTTCGATGTCATTCAAACAATAATTGATTCTAGTGAAGACAGTACCTTACTTGATCCATCACAAGGATCGAGCAATTTTAATTCTCCGGGTGGAGATAGATTAAAGATCACTCTTACCTTAATAAAAAAAGATTTAACATCACAAGACCTTGATGATTTTATACAATTAGTACGAGTAAACAACGGAAAATTAGAACAGGTTAAATCAGTTCCTCTATTAGGAGAACTGGAAAAAACTATAGCTAGAAGAACGTTTGATGAATCTGGTTCTTACACAGTAAGACCTTTTATACTATCTGTAAAAGAACATCCTTCCGACACAACAAAATTACGAATTGGGTTAGAACCGGGTAAAGGATTTGTTAAAGGTTTCGAACACGAAACAATCTCTACAACATTTTTAGATGTTGATAAAGCAAGAGACTCACAATTAGTTTCTAGTGGAAACACAATTGCTCAATATGGTAATTATATCATAGTACGGACAGAGGCGGCTGGTTCTACGTTTGATGGCATGTTCAATATCAACACACAAGAAACTATAAACCTGTATAGCGCAACGGCGGCTACCACACAAATTGGTACAGCTAGAATTAGACAGGTCGAATATAACAATGCTACAACACTCAAAGTATATTTGTATGATATTCAATTAACATCTGACACATTTACTAACTTAGAATCAATTGGACTTTCTGGGACACAGTATGCAGATGTCGCAGATTCTGGTAAAGTTGGGGATACCGTTGGTGGGGATGCTATCTTGTTTGAATCAGATTCAAACTCAATGATATTCAAAATACCTAATGATGTTATTAAATCTACACAAGACCCATCTCTTGCAACAAATTACCAATTCAGAAGATTGATATCAGGGGTATCCTTTGATGCTTCTGGTATTGCTTCTATTGTATTGTCTGGAACGGAAACATTTCCGGGTGCCAATACAACATTGAATGCATCTACCGAAGTTACTAATTTTCAAATTTTTGTAACAACGGCTGGTGCATCAGGATTTGCTGACGGTGATATGTTGACCGATGCACAGGTTTCTTCTATAGCTATCAATGTATCTGGAACAACAGCAACAATCGATACTACTGGAACAGCCGCATTCACTGGTGATGTTATTGCGACAATCCAGACGACAGCCGAACCAGTTAAAACTAAAACATTGGTTACAAACCAAAAAACAACAATCAATACTCCAAATATAAATGCTCAAGAGTATGATTCAATCACAAAATCAGATATATTTGCTCTCAAAGCAGTATATGATTCAACGGACGGTAATCCTCCTAGATTCACTATTGGAACCATAACAGGAACGTTCAATGTTGATGAATTAGCGGATCAAGCTGTATCTGGGGCGGTCTTACAGATAATTGAGGCCGTTGATTCATCTCATATAGATTTCATTGTAATTTCAGGAACACCAGATACATCAGGAATTATTACTGGTAGAGATTCGGGAGCAGTTACCGATGCAGTACCTCTAACATATACTCCACAAACAGACATAACAACTTCATACATCCTAGACAATGGACAGAAAGATAATTTCTATGATCATGGAAGATTACAGTTAACCGGAACAGCACCAACACAAACAGATATTGTTGTTGTATATGATTTCTTCACACACTCTGCCAGTGCTGGATATTTTTCTGTGGATTCGTACACAGGAATTGTGGATTACGAAGATATTCCAGAATATACATCTCCCGCTACAGGACTGACCGTAAAATTAAGTGATGTATTTGATTTCAGGCCAAGACGTGTTGATGGAGCATCTACAATTACTGGTGCAGAAATTCCAATCCCAAATACAAATATAACGGCTGACTATTCTTTTTATCTAGCAAGAATTGATAAGGTATATCTAGACAAAGATAAAGTGTTTGGTGTGAAGTCTGGTAACTCTGCTCTTGTACCATTAACTCCGGTAGACTTTCCAGATTCTATGACTTTATATGTACTTACATTAAATCCATACACATTCGATACAAAAGATTTAAACACAAAATTCATAGATAATAAAAGATTTACTATGAGAGATATTGGTTCTATGGAACAACGTCTTTCTAATTTAGAATATTACACCTCTCTATCATTACTAGAAGCCGATACAAAAAATTTATTAATATCGGATGGCGCAGGAAATGATCGATTTAAAAATGGTATTTTAATTGATGCCTTCAAAGGTCATTCAGTTGGTGATGTTAATGATCCAGATTATTCATGTTCGATTGATTTCAGTAACACAGAATTAAGATCACCATTCAATGTCAATCAAACTTCATTAGATCACGATCCAATAGATGGGGATGATACACAAAATCAAGTTACTGGTGATGTAATTACCTTACCATACAGTGAAGAACCATTTATTGTTCAAGCGTTAGCATCTAAATCTATATCAGTAAATCCATTCAATGTAACAACATGGAGAGGGTCATTATCATTAGTACCTTCAAGTGATATGTGGCACGACAAAACATCACTTCCAGATATTACTTTGAATCTTGCTGGAGAGATGGATGCGTGGGAACGATTGATTCCAGAATCAGCAACACAAACACAATGGAACGATTGGGAAACCAATTGGGCTGGAGAACAACGATTTGTTGGACAACAATTTTTAGGAAGAGTTCCTAGACCGGGTGGAGTTAGACCTTTTGGAATGCGACAAATGTTTGATCAAAGGTTAGATCAATCTAGAACTGGTATTAGAACAACAGTTGTTCCAGAAACTATCACAACAGAATTAGGTGATAGAGTTGTTAGTCAAGCAATAATACCATTCATTCGAGCATCTACCGTTGTTATTTCTGGTGATGGAATGAAACCAAATACTAGAATGTATCCATTCTTTGATGATGTAGATATATCTTCATTCTGTACTCCAAGTGGTGGTTCGGCTGGAGATGCAATATACACAGATTCATCAGGTTCTTTAAGTGGTCTATCATTTGCCATCCCAAATGATGCAACAACTAAATTTAGAACAGGTGATAGATTATTTAGATTGATCGATAATACAACAAACACTATTACAACTGCATCAACAACAGCCGAAGATATTTATCATGCGGCTGGAATGTTAGATACGGTTCAAAATACAATCGTATCAACTAGAGTTCCAGTTGTTAGATCAGAAACTGTAACAGAAGAACGACAGATAACAGAACGAACAACTAACACAATATATTATGATCCTCTTGCACAAACATTTTTGATTGATCATAACATATATCCTGATGGTATTTTTGTAAGTAGAGTTAAATTATATTTTGCGGCAAAGCCAACTACTACTACGTTGCCAGTTACCGTTGAAATTAGAAACACACAAAATGGATTCCCTGCACAACGAGTAGTTCCATTTTCTACAAAAACGTTACAACCATCGTCTGTTAATATTTCTGCCGATGCTACCACATCAACTGATTTTGTATTTGATGCTCCTGTATATTTACAACCGGGAGAAGAATATGCATTAGTGGTTCTTTCAAACTCCAATGAATATCAAACTTATGTGGCAGAAATGGGAGAACAAATAATTGGGTCTGATTCAAAAGTATCAGAACAGCCTTATGCAGGGTCTCTGTTTAAATCGCAGAATGCTTCTACATGGACTCCAATACAAACAGAAGATTTAATGTTTGAAATACATAAATGTTTGTTTGATATCACATCTAATGGAGTTGCTATATTTAAAAACCCATCTGTAAGTCCAGATTCAATTGCAGATGTTATACATACACAAGCACAATCAGTAGAATTTTCATCCAGTAATATTGCGTGGGCATACAAAGCAACTACTAATGGTGGATCATTAGATTCGGCATTTATAAATTTTAACGTAAACACAAATATCACCATGCCTGTACAAAAGGAAGTAAACACAACTGTTGGTGCATTTGTACTACGAGCAACAATGAATTCTGGGTCACAACATATATCACCTGTGATAGACAAAGAACGAATGGGGCTGATTACTGCCGAAAATATAATAAACACAACAAGTACGATTGTAAATATTACTCCAATCACATCTGGAACAGTTACAACCATTGATTATAACGATAATGGGGCTGGAGTTCAAGATAGTATTGGTATTAATGGTGGTGGAGTGTGGAGTACGGACTTAACAAGAGGTAGTGTGTTGACAGTGTCAGGATCGGTTGCTGATGATGGATCATATGTTGTTGAATCCGGTGCTGGAACGGATACTATTACTTTGAAATTAGGAGAAGCATTATCAGGAAACCTAGGAGAGGCTCCACCAGCCGCATCTGGAACATTTGATACAGAAATTGGACCGGGTGGAAATGCTGTTTCTCGATACATCACACGAAGAGTTGTTTTACAAGATGAATTTGATGCTAAAGATTTGAAAATATTTCTAACATTAAACAACATTAATGGCGGTAGTGTGAAAGTATATTACAAAGTACTATCCTCAGACGATCCAGCAAACTTTGATGATAAAGATTGGACATTGACAACACAAACTACAGCATCAACGGTAGTATCAGATACAGAAGATGATTTTAAAGAGTTTGAATTTACTCCAACAACCTCACCAATAACATATACAAGTGGTGCGGCAACCTATAACACATTTAAAACCTATGCTATTAAACTGGTTATGCAGGGATCGACTACGAACCCACCAAGAATTAAAGATTTACGTGTAATAGCATTAGCAACCTAAAGGTATATTAATGAAAAATTTTATTAAACTAGATAACGATTCTGATTTTGTTCGAGACCCAAATTCTAAAGCATTATTAAGTAATAATTTAAAGGCTCTGGAAGCAAGTAAAAAAAGAAGTAACCGAGAAAATCAGATAAATGGTGATATAAATAATATGAAAGAAGAAATAAATGAAATTAAATATATACAACAAGAAATACTAGATATAGTAAAAAAATATAATAGGGAAAATTAATGGCAATTGCAACTACAACAATAGACGATACCTTTGATCAATGGAGAAGAAACACTAATTCAAATTCCATTAATATTGGTGATATTGCAACATTAAATGCTGTTTTTTCAGCTACTGATCTTGTAACTGCTATTAATAATATAGCTTCTGGTTCTGGTAAATTAAATATACTAAATATAGATTCTGATGGTGTGTATGATTCAAGTCCCGGCGCAAACGAAGGAATTTGG
>Ga0055584_100008182_pt1 | contig 10247 bp, 7 predicted proteins | sample OSDHelmetaG_FD_58716 | JGI IMG/M metagenome (GOLD analysis project Ga0055584, IMG submission 58716) | Pelagic marine sediment microbial communities from the LTER site Helgoland, North Sea, for post-phytoplankton bloom and carbon turnover... | ecosystem: Environmental > Aquatic > Marine >...
ATCCATTCCTCACTCCTGGCCTTGAATTGATATTCAAAGTTGGAAACAGAGGAATGATAGAAAATGCAATCAGGTTTGCAGATGTCATAAAAAACAAAGATGGTATCGATAAGTTCGCATACAAATTCAATATTTATTATTTAAAGGTAAATGATTGGGAGGCCGATAACCTTTCCGCTACGCAACAAAGTAGAAGTAACGAAAATAATCCTGGTGGTTATGATGCTGTTAACGTTTATGGAGATGAATATCAAAATGGCTTTGATTTTTCTCAAAATTCCAAGGATTTTCCTGGCTTAGGTGTCATAGCAAGAAAAGGATATAGTGAAAAAGATCTGGTAGATTACAACACGGAAAACCTCAAACTAGGGGCATCTTTTCATTACAGAGTAACGCCAAAAACAGAACTGATCCTGGCATCTAATTATGGAACAGGAACAACTATTTACCAAGGTGACAATCGATTTTCACTGAAAGGAATCAAATTTTTCCAAAATAGATTAGAAATAAGACAAAAGGATAAATGGTTCCTGAGAGCTTACTCCACTCATGAGGATGCAGGGAAGTCTTATGATGCATTTTTTACCGGCTTGCTGCTTCAACAAACATCCAAAGATGATGGTGACTGGCTACAGGATTATGTCGACTATTGGTTGATAAATGCCAGTAACGATATAAGAAACTTACCCGGATACCCTCAACCTGCCAATTACCCAACTTTTGAAGAGTACCTCAATGCAATAAACCCATTCCTTGCAGCTAATTATCCTGATACATTAAATTACTACCATGGCTTGGCACAAAACTTTGTAAATGGAATTGGAAACCCTTTAAATAGTAATCTTGAATTTCTTGAACCAGGAACTTTTGAGTTTGATACTGCTTTTGCTGGCATCACTTCAAGAAAATCTTTTGGTGAGGGCGGATCCCGGCTATTTGACCGATCAGCTCTTTACCATATTCATGGTGAATATAAATTTTCTCCTTCATTCATGGATATAGTTGTAGGGGGGAACTACAGACTTTACAGACCTAACTCACAAGGCACAATCTTCTCAGATACTTCAGGAGTAAAAATCACTAATAGTGAAGGCGGAGTTTATACTGGACTTGAAAAGAAAATAGCTAAAGAAAAAATTAAACTCAATCTTACTGTGAGAATGGATAAGAATGAGAATTTTGATTATCTGGTGTCACCCGCAGCATCAGTTGTATACTTACCAGATGACAAACAAGTAATCAGGGCTTCTGTTTCATCGGCGATCAGGAACCCTACTCTATCCGACCAATACTTATACTATCCAGTTGGCCGTGCGATACTCATCGGAAACAAAGATGGATATGATGGACTTGTAACAGTTGAATCTCTTATCAATTTTTATGATCAAAATAAAAAATTTGATACTCTAGAGTTCTTTAATGTTGCAGCCGTGAAACCGGAAGAAGTTAAGACAATTGAACTGGGATACAGGAATTCAATCTCTAACCGATTGTATGTTGACGTAAGCGGTTATTTCAGTTGGTACAATAATTTTATTGGCTATAAAATTGGTGCTGATGTTGATACTTTTCAGATCCCTATTCCAAGTCCGCCATTTGTTACTACAGACCTCAGGCTTAACAACATTTTGCGGATCGCAACCAACTCCAAAGATCAGGTAACTACACATGGAGTTTCATTAGGATTAAATTATTATTTGGGAAGGTATTATGCTGTGACTACAAATTACTCTTGGAACGTGCTCGACAGGCATGGTTCGGATGACCCTCTGATCCCTGCCTTTAATACCCCTGAACACAAGTTTAATATTGGTTTCAATGGTAGAGATATTGGAAATTTTGGCTTTAATATAAACTATAAATGGGTCGATGGATACCAGTATGAAGGCTCTCCTCAGTTTACCGGATATATAGAATCATTCGGTGTTGTTAGTGCACAGGTGAATTATAAGGTTAATCAAGGCAACCTAATATTTAAACTTGGTGGGTCTAATATCCTTGACAATAGGCACTATGAGGTATATGGAGGACCTCTAGTAGGAAGCTTGTACTATTTTAGCATTAACTTGATTGTACCTTCAAAAAATTTAAAAAACTAATTTATAGTTATTTATATTATTTTTATAGCAAATTAAATACATCATGAAAAGACATCTACAATTATTATTTCTGAGCATTGCCTTAGTTTTTGTATCTGAATCATTGGTTGCACAACGCTATCTAACAGAAATATTCACAAATGTTAATGTTACTACTAATGTAACATATGGAACTAATATTTCCATCTTTCCACCACCTACTCCAGCTTCAATTCCATTAATAATGGATATTTATGAACCAGCAGGAGATGCATTCACTCAAAGACCTCTTATCATATTTATGCACACAGGAAGTTTTCTTCCCAGATACATTAATGAGTCACCTATTGGAAGTCGCAATGATAGTGCAACAGTTGAAATTTGCACTCAACTTGCCAAACGGGGTTATGTAGTAGCAAATATGGATTACCGATTAGGCTGGAATCCTGCAGGATCAAATGTTGATATCCGTAGAGGTACAATTCTGCAAGCCATTTACAGAGCTACTCAGGATGCAAAAGCTTGTGTACGCTTTTTCAGAGCTGATGCAGCAGCCACCAACACCTATGGAATTGATCAAAGTAGTATCATACTAGGTGGCCAAGGAACAGGAGGGTACATCGCAATTAATTATCCTGTACTTGATGACCCAGCAGAAATCACACTCCCAAAGTTCATTAGTGGTATAACTGATCCAACTTATGGATTCGTTGCAGGACAGCCCTATGTGAATCAATCAGTGCTTGGTGATTATGATGGTTATGGGGGAATACCTCAATTAAATAACCCAAATAATAGTCCAGGTTTTTCAAATGACATTGCATTTGCATTTAACCTTGGTGGCGCAATGGGTGATTCGACATGGATAGAACCTGGGGATGTTCCAATGGTAGGAATGCATGTTATAGGTGATCCATTTGCCCCATATGATATTGGAACTGTTTTTGTACCCGGCAATCCACCTCAAACAGTTGTTGATGTAATAGGATCAAGATCAATACTCCGATTTGCCAATCAATATGGTAATAATAACTGTTTTGCAAATGCAGGATTTAATGACCCATATACTCAAGTAGCCAATTTGTATAATGAAGGCTTTGAAGGACTTTATCCTTTTGTAACAATACCACCTGTTCAAGCCGGTCCTTGGGAATGGTACGATTCACTAACTGTAGTAAATGAAGCAGCTTTATTTGGACAAAATGGAACTATAATATACCAGAATGCCCTATTAACAAACCCTGACATGTCGAAGACTAAAGCACTGGCTTACATTGACACGATCATGAATTATATCAATCCCAGAATTGTAGAATGCCTCAATCTACCTACAGGTATTGATGAGTTGACAAACCTCTCAAATCAGATTACTGTTAGCCCTAACCCTGCAAATACAGATATTACAATTAATTTGAATGAGGTACAGGAAACTGTACAGCAAATTTCGATCATTGATGTGAGGGGAAAAGAAGTGCATCAACCAAACGTCACAAACCAGGAGTCAATATTAATCAAAATTGGAAATCTAAAATCGGGCATTTACTTTGCTCGAATACAATTTGAAAATGGATTGGTGACAAAGAAAATAATGATTCAATAACAACCCTGTTTCTTTAAACTAAAAAAGCTCACTAATTGTGAGCTTTTTTAGTTTAAGATAATTTTAAAAATTTATAGTACCCATTTCAGTAAGTACTCCTGTGCTAACAATCACACCTCCTACCGTTTGAAACACATACGGTGTATCCGGGAAAAAAGTAACATTATAAGATCCTGTTTCTACACCTGAAAAAAGGAATTCGCCATTTGCTGAATCTATCATTGTACTAAGTGTATCAGAACCTTTCACAGCTATAACTAAAGGATCTGCTGCAATTGGCACTACTGTTCCATGGATTGATCCACCAGATGCAACATTGACAATTCTAATAACAGGTTTTAAGGAATAAGTTCCATTCCCTTTTTCAACAACAGACTGACAGGCATCAAAATCTAATACAATTGCATATGTAACACCAGGCAATAATTCCTCATGGAGATTAAGCTTCAAACCACTTTGCTGAGCACTAGGAGTACTCAATGGAAATGAAGTTCCATTAACAACTACACTATTGTTTGACCCAAGGATTAATCGGATCTGCGATACCTTACCTGAAGGGATACTACCAGTTGCAAACAGAGTGTCTAACCCATTCACATAATCCAGCAAGTTATATACTCCACTATTGACACTCAACATCACATTACCTCCATTCGACTTAACCTCTACACTTTGGATGTCAACATTCACTTCATCATAAGAACCTGGCGCATCTGTTAACCTAAGATTCAATACAGCATTCTTTTCGTTGTTCTCATCTTTGTTACATGAAGTCAAAATAACCGAACAAATAAACAACCCTATAGCCAGTTGCAAATATTTAATAATCATTATTCTCATATCTCTTTTAAATTATTAAGTCGAAATTCCATGCCATGGAATTCATTAACACTAACTATTTGATTTTATGAAATTTACGAACATCTCAGACTTTTGTCAAGTCTATGAATGGGAAAGAAGGTTCGATATGGGACAAACTAGACTGTAAGTGAGCTAATTGTGTCAGATAAATGAGGATACTTCTTTATAAGTTCCTGAGAGCTTGCAAGTGTAAAGTCCAGAAAATCAAACCCCGGAGAAACCGTACACCCTACCAATGAGAAGTCACCACCTGCTTTAACTCTGCTTGCAAACCAACGACCCTTTGTAACTGTATATTGAAATTTCTGTTTCTTTTCGATATCTCTTCCCAGCGTGGTAACAATTAATTTACCAGTTTCATCTATTTCATAAACTTCTAATGGATCTCCATCATAAAAATTCCAGATCTCATCTGACTTGATCTTGTGAAATGCAGAAAATTCTGTTGAATCCAATAAAAAATAGATCGAAGTACAAATATTTCTGGTATCTCCTTCAAAGTCATCAGACAATGATTCTCCTCCAACCATGTCATCACTTCGATAAACTTCCCTATAAGCACCTCCTTCCGGATGCTCTATTAATGATAATATCTCTTTATAATACTTGGCTGATCGCATATTTAAATTTAGGCTCTAGGGTGAAATTGTAAGATTGCTGAACGAAGATAGTCCCTGTCTAAGTGTGTATAGATCTCTGTTGTTGTTATACTCTCATGTCCCAGCATTTCCTGGACTGCTCTAAGATCGGCGCCTCCTTCAATTAAGTGGGTTGCAAAGCTATGCCGGAATGTGTGCGGACTCACCGTCTTTTTTATTCCAGAGTAATGAGTAAGATTCTTAAGAATTGTAAATATCATAACGCGAGTTAGTTTACTTCCTCTACGATTTAAGAAAAGGACATCTTCATTCCCAGGTTTTATTTCAAGTGTATTTCGATAATGGTTTTCATAAAGTTCAATTTGTTTAATAGCAACACTTCCAATAGGAACCAACCTCTCCTTATTTCCTTTACCAGTTACTCTAACTAAACCGAGGTCAGGATAAAAATTAGATTTTTTTAAATTGATAAGTTCTGAAACACGTAACCCTGAACTATAGAGAGTTTCCATCATAGCTTTATTCCTTTGGCCTTCCGGCTTACTAAGGTCTATAGCAGCAATTATTAAATTGACCTCATCAACAGATAAGAAATCTGGCAATTTCCTGCCCAATTTAGGACCCTCAATAAGTTCAGTAGGATCGTCTGAAACTATATTTTCAATCAATAAGTACTTATAAAAAGACTTTAATCCGGAGATCACCCTTGCCTGAGTTCTTGCACTCATGCCTAATTCATTTATCCATCTAATAAAATCTTTAAGTACATCAGTTGTAATGGTAACAGGTGTATGTTTCAGCTTGTGATAATCAAGAAACTGAACCAGCTTGTTCACATCATGATCGTAGGCCTCGATCGAGTTTTGAGAGAGAGAAAGCTCTAATTTCAGATAAGATCTGTAACCCTTTATATATGCTCCCCAACTCATTCAGCTAAATTAACAATGAAATCTGAATCATATTACTAAATTTATGATCTATTAATTATGAACATATCCATAATCAACGGTCCTAACCTGAACTTACTTGGTGTGAGGGAGCCTGATATATACGGTTCAGAATCTTTCGATAATATATTTGAACAACTGAGGCAAAGTCATCCCGGAATCAAATTCAGCTATTTTCAAAGCAACATTGAAGGTGAACTTATAGATGAAATTCAAAAACAGGGATTTCAAAGTGATGGCATCATATTAAATGCCGGAGGCTACACGCACACTTCAGTTGCTATTGCCGATGCTGTAGCTGCAATAAATTCACCGGTGATTGAAGTACATCTCTCTAACATATTTGCACGGGAACCGGTTAGAGCTAATTCACTTATTTCGGAAAAATGCTTAGGAATAATTACTGGATTAGGTTCTGATGTATATAGCCTTGCAGTAAATTATTTTGTAAAGAATATAAAAGTTGAAGATTAGTTCAACATCACTGGCATTACCAACATCAACACATCTTCACCCTTATCAGCATCCGGGTCTTCAGGAGTTAAGATACCTGCCCGATTTGGCATACTCAATTCCATGTTCACATTCTCTGTATGAATATTGCTGAGCATATCACTTAAAAAACGGGCATTGAAAGCTATCTCCATATCTGCTCCACTATAGTCGCAGGTCAGTCGTTCATTTGCTTCATTGTTGAAATCAACATCCTCAGCTGACAGCGTCAATTCACTTCCTTTAATCCTTAATTTAACCTGATGAGTTGTCTTGTTAGAGAAAATAGATATTCTTCTAATAGCATTTAAATACAGCTCACGATCAATCGTCATTTTGTTTGGATTGTCAGAAGGTATTACAGCTTCATAATTCGGATACTTACCATCGATGAGTCGACAAATTAAATGATGATTTCCAAATGAGAAAAATGCGTTTGCTTCATTGAATTCAATAACAACTTTAGAATTCTGTCCGACAAGAGTGTTTTTTAATAATTGTAACGGTTTTTTGGGAACAATGAAGGAAGCAGATTTAGCTGCTTTAATATCGGTACGGCGATATCTAACAAGCCGGTGAGCATCAGTAGCAACAAATGTTGTGTTGTCCTTATTCATCTGAAAGAATACACCAGACATAACTGGTCGCAACTCATCATTTCCGGTTGCAAAGATAGTTTTGTTGATGGCCTCAAGAAGTGTGTCTGACGGAATCTCTATACTGGTTGCCTGTTCAATTGTAGGAACCCTTGGGAATTCATTCCCATCTAATCCTGCAAGTTTATATTTTCCGCTATCTGAGCTAATCTCAATTTGAAAATTTTTATCATGAACAGAAAAATTCAATGGTATATCTGAAAAGGTTTTTAAAGTATCCATTAATATTCGGGCTGGTACAGCCACAACTCCACTGTCCTTAGAGGTAATCTCCATTTCAGTGGTCATGGTTGTTTCAAGGTCAGAGGCTGATATTTTAAGATTATTCTTACTGATCTCGAATAGGAAATTTTCAAGAATAGGTAATGGACTATTATTATTCAGTGCACCGCTGATAGAGGTGATATGTTTTAAAAGATCCGAACTTCCAACAATAAATTTCATGGCTAACTATTTGATTATAAGGTTATTAGAAAAGGCAACCCAGATTATATCCAGAATGGATGACAAAGATAATTTAATTCCGCTATCTATGATTCAATTTTTGGGGTTAACGAAATCTGATGGTTTTTTAAAGAGTCTATCGAATGAATAGTACTGAACTACCAGTAGCTGGTCACTTCCATCAATCTTTGCCAACATTCGATCTACATCAAATGGGAATGCTTCGCCGTCCGCATTAGACTTATGAGTTGTTTCATCGGTTACCGGCCGACGCCAAAAGGTAAGTTTTGTTGCAGTACCGCCATTTTCAACAACTAACAATTCCCTCAATGGTGGCGAGGATTTAACTGAGTCAATTTGTACATCTGTTAATGACTCCTCTTCAAACTCATAATTTATAAATGAAAAATAATTCAAATAGCTAATGATCTTGTCCTGGCTTGTTAGAATCTCTGAATCATCTTCTCCACTAAACACTGAGAAGACCTGTTCAGGGCTACCTTCCACAATAATATTGTATTGTTTTCTGGTGTAGTCTTTGGCCATGACTCTTGAGATCTGAGCGGGTTTAAGGTGAAAGATCTTCTTTGTTTTCCAATCTCGTTCTGTTACAATATATCTTGGCGTAAGGTATCCATCAAATCCTGGAATCTGAGTTACAAACGGAACTGATGCACCTTCAAGGTACATGAAGGTTCCCATCTGATCTTGAGTAGGCCCACCTACATAATAGGTTTTAATTAATCCTGTTGTGCCATATATTTCCACCTTAATGCCTCCTGATGCCAGCTGCTTCATCACATTATTGTATCCCGCTTTCGCTACCGGGCTTCTCACTGATACCATATTGATGGTTGTGAGCAGATTAACTATCGCATCAGGCCTGGCCTCATAAGATCCATTTACTTTCCATGCATATTGCTCTTCCCTGGTAAGTGTGATCTCATTGCCTTTTTTATCTGCCATGAAGACTTTTTGGATGGATCCTGTATCCTTGATACCAAATTCACTGACTTCATCACTCAATGTCTTATTTTTCTTATTGCTCAACAAATAATAAGAGGCAGCCACTAATGCAACCAATATTAAAAGATAAATGATATTACGTTTCATGATTCGGCAATTCTGTTATGGATTTTTAATAGCATACTTTCTCCTACGACGGACAAACTTATAGATAGCAAGTATTAAAATAAAAATAATAGGGACTACAATGTTTACTACCTGCCACCTCAGTCTTTCCTCCACAACCCTGGTTTTATCAAGAATACGCAATCTGAACTCTTTTGATCTGACCAACATTATTCCGGAATCATCACATAGGTAGTCGACACAATTCAAGATAAAATTTTTGTTCCCAAATATTTGTCCGGTATATCTATCAAGCCCCAGCGGAACAATGGTACCATTGGAACTTTTAATTCCATTTTTTATTATACTCCCATCCGAAACAATGATCATCGCAGTGCTCGTACTTGACTCTTTAAAATCTATTTCGTTGTTTTCTGTTATTTGAGATACCAGCCTGTTCTTGAAAACAGATGTGAAATTCCCTTCCAACAACACTGCCAGGTTTAACTGTGGATTATTGTATTGAGCTACTACCGGCTCTTCCTGCATGATGTCAAGGTCTATTCTTACCGGGGCATTCGATTTCCGTGAATACTTTGAAGTGGTGAGCAAAGGAGTCTTTTTCACACCTATTGCTCCTACAGTATCAATAGAACTTGAAAATTCAAATTTTACAGCATTCAAATTATTTACAATTGGATGTTTTGAATCTGGAATAACAACAGGAAAATAATACCATGGTAACAACGTTTGTTGCGGACGATTCCCAACGTAACCGGTTACAACCGGAATGGGTGCTGCTTGAAGATCCTGAACAAGATCATGGTTAACTCGTGCACCATATCTGAAGAGCATATCACTCAGGTTAATTTCATTAGCCAAAGCAATTGTAAAATCGTTAGTTTGTAAACTATCCATCTCAGCATTCACACCATCAACAAACCAAACAACTTTACCCCCACTCATTATATACTGATCAATGATAAATTTATCTTTATCAGAAAATACTGAATCAGGACTAGCAACAATTATGGCATCAAATCCTTGCAATGCTTTTAACTGCCCATCAATCCGTTTTCTTTCCACCATGTAGAATGTTTGAAGTTCTCTCGTGATGTCGGCCAAATACTTCTCATCAGCTTCTCCATGGCCATTTATAAATAGCAAACTAGGTTGACTTGTAGAGGTCACCTTCCGTATTGTGTTTGCAAAAGCATATTCCAGGGACTGCATTGAAGTGTTCAACATTTGCTCAGTTGATGCTCCGGCCTGGTCTTGCAATAGCATCAATGGCACCTCATGATTTCGATAATTAACAATTGCTCCCGGAAAAATAATCTTTTGAGATTCACTTCCCTGCCCCTGTTCTCTAAGGTTTGTTGGCTGAATCCCTTTCGACGAAAGTTGCTGATACAGTTTATTTCTCTCATTGGGATCCGGATTAACAGAAGGGTCTATGAATTCATACTCAATGTTGCCATCAGCATAAACCCTTAATT
>Ga0055584_100008184_pt1 | contig 10246 bp, 10 predicted proteins | sample OSDHelmetaG_FD_58716 | JGI IMG/M metagenome (GOLD analysis project Ga0055584, IMG submission 58716) | Pelagic marine sediment microbial communities from the LTER site Helgoland, North Sea, for post-phytoplankton bloom and carbon turnover... | ecosystem: Environmental > Aquatic > Marine >...
GGTATTCTTACTGTTCACTTTAGATGTCTTTGATGAACGCAAAGAATACCAATTTGTATCCGTCTTGAACGCAAAGAATACCATTTTCACTCTTTTAAGATTGATTCCATTAAAAATCGTGATTTAATATCCTTCTTTCCATGCACTTTTATGAATATGTGTATGTTTTAAATTTAGATAAAAGTTTTCTTTCTTTTCCTTGTATTACTATTACAAGTTATAAAAATTATAGAAGTGACTTTTGTTGTCCATCAGTTTGTCAAATGTTCCGTGTTCAGTTATAACTCCATCTTTTATCATAATTATTTCATCCATATTTTTCAGAACGAAATCCTTAAATGAATGTGTTATAACTATTACACACTTGTCCTTATCTTCAAAAATATTTTCATATATATCTTTGGATATCTCGTTGTCTAAATTCGCAAAAGCTTCATCCAAAATCAATATATCGCTGTCGAACAATATGCTTCTTGCTAAACATATCCTTTGCACTTCTCCTCCAGATAGATCAGTACCATTATCTTTGACATTATCCTCTAAGGAATGATTGCCTTCCAAACATTTCTTCAATCCCGATTTTTCAATAGCTTCGTTTATTTTTTGCTCTGATATATCTTGAAATAAGGTTATGTTGTTTTTGATAGTATCTTCAAATAGAAATGGTTTTTGATCGATATGAGTAATGCGTGAATTGATGGTTCTATTTGAAATAGTTTTTAAATTTATATTGTTGTAATAGATCTTTCCTTTAGTCGGAGCGTACAACTTCATCAACAAATTTATCAGCGTTGTCTTTCCGCATCCTGATTGACCGACAATCGCATACTTCTTCCCTTTTTCAAAGGTGAAATTCACATTCTTCAATACCTGTTTGTTGTTTTTATATTGAAATTCAACATCGCGCAATCTAATAGATTTAATGCTTTCCAAATCAACTTTATCCTTCTCATTTTCGCCTTCGTTTTCAAATAGTTTCAAAACCTTACCATTGATATCCTTCATAGACTTAATTTCTGTCCATATGGAAGGCAGTGATTCCAGCGGAGACATAACTCCTCCTATCAGCTGAGATAAAACGACTATCATACCAATCGTAATAACATTTTTAATAACTAAATAACCCCCGAGACCAAATACTGTAATATACATACAAAAGCTGAACAAAAAGCTCGTAAAAGATACGATGGAAATATAGTTATTAGCTTTTTTCTCAGCATTTTCTAAATCTTTGTTATATCCTGAAAATCTTGTACCAACAACAGTTTTTAAGTCGAATATTTTTATTAGATTGAAACCTCTAGCGAAGTTTTGAGTCTTGCATAAGAAGATCTGTTTTTTCTCGGATAGATTCTTAAACGATTCCGTTACTTTTTTATCAAAAAGCTTAGGAATGCCTATTGCTAGTATGCTTATTCCAAACAATATCAAACCGATGATATAATTAGCCCACAATACCGCAGTCAAAGAAATAATGTAGCTTATCAAAATAGTATAAAAGCTCAAGATATTCTTCCAATATCTTTCTTTAATCATAATGACATCATTGTTTAATATAGAAACAAAATACGAGTCAGATTTTTCATTGCAGAAAGAAATAGATTTATCTAAAGATGCTTTGAAAATTTCATCCTTCAAATTGGTCGCAGCAATGCATACTATTTTATTTATTAAAAATTTCGTTATCAACCATAAAATATATGCAACCAAAGTTAATGCAAAGCAAATCACAATAGACCTGTATAGTCCATTAAGATCTCCATCCATTGCAGCGTTGATAATGGGTTCGTAAGCTAAAGTTGAATAAACAGATACCACACAAAAAACTATACCCGTGACAATATACAAAATAGAGAAAAGCTTGTTCTTAAATATATATTTAATCATATTGAATTATTTAAAATCCTTATATTACTTTTTATTAATTCATTATAAAGAAAATATGACACATCAAATAAATCAATATCTAATTTTTGAGATATAGACATAACTGTATTTTTTCCATTTATTAAAGAATATATTTCTTTCCCATTAACATCATATTCATATTTTTTATCGTTCTTTATAGAAATTAAAACTAATTTGTTTTTTAGATTCTCCAATATAATGTCTTTTGAAACCATATATATGCAATTTTTAAATGAATTTATATACTCAACATATCTATTTTCACATACTTGACAAAGCTCAGGGCGCTGCCTTTCTTTTTCTAATGGACAATTGTTGCATATACCAGTATATGCACAATTATCACATCCTATATAATGGTTTTCTATCAAAGATAGTTTTAAGAATTCTTTACTAGTTTCCTGAAATCTCTCCATACTTTCTACCGATAATATCTTTTTGCGATATTTTCTACATGGATATAAATCACCAAATTCATCACAATATATAGTAGAAATGCAGGCATCACATTGATATCCTTTTACAGGAAATTCTGTGCTATATCTTTTATTCAAATATTCAAGAATTAAAGGCAAATTATAATTCAGACTTACAATTAAGTTTTTATTTAAATTTACATTTTTCGCAATATTTTCAAGAATATCTATTTCATCTTCATTTTTAATAAATAAATCTCGATTTTCTGCAGCTTTTCCTTCTCCTAACAAAGGATTTATTTGCCAGCCTATATTTTCTCCAAAACCATTTAAATACAACATAAAAGGTATCAAATTATCTTTATTATAAACATTAATAACTGTATTGACACCAATAAAAGAAATATTATGAAATCGATTGTTGTTTTTAATTATTTTTTTTAGAAAATTATCTGCCTTTTTAAATGATCCCTTTCCTCGTAAATTATCATTATCTTTTTCGAGACCATCAATACTCACAAAGATGCTAGAAATATTATTCTGTGAAATTCTATTTATAAAATCATCATTAAATTGACCGTTAGTGATAATATTAATTAATATTCCTTTTTTATTTAAAATATTGATAATTTCAAAAATATTAGGATGTAAAAAAGGCTCTCCTCCTAATAGATCGACAGAATCTATAATGTCAGAATTTAGTTCTTTAAAAAAATTTAGCATTACACCTTCGGGACAATCTTTTAATTTAGTAGCTCCACAATGTTTGCAACTTAAATTACATTTATTCGTCAAATCCACGACAATTTTCATTATCATACCTCCAAAACAAACTAATAAAAAATCTAAATATTCTTACCATATCTAAAAATATCAAATAAAAAATAAAAAAAGATTATGATTTTTAATTAAAAAGTCGTCTAAAAAAATTAGACGACTTTTCCCTAAAAAATTATTTTTGACACTGAGGATTAAACCATTTAACTGGTCCGCCATTTTTAAGATCGAATTCTTGGCATAAAATCTTTTTCTTCACAATGTTACCTCCTTTCTATTTTATATAAATATGTTATTAGTTTTACAGCGAATTTTTTTAATTATATTTTTTTCATTGTATTACTTAAAATTATAAATAGCAATAAAATATACTGCAAAATGTTAATTTGACTACCATGTTAAGTGGCACAGTAAACGCTAAGAATATCATTTTTACCGTTTTTAGGAATGATTTTAGAAAAATTAAAATCCATATAACATTTGTCATAATACTTTCGAAAGTCTTTCATGTTGCGAATCTTTTTAGGAGTTATTTTAGTTATATGACCGCCATAATTCGCTATTTTCTTATTTCTTTTATAAACTATTTTCACCCCATTAATAGGTCCAACAAATAAAAAATGAGTGTAAATATAAACACGATGATAATGTTGACTAAGATATACTCTACCATCATAACCTTCAAGCAAAAGATCGAATCCTTTTATATTTCTACTTTTATAATAATCGATGGTTCGACTTAGTGCAGAATCCAAGAAAAATTGTTCAGTAATAATAGTATTATCTTTTTTGCTAACAGATTGCGAAAATGATATTCCTGGAATCGATATTTTTGAATTAAATTTTAACTCATCAAACAATTGCCCTATTTTAATCATCGATCGTTCCCATTTTGTTTTATTTTTAATTTTATTTTCATCTTTTTCAAGTGGGGAAAACATAAAGCAAATATCATATGTAGTCATGTATAGTATTTTTTTCAATAAAACCTTCCTTCCATTATTTATTGAAGCATTGAAAAGTGATACTGAAATAATAACTCCAACAATAGAAATACATAAAGAAACTGTGCTTAGAACATTCATAAATTTTTCCTCCAATCATACTACATAAATCAATTATCATATTATTTCTTAAAATTAATATTAATCTATATTTGTTTATTTTACTTCATTCTTTAAACCATATTTTAGATAATTCTATTTAGTTAAATTTTCTTGCATCAATATTTTTACTCATATTAATAATTTCTTCACTTTTAAATCTTTTGTCTCCTTTAAATGTTGTATCAAACACACATTCTTCTCGCCTTATATAAGCAATATATAACTTCTTAGCTTTATCATGATTTTTGAAGTACACCAAATTATTAGCAAGGTTCATTTTCTTTTCATAAGGAGTTGATGCTCTTGAATTCAATGACAATGCATATACTTCGCCATTTTTCATAACAAAAGAAATAATATAGGGACATTTGATTCCTTTTGAATTTAGAATCTTATATTTTTTATAGATATCATTTTGTTTATCTTTTGAAAATGAAAAAATAATTTGTATAATATTGAAAAGTTCTATATCAGCATTATCTTCATAACCACTAATCAAAATTTTAACTAATTTGGTACAATTCATATCAGGTTTTTTTCTATTTGAATTTTCATAATATAGTTCAATATCATCTGTAAATGAATCATCAAAATAAACTCCTGAAATTTTTTGCTCTTTTTCATTAGAAATAGATTCTACCTGAGAAACTAATAATCCATTTAAATTCAAACAATCTCTAAACATTCCCAAATATTTAAGCTCATCATCAATAAACATACCTTCCATGGATATTTTTTGATATCTTTCTTCAAAATATTTGCATATTAACAAAGGATTTTTCAAAAAATCAAATACAACTAATAAATCATAAAAGTTAATTAATATTGGCATATTTACTTTCGCACCTACATTATACCCAGATACTACAGTCCCAATTTCTTCGAAAAATATTGAAATAGGTATTACAGTATATTCACTCGGTTTTTGTATATCGAAATACGCAGTATTGTCTTCTTTTTTGAAATAACAAATTTTATCATTATGCAAAAATTTCAAAACATTTGAACATTGCCATTTCGCATATTCAATTAAATCTTCATATGATTTTCTAACCCCTTCATGATTGGTTGTTATAGAATCCGGATTAACTTTACCGCCTTTAATTTCAATAACAAAAATAAACGACTTATACAAATATATTCCATCAGTTTCATTCTTATGATTTTTTCCATTATAATATGCGTTTGAGTAATATTTTCCCGTTTTAAAAAATTTAGCAAAAAGTTCTTCAGGAAGAGTTTCTGTCGCCTTTTTATAATTATCGCGCCACATGTTTTTGTTCTGTTTGTCTTCACAACATGCTCGTTCGATACATTTAATCATTTTACCAATTATTAATTGAGGACAAAAACTATATACTTTTCCATTATTACGAATGAAAATTTTCCTTTTCACATCTATTAATGATAATGGATTTGATTCATCAAAATCTGTAGAATTAAATTCACCAATTTTACAAGATAAATCTTTGAAAACAAGATAGGAACAATAACTTTCTTTTATTTCAAAATCATTAATATCTATATAAGAATAGATATTATCAATAAATTCCAAAAGACTTTTAGGGTGCCTTCTACTAATGTTGTATAATCCTGGAAGAATTTTTTGGGAAATATCCTTGCTCAAATCCTCAGACGAAATTCCATATTTTTTAAAAAATATATTATTCTGAAAAGGTAATATGCAATCAAATGGAATGTTCCAAAATCTCGGCAATATCTCAGTAAATTCTCCTTGAGAATATTTTATTTTATAATTTAGTTGATCTTGTTCAATTATTGAGTAATGAAATTTTAAATATTCAATACAAATATCCAATAATTTGCTCGCACTGATTTTCCCTTTACTGCCGTTGAAGTTGTGTGACATTACAAAGGGGATTATATATTGTTGAAAATCACTAAAGGCTACGTAATAAAAATGAGGATCCTTTCCGAATTCGAATTCGAATTCATCTGTTCTAATAAAAAGTTCAAAATAATGAATTTTAATTAATAAATCAATCGGATCATACTGGAGAATTTCACTTTCTTCAAAACTATTTTTCATTAGCATATTCACTAAATCCTTTCCAATAATAACTTTCTACTAAACTTAAATTAAGTTGCGTCTTTTTGAATAAAAATAATTCTTTTGATTTTAAAATGTTTTTTCCTAAAATCACATATAAGTTTGCTTACTTGTAAGTACAAGGAGGTTAATGATATGGAAAAATTAACTAAAAATGAGAATACGTTCTAATTAAATTTTAATGGAAAGAAGTATCACATAATAGATAGATTAATAGCCTATTATCTTTCAAGACATGCACTTAACAAAGAAAATTACGATTCTATTAAAGAAGCTGACAAATTACTATGGGCTCACTATCACTATTACATGAACAATCCGAAATTATGTCAAACAGAAGCTCGCCAGCATTCGGAATATGTAGTATCAAATTATATTAAATACAGTTAATGGTTTAATTGTGCTTTCTGATCTTATCGAGTTCTGCTATATTTTTTGTGTCTTTATCATCTTCAAGATATGAGCGAATCTTATCCTGCACCTTCTTGACATCTAAAGCTGTATGTAATACGCACATTTTTCTATTAAAATCCTCGTCCTTATCCTTTTCGGCTTTACTAGAATACTTTGTATCTAAAATAAAATATTCGATTTTATCATTTTTTAACTCATGATGAAAATAATTATTGTAATCCAAAATGACTATCTTCCATTCAATTTTTCTTCTTTAATAAAAGCATCTAAAGAAATACCATAACCCTCACACCCATTTGGAAACATTTCTATTGTTTCATCGATAGGCATTCCATATGTTGCTTCGCCATTATCAAGTCTTTTCCCACCGCCGGCACATACTCCCATATTAAATTCACAATTAGCACAACACTTTTTCAAATGTTTTTCTTTAATTATATTTTTTTCATAAATTTTTCCTCGTGAATTAATTATAATACTCATATCTTTTTTTTCAAAGCACAAAAAAAGATGCACCATTAACGGGGCATACAATTATTATTTATTCTTCAACGCATTTATAGTAGATTCTATCTGAGTATTGATCCAAGTATCTACGTTTCCAAATGTTTCAGTAATATAATTCTTTGTTTTTGATGTCATTTGTTCTAAAGCGATTTGCTTTGCTTTTTTTAACGCAGTTTGCTGGGCTGTAGTCGAAAACTCGCCACTCACCTTCAATGATTCGACATAGGTTTGAAAGACCGCACGTACCGCGTTAAAAACGATCGTGGTGGCTGTTGTTAACATATCAGCAGTCTTAGTATTGTTTATCTTAGTATTTATCCATTTGATCAGTTTAGTCCCTAGTATAGATATAAGCGGTATTACAACAACAGTTACAACAACGCTAATAATATTTATCAATAATTCATTCATAATTAATTCCTTTCTAAATTCGACACCCTATTCTTTGTAGCAAATATCTCTTCTTCAGTCTTTGTCGCACGTGTAGGTATATCTTTTAATCTTTCTGTAGACATTTCTAATACGGAAACGCGAGTCTCATGAGATATTAATTGTCTGTCGCACCATCATTTTAAGAAATAACATGAGAGTTCAAGCCCAGTAGTTCGCACCCTCGTGTCATATAAATTTATGATTTTTAAGGTTTTTGTATAAATTCATAATATTTTTATAATGAAAATAATACTCAGATACTTTCAATAAAATATACATGGTACTTTAGGGTACTCTATGGTACTTTTGAGGTACAAAAAAAGAATACACGAGGTATTTTTACTATTCACTTTAGATGTCTTTGTCGAACGCAAAGAATACCATTTTTACCCTCTTTAGGACTGCTTTCATTAGAAATATTAGGCTCAATTTTCATCTTCCTTGACCAACTAACATTATCCCAATAACGAATGTCAGTTAGACTGTTGATATTCAAAAACCATATAAATTAATTAAATACTGCAATCCCTCTTTTATAGATGGTGTAGCAAATTTTAAAAATGCTTGATATTTATCCTATATTTATTTATTTCATCGCATATTTCAGAAAGATTAGATTTATTCTCCATCTTATTAATTGTATTCAAAAGTTTAATTTCTTCATTATCATACTTTGTTATAATACTGTAAAAGTCCAATATCATCTTTTTGTTATCAGTTATTGCAGAAATAACTATTGATCCATCACGTATTTCGGCTGAAAATGAAGTATTTAAAGGAAGACCTAATTTAGAAATTGAAAAAGAAAGAAGTTTTTTATAGTATTTAATAGAATAATTAGTCATGATTGTCGCTGTTTTTTTGGCATGTTTTTCATCAATTCTTTTATGAAGAAGTGATAAACGCAACTTAGACGGAACCTTCAAGCAACGAAAATAGAACCAAGTAAAATAAATAAAAGAAAGTGGTAGTTCAATACAGACAAATGGCCAAAGAATAAGATGAGTACCGAATGAATGATCAGTCGAAACATAAGTGACGCAAAAATGTGCATCTATAATAAATACGCTAACAATAATTATATGAGCTATCGTGTTTAATACAAAGAGACTTTTGGAACCAAAAAAAGAGTATTTAATATTAATTCGAAACCAAAAAAACAATGCTACAACAAAACAAATATATCCACAAATATTAATTGCTAAATCCATGTATAAATAAAATGGATTTAGACCCAATCCAAACCAGTGAGTTAACAACCCAATAGCGAAGCATGAAACAAATAAATACTCCTGATTATCAACAATTTTCCCTAAAGATTTTTCAGAAAGATTCGTGTAATCGAATTTAATTGATTTCTTCACAAACAGGTTCATAGTCAAAAACTCCATATTTAATTATTCCAATTCTAAAGCCATGATCGAAAGCACCACAGAAAAACATTGCTACAATAAGAGCAGTAATTCCAAGTACTATTATTCCAATAGCTGCTGCAATAAGTTTTCCTGTAAGAGTGGTAGGAATACTAGCAATAAAGTCTACAACAACATCTGATATTTTACCCATTTCGGCCGCAATAAATGGCACTAATTCCAAAGTTTGAACAGCTTGTAACAAAATTCCAATTATTCCAACACCACCACAAGCTTTAATCGCTGCTACGTTAGTGAATTTTTCAATCATACTATTATAATGTTTGATCTAGATATACTTCGCTTCTTTCGTTCGTGAATTGTAGGCGTTGAGCTAAAGGAACGATTACTTCTAATAAGCATGTATCAGTTTTTTGATTATCGTTTGTAGTGATTGTAACTGTTGCCTGTCCTTTTTTTAAAGCGCTGACCACTCCCAAATTCGACACAATTAAAATATCTGAATCGCTTGATGCAAAAGTAACATTTTTATCTTTAGCAAAGGAAGGATAAACAATCCAGTTTAGTTGATAATTTTCTCCAATATTGATGGTTTCGGGAGTATTGATGAATGAAACAGATTGAACCGAGTAGTCAATCGATGTCGTTTCTGATGAAGTTTCTTCTAAACTTGATGAGACTTCAGAGGTGACTTCTGAGGCGGTCGATATGTTAGATGAAGAGGTCTCTGATGATTCGTCAGAGATAGTAGAATAACTGCTCGATGTAGTCAAAGAAGAACTTAGAGAAGCAACACTAGTTTCTCCGCACGAAGTTAAACATAACCATCCCAATAGCATTATTGATACCAGTTTCAATTTTCGCATATCTTACTCCAATCACTTAAAATAATTATAATTTGCTTTAATGATTAATACAATTTATACCTCAATATTATTTGGTTGAGCCCGCAATAAATTACAATTGGTATATCTATTTAAGAAATAGTTGAATGACACTATAGAAGTGAATTGAGAAATTAAGTATAATTGGAAAGACAAACAAATGGAAACATGTAGAAATTCATATGAATAGAGCAATTACGACATTGTTTATGCTGATGTCTGTCGATGGTAAAATCAGTACAGGGTCAACAGACAATTTAGATGTGGATAAGGATTTTTCTAAGATTGTAGGAGTTAAGGAAGGACTACATCAATATTATGAGATAGAACAAACAACTGATTTATGGTCACTAAACTC
>Ga0055584_100008186_pt1 | contig 10245 bp, 14 predicted proteins | sample OSDHelmetaG_FD_58716 | JGI IMG/M metagenome (GOLD analysis project Ga0055584, IMG submission 58716) | Pelagic marine sediment microbial communities from the LTER site Helgoland, North Sea, for post-phytoplankton bloom and carbon turnover... | ecosystem: Environmental > Aquatic > Marine >...
GCGAGGTATCGCAGCACCATCGAGCTCCCAGCCGACCCTGCGGGCTCAGCACCGCACCTCGGCATTGCCGACCCGACTCCGCTCGCGCTCGAGACGCGTGCAGCCGAAACCTCCAAGGACGTCGGCGACCCTGCTCTACCTGACTGGTGACCCGCGGTTTGCATCACGGCCTAGATTGACCAGATGAGTGAGGTCGAGGGTCGCGAGGACGCAGAAGTCGACGACCAGGTAGGGGTCGGTCCTCACGCAACGCCCTGGCCTGTGGGCGATCACTTCGACCACGATCTCCTCGCGCAAGGAGATCGGCGAAACGTCGTCGACAAATACCGCTACTGGAAACACGACGCCATCGTGGCTGACCTGGACGCGTCGAGATCGAAGATGCACGTTGCGATCGAGAATTGGGAGCACGACTTCAACATCGGAACCGTCGTCCGTAACGCCAACGCATTCAACACCGCTGCGGTCCACATCATCGGAAAACGTCGATGGAACCGGCGGGGCGCAATGGTCACCGATCGCTACCACCACCTGTTCCATCACGAAACGGTCGATGAATTCCTGTCGTGGGCACGAGCCGAAAGCCTGCCGGTGATCGGAATCGACAATCTGCCCGGATCCGTTCCACTGGAACACACGGACCTTCCCGAAGCGTGTGTTCTCGTCTTCGGGCAAGAGGGTCCGGGGCTTTCACAGGGCGTCCGCAACGTCGCCGACGTTGTGTGCTCGATCGCGCAGTTCGGCTCGACGAGGTCCATCAACGCTGGTGTCGCCTCAGGGATCGCCATGCACATGTGGGTGATGCAGCATCACCGGATGCGAATCGACGATCAGCCTTCGACTTGAGCCATCAGCTCTTCGTCGCTCGGGATCTCGACCCCTGGGACGTAGTACGTGTAGAGGTCGATGATCACGTCCTTGAGACCTGACGAGTCATTCCCCGACAGCTCGACCGTCACGACGTTGCCGTTGAGTGACACCCCCGACACGAGGCCGGTTGCGAGGAGTCGACGCGAGAGTTCATCTGCAGGTCGATCGCCGGTCGGCTGATTCTCGGTCGTGAAACGCTCGTGTCCCATACCCGTCAATGCACGATTCAAGACGTAGCGGACGATCCCTCGGCGGTGCGACGGCTTTTCGATGACGGACACGAGCTGACCCATGAGCAGATGGTAGCCGCGAGCGACGCGATTACCGGTCCTCGAAACGTCGATGTTCACTCCATGCAAGGAGACTGAGGGCCACCGTCGTCAGCCAGAGCACGGTGTGGACAATCTTGAAGCCAGCGTCCCACTCGTCGCTGAGAAGAATCACCGGACCTCGAAGGGTCCATCGAAGAATGCCAACAACCACGAGCACACCGAGGGCGCTGCTGCGCCACGACGTCTGGCGGAACATCGAGATCGCGACCGCTGTCGCAGACCCGATGAGCACAAGTGCCACCGCGAGCGACAAGAAGCGGTCGAACCCGACGAGTTCGTCGTCAACGAGGATGTTTCGCACCCTGCTCCCCCAAATAGCCAACGTCCACACGACGAGGGCCAGACGGAGGGTGATGCCGCGACCCCGGATCACAGGAACAGAACGCCCTGGCCATCGTCTGGCACGTACCGCTCTATCCCGCGCCACGCCAGGCCGTCCATGAATGCCCAGCTACGACGGTGGATCGTGCTCGGCCCCATCATCTGGAGCGCAGCACGATGTCGGTGGCAGGGGTAGCCCTTGTTCTCACCGAAGCAGAATGCGGGAAAGTGCTCGTCGAGCTCGCGCATCATGCGATCTCTGGTGACCTTGGCAAGGATGCTCGCAGCCGCAATCGACAGACTCTCTCGTTCGCCACGGACGATCGTCTTGGCACGTCCGCCACCCACGAAGTCCCACTTGCCATCGAGAAGGACGCGTTCGGCATGTACGCCGAGTCCGTCGAGTGCACGTCGAGCGGCCAGCCGTTGCGCTTCGGACATGCCGAGCTCGTCGCACTCAGCATGTGAGGCATGACCGACGGACCACGCCTCGCACCAACCCGCAATACGGTCGAACAGGGCTTCGCGCTCGTCCTCGGTCAGAAGTTTGGAGTCCCTGACTTTGTAGATCCGATGATCCTTCGGGACAACTGCAGCCCCGACCGTGAGCGGTCCAGCCCATGCCCCCTTGCCGACTTCGTCCATTCCCGCGACCACTCCCACGCCGGCATCCCACAGGCTGCGCTCATGACGAAGACCCGGGGACGACTTCTTCAACGCAGTCCGAAGTTGTCGCACCGCTGCCATCAGGCACCCACGAGATGGGATGGTTCTTCGAGGAGCGCCTCGCCTGCAGCATCGCCGGAGCAAAATGTTGGGTCGAGCGTGCGACACATCAGCGTGAATGGCTCCGTCGGCTGACGATCGAACTCCCAGAGGAGGGCCGGACGTGCGCCGTGCCATCGGATCGCGAACGAACACATCCCTACCCGCGTCGGAATTCGAGCGACCCGGACGTTCTGACCGAGCCAGGATGCCTGGAATCCGGGTACGAGATCGATGATGTCATCGTCTTCGCCGAGCACCAACGACCGAAGTCCACCGAGGATCGCTGCGCGTGCCTGCGGGCTGTCTCCACAACCGTCGTGTCCCCACCTCCAACTCGAACCCGCCAGTGCACGAACAGGTACGACGCCGTCGAAGGCCCGACCGCATTGGCTGCTCGCCACCATCGACAGGGCAACATCGAAGACGCCCAGTGGTCGCGTGGCACCTTCGATTTCATTCACGACTTCACTGCAGTTGTCCTTGCCCACCGGAACCCCCAGTCGGGCGAGCGGGACGACTCCCACGGTGGTCTTCGAAGCGACGATCGACGACGCATCATCGGCTGCCTTGGTCCCGTGCGCGACGCGGACCACTTCGACCAGGCGACCCGGCAGCCAGGGCGTCGATGTCTTCGTGAGAACTTCACCAGCGACAGACACAACGCTGTCCGCATGGCGAGCGAGGGTCTCATCACCTACCGACGAGCCAACGATGCTCGCGCACGCCGCAGCGACACCAACCCAGTGCGATCGACGGATCGTTCCATCGGCGACTCCGTCCAACAGACGATCGACGACCGACGACGCTGCCCAATCCAGGCCAACGCCGCCCAATGCAGTGGCGAGGCCAGCGTCGTCATCGATCTTCCAGCTCACTGCGCCCAACGGACCCTGCTCATCGGCAACTGCTCCGATGAGACTCGACATCAACGCGGTGGGCAGATGTTTCGGCCAACCGGGGAGATCGAACTCGGCGCCGTTCTCGAGGTGCGACCGCCACCCTGCGACGACGCGGTCGAGTGGTGCGGGTGCGACAGTCGCGGCTTCCCGGCCATCGAGAATCTGAATCTGGCGCTCGATACCGGGGGTGAGCGGGATCATGGCGGCGAGCGATGCCCGGCCATCGTCATCGTGGATGTCGGTGTGTGCGACAAGTGAAACGCTGCTCTGTCGGAGGAGATCGAGTAACGCATCGTCGCCGTCCACCGCGGCAGCCACGTCGCCCGGCCTTCGCGAGAGCTCGATGAGCGGGCGACGGTCGGCAACGATCAACGTGTCCGCAACTCGCAAATCGGTGATGGACCCTTCGCCCAGCAGCGTCCGTGGTCGAACGACGATCGCTGCAACCACGGCAACGTCTGTCTCGTTCCGCAACTCGACGACGACGCGACCCCGACCGTCGCCTGACTCGTCAGCCCACGCCGTCTGCACGAGGTCATCGTCACCGACTCGCTGACGAGTCTCGATGATCGGCAACCCAACGACGCGCGTCTGACGCACGCCAGCGTCAGCCGAACCTCGAACCCAGCGGTCTCCAGAGCCGAACCACACCTCGATCGAGAGTGGACGTCCGCGCGGGTAGACGACCCCGTGAGCATCCACATCGGCGACAGAGCCGACCCCGATCGTGGACAAGGTATTCCACGACTTGGCTGCTGCATCGGACTCAGCTCTGTTCTCGCCGCGACCGAAAACCTGACGCAGAGACCTCATGACTTCGAACCCTAGACTCGGCCCATGAACCTTCCACACTCGGATGCAGATGCCGGCCCGACCGCCGTGCTGATTCCCCTGCGCTCGTTGCACGAAGGCAAGATGCGTCTCTCTTCGCGCTACGACGCAGACGTCCGAGCGAAATTGATCGAAACTATGGCGCACACGGTGGTCATGGCTGCCCAAGACCTGGACGTACTCGTCGTCTACGACTCACCAGAGGTCGAACCATGGGCCAAGGAACGCGGTGCACGGACGCTGCGCCCTGATGCGCCCGGGCTGAATCGGGCGATCTCGGCAGGCCGCGATCACCTCCGGGCGTTGGGATATGGCCGCCTCGTCGTCGCACACGCTGATCTTCCACATGCGGTCGACCTCCGGCTTGCCGACAGCAACACCGGAATCACGATCGTTCCGGACCGCCATCGTGACGGAACAAATGTGATGAGCCTTCCAACAGCCGTCGACTTCACCTTCGCGTACGGTCCAGGCTCGTTTCGAACGCACATGGACGTCGCACGTCGGTTGGGAATCGAGCCGTTCGTCGTTGATGATCCGCAACTCGCGTGGGACGTCGACCACCCCGATGATCTTGCTGAATCCGAGATCATCATGCGGCTCGCTGGACGCGCGGAATCCACGTCCAGCAAACACTCGAGCGAACCGGAGCCACCGGCATGACAAACCAATCGATCCCGTCGACTGCCCTTGCAATCGCAGCACATCCCGATGACATCGAATTCGAATGTGGTGCCACGTTGGCCAAATGGGCGGCCGCTGGGTGTCTCGTGCATCACCTGATCTGTACCGATGGTTCGAAGGGCACGTGGGACGAGACCGCAGACACCGATGCCCTGGTCACGATCCGCCAGCACGAACAGCGCGAAGCGGCCCGACGGCTCGGGGCAACTGGCGAAGTCTTCTTCCTCGGGGCCGTCGATGGCGAACTGACCTCTGACCTCGACATGCGACGCGAGGTGGCCAGAGTGATCAGGATCACCAAACCAAACGTGGTGCTCGGGCACGACCCCTGGAAGCGATGGAGGCTTCATCCCGATCACCGAAATGCCGGGTTTCTCGCAGTCGAGGGAATCGTCGCTGCCCGCGACCCGTTCTTTTTCCCGGAGCTCGATCTGCCCCGCCACCGACCAGATGCACTCCTGTTGTTCGAAAGTGAAGAACACAACCACGTCGAAGACGTCACGGGCTTCACCGAACCGAAGATCGAAGCGCTCTTGGCACACGAGAGTCAGTTCGAAACCACGATGGTGATCACCGATGACCCCGATGATGAGACCGCCGCATTTCGAGACAGGGAACTCGACCAAATGCGAGAAATGGCTGTCGGTCACCAATTCGAATTCGGCGAAGCCTTTCACCGCATCGACGAGCTGTGATCCGAACGGCGACCCCGATCTGTTCCGGTAGCCGTACACGCGTCGTCACATCTGTTCAGAGATCGGCTGGCAGTACGAACCGCCCGTCGGCTTCACATGGGAAGTCGACCGTGCGCACCACTGCGTCAAGGTTGAGCTGACCGTACAAATGTGGGAACACTTCGTCTTCGCCGTGTGACCCAGGCTCGTACACCACATCGGCGCGAAGTATCGATCGATCGATGACGAGGAGTTTGAGATCCCCGCGGCCCGAGTACAACAAGTTCGCCGGACGAAGAATCTGCCCTCGCTCCGACAGGTGAATGAATCCTTCCACCGTGAGTGAGTCCGGTCCGTAGTGCCCACGTGCTTCAGCACGGGCCCATTCGGCTTCCCCGATGATGTGAAACAGGACCAACTCCATCGCCCGGACTCTAGCTGCCGGTAGTTTGATCGCTCCGATGGCGACAACCGTGACCCTCCGCCGCTGGCAGCGTGACGCACTGATCGCGTTCGCCGACCGCCCGCAGCCCAGCTTTCTCGCTGTCGCATGCCCTGGCGCAGGAAAGACAACGTTTGCGTTGGCTGCGGTGCGCTCCGAGCTGGGTGGTCGAGCGCGCCCGCTGGTCATCACCGTTCCCACCGCACACCTCAAACAACAGTGGGCAGAGTCAGCAGCAAGTTTCGGACTCCACCTCGATCCTGAGTGGCGGCCCGAAGATGGCCTCGCACCCGACATGCACGGTGTGGTCGTGACCTATGCACAGGCAGCCTCGGCCCGACACCACCTTCGTCGTCTGGTGGACGGTGGAGTGGTCGTGCTGGACGAGATTCATCACGCCGCGAGCGATCGAAGCTGGGGCGACGGCGTGCACCATGCGTTTCAGACCGCGGCCGTGCGACTCTTGCTCTCTGGAACGCCCTTCCGGAGCGACGACAATCCCATTCCGTTCGTTCGATACACCTTTGGCGACCATGGAGAAGCCGTGGCCGACTTTGAATACGGCTACGGGGAGGCGTTGGAGGAAGGTGGGGTCGTCCGGCCCGTCTATTTTCCGCGCTTCGACGGGCACATGGAGTGGATGGACGCCAACGGCGCCCTGAAGGAAGCAACCTTCACGGACGAGGCAGACCGTGGAGACTGGAGTGCTCGACTCCGCACAGCTCTCGACTGCGACGGCAACTGGCTCCCCACGGTCCTCACCAAGGCACACGTGCGCCTGGAGAGAATCCGCGAGACCCATCCAGATGCTGGAGGACTGGTGATCGCAATCGACCACGAGCACGCACGCGAGATCGCGACACGCGTGCTTGCGATCTCAGGGCAGGCGCCGGCGATCGTCCTCAGCGATGACCCTCAAGCATCGTCGAAGATCGCTGCGTTCGCAGAAGGATCCGACCCGTGGATTGTTGCCGTGCGGATGATCTCCGAAGGTGTCGACGTTCCGCGTCTTCGTGTCGCCGTGTTCGCCACAACGACAACCACCGCGCTCTTCTTTCGTCAAGCGGTGGGACGAATCGCACGATGGACACCTGGGCTGACCACCCAGCCAGCGTATTTCTTCGTTCCGGACGACCATCGCTTGCGTGGACACGCGGCGACCATTGCGCTGCAGCGACGCCATTCGGTCGACAAGCGTCCGGCACACGAACGCATCGCAAACGATCCGGCCGCACTCGACGATCCCACCGAGCAGATGTCGTTGTTCGCTGCGCTGTCGTCCACGGTGTTGGAGGACGTGGCACCTGACGGAATCGACCCAGACGAACCATCACTTCTGTCGACGGCGGGCGACCTCGTGGGGCACCCGTACGACCTACCACCCCCTCCCCCGCTTGCCGGACGAACCGAATTCGAGGTTCCGAACGCGCTGGCAGACATCCGCAGCCGATTTGCCGGAAAACGCGAGCTTCGGGACAAGAACAGCGACCGCGTCCGGGCAATCGCACGGATACTTGGTTGGGAGCACCGAGCGGTCAACGGAGAACTGAATCGACGATCAGGTGTGCACCGAATCACCGAGGCCACCACACAACAACTCGAGCATCGGCTGCGGAGCGCAGAGGATTGGCTCGAAGAGCTGACAGGGCGCTAGGTCAGGCGGTTCGAGATCACGGGAATTCCTTGGTTTCTTTCTCCGCGAGTCGCCGCTCTTCCAAGGCTTGACCGATCTCTTCGAAGAGATGCATCACACCCTGAAAGTCGGGGATTTGGCGCAGGCGGCGGTCGAGATAGAAGACGGCAGCGATGAACCCTGCGAATCCGGCAACGGTTCCGATCAACGTACGAATGATGAGAAATCCAGTCCCCGATTCGGTCTCTCCCAGAAGCCAGATCTCGAATCCGACCGTGACCAACTGATAGATCGCGTAGGCGAGGGTCAAGTTCCGCATGGAAGATCGGTAGCGCGGGTGGGCTTGCACCTCGTCGCTGAACGGCAGGACGAGCGGCGCAAGCCTGGTCGCCAGCGCTTTGCCGATGAGCACTGACCCGAGGGCGGCGAGCCCAAGCGCAACCTTCAGTCCAATCCCGACCGCTAGGAACACATCTTCGCCCCAGATCAAGCCTGCGACTCCCCGGAAGAACAAGTAGATCGCCACCGACGGGATCCACCAGCCGACCGATTCCCCTCTCCGTTGGCGCTGCACGACCGCCCAACTCGCTGCCAGCGTCATGAGGACGATTGCGATGCGATCTCCAGCTGTGTCGCCGAACAAACGCCCGCCGACCTGATTGCCGGCGACATACGCGAGAATCGGCAATACCCCCTCGGTGGAAGATCCCTTGCGGTACACACGTGGAAGCTCGTCCTTGGGCAACGGTGCGTCTTCGCTCACGGCTACAGCGGCGTCTGGCCGCTGACGACCGCGTAGGCGAGCACGTAGTGCAGGGCATTACCCATGATCACAAAGACGTGCCAGATCTCGTGATAACCAAAGACCCGAGGGTTCGGGTCAGGCCGTTGGGTCCCGACGATCAGCGCACCGATGGTATAGACGGCTCCTCCACCAAGGAGCAGCGCAAAACCGCCTGCGCCGAGCGCCCGTGCAATCGGAAGGGTGAACAAGACCGGCCACCAGCCCACGATGAAGAACAGCGTGTTCATGAAACCGCGCGGCGGGTGGAACGGCATCCAAATCGTGGCGAGGCCAGCCGCGACACCAATGAGCATTCCCCCGAAGAGCAACCAGCCCACCGCACCACCAATCGCGTAGGCAACCGGGGCGACAGAGGCGACCATGAACACCATGATCATCGAGTGGTCGAGCTGAAAAAGAAGATGAAGCCGCCTCGGCTCCCAGATCCTGTAATGCGCCGTTGCGCTTATGGCGTACAGGCCGACCGATGCCGAGCCGTACAACGTCGCAACAGCGGCGGCGCCCATCGAATCTGCCGAAGCGATGAGCCACACCATCGCAACAATTGCGATCGGCACCATCCAGCGGTGCATCCGACCGCGCCAGAGCGGTCTCGGTAGTTCGAGTACCCGACGCACCGTCGGGCTGTACTCGTCTCGAGTCTGGGCCACCGCAGAATTGTGCCGCCTCCAGGACCGATTTGCTCGATCGACTCAAGATTTCAATATCTGATCACACGGTATCGTGACGCAATGAACGACAGCCGATTGGTTCATCTGGGCATGATCGTACTCACGGCCGGACTCATTCTTGGAGCCGTTGCGCACCTCACGACCGTCGATTGGATCGGTGCGGCTGGTGCCCAGCTGACTCCGATCGACGACGAACCCGATGTGGAGACGCCGGGCCTCGGGGAAATCATTGGTTCGCCCGAAGCCGGGCCAGATCCTGAGGATGCTGGAGATCGAGGAGGATGGGCACAATTGACGCTCGCAGGAGTCATGCTCGGCGGCGTGCTGTTCATCGCTCGCCGGGTGGTCAAAGAGTCTCGCTCTGGTCGTGCGCACAACGACCCAGCCAAGGATGCCCTGTAGTAGAACATCGGCAAGGTGATGCAGGAGACATGGACATGATCGACAAGCAACGTGAGACCAGCGAGATGTTCGGTGACCTTGGAATGCCCCGTGCGGCAACCGTCACCGCCGTCACGAAGACGACCCTCAAAGGCCTTCGCGACCTCGAACCTTCCGTGGCCAGGTAGTCCAATGCACACGGTGGTGTACGCGCTCGCTCAACACGACGACATCGCAAAGTTCGAGCTCGAGGATGGGCTCGTGCGTAGAGCTGCGGTCGAGTTGCTCGCCGCCCCGAGTTCGATCAGTTCGATCGTCGTTCACATCCCGACGGCAGAAGAGGTTCGCTTCGACGTGGCCACTCGACCTGCCGGATACGACGCACTTCTCGAAATTTCCGCAGGTGACGAACGCGACACGAAGCCCAAGGAGTTCGACGAGCTCACCGTCGATGTGGCGCTTCCGATTGGTGCATGGTCCGTGTCGACGGTCCAGGTCGCCGATCGCTCAGACAGCTGGATCGGAACAGCAACACCTGGCATCACGCTGACCATTCTCTTCACACGGGCACCGGGTATCGACCGCAACAGCTACGACGGGTGGTTACAGGACGCGCTGAAGAGCTGCGTCGAACGTCTCGATGACGTTGCTGTTCGACAACTCAGCCCACTGACCGCGTTGCTACCCGGAGACGATTTCGAGACGATGCTCGAGTTCTCGTTTCTTTCGGCGTCGGCGCTCGCTCAGGCGGTCGCCGACCAGGCCTTCACCCCCGTCATTGGCTCCGAACTCCTCGACCCCACGTCGATCCGAAGCCAGTCATCGGTCAAGCACCGGCTGGTTCCAAACGAGAACGCGTGGGAGATGCACAACACGTCACACCCGACGGGCGACTGAGTCGCGCATGGGACGCTCCATCACTGTTGTCGGCTCG
>Ga0055584_100008188_pt1 | contig 10244 bp, 7 predicted proteins | sample OSDHelmetaG_FD_58716 | JGI IMG/M metagenome (GOLD analysis project Ga0055584, IMG submission 58716) | Pelagic marine sediment microbial communities from the LTER site Helgoland, North Sea, for post-phytoplankton bloom and carbon turnover... | ecosystem: Environmental > Aquatic > Marine >...
AAAAAATATCTATTTTAAAAAAATAAAATAAACCAAGAAGAGAAATTTATGAAAAGAATAGACTTAAGTAATACAGTGTTATTCGTGGCAATCAGTTGTTTTTTAATAGCGGCATTAATGGTCTTTGGATCTTCAATTGGCTTGTGGGAACCGATTGTCGGGTTTGGTGCAAGTAGAAACTATAACAATATATTAGGCTATATCGCCATTGTATCGGCAAGTATTTCAACAGCATTCAATCTATATGGTAAACAATTTAAATCAACGGTAAAGTCATTAATTGCATTAGTATTAGGGTTAATGATCTTAGCGCCTGCTATAGCGAACATGATAAAAGAACCAACTCGTTATCCGCCTATCCACGATATTACAACTGATACTCAAACACCGCCGCAATTCACCTTTTTAACGGATCAACGCCCAGGTTCAAAAAACACCTTAGTTTACGGTGGCGAAGAAATTGCTCAGCAACAATTAAAAGCATTTCCTAATATTAAGCCACTTACCACTAACCTTACTGCTGAACAGGCCTATGATAAAGCATTGATAATAGCAAATTCAATGAGTTGGAAGATTGTCGCTAAAAAACCAGCTTTATATACTATCGAAGCAACAGCAAGAACTGCATTTTTTAATTTTGCTGATGATATTGTTATTAGAGTATCAGCCGAAGAAACCGGTAGCCGTATTGATATTAGAAGTGTGTCTCGTATTGGGCGTGGAGACCGTGGTGTTAATGCAAAACGTATAACTGAGTTTACAAAACAGTTTAGTTACTAAATTAGAATAACCTCTCAATAAAGTGACTCCTTCGATATTGGATTTTAACGACACAAAAATGGCCACTTATTAAGTGGCCATTTAGTTCATCAACTAACTTATACTAACCATTATTTTCATGGCTATCGCTTAACTCAAAGAAAATTGTTTTAACCTAATCAGCATCATATCTACAGACATATCAATATCATAATCAAATTCATTAAAGTTTGAGAATCAATCATTTCGCCTAGCAAATATGGTAAGTTTCCTCTCCAGCATATGATCTAGATATTTCATATACAAAATAAATAAATCTATTGACGGTATGATAATACAATATAATCGATTTATTATTATTGTTATATATCTATCCAATAATCATATGCTTTACATATTGTAATTTACGCTAGTTATAAAGTAGCTTATACATTTAATTCTTCTAGAAATGCTTTAAAATTCCCAATGATTCAATTGACCAATGGCATCGTCATCATTATCTATATCATAAGTATCGTCACTTCGTAACAATTCACGGAGCTCTGCACTTGTATATTGCGTTTCATTAGTAGTTGTCTTTACTCGTTCGATAGGCGTTATGAGCATCATGCTTGCATCAAATCCCATATAAAAATGTGTATCTCCATAACCAGAAGATAATACACTTTCTTTCACGGATGATACTTTCTCATTTTCATTATCTATCAGAACACTTAAATACCAATTTATTAGTTCCAAATGATCAGATGGCATAATAATATTGCTATCAAATCCATAATCTATTGCAGCATTGACATTCGCAGTATAAAAACTACATATTAATGTACTGGCTAACAACGATAATTTACTTTTTTTAAAACTCACATTCATTAGTATTTCCTTGTAATAATTATTTAATTAAACTTATATTTGGAGTATTCACATGAATAGCTATGGGCGTCGATATAACTTCCCAAATATAAACATCTATTAATTCGTTAAATAACTTAAAGTGATTAAGTCATTCATTAACGCTTTTCTTAGATGAACTAATGCCCTGTTAAACAAGAGATATCATTAATAAAACAATAAGTTATTTTATCAAAAGATATTCATCGTCTTATATTACTGCCTAAGAATAATATCATCCTTAATACACCACCCAATGATAATCATTGTCACCTAGAAAACAAGTATTAAAATAATACAAAACAGATAAATTAATATACATTAAATAGCTAAATAAATAAGAAATCACTATAGTCCATTGATCTTAAATATATATTTTTTAAAATATAATGATGGAGATGTATAATGGTTCCGTCAAAAAAACATACAAAATATCCAATATACCAATAACAATGTTTATAAGTACACTGTGATTAGCAGTACAGCGGAAGAATTTATAATAAACCAATGCAGAGAATGACCTTTGAAGGGGTTATTTACAAGGACCAAGACGCCTTTTGCATGCCTTTTCCAATGAGTTTAGAAATTGGAATATTGTATTTCGAGGCTTAACTTATTACTCATAAAACGGCCTGTTATCGTCAATAAATATCAATACCAACCTCAACATTATTATTAAAAATAAATTGTTCTGACTTATTAACTTTTAGATTCGGTTTATATGTGATGAAACATTTTTATATCCCATTATTCAATAGAAACAATCTGATATAATCCTTCTATAACCAATATAAACTTTAAAATTTATTTAAATTAATTACTTTTAATAACAGGAAAAATTATGTTTAAAAAACTTATGATGGTAACAACAGTAAGTATGTTGACAGCTTGTAGCGTAATAAAAGATTATGTAAAACAACCTGATGTTAACTATAAGTCATTTGCAATTGGTGAAGTATCAATGGATCGTATTGAGCTAAACCCAACATTTAACATTGCTAATGGTAATGCATTTTCATTGCCTATTAACAGTGTTAGTTATGAGCTTTCATTAAATGATGAAAAAATGTTAGATGGTGAAACCGATACAGTCGGTACTTTACCGGCGAATGGAAATAAAGATGTTAGTCTCTCACTTGCTTTGACTCAAGAAACACTAACATCTTTACAACAACTGCTATTTAAAGAAAGAAAACTAGACTACCAAATCAAAGGTAATGTTAACTCATTAGGTTTAACGATTCCTTTTGAACGTTCTTCAACTCTATATATCCCTGAAGTTTCGATAGCCGATCTTAAGGTAGTAAACGCGAGCTTTAGCGAATTAGATATTATATTAAGCCTTGATGTCGATAACCAAAATGATTTCAGCTTACCGTTAGATGATGTTAATTATTCAGTCACTTCAAAAGGTAGTGAGTTATTTAAAGGGGCACTTAGTAGCCAAAAAATAACTGAAGGAAAAAGTAATCTTCAATTACCTCTCACTATTAAACCGAGTGATATGTTTAGCAATGTATTTGCTTTATTATTAAGTCCTGAGCTACCTCTGCACTTTGAAATTACGTCACCATTGTTTACAAAATCTTATGATCAAACTATTAACTTATCGTCATTTATCAAATAAATAAAAATGAAATAGTTGCTTCTGTAATATGAAAAGGAGCAACTCTTTTGTTAAAGATGATAATCAGGAATAACTTATCTGAAATAATTTACCTCAAACACTTCCAAGACATAACCATAATTAAAGAGATAGAGTAAATTTTGGAGGATCTAATAACCACGGAGTCAATTCTGTAGCGGGTTTTGGTCTACTAATGAAATATCCTTGCGCTAACTCACAATGACACTGAGCTAACCATTGCAATGAAAACTCATCCTCAATACCTTCTGCAACGACTCTTAATCCCATGTTGTGTGCCAAATCAATAGTAGAACGCACAATAATTTGATCATCGATATCGTGCTCAAGACGTTGAATAAATGACTTATCAATTTTTAATTCATGGACAGGTAATTGCTTCAGTTGAGCTAATGAAGAATAGCCTGTGCCATAATCATCAATCGAGATTCTAAAGCCGTAGTTTTTAAATTTACCTAATAGACTAATCGCTGATTTAGGGTCATCCACAACAGAGCTTTCTGTTACTTCAAGTGTAATTTGTTGTGGTTTAATATTTTGAATTGTCATCATTTTACAAACAAACTCGTAAAAGTCGGACTCTTTTAAATTTTCAGCTGAAATATTGACTGAAATATTAATATCTAGACCTAACTTATTCCACTCATTGCATTGCATTAACGCTGCGACAAAAACCCAACGAGTTAAGCCTTCAATCTGACCTGTTTTTTCTGCAATTGGAATAAAACTATCAGGTGGAATCATACCAAGTACAGGGTGAGTCCATCTGACTAAAGCTTCTACATGTTTTACTTTTAATGTGCGTAAACATAGCTTAGGTTGAAAATAGAGTTCAAATTGATTCGCTGGAATAGCCTGCCTTAAATCATTAATAAGATTGAGACGTTCAACTGAATTGATATCTAATTCTGATTGATAAATCTGCATTAGACTACTGCTATTTCGAGTATGGTGTAAAGCCGTGTCCGCCATTTGCACTAGTCTAGTCACATCAGAAGTATGTTCAGGATAGAGAGCAATGCCCATTCGCACTTGTAGTTGTAAACTAATACCTTGGAAACAAAAGACATCTTCTAACTCTTTATTGATTTGAGCACTTACTTCATTAATTTCCATCGTATCTAAAATTAATATGAATTCATCGGCCCCTAAATGTACTAATAGTTGTACATGTTGTTGTTGAGATATAGTTTGCAATCGAATCGCCAGTGTTTGGATGACCAAGTCCCCAACATCATAACCTAATGTTGCATTAACATCTTTCAAACGACTCAAGTTTAAATGTACCATCATAAAATGTTCATCTTTCAATTCTGCTAATACTTCATTTAATCGATGTCTATTAGGAAGATTAGTAAGAAGGTCATGGTTAGCAAGACGAATTATCGCTTCTTCACGTTGTGCTAAAGCCAATTGCATATGATTAAATTCGTTAGCAAGCTGCCCTATTTCATTTTTATCTGTAAATTTAATTTTTTGTTCGAAATGCCCTGCTGCAATTTCTTTTGCATGTACGACTAAACGATTAATTGGTTTACTAATAGAAGCTGCAATTAAATAGGCGCCAGATAATGAAGCAAATAGCGTTAAAACAGCTAACAGTAAAATATGTAACCATTGTTCTTCTAATAGAAACACTATATTTTCACGTAACCTGTACATATAAACGCCAAACTCTCTATTATTAAATTGAGAGATGATGGTATAAGTTGCAATATAATGCTGTGGTGTAATATTTTGATTAACTAACTTTGCTAACGCTAACTTTTCATTATTGGTCATTTTAACATTTTGTTTTGCAGATGCAGTTAGATAAAATTGCCCATCTTCCTTTAAAATAAAATCAGTTTGTAAATGTGTTATTTTTTTAAATTGATCCGCTAAAGCTTGATTAATTTCGAAGCCAAAAATCAACCAACCAATATTTTTTGTACCGTTGTTAATAGGAGAAATACTAATTTGATATAACACATTATCAATAATATAAATGTGCTCCTGTTGTTTTGATGTTAACCAATCAGAATAGCGAAACAAAGTACCTAACTCATGACCCTGCTCTATTATACTTTTATTATTCAGTCCGTTTGGATCCGCGTTGTCAGAATTAACAAAATATCGTCTTAATTGACCTGTAATAACGCCATCAATAGAAACAGACATGGCTAAATCAGTATTAATTTTTTCATTATGATTATTCAAAGAAATTAATAAACGTTTAATATCATCATTATCGAATACTTCTTTTACACCATGATCTTTTGCTGCGATATCAGTAAAAGACGATAGATAAGCTAACCGACGATCAAATAACTCAGTAAAAATAGTCATTCCAGTCGTTAAACGATTTTTAATTTCAGCATCTTCTTGATTTTTATTCGCATTATATAGAGTCCAGAAAGCAATTCCTTGCACCATTAATAATATAGAAACAAATAATAAAAATATTTTGTTCTTAAGGCTCTTCATTACGTATTTATTTCCATATATTTATATCGAGTTAACAGCTAAATAATCAAACATTAGTTTTAAATATTTCTGTATTACCTTCCTAATGATGACAAGGGACACTTGTTATTCAACACAGACTCAAATCATTGAATGAATATATGCCAAAATATCTAGAAGCCGAAAGTTCACTAAAGAGTATTTAGAGTTTTCATTTATGAAATGCACCTTTAAAATACCAAAAGTTAGGAGCGTTTCAGTCTATACTAAATGATTAACAATCAATAGAGGCCAACATGTGACCTTTGTCATATTGGATATAAAACCGACTTATAAATTATATATATTTGATATTAAAAATAATTGTAATAAAATCTTTCCAACAGAAATTAGTTTCTTATTTCTTACCACCTCAAATAGAAATAGTTATCAATACCTTATGAGCTCCCTCCTATGCGACAGAATAGGGGGAGGTTATTAATAAAAATAAGTGTTCATTTATCATACTAAATATTAATTTAGCGTCCTAAAAAAGTGCTAATAACTATTGTAGAAAGAAAAAAATATAAATATATAAAATTAAATTAAATAATATCAACAAGATAAAGAATGGATAGATATTGGAATGTTTTTTGCTGTATCACTAAATTATATTGAAAATTATTTATAATTGATTTATCACTTCGATAGGACAGTAAAAATAGTTTTTTAACATAATAATAAAGTTTAATCGGGAATAAACCGTGTTTTTTAAGACGATTAAAAGGAATTAAAAATGTCATCACAGTTAAATATAGCAATAGGAAGTTATTCTGATAAAGGACTTAAAGCAGTCAATCAAGATGCTTATGGCATCCATATTCCAAATGAGCCGATGCTAACCACTAAAGGTATTGCCATTGCTATTGCAGACGGCATCAGTAGCAGTGAAGTGAGTAAAATCGCAAGTGAGACCTCAATAAATACATTTTTAGAGGATTATTTTTGTACTTCGGAAACTTGGTCGGTAAAGAAATGTGTGCAACAAGTTTTAATCGCAAATAATTCATGGTTACATTCACAGAGTCAAAAAAGCCAACAACGTTTTGATAAAGACAAAGGTTATGTTTGTACTTTTAGTGCCATGGTAATTAAATCGACTACCGCTCACTTGTTCCATATTGGCGACTCTCGCATCTATTTGTTAAGAAGTAATAAACTCCAATTGCTAACTAATGACCATCGACATTGGATCTCTAAAGAACAACATTACCTCACTAAAGCAATGGGAATTAACTCGTTTATTGAAATAGATTATAATACGGTCAATATTAAGGTTGGTGATATTTTTATTCTGGCCACCGACGGGATTTACGAGCACAGTCAAGAGAAATTTATTATTGACTCTATTAATAGTCAGAAGCAAAACTTAACTAAAGCCTGTAAGATAATCGCTGAAAATGCCTTGCAACAAGGTAGTAATGATAACTTAACGCTTCAAATAATTGATATCGTTAACTTACCTAATAAAACATCTGATGAAGTCTATACTCAACTGACAGAGCTGCCTTTTCCCCCAACTTTACAAGCGCGTATGCAATTTGATGGCTATGAGATTATCGATACATTACACGATAGCAGTCGAAGCCATATCTATTTAGCTATAGATAACCAAAGCAAACAAAAAGTAGTACTGAAAACTCCATCAACTGATTTATCTTCAGATCCAGCCTATTTAGAACGCTTTTTAATGGAAGAATGGATCGCTCGTCGGATAAACAATGCACATGTATTAAAACCTTGCATGCAAATACGTAACCGGCATTTTATTTATGTCACAACTGAATTTATTGAAGGGCAAACCTTAACGCAATGGATGATTGATAACCCAAAACCAGATTTAGAAAGTGTTAGAGTTATTGTTGAACAAATTGCCAAAGGTTTACTAGCCTTTCATCGACAAGAGATGATTCATCAAGACTTACGGCCAGAAAATATCATGATCGATAACAATGGTTTAGTAAAAATAATCGATTTTGGTTCAACAAAAGTAGCAGGGTTAATGGAAATAAACTCACCATTAATACATCAGGATAACTTGGGTACAGCTCAATATACAGCACCTGAATATTTTTTAGGAGAATTACCAGCAAATAACGCAGATATCTTCTCACTCGGTGTAATCACCTATCAAATGTTAACAGGTAGATTACCTTTTGGAGCTGAAGTCGCTAGGGCGAAAACTAAATCAGCGCAAAAACGATTGAAATATCGTTCAGTGTTAGATGATGACCGTGAAATTCCAGCTTGGATAGATGATACGCTTTGGAAGGCATTAACCCCTAATCCCCAAGAACGTTATCATGAGCTCTCTGAATTTTTATATGATTTGCGAAATCCCAGTAAAGCATTTTTGAATAATAATCGCCCACCTTTATTAGAACGAGACCCATTATTATTTTGGAAAGGTCTATCCGCAGTATTGAGCGCGATTATCTGTATTCTTTTATTTATATTGAATGGGCAACCATAAGCGTGTGTAATAAACATGATTGATAAAATGAATATGATAAAGAGCGAACCAAAAAATTGACGTTATTTCCACGAACCCATTGTTGTTAGTTATACAAAATTTTGTGTAGCTAAAAGCAATGCATCAACAAGTTAAAAAGAGAAATTCCCAGTCATTTTTAGCTTGTTGATATACTTCTAATGACCCCCTGTTTATTTATTTTTATTATCATTTATGCACTTATTATCTGAATCCAAGCTGCTAAGAGCAGCTTCATTATTATCCGTATTATATTGCTGCTCAGTTAAACTTTCTTCGCTATCAGCACACATATAAATTCGACTAGAACAAAATGGAGTTAAGGGTAAAGCGGAGGTCATATTAAGCTCTTCTTCATTATTATCGTTATTAATATTTTCATTCATCCCTAACTTGTTAAGAATTCGCTGTGCCCAAGCCCATGAAATTAAACCAAATAAAATAGCACCAACCGCTTGACCAGCAACAACACCTAACGCGCCAAACCATTCACCGCCAAAATAAACAAATGGAATGGTACCGATCGTTGCTTTACCTATATTCATAACGGTAGAAGTCGTCGGGTAACCTAGATTATTAAATGTCCCATTAGCAATGAACATCACACCGTTAAAGATAAAGACAATACATAACCAAGTACAATAAAAATCAATCATTGTTGCCGCATCACCTTCAGCACCAAAAACACTAATAATTTGATTTTTAAACAGCCAGATAATGGCTGCCACAATGACAACATAACTAGCTGTAAACTGAAGTGCACGTTTATTAGTTAAGCGGACTCTATCGTATAATAAAGCCCCAAAGTTTTGCCCAATAATTGGGCCAACAGCGCCTGATATTGCAAATATCATCCCAAAAGCAACCGGTATTAAGCGCCCTATTACAGCCCAACCAGCAACATAACTATCTCCAAATGATGCAATCATCATAGTGACATAAGCATTGCCTAAAGGGGTTGCAATATTGGTACTCATTGCGGGAATAGCGACATTAAAGATCTCTTTTTGATCAGCAAGCCAATGACTATAATCAAATTTACCCATTAACTTATGAATATGCGAAACACCATATAGCGCAACCCAAGCAACGGCAAAACGGGCAATAACAGAAGCAATCGCGGCACCGTGTAGCCCTAAACCAAAAGCAAATATAAACAATGGATCCAATACGGCATTCACACCACCACCCGCTAATGTTGAATACATCGCAAGTTTGGCATCACCAACAGAGCGCAAAGCAGCACCAGCACTCATCGCTACACACAAAATAGGTAAAGAGGGTAACAGAATACGTAAGTAGCTGACTGCTAAATCGTGCGTTTCACCTTGAGCACCAATTAAGCTAACCAATTCAGGCGCAAAGTACCAAGTTACCCCCGCAATGATAACGCCGACCATAAAACCTGAGACTAAAATATTAATCACTAAACGCCGGGCTTTCTCTCTATCTTGTTGACCTATCGCTCTTGAAACTAAAGCGGTCATCGAAATCGATAAGCCAATGCTGATAGACGTCGTAAAAAAGGCAATTGTCCCAGCATAACCAACCGCTGCAGCGAGTTCAGTTTCACCCAGTAAACTAATGAAGAATAGATCGGCCAAATCAACAATAAATAGCGCCGTTAATCCAATCGCATTGGTTGATGACATAACAATAATATGATTAAAAATATTACCGCTAACAAATTTTCCTTTTGCCATAAACTAAATTCCAAATACAAAATAAGAGAACGTGAATATCAACAGGCTCAATAGTAAAATGGTATTTGACTGAGCTGTTACTGACGAATTAATAGATAAACTATACAAAAATAAAGTTAAAGCAGATGAGTATAGTAGATATCAAACAAGGTGACGAGACTAGAAATGAAAAAAGCCAGCAAGATGCTGGCTTTAACGATATTAAAAAATTAATTAACTATTATTTTTTGTATTCATCATGTGATGTTTTAATTTTGTAGAAAGTAGCTTGTAC
>Ga0055584_100008190_pt1 | contig 10244 bp, 8 predicted proteins | sample OSDHelmetaG_FD_58716 | JGI IMG/M metagenome (GOLD analysis project Ga0055584, IMG submission 58716) | Pelagic marine sediment microbial communities from the LTER site Helgoland, North Sea, for post-phytoplankton bloom and carbon turnover... | ecosystem: Environmental > Aquatic > Marine >...
AGTGAGGCCAGATCCGAACCGGCCTCGGGCTCGGAGAAGAGCTGGCACCACATGATCTCCTGCCGCAGCGAGGGGCCGACCCATCGCTGCTGCTGGGCCTCGGTGCCGTGGGCGATGAGGGTGGGCAGGGCCCATGCCGCGACCTGCAGATGAGGACGACGGACCCCGGCGGCGCGGAACTCCTGGTCGATCACCACCTGCTCGACCGCCGATGCGCCGCGGCCCCAAGGGACCGGCCAGTGGGGCGCGAGATACCCCTCGTCGGCGATGCGCCGGTTCCAGGTGTCCTTGGGCTGGGCCCGCAGATCATCGAGCCACGCCCGCACGACCGGCCGGACGGCTTCGGCTTCCGGCGGCAGCTCCATGGGAAGGGCGCGGACCACGCCGTCGGCCACGAGCCGGCCGGTGGCCACGGCCCGCGTCGAGGCTGCCGGGAGGAGCGCTCGCGTGGCGAGGGCCCGACGGAGGTAGAGGTGTGCGTCGTGCTCCCAGGTGAACCCGATCCCGCCGAGCACCTGGACACAGTCCTTGGCCACGCCGACCACCGCGTCGGGGACCAGGGCGCCGGCGCAGGCGATCGCCAGGCGCTGTTCGTCGGGTTCGCCACCCCGAGCGGCATCCCACGCCGAAGCACGGGCGAGTTCGAGCGAGGCGAGCATGTCGGCACAGCGATGCTTCACCCCCTGGAACTGACCGATCGGCCGGCCGAACTGGACCCGGTTCCTCGCGTAGTCGGCCGCGGTGTCGACACACCATGCGGCCAGCCCCACGGCCTCGCTGCAGAGCAGCACCGTGGCCAGGTCGGACACCCGACCTCGCGGGAGATCGAACGCCACACCCTCACCGGGCGCCACGGTCACGTCGGCGACGCCCCGTACGAGGTCGACCCCCCGGCTCGGACCTGTTTCGAGCCGGTCGGCCTCGACAAGGCGCCATCGATCACGGTCGCCGGCGCCCGCGTCGTGGGCCACGATCACCACCGTTGCCTCGGACCCCCCGAGCACGTTGCGGAAGACCCGACCGTCGTCGGTGCCGGCGAACGCCACCGCCGCCGTGGCCCCCTCGGCGATCCGCGGGATCCACTCCTCGGCCACCTCACCGCCCGCCTCGGCGAGCACGGCGACGGCGAGCGCCGTCGGCAGCAGCGGCCCGGGCACGCCGGCTCGACCGGTCTCCTCGAGGACGACGGCGAGGTCGGCGACACCGAAGCCCTGGCCGCCGAGCGACTCGGGGGCGTGCAGGACCGGCCAGCCCATCGCCACCATCTCGTCCCAGTGGGCCGGCCGAGCCACCGGTGCAGAGTCGAGTCCTTCCCGTCGACCGGCGGCTCCGACGACGGTCTCCGCCCAACGGCGCACGGTGGCGGCCAGCTCGGCGTGGTCGGGCGTGAGTCCGATCGACATCAGCGGTCCCCCGTCGCCGCGGCCGTCGCCGCAGCAACCGCGACCTCCTTGGCCCAGGCGTAGTCGCCCTTGCCGGTGACCTTGCGGCGGACCTCGTCGACCACGACGAGTTCGCGGGGCACCTTGTAGCCGGCGATCACCGAGCGGCAGTGGTCGGCCAGTGCGTCGACCGTGGGGGGCGACGCGCCCTCGACCAGCGACACGACGGCCGCGACGCGCGAACCGAACCGCTCGTCGGGGACGCCGACCACGAGCGAGTCGAACACGGCCGGATGGCCCTTCGCCGCCGCCTCGACCTCTTCGGGGAAGACCTTCTCGCCGCCGGTGTTGATCACCATCGAGCCCCGTCCGAACACCGAGATGGTGCCGTCGGCCTCGATCGTCGCGAGGTCGCCGGGCACGGAGTAGCGCACCCCGTCGATGGTGGGGAAGGTGGCGGCGGTCTTCTCCTCGTCGCGCCAGTATCCGAGCGGGATCCATCCCCGACGGGCGAGCTTGCCCCGCTGCCCCGAGCCGGGGACGAGCGGTCGTCCGTCGTCGCCGATCACCGTGGTGTGGTCGTCGGCGATCAATTGGAGCGGGCCACTTCCGTCGGCCGAGCGCTTGATCCGACCCTGCCCGCCGGTCTCCGATGCTCCGAAGCGATCGATCACCTTCGTCGCCGGAAGGAACTCCTCGAGCTCGGCCTTCACGGCCGGGGAGAGAATCGCGCCCGACGAGGAGATCAGGCGCAGCTCCGACAGGTCGTAGGCCTCGTGATGGCGACGCAGTTCGGCGGCGAGCGGCCGGGCCACGGCATCGCCGATGATCATGAGAAACTCGGCTCGTTCCTCGCTGGCGAGACTCAGCGCCGAGCCGGCATCGAGCGACGGGTCGACGGTGAGCAGGCAGGTCCCGCCGGTGAGCAGGGCGGTGAGGGCGATCCACTGGGCACCGCCGTGGATGAGCGGACACAGCGGGAGTCGTCGGGTGATCCCGGTCCCCTGGGTGACGAAGGCACCGATGTCGTCGGGCGACGCGAGCGCCGGCAGGCCCTGGCGGGGCGCCCCGGTGCCGCCGAGGGCACCGAAGAAGACGTCCTCGTGGCGCCACACCACACCCTTGGGCATGCCGGTCGTGCCGCCGGTGTAGAGGAGGTAGCGATCGTCGGAGGACCGGGGACCGACGTCGACCGGGGTCGTCGGCCGGCCGGCGATGCGCTCGTCGTAGTCGAGCCCGATGGTGATCACCGGCCGAGCGCCGGCCGCGGCGAGTGCCTCGTCGCGGATGCCGACCTGGGTGAACACGGCCACGACCTCGGCGTCGTCGAAGACGTAGGCGAGCTCCTCGGCGGTGTAGCGGAAGTTGCCGTTGATGGGCACGGCCCGGAGCTTGAAGACCCCGAGGGTGACCTCCATGAACTCGAGACAGTTCATGGCGTGGACGGCCACGTGGTCGCCCGGCCCGACCCCGAGTTCGTCGAGCAGGTGGGCGACCTGATTGGCCCGGGCATCGAGCTCGGCATAGGTCCGGCGTCGCGTGGGCTCGTCAGCCCCCGCGGTGACGACGGCGTCCTGGGCCGGGATCGCCTCGACCGCGCCCTCGAACAGATCGGCCAGGTTGAAGCTGCGAGGGTGCGTCGCCATGGCCATCATGCTGGCCGGTCGTCGCCACCCGGGCGAAACCCACGGTCGAGCAGCCGCCGGAAGGCCGCGTTCTCCACGGCCTCGGCCGCCTCGATCTCCGGGACACGCCACGTGCGCACGGTCTGCTTCGCCTCGGCAACGGCGGCCGGGTCGTTGCCGGCGATCGTCGCGGCCAGCGCGACGGCACGATCGAGGAGGCGGTCGTCGTCGACCATCTCGAACACCAGTCCCCATTCGGCCGCGGTCGCGGCGTCGACCCAGGCGGCGGAGAGCAGCATCCACGACGCCCGCTGGTGGCCGATCTGCCCCGGCAGCAACCACGACGATCCGATCTCGGGAGCGACCCCGATCTCGGCGAAGGGCGTCCGGAACCGGGCCGAGGCCGCCGCGATCACGAGGTCGGCGTGGAGACACATGGTCGTCCCGACGCCCACGGCCATCCCGTTGACCGCGACGATCAGCGGCTTGCGGAGATGGCGGACCGCCTCGTTGAAGGCGATGGTGTGGGCCGACGACTCGGTGCCTGCGCCGATCGCGGCGAGATGATCGAGGTCGACGCCGGCGCAGAAGGCCCGGCCGGTACCGGTGAGCACCACCGCACCGACAGCCTCGTCGTCGTCGGCGGCGAGGAGGGCCGCAGTGGCCCGGTCGGCCAGCGCCGCATCGAGGGCGTTGAGCTTCTCGGGGCGATCGAAGGCGAGCACCCGCACAGGGCCGAAATCGGAGACGTCCACGCCGAGACGCTAATCCGACCGCCGGAGGCGTTTAACACTGGCGTCACTTTTGCGTACGCTCGCAGCATGGCCGAGCTTCCGTTCCTCGCGTTCGACGCCGACAACCACTACTACGAGGCCGAAGACGCGTTCATCCGCCACATCGACCCGAAGATGAAGAAGCGCTGCATGCAGTGGGCCGAGATCGACGGCAAGAAGCGCCTCCTCGTCGGTGGCAAGGTCAACAAGTTCATCCCGAACCCCACCTTCGACCCCATCGCCGCACCCGGCAGCCTCGAGGACTACTTCCGGGGCAAGAACGACGCCGGCGACATGGACCTCGGCAAGATGTTCGGCGACCTCTCGCCGATCTCCGAGCACCCCGGCTATCGCGATCGCGATGCCCGGCTGGCGCTCATGGACGAACAGCGCCTCGAGACCGTGTTGCTGTTCCCGACCATGGGTGTGGGCATGCAGGAGGCCCTCAAGAAGGACATCCCTGCGCTGCACGCCGCCTTCACGGCCTTCAACAGCTGGCTCGACGAGGACTGGGGCTTCGACCGGGGCGACGGCCGGATCTACGCGGCGCCGTTCCTGACACTGGCCGACCCCGAGCTCGCCGTCGCCGAGCTCGACCGGGTGCTGGCCATGGGCGCCCGCATGGTGGTCACTGTGCCGGGGCCGGTCCCGACCGAGCACGGCTACCAGTCGCCGGGCATGCCCGACTACGACCCGATCTGGGCCCGGCTGCAGGAAGCCGGCGTGCCCTACGCGATCCACGCCGGCCTCGGCGGCACCTCCCAGTACGGAAAGATCTGGGAACCGCCCTCGGGCCAGTTCGAAGGGTTCAAGCACTCGCCCTTCCCCGTCGTGGCCTTCGCCGACCGCACGATCGCCGACACCTTCGCGGCGATGATCTGCCACGGCGTGCTCGACCGGTTCCCCGACCTCCGCCTCGTCACCATCGAGAACGGGGCGATGTGGGTGCCCGACCTGCTCCGCAACCTCCAGGCGGGCTTCGGCAAGATGCCCTTCGGGTTCACACGCCACCCCGTCGAGGCGTTCAAGGAGAACATCTGGGTCTCACCGTTCTTCGAGGACGACATGGCTGCGCTCAAGGACGTCATCGGCATCGACCGGCTGCTGTTCGGTTCCGACTTCCCCCACGCAGAGGGACTCCCCGAACCGACCGACTACGTGAAGGACATCGCCGGCTTCACCGACGACGAGACCCGCCGGATCATGCGCGACAACGCCTACGAGCTGCTCGCCTCGTCGGCCCGGTAGCAGGAGAGGTCCGGCCGTGCATCCCGGCGCCCACCCGAGAGACCGCGCCGCGGTCGTCATGGCGGGAAGCGGTGCCACTCTCGGCTACGGCGACCTGGACGATCACTCGATCCAGCTCGCGCGCCACTGGCACGAGGCCGGCCTGCGTTCGGGTGACCACGTGGCGATCCTGCTCGAGAACCAGCCGAGCTACTTCGAAGTGGTCTGGGCTGCGCTCCGCAGCGGGCTCTACTACACGCCGGTCAACTTCCACCTCACCCCGGACGAGGTCGCCTACGTCCTCGCCGACTGCGGCGCCCGGGCCGTGGTCACGTCGCCCACACAGATCGGCAAGCTCACGTCGCTTCCCGACGAGGTCGACGTGCTCATCGTGGGCGACACCTACGAACCGGCCCTGGCCCGGCACCCCGCCGAACCACTGTCCGACCAACCCTGCGGACACGGCATGTTCTATTCGTCGGGCACCACTGGACGGCCGAAGGGGATCCTGTTCCCGCTCCCCGACCGCCAGGTCACCGACGATGATCCGATGGTGATCTCCGGCGGCCCTCTCGGGCTGGCCGACGGGTGCGTCTACCTGCTCCCCGCACCGCTGTACCACACGTCGCCGGTGGTGACCGGCGCCCTGTGCCACCGCTACGGCGGCACGGTCGTCGTGATGGAGCGATTCGATGCCGCCGGCTGCCTCGACGCGATCGAGCACTATCAGGTCGACGTCGCCCAGTTCGTGCCCACCATGTTCGTCCGCATGTTGAAGCTGCCCGAGGACGAGCGAGACCGCTACGACCTCTCCTCGCTGCGCCACGTCAGCCACGCCGCTGCGCCGTGCCCCGTGGACGTGAAGCGCCGGATGATCGAGTGGTGGGGTCCGATCATCCTCGAGTTCTACGCCGGTTCGGAAAACGTCGGCTCGACCATGATCACCTCGCAGGAGTGGCTCGAACACCCGGGTTCGGTCGGACTCCCCCGCTTCTGCACCACCTACATCTGCGACGACGACTTCAACGTGTTGCCCATCGGCGAGGTCGGCAACGTGTGGTTCGACACCCCCGGCGCGTCGATGGAGTACCACGGCGACCCCGAGAAGACCGCCGAGGGCCGCAGTCCGCAGGGCTGGTACACGATGGGCGACGTCGGTCGCCTCGACGACGACGGCTACCTCTACCTGACCGACCGCAAGACGTTCATGATCATCTCGGGTGGCGTCAACATCTACCCGCAGGAATCGGAGGATGTGCTCCTCGCCCACCCGGCAGTGCTCGACGCGGCGGTGATCGGCATCCCCAACGATGACCTCGGCGAGGAGGCCAAAGCCGTGGTGCAGCTCGTCGACCCGGCTGCGGCCGACGACGAGTTGGCGGCTGAACTCCTCGCCCATTGCCAGGCCAACCTGGCTCGCTACAAGTGCCCCCGCTCGGTCGACTTCGTCGAGCAGCTCCCCCGGGAGGACTCCGGCAAGCTCTACAAGCGACGCCTGCGCGATGAGTACTGGGGCGATCAGGAGAGTCGGATCGTCTGAGTCGGCCGACGGGCCGGCGCGTCAGAGACCCTGGCCGTCGTACGGCGAACCGACGAGCGCCACCGGCGCCGCGCTCCATGCGTCGAGCAGTCCGACCGAGAGGTCGTCGCAGCCGTGTTTCAAGGGCGCATGGTCGTCGAGGATCGCAGCCCGGATCCGGGCCGCGGCATCAGCCGCGGGGGTGGTCATGTGCTCGACCGCCTTGCGGCCCTCGTGCGACGCCTCCGCCATCTCGCGATAGCCCTCGTGGGCCGCGGCCTCGGGCATGCGGTCAGACCCGGCCAGCATGTCGGTGGCGATGGGTCCCGGCATGATCTCGATCACCCGGATACCGAACGGCGCGACCTCGCAGCGCAACGACTCACCAAAGGCCGACACAGCCGCCTTGCTGGCTCGGTAGACGGAGTAGAACGGGATCGCGGCAAGGATCGACGACGAGGTGATGTTGCACACCACGCCTCCACCGCCGGCCCGCAGGACGGGGATCGCCCGCGCCGTCAGTTCGACCAGACCGAACACGTTGGTCTCGAACACCGCCCGCCAGGCGGCGAGGTCGACGTGTTCGACCGGAAGGTACTCCCGCTCGATGCCCGCGTTGTTTACCAGGACCCGCAGCCCATCGGGCACCACGAAGGTGTCGGGGCCGTCCATGTCGATCCGTTGCACGCGGATCGACCCTTCACCGGGGCCGACCTCCTCGGCCAGACCTTCCCCATCGGACGGATCTCGCATCGCCGCCACGACATCGAAGCCCGCACGGGCGAGGTCGAGCGCGATCGCTCGTCCGATCCCCCGACTCGCCCCGGTCACCATCGCCACGCCACCCGCGTCCATGGCCCGACACTACGCTTCGCTCAGCCGGCAGGCCGGGGGGACCATGCAGCGCCACGAGTTCAGCTTCGAGATCGACGCCACACCCGACGAGGTGTGGCAGGTGTTCCACGGCCCGAAGCCCCGCGTGATGGAGCACGGCGACGTCCGTATCGAAGTGCTGCATCCCGGTGCCGACGGCGGCAACGGCCTCGTACGGCACTGCCACTTCAGGGTGCCGAAGTACCTGCTCTCCGGTGGCCGGGCCAAGAGCTGGGAGTGGCTCACCGAACTCGACCCGCCGAAGCGATGGCGTTACGACGCCGTCGGCAAGCCGCTCTGGTCCGAGGCCACCGGCATCACCGAACTCGAGGACCTCGGCGACGGGCGCACGCGGGTCCACTTCACCGAGACCTACCACGTGTTCAATCCGGTCATGCGCCGGCTGCTCGAACGCCGCGTGCACGACTTCATCTCGAAGGACAACGACGTACTCATGAAGCAGGGCGTGGAGGCCGGACTGAAGGCCCTGCGGCGGCACCGCGACTGACAAGCCCCCTCGGGGACCATCCGTCACGATTTCGGCGGGTGAGGCGTCAGGTGAGTGCCGGCTGCAAGCCGTCGATCAACAGCTCCATCTGCCGCTCCACGAGCGCCTCGGGCATACCGCCGATCGACCCCCAGAGGTAGAGATGCTCGATCGGTAGGCCGTCGCAGATGGTCCGCACCCGGGCCGCCGCCTCGTCCACGGTGAGGATCTGGAGCGGGGCGATCACGCCCGACCCCCGACCCTCGCGGACCTCGTCCTCGGTGAGCATCCGGGGCGTGCGACCCGAGCCCTTCGCCGCGTTCTGGCGGTAGCTGTTCAGTTGATGGGTCCGGTGCGGCAGGATCTGCTCGAACATCTGCTCGGGGTCGTCGGCGAGCACGAAGTCGACCACGCCACCCATGCGCGCCGCTTCCGGCGGGTGTCCGGCTTCGGCGAGAGCATCGCAGTAGATCGACCAGCTCTCCGCGTTCCAGGTCATCAGACCGACGCCCAGCCGTCCGGCCCGCCGGGCTCCGACGGGGCCGAGGTAGCCGGCCCAGATCCGCAGGGGATCCTGCACCGGGCCGGGGGTGCACTCACCGGACGAGTAGATCCGCCCGACCTCGGCCAGGGCGTGATCGGTGTCGCGATAGCGGTCGGCCAGGTCGGCGCCGAACGCTTCGAACTCTGGCGCCACGTAGCCCGCACCCAAACCGAGCTCGAGGCGTCCGTTGCTGATCACGTCGACGATCGCGGCCTGCTCGGCGATGGCCATCGGATGCATCAGCGGCGCGACCACCACACCGGTGCCCAGGCGGCACTGCGAGGTGCGGGCCGCGATCGCCGCCAGCGCCGTGAGCGGCTGGGGCAGGTAGCCGTCCTCGACGAAGTGGTGTTCGGTGACCCAGAGCGACCCGATCCCCTTGCGGTCGGCTTCCTCCATCAGATCGAGATGCCAGCCGTAGTAGGCGGCGGGGTCGCGGCGCCACGGCTCGGGATTGCGGAAGTCGAAGTACAGGCCGAGGGTCGGGCTCATGAGGCCGGTCCATCGAGCAGCGTCGGATCGGCCCGTAGCTCGGTCCGCACCGCGGCTTCCCAGAAGCCGATGAACCGGTCACCCGCGCTCTTCGCGAACATCGTCGCCGCGGCCGCACCGAGCCGGGACTCGAGCGGCCCGGCGGCGATGGCCCGGGCGTGCCACGCCCGTTGTGCTCGTTGTTCGAGCGCCACGCACCGTTGGTGGGCGGCACGGACCGACACCGCGGTGACGAACACCCCGTGGGCAGCGAGCAGCGCCATGTCGGCTTCACCCATGAGCCGCACCGCGGCCGCGGCCGCGTCGGGGTCGTTGGCCGCACCCTCGTACTCGTCGACCAGCACGAGCTCGCCGCCCCCGAGCGCCGACGACTGATCGAGCACCGGGGGCACCTCACCGAGGTCGGCCCACACGGTGGCGTGGAGCGGGTGGCTGTGGACCGCCACCTGCACATCGGGCCGCACCCGGTGCAGCGCGAGATGCAGCGGGATGCCGAGGGGCACGGGCCAGTCGTTGCCGTCGAGGGCGGGTTCGACCACCTCCCCATCCAGATCGATGGCGATCACGTGCTCCGGTCGCAACTCTTCCCAGTGCAGCAGCCACGGGTTGCACCAGAGGGTGCCGTCGCCTCGGCTGATCGTGATGTGACCGGCGAGATGATCGTCGTAGCCCTCACGCCACAGGGCGCGCGCCAGCAGCGCCAGCTCCTGTCGCGCGGTGAGCTCCGGCATCAAGCGGTCGGGGGTCGGCGTGAACGTCACGGGCTCGATCATGGCCCAGCTCGGGCGGCGGGGCCACGTGACGGACGGACAGGAACGACCGCACGAGCAACACCGCACCGACGACGGTCTGCAGCGCGATCACCCCGTACATCGCGCCGTAGCGCACAAGCCCCTCGGCGGGCTCGAGTTCCCACGCCAACGCATACACGGCGGCCGCCGCCAACGGGATGGCGACGAGCGGGAGAAGTGCCGGCGCGGCGACCCGCCCATCGAGTTCGGCGAGGAGACTCGGCCTTCCGTGACGGGCGTGGCGACGCAGGCCCCACTGTTGCAGGGCCACCCCGGCGACGAACATCGGCGCGGCCCACGGGATCGCCACGCTCCAGCCGATCACCGCCGCGCCGGTGAGGGCGATCCAGATCCACACCGTCGCTCGACTCGGAACGAACTCCGTGAGCCAGATGCGCCCCAGCAGCCAGTGGCAGCCGGCGAGGATCGCGGTGAACGACGCGGCATAGAGGGCGAAGTCGGCCGGACCCAACAGCGTGAGCGGCGCGCCGGCATCGGCGATCAGCTCGGGGTCGTTCACGTTCTCGGGGA
>Ga0055584_100008191_pt1 | contig 10243 bp, 5 predicted proteins | sample OSDHelmetaG_FD_58716 | JGI IMG/M metagenome (GOLD analysis project Ga0055584, IMG submission 58716) | Pelagic marine sediment microbial communities from the LTER site Helgoland, North Sea, for post-phytoplankton bloom and carbon turnover... | ecosystem: Environmental > Aquatic > Marine >...
GGGTCAGAACATGCGCATCGCCTTTATGCCTTGGAATGGTTACAACTTCGAAGACTCGATCTTGATCTCCGAAAACGTGGTTAAGGAAGATCGCTTCACCACTATCCATATCCAAGAATTGACCTGTGTGGCTCGTGATACCAAATTGGGTAGCGAAGAAATTACTTCTGATATTCCTAATGTTGGTGAAAGCGCCCTAGCCAAGCTAGACGAATCTGGCATTGTGCACATTGGTGCCGAAGTAGGCCCAGGTGACATCCTAGTTGGTAAGGTAACGCCAAAAGGTGAAACTCAGCTAACGCCGGAAGAAAAGCTGCTACGTGCCATCTTTGGTGAGAAGGCATCTGACGTTAAAGATACTTCCCTGCGTGTGAAGACAGGTACCAAAGGTACTGTTATCGACGTCCAAGTCTTCACCCGTGATGGTGTGGAAAAGGACCAGCGTGCTCTATCTATTGAACAAGAGCAAATGGACCAGATCCGTAAGGACTTGAACGACGAATTCCGCATCGTATCTGAAGCCACTTATGGTCGTTTGACTAATGCCCTAACAGGTGCAGAAGTGAACGGCGGTGCTGGCTTTAAGAAGGGCGACAAGCTTTCTGTTGAGACCCTTACTGATCTTGATCGTGGCGAATGGTTCAAACTGCGTATGGCTGATGATGCCCTACAACAGCAGTTGGAAATGGCCCAGCAAACTTTGGAAGAAAAGCGCAAAGAGCTGGACGATAAGTTCGAAGACAAGAAGAAAAAGCTGCAAACTGGCGATGACTTGGCACCAGGCGTGTTAAAGATCGTTAAGGTATACGTTGCTGTTAAGCGTCGTATCCAGCCAGGTGATAAGATGGCTGGTCGTCACGGTAACAAGGGTGTAATCTCGGTAATTATGCCAGTAGAAGACATGCCTTTTGACGAGCACGGCAAGACCGTTGACGTGGTATTGAACCCACTAGGTGTACCATCGCGTATGAACGTTGGTCAGATCCTAGAAACCCACATGGGTATGGCTGCCAAAGGCCTGGGTGAGCGCGTTGAAGAAATGTTGCAAGAAGAGCGTAGTAAGGCAGTAGCCGAAATACGTAGCTTCTTGGATCAAGTATACAACGATGACAAGTGCAAGCGTCGTGAAGATCTAGATAGCTTCACCGATGATGAAATTTTGAGCTTGGCGAAGAACCTGAAAGCCGGTGTGCCTCTAGCAACACCAGTATTTGACGGTGCCGAAGAATCTGAAATCAAGCGCTTGCTTGAGCTTGGTGGCTTAGATTCATCAGGTCAAACTTGGTTGTACGATGGCCGTACTGGTGATCAATTCCAGCGTCCAGTAACCGTTGGTTACATGTACATGTTGAAGTTGAACCACTTGGTTGACGACAAGATGCACGCCCGTTCTACTGGTTCTTACAGTCTTGTTACTCAGCAGCCTCTAGGTGGTAAAGCCCAGTTTGGTGGCCAGCGCTTCGGTGAGATGGAAGTATGGGCACTAGAAGCATATGGCGCTGCTTACACCTTGCAGGAAATGCTAACGGTTAAGTCTGATGACGTGAACGGCCGTACTAAGATGTACAAGAACATCGTAGATGGCGACCACCGTATGGAACCTGGCATGCCAGAATCCTTCAACGTATTGGTCAAGGAGATTCGTTCTCTGGGTATCGATATTGAGTTGGAAACTGACAGTTAATAGGAGAAGGCTATGAAAGACTTATTGAAATTATTAAAAGCACAAGGCCACACGGACGAATTTGACACTATCCGTATTGGTCTGGCTTCTCCCGAGATGATCCGTTCATGGTCATTCGGTGAGGTTAAAAAGCCCGAAACAATTAACTACCGTACCTTTAAGCCAGAGCGTGAAGGTCTATTTTGTGCCAAGATTTTTGGCCCAGTAAAAGACTACGAATGCCTATGTGGTAAGTACAAGCGTTTGAAGCACCGCGGCGTAATCTGTGAAAAGTGTGGCGTAGAAGTGGCACTTGCTAAGGTGCGTCGTGAGCGTATGGGTCACATTGAGCTAGCTAGCCCAGTAGCCCACATTTGGTTCTTGAAGTCCCTACCATCCCGTATTGGTTTGTTGTTGGACATCACCCTACGTGACATCGAACGTGTACTTTACTTTGAAAGCTTTATCGTTATTGATCCAGGCATGACTACCCTTGAGCGTGGTCAGCTGATGAATGACGAACAGTACTTTGAAGCACTAGAAGAATTCGGTGATGATTTTGACGCCAAGATGGGTGCCGAAGCGATCCAAGGTCTATTGAAAGATATGGACTTGGAACAGGAAGTGGCGCAATTGCGTGAAGAAATTCCTAACACCAATTCTGAAACCAAGATCAAGAAACTTTCCAAGCGCTTGAAGCTAATGGAAGCCTTCTTGCATTCTGGTAACAAGCCAGAGTGGATGGTACTTAATGTGCTCCCTATTCTGCCACCTGATTTGCGTCCATTGGTACCTCTAGATGGCGGCCGTTTTGCGACCTCCGACCTGAACGACTTGTACCGTCGTGTAATCAACCGCAACAACCGTTTGAAGCGTCTTCTAGACCTTGCGGCTCCAGATATCATCGTACGTAACGAAAAGCGTATGTTGCAAGAGTCTGTTGATGCCTTGTTGGATAACGGCCGTCGCGGTCGTGCCATCACAGGTTCTAACAAGCGTCCTCTTAAGTCCTTGGCTGACATGATCAAGGGTAAGCAAGGTCGTTTCCGTCAGAACTTGCTAGGTAAGCGTGTTGACTACTCTGGTCGTTCTGTAATCGTGGTTGGTCCATACCTGAAATTGCATCAGTGTGGTCTACCTAAGAAGATGGCCCTGGAATTGTTCAAGCCATTTATCTTCTCCAAGCTAGAATTGCGTGGCCTAGCTACCACTATCAAAGCTGCTAAGAAGATGGTTGAGCGTGAAACTGCTGAAGTATGGGATATCCTTGCTGAAGTAATCCGCGAACATCCAGTGATGCTAAACCGTGCACCTACTTTGCACCGTTTGGGTATCCAGGCTTTCGAACCAGTATTGATCGAAGGTAAAGCGATCCAGTTGCACCCACTAGTGTGTGCGGCTTACAACGCTGACTTTGACGGTGACCAAATGGCGGTGCACGTACCGCTAACCTTGGAAGCCCAGTTGGAATCTCGTGCCTTGATGATGTCTACCAACAACATCTTGTCACCAGCCAACGGTGAACCGATCATCGTACCTTCTCAGGACGTTGTACTAGGTATCTACTTCATGACCCGTGAGCGTATCAACGCCAAGGGCGAAGGCATGGTATTTGCTGACGTTGCTGAAGTAGAACGTGCCTTTGGTGCTAAGCAGGTTGAACTGCAAGCCAAAGTTAAAGTGCGTGTATTTGAATATGAGCGTGATGAAGAAACTGGCGAAATGGTGCCTAATCAGCTAATTGCTGATACCACCGTTGGTCGTGCTTTGTTGTCTTCCATCATGCCTAAGGGTCTACCTTACTCCTTGATTAACCAATCAATGAAGAAGAAGGCGATCTCTAACCTGATTAACGCTTGCTACCGTAACGTTGGTCTAAAAGAAACGGTTATGTTTGCTGACCAGCTAATGTACACCGGTTTCTCTTACGCTACGCGCTCCGGCGCATCCGTGGGTGTGAACGACTTCGTAATCCCGAACAAGAAAGCAGCCATCATCGATGAAGCTGAAGACGAAGTTCGCGAAATCGAAGGTCAGTTCCGCGACGGTTTGGTAACCCAGGGCGAAAAATACAACAAGGTTATCGATATTTGGTCCCGTGCTAACGAACTAGTTGCCGGCGCCATGATGGATACCTTGAAGGTAGAAACTGTTACTGACGCTGACGGTAACGAAGTTGAACAAGAATCGTTTAACTCCGTTTACATGATGGCTGACTCCGGTGCTCGTGGTAGTGCCGCTCAGATGCGTCAGTTGGGTGGTATGCGTGGTTTGATGGCCAAGCCAGATGGCTCCATCATTGAAACGCCAATCACAGCTAACTTCCGTGAAGGTCTATCCGTACAGGAATACTTTATCTCTACTCACGGTGCTCGTAAGGGTCTAGCCGATACTGCCTTGAAGACGGCGAACTCCGGTTACCTAACGCGTCGTCTTGTAGACGTAGCACAAGATTTGGTTGTTACCGATGTCGACTGTGGCACCGATGAAGGCTTGATCATGCAGCCGGTTATCGAAGGTGGCGATGTAATCGTACCTTTGTCTGACCGTATTTTGGGTCGTACAGTAGCCGCTGATGTGATTAACCCTACTACGCAAGAAACCTTGATTCCTGCGGGTACCTTGATTGACGAGCGCTGGGTTGAGCGTCTAGATAATGACGAGACCTTGTCCTCTGTTGACGAAATTAAAGCCCGTTCACCGATTACTTGTGAAACGCGCTACGGTGTTTGTGCCAACTGTTACGGTCGTGACCTAGGTCGTGGCCACTTGGTTAACATTGGTGAAGCTGTGGGTGTTGTTGCCGCACAGTCCATCGGTGAGCCAGGTACACAGTTGACCATGCGTACCTTCCACATCGGTGGTGCGGCATCGCGTGCTGCGGCAGCTGATAAGATTGAAGTGAAGAACGGCGGTGAGATTCGTCTACATAACTTGAAGGCGGTAACCCGTGCCGATGGCACCATGGTTGCAGTATCCCGTTCTGTAGAATTGGGTGTTACCGATGAACACGGTCGTGAGCGTGAGCGTTACAAGCTGCCTTATGGTTCCAACATCTTGATGGCCGACGGCGCAGCAGTAGAAGCTGGCGCAGTAGTGGCTACTTGGGATCCGCACACTCACCCAATCGTCTCTGAATTGGCTGGTAAGGTGCAGTTTGTAGGTCTTGAAGAAGGCATTACTATGCACCGCAACACGGACGAATTGACGGGTCTAACCACCACTCAAATCATCCCAGTTTCCGAGCGCCCAACGGCGGGTAAAGATCTACGCCCTATGGTGAAGTTGGTTGATGCTAAGGGTAAGGATCTGATGATGTCAGATACCGATACTCCAGCTCAGTACCCACTACCTGGTGGCGCTTTGTTAAACATCGTTGATGGTGGTGAGCTAGCTATTGGTGACGTCTTAGCGCGTATTCCACAAGAAAGCGCAGGTAACAAGGACATCACCGGTGGTTTGCCACGTGTTGCTGACTTGTTTGAGGCGCGTAAGCCTAAGGATGCGGCTATCCTAGCGGAAGTTTCCGGTATGATTTCCTTCGGTAAGGAAACTAAGGGTAAGAATCGCTTGGTGATTTCACCAACGGACGGTTCTGATACTTACGAAGAGCTAATTCCTAAGTGGCGTGTATTGAACGTGTTTGAAGGTGAAACCGTAGAAAAGGGCGAAGTAATCGCCGACGGTCCAAACAACCCACACGACATCTTGCGCATCTTGGGTGTAGAAGCTTTGGCTAACTACATTGCTACGGAAGTACAGGAAGTATACCGTTTACAAGGTGTAGGCATTAACGATAAGCACATCGAAGTCATCGTGCGTCAGATGTTGCGTAAAGTTGATGTTGGTGCTTCTGGTGATACCAAACTGATCAAAGGTGATCAGGTCGAGTACACGCGCTTCTTGGAAGAAAACGAGCGTATGGAAACCGAAGACAAGATCAAGGCCCATGCACAACGTGTATTGCTAGGTATCACCAAGGCTTCCTTGGCTACTGAATCCTTCATCTCTGCGGCTTCCTTCCAGGAAACAACCCGTGTATTGACCGAAGGTGCGGTAACCGGCAAGAAGGACCATTTGCGTGGTCTGAAGGAGAACGTAGTAGTAGGTCGTTTGATTCCTGCTGGTACCGGTCTTGCTTATCACAGCGAACGTAAGCGTAAGCGTCAAGCACAAATGGCTGCTTCTGAAGGTGGTGCAACGGTAAGTGCTGAAGAAGTACAAGCAGCGTTGACACAAGCTCTTCGTGAAGAGATGACTGACGGATAAATCCCTTAGTGTAGGTCGGGTTTTAACCCGACTGCTGCAACCTAGTCGGGTTAAAACCCGACCTACAAAACCCGAGTATGCGTAAGCAACCCGGGTTTTTTGTTGCCTGGGCCAAATTTACGTTACTATTTGACCAGAAATGACAGCCAAATGGGGCATGTATTATGCAAGTGTCAGATGTATTAAGTAGGCTAGAAGCCAACAAAAACGACCGCGGCATGGCCAATTGGGCCAAGATGGCCAACACGGGTGGTTTGTCGAGCTATGGTATTGGCTTGACGGTGTTGAGGAAGTTAGCTAAGCAAATAGGCCGTGATCGAGATCTGGCGTTGGCTTTGTGGGAGACCGACATTTATGATGCCAAAGTCATTGGCTTGCTCATTGATGATCCTAAGCAAATCACCATAGAGCAGGCTGAAAAGCAGGTGCAAGAGCTTGGTAAAGGTATGTTAACTCATGTGTTCAGTTCTTGTGATGCCACCTTGGCCAAATCCCCGGTGGCCATCGATTTAGCCTTGTGTTGGTCAGAAAGTGATGATGAGTTACGCAAAAAATCGGCTTATGGTTTGTGGTACGAATTATCGAAAAAGAAACATAAACGCCTGTCAGAGGCGTTGTTTATGGCCCAGGTTGAAAAAATTTCAGACCGCATAGATCATGAATCTAAAGGTGTGCGGCTGTCCATGGGTGGGGCCTTGATGGGGATTGGTAAGCGCTCAATTGCCTTGAACAAGGCGGCGCTGGCAGTTGCCGATCGCGTTGGTTCGATCGATTTTTCTGAGGATGGCAAGAAATGTGAGCCCATGGATTTTGCCAAACACCTAAAAAGCGACTACATACGTACCAAGTTGGGTCTGGATTAATTACCATAGACACCCATTGCGTAAAGCTGGGTGCTTTTCTAACAATAGTGTGTCTATTGTACTTGACCGTTTCTCATAAAAAATCATATAATTCACCGCCCGAAATTGGCAGGGCGTTATATTCCTGCCTACTTGACGGGTTAATCGGCGGCTAAAGCAAATAGGTTGTTTTAGCTGTGCTGAAATGTAAGTGGAGTTTGCAAATGGCAACAGTTAACCAGTTGGTTCGTAAGCCTCGTAAGCGCAAAGCGGAAAAGAGTGACGTTCCAGCCCTACAGGCTTGTCCTCAACGTCGTGGTGTGTGTACTCGTGTTTATACAACTACCCCTAAGAAGCCTAACTCTGCTCTGCGTAAAGTGTGTCGTGTGCGTTTAACTAACGGTTTTGAAGTTACCTCCTACATTGGTGGTGAAGGTCATAACCTGCAGGAACACAGCGTTGTACTGATCCGTGGCGGTCGTGTAAAAGATTTGCCTGGTGTTCGTTACCACACAGTACGCGGTTCTCTGGATACTTCCGGCGTGAATGATCGTAAGCAAGGTCGTTCTAAGTACGGTACCAAGCGTCCTAAGTCCTAATGTATTTGACAGTCTGCTAGGTGTTTTACACTAAGCAGGCTGTGATAGTCCTCGTCACACTGTCATTGACTAGTGCGACAGGCCGTTAGACTTATCGAACCGATAAGAGTAAGGGCAGGTCATATCACCTTGTGGTGATAGATCCTGAACATAACCTGAAGATAAATGAGGCCCAACATGCCTAGAAGAAGAGTTGTCGCAAAACGCGAAATTCTACCTGATCCTAAGTTCGGAAACGTAACTTTGGCCAAGTTCATGAACCACGTAATGATCTCTGGTAAGAAGTCCGTAGCTGAACGTATTGTTTACGGTGCTTTGGACAAGATCCAAGAGCGCAGTGGCAATGATCCCCTTGAAGCTTTTGAACAGGCTCTAGAAGCTATCGCTCCTATGGTTGAGGTTAAATCTCGCCGTGTGGGTGGTGCTACTTACCAAGTACCTGTTGAAGTACGTCCTGCACGTCGTTCTGCTCTAGCAATGCGCTGGTTGGTAGACTACTCCCGTAAGCGCGGTGAGAAGTCTATGGCTTTGCGTCTAGCTGGCGAGATCATGGACGCGTCAGAAGGCAAAGGCGCTGCGGTTAAGAAACGTGAAGACGTTCACCGTATGGCTGAAGCCAACAAGGCGTTCTCTCACTTCCGCTTCTAATTCCAGTAAGAGACTGAAAACATGGCTCGTCAGACACCTATTAATCGTTACCGTAATATTGGTATCGTGGCGCACGTAGATGCGGGTAAAACCACAACTACAGAGCGTATTTTGTTCTATACGGGCCTGTCTCATAAAATTGGTGAAGTGCACGATGGTGCCGCCACCATGGACTGGATGGAGCAGGAGCAGGAGCGTGGTATCACTATCACGTCTGCTGCTACTACCTGTTTCTGGAAGGGAATGAACCAGCAGTTCGACGACCACCGCGTCAATATCATTGATACGCCGGGGCACGTTGACTTCACTATTGAAGTTGAGCGTTCTTTGCGTGTCCTTGATGGCGCGGTGGTTGTTTTGTGTGGTTCCTCCGGTGTGCAGCCGCAAACGGAAACCGTTTGGCGTCAGGCTGACAAGTACGCAGTTCCGCGTATGGTATTTGTTAACAAGATGGACCGAGCAGGTGCCGACTTCCTTATGGTAGTTGATCAGCTGAAGGAGCGTCTGGGTGCAAACGCTGTCCCTATTCAATTGGCCATTGGTGCCGAAGATGAATTTAAGGGCGTTGTTGACCTAGTGCGTATGAAAGCCATCATGTGGAATGAAGCCGACCAAGGTATGACGTATGAGTTGGAAGAAGTTCCAGCTGATATGCTTGAGCAAGCGCAAGAGTATCGTGAGATGCTAGTAGAAGCTGCCGCTGAAGCGAACGATGACCTAATGGACAAGTACTTGGAAGAAGGCGAGTTGACTCTTGAAGAGTTAAAAGCTGGTCTGCGTGCGCGTACACTAAACAATGAGATTGTACTGGTACATGCTGGTTCTGCCTTTAAGAATAAGGGCGTACAAGCGGTATTGGACTCCGTCATTGAATATATGCCATCACCGCTTGAAGTGAAGGCGATCGAAGGTACCGTTGATGGTAAGGGAGAAGACGGCGAAGCCGTTGAATCTCGTGCTGCCGACGACAAGGCGCCGTTTGCTGCCTTGGCCTTTAAGATTGCTACGGACCCATTCGTGGGTACCTTAACCTTCATGCGTGTGTATTCTGGTGTGCTTAAGTCTGGCGACGCCGTGTTCAACTCTGTAAAGGGTAAACGTGAGCGCGTGGGTCGAATGGTGCAAATGCATGCCAATGACCGTGAAGAGATCAAAGAAGTGTGCGCTGGTGATATCGCCGCTGCCATTGGTCTTAAAGATGTCACAACGGGTGACACCCTATGCGATCAGAACCAACGTATAGTTCTTGAGCGTATGGAGTTCCCAGAGCCTGTTATCTCTGTTGCTGTTGAGCCTAAGTCTCAACCCGACCAAGAGAAAATGGGAGTTGCCTTGGGCAAGCTAGCTCAAGAAGACCCTTCTTTCCGTGTTAAGACCGACGAAGAGACCGGCCAAACCATCATCGCAGGTATGGGTGAGCTTCACCTTGATATCATCGTTGACCGTATGCGCCGTGAATTTAGTGTCGAGGCAAATATTGGTAAGCCTCGCGTGGCCTACCGAGAGAAGATTCGTACAACCGTTGATGCCAACCATAAGTTTGCGCGTCAATCCGGCGGTCGTGGTCAATATGGCCATGTTGTCGTTGAATTTAGTCCTTCTGATGAAGAAGGCTTGGAGTTTATTAATGAAATCGTGGGTGGCGCTATTCCTAAGGAATACATTCCTGCCATCCAGAAAGGCTTTGAAGAGCAAATGCAAAACGGCGTTATCGCTGGCTACCCTTTGCTTGGCTTGAAAGCACGTCTTTATGACGGCTCTTTCCACGATGTAGACTCTAATGAAATGGCCTTTAAGATCGCCGCATCCCAAGCGCTCAGGAAATATGCTCTAGAAGCTGATCCGTGCTTGTTGGAGCCGATGATGAAGGTCGAAGTAGTAACTCCTGAAGCCAACATGGGAGACGTGATGGGTGACCTGAATCGTCGTCGTGGTTTGGTGCAGGGAATGGATGACACCCCAGCGGGTAAAGTCATCAATGCTCAGGTTCCGCTGGGTGAAATGTTTGGCTATGCTACTGACTTGCGTTCAGCAACTCAGGGACGTGCCAGCTACTCCATGGAATTTGAATGTTACGCCGAAGCGCCAAAAAATGTTGCTGACGCGGTTATCAATCAAGCCTAATTATTAATTTTTAGAAAGGGTACTAGCTCATGGCTAAGGAAAAGTTTGAACGTAATAAGCCGCACGTAAACGTCGGCACAATCGGTCACGTTGACCAC